>Ga0075420_100006631_pt1 | contig 10213 bp, 8 predicted proteins | sample SoiMetdeltSBSDD4_FD_75296 | JGI IMG/M metagenome (GOLD analysis project Ga0075420, IMG submission 75296) | Bulk soil microbial communities from a Populus tree surrounding site in Tennessee, USA - Soil MetaG P. deltoides SBSDD4 | ecosystem: Environmental > Terrestrial > Soil > Tree plantation...
TCCGCGACGTTCCGGACGGGCGACATCTCCGGCATCGATGTCCTCGGTCACGTCGCGTCGGGGCTCTCGGCGACGACTGGCGAGGACTTCACGCTGCCCGACTGGGTCCGAGCGCTCATCGCGGACAACCGCCTCGGAGAGAAGACGGGCGCAGGGTTCTATCGCAAGGTGGGCAAGGACATCCACACGCTCGACTGGAAGACCGGGTCGTATGCGCCCGCGACGAAGCCGCAGTTCAAGGAGCTGGACTATCTGGCGACGCTTCCGCTGACGGACCGCTTCCATGCTCTCACGACCGCAGGCGGCCGCTCGGCGGAGTTTCTGCGCAAGCTGATGCTGTCGGAAAGCCACTACACCCTAACGCGAACCCCCGAGATCGCACCGGACATCGTCGCGGTGGATCGCGCGATGGAATGGGGGTATGCGTGGGACTGTGGTCCGTTCAAGCAGATGGACGCCATGGGGCTCGAGTTTCTCCGCGGTGGTTTCGGCGTGCTCGGGCTCGACGAGCCGCCGTTATTGCGCACCGCGCAGGAGAGCTTCTACCGCCGCCCGGGCAATGGCGAGCGGTATCTGACGTTCGCCGGTCAGTACTCGCCCGTCGAGGAGCTCGCCGGTCACCTGAGCCTCGATCAGCTGCGGCTGCGCAACCGCGTGATGGAGGCCTCGGCCGACGCAGCGCTGTACGACGTCGGCGACGGTGTGCTCCTCCTCGAGTTCCGCAGCAAGATGAACTCGCTCGGCGAAGACGTGATGCGCATGGTCGAGGCCGCGCTCGACCGCGCCGAACGCGGCAAGCATGCGGGGGTCATCATCGGGAACGATGATCCGCGAACGTTCACGGCCGGCGCCGACCTCACGCAGGTGCTGCGTCAGATCGCCGCCGGAGACTGGAAGGGCCTCGAGACGGGTGTGGAGGCGTTCCAGCGACTGGTGACATCGCTGCGAAACATGCCATTCCCGGTGGTCGTCGCGCCCTTCGGTCTCACGCTCGGCGGCGGTGCGGAAATGACGCTCCATGCGTCGCGCGTGCAGGCGCACGCGGAGCTGTACGTCGGGCTCGTCGAAGTCGGCGTAGGGCTGATCCCGGCCGCCGGTGGCACGAAGGAGCTGCTGTTTCGATTCTCGGAGGAGCTCGCCGCCTACGAGGAAGCCGATCCGTTCGAGGCCGTGAAGCGCGCGTTCAAGACGATCGCGATGGCGACGACGAGCACGAGCGCGCTCGATGCGCGCAAGCTCGGCTTCCTCCGCGACGGTGACCGGGTGTCGATGAACCGCAATCACCTCCTCGGTGACGCGAAGGCGCGTGTGCTCGACCTGGCGCGCGACTACACGCCGCCGGCGCCGCGCCGCATCCGCGCGCTCGGCCGCGAAGCGATCGGAAACCTCGAGTACGCGCTGTGGGCGATGCGTGAAGCGGGTCAGGCGAGCGAGCACGACATGCGTATCGGCCGCGAGCTCGCGCGCGTGCTCGCCGGCGGCGACGGTCCGCCGCGTGAGGTCTCCGAGCAGGACATTCTGGACCTGGAGCGCGAGGCGTTCCTGTCGTTGTTAGGCACGACGGAGACACAACAGCGCATCGAGCACATGCTGAAGACGGGAAAGGCGCTGAGAAACTAGCCAGCTGTCAGCTTTACACCGCTACCTTTTGTGAGCCCCAATGTCTGCAAATGATGCCGTCATCGTCTCCGCCGTTCGCAGTGCGGTCGGACGCGGCAAGAAGGACGGGTCCCTCGCCAACGTTCACCCGGTCGATCTTTCCGCCGAGGTGCTGAAGGCGGCCGTGCGCGAAGCGGGCATCGATACCCGCGACATCGACGACGTCATCTGGGGTTGTGCGATGCCGGAAGCATCCCAGGGACTCAATGTGGCGCGACTGTCCGTCCTGCGCGCCGGGTTCCCGGTCGAGGTCCCGGCCACGACCGTCAACCGCTTCTGCTCGTCCGGGCTTCAGACCGTCGCGATGGGCGCACAGGCCATCATGAGCGGCATGGCCGAGACGGTCATCGCTGGCGGCATCGAGATGATGAGCCAGGTGCCGATGTCCGGATTCCACACTCGGCTCAATCCGGCCATCACCGAGTCGTACATCGGCATGGGGTTCACGGCGGAGCGGGTGGCCGAGCGGTGGGGAGTGAACCGGGCGGACCAGGACGCGTGGGCGTTAGGCAGCCAGCAAAAGGCGGCGAGCGCCTGGCAGGCCGGGCGGTTCGACGGGCAAATCGTCCCCGTCGAAGCGGAACGGATCGCGCCGGACGGCTCCAGTCAGCGCGCCGCGTTCACTCGCGATGAGCTGGTTCGCGCCGACACCACGGCCGACAAGCTCGCGAAGCTGCAGCCCGCCTTCAAATCCGGCGGCACCGTGACGGCCGGAAACGCAAGCCCCTACTCCGACGGCGCCGCGGCCCTCGTGCTGATGAAGCGGGCGAAGGCCGAGGCGCTAGGCCTGAAACCGCTCGCGCGGTTCGTCACGTTCGCCGCCGCCGGCGTCGATCCTGACATCATGGGGGTGGGCCCGATCAGGGCGGTACCGAAGGCGCTCCGTCTGGCGGGCATGTCGCTCTCGGACATCGACCTCATCGAGTTCAACGAGGCGTTCGCCTCGCAGATCGTCGCGTCGATGCGCGAGCTGGGCATGGATCAGGACCGTGTCAACGTCAACGGCGGGGCCATTGCGCTGGGGCATCCCCTCGGCGCCACGGGCGCGAAGCTGACGACGCAGCTGATCCACGAGCTGCGGCGGCGCGGTGGCGGCCGAGGCCTGGTGACGATGTGCGTGGGTGGCGGGATGGGCGCGGCCGGGATCTTCGAGGTGGCCGCCTAACGCCACGCGCCGTCAGGCCATCCAGCCCCCGTCGATGACGTACACGCCGCCGGTGCAGTAGTTGCCGGCGTCGGACGCCAGGAAGAGCGCGAGCCCGGCGACGTCATCCGGGGTGCCGAGGCGCGGCAGCGGCTGACGGGCCAGCTGGGCCTGGACGCCCTCGTTCTCCTGCCACATCGCCGCGCTGAACTCGGTCTTGATGAGGCCGGGGCAGATCGCGTTGGCGCGCACGTTCTGTCCGCCCCACTCCAGCGCCATGGCCTTCGTCAGGTTGATGAGCGCCGCCTTGCTCGCGCTGTACACGCCGAGATCATGGTCGGGCCGAATTCCATCGACGCTCGAAATGTTGACGATCGAGCCGCCCCCGCGCGCAGTCATGATGGGCAGCGCGCGGCACGCGAGCTCGAGGGGGGCCTTCAGGTTCACGGCCATGATCTTGTCGAATGCCTTCTCGGTCATCACGGTGAGCGGGCCGTAGATCGGGCTCACCGCGGCGTTGTTCACGAGGATGTCGATCCCGCCGAGGTCGTCGGCCGCGAACGCGATGAGTGCGCGCGCTTCATCCAGCCGGCCGACGTTGGCGGGAAATCCTCGCGCGGTGATGCCGTCGGCCTCGAGCGCCTGCACCGTCTCCTCGACGGCGTCGGACTTCCGGCTGCTGACGACAACCGACGCGCCGGCGTGGCCGAGCTTGAACGCGATCGCGCGACCGATGCCGCGCGTTGCGCCCGTGATGACGGCGACTTTCCCTGCGAGCGTGGAGCGTGGGTCGGTTTGCATGGACGGAAGTTTGGCGGTCCGGGCAATGCCGAGGAAGTCCGTCGCACCGAGCGAGCGAGGCGAGTCGACGCATCGCGATCGTCCAGCCTTGGCGTGAGGTCGACCGCGGGGAGAGGCAGAACGCTCAGAAGGGCGCACATGGAGAGCGGGGCGCGCTGCGTGCAGCGCGCCCCGCTCTCCACTCCCGGCATCAGCGCCGGTTATCGAATCACCTGCACCCTCTGACCGTTGCGATACACGTCGACGGAATCCGCGCGCCCGTCGCGATCGTCGTCGCGCCAGACCTGAAGAACCGTCCCGCTGCCGTCATACCAGGTCGCCTGCTCCGGCACGCCGTCGCCGTTCGAGTCGACCGTCTCCGATCGCAACGAGCCGCGACCGAGCCAGCTCTCGACGTCCGCCGTTCGCACGCCGACACGAATCAGCACCGCGCCCGTCATCGCCGGCAGCTGCGACGGATACTGCCCGCGGTCTACCGGCGTCGAGCCACCACTCGTGTTGTCCGGAACGGTGCCGACATGAACGGCCGACCGCATGTCGGTGTGGTAGTCACACCAACCGTTCCGGTCGTTGTCGACGCACGACGGGTCGTACTCGTGCCCGTGCGAGTCACGTCGAATCCCGCCACTGCGCTCGCGCTCGCGATCACGATCGCGATCACGGTCCCGGTCTCGTGTGCGGTCCCGATCACGGCGCTCGTCGGCCGCGACGCGGCCGCCACGCGACGTGTTCTCGCCCCACAGAATCTGCGAGTTTGCCGGCTGGTTACGGACCGCGGTCTCGCAGTCCGTCGGCGCCGGCTGACGACCCGGCGGTACTCCGTTGATCCAGATGCGGCACATCCCGGCTGGCGGCTGATGGCCCGGCGGCACGCCGGCATTTCCACGCCCACGTCCGCGGCCCTGAGCGTCAGCACTCGTCGCCGCACCCGCGATCACCGCTATCGTCACAAGAACACTTGGAATTCTCATTATCGGCTCCTCGTGAAATGCCTCGCGCAGACTTGGCGCGGCACCCACCCATAGAGCACGCGCGGTGCCATGCGCCCGCTGCGGAACCAGATCCAAAAGTCACTATGGGACAACCACTTGCACGGATGAGCCCCGCCTGACTCTGCCGTTAGGCGTCCGTGTCGGGGACAATCGCGCGTCTCGTACGGGGACACTTTCACCGCGCGGAACCGAGCCCGTCGCAGGCGGGAGCGCGCCTCGCCCGACGTGCGAGCCGCGGCTAGAATTCACGCGCTGCACGCCACCTCACCTCTCACCGAGCCGCCATGGGCACCGCCAACGCCACGCAGTACAAGGACCTCGCGCCGCCAACCGCCGGTGAGCCGATCACGATGCGAGATGGGAAGCTCGTGGTACCGAGCGAGCCCATCATCCCGTTCATCGAGGGCGATGGAACGGGGCCCGACATCTGGCGTGCCTCGCAGCACGTGTTCGACTCGGCGGTGAAGAAGGCGTACGGTGGCGAGCGACGCATCGCATGGTTCGAGGTCCTCGCTGGAGAAAAGTCGAAGGCGAAGCTCGACAACTGGCTTCCCGATGACACGCTCCTAGCGATCGACCAGCACCTCGTGGCGATCAAGGGGCCGCTCGGCACACCGGTGGGCGGCGGTTTCCGCTCCCTCAACGTCACGCTGCGGCAGAAGCTCGACCTGTACGCCTGCGTGCGTCCGGTTCGCTACTTCGAGGGCGTTCCCTCCCCGGTCAAACGTCCCCAGGACGTGAACATGGTGATCTTCCGCGAGAACACGGAAGACATCTACGCCGGCATCGAGTACAAGGCGCAGTCCGAGGACGCGAAGAAGCTGATCGCGTTCCTGCAGCGGGACATGGGGGTGAAAGGCATTCGCTTCCCGGAAACGAGCGGCATCGGCATCAAGCCCATCAGTGCGGAAGGCACGCAGCGGCTGGTCAGGTCGGCGATCGACTACGCGCTGGCGCGGAAGGCGAAGAGCGTCACGCTCGTGCACAAGGGCAACATCATGAAGTACACGGAGGGCTCGTTCCGTGACTGGGGATATCAGCTGGCGAAGGATGAATACGGGGCCGTCGATCTCGATGGCGGGCCATGGCAGAAGCTGCCTAACGGGATGATCATCAAGGATGCGATCGCCGATGCCTTCCTCCAGCAGATCCTCACGCGCCCGACCGATTACGACGTCATCGCGACGCCGAACCTCAACGGGGATTACATCTCCGACGCGTTGGCGGCCCAGGTCGGCGGCATCGGCATCGCGCCGGGAGCGAACATCAATTACCAGACGGGCCACGCCGTGTTCGAGGCCACGCACGGGACGGCCCCCAAGTACGCGAACCAGGACAAGGTCAATCCCGGGTCCGTGATCCTGTCGGGTGAGATGATGTTCCGCTACATGGGCTGGAACGAGGTCGCGGACCTCATCATCGCGAGTCTCGAGAAGGCCATTGGACAGAAGCGCGTGACCTACGACTTCGAGCGCCTGATGGAGGGCGCGACGCTGACGTCGACGAGCGGATTCGCGAAGGCGATGGTCGAGAACATGTGACACGAGACAACGGCCGGGCATCGCCCGGCCGTTGTCTCGTGTCACGTTGGGGAGAACCGCTCGTCAGGCGACCGTGGCGGCGATCGCCTGGATCTCGATCTGGTAGCCGTAGTGCAGCTCCTTCACAGGCACCACCGCTCGCGCGGGCTTGTGCCCACCCATGACGCGGGAATAGGCGGTGTTCACCCCGCCCCACAGCGAGATGTCCGACACGTAGATCGTCATCTGCAGGACGCGATCCAGCCCGCTCCCCGCTGCCTTGAGAATCGCTTCGACGTTCCGCAGTGTCTGCTCGGTCTGTTCTTCGATCGAACCCACCGGCTTGTTGCGGTCCGTCGGGTCGATCGGGAGCTGGCCCGCAACGTAGACCACGCCGTTGTGAACGATCGCCTGCGAGTAGTGTCCCGCAGCGTTAGGTGCCTCGCGCGTCTCGATGGATTGCATGGCCGAAGTGCTCAGGAGGAAGTGGTGGTGGCAGCGCGCGTGTCTGCGCCGATGATGGTCCCGCGGCAGTCGCCGAACCCGATACGCGCGAATCCCGGGCGCTCGCAGAAACCGCGGAGGATCACCTCATCGCCGTCCTCGAGGAAGCGGCGCTGTTCGCCGGACGGCAGGGTGACGGGCTCGGTTCCGCGCCACGCCAGCTCGAGCAGGCATCCGCGCGAATCCTTGGCGCTGCCGGAAACGGTACCGCTCGCGATCAGATCGCCGGGGCGGAGATTGCACCCGTTGCTCGCGTGATGCGCGACGAGCTGGGCGAGTGTCCAGTACATCTCGGTGAACCGAACGTGTGACAGGCGTGCCGGCGCCGTGCCTGCGGTGCGCATCTGCGCCGTGCGTAGCCAGACCTCGAGCTGGATATCGATGCCGCCGGCGGCTGCGTTGTCAGCCCCGTCGAGATACGCAAGCGGACGCGGATCCCCGTCCGGCCTCGCGAAGGCCGGCGCGCGGAACGGCGCGAGCGCATCCATCGTCACGATCCATGGCGAGATAGTGGTCGCGAAACTCTTGGCCAGAAACGGTCCGAGTGGCTGGTACTCCCACGCCTGGATGTCTCGAGCAGACCAGTCGTTCACGAGGCAGAGCCCGAACACCCGGGCCTCCGCTTCCGAGAGCGGAATCGTGTCGCCCAGCGTGTTACCGGCGCCGATGAACGCACCGACCTCGAGCTCGTAGTCGAGCCGCCGGCTTGGCCCGAAGGTCGGCGCCACATCGGCATCGGCCTTGGTCTGACCAAACGGTCGCCGCACCGGCGTGCCGCTCGCGACGAGGGATGACGCGCGTCCATGATACCCGATCGGAACGTACTTGTAGTTGGGCAGCAGCGGATTGTCGGGCCGGAACATGCTGCCGATGTTCGTCGCGTGATGAACCGACGCATAGAAGTCGGTGTAGTCGCCGATCTCTGCGGGAAGCTGTGGCTCGATCTCGCCCGCATCGATGAGCAGCTCGGTAGCCGCGGCACGAGCGCGATGACCGGCATCCGTGTCGTGGCGGAACGCGGCGACCATACCGTGCCGAAGCGCGCGGGACGCGACGCGCCCCGCTGCCATCAGTGCGCCGAGCGAGCCCGAAGCGCAGAGGACCGCGGCCGAGTGCGCCTTTCCGGATAGCAGGCCGAGTCGAACGAGCGCGTCGACGGGCACGACGTGCGCGCCGATGCGCACGCCAACCCGCGGCGTCATGCCCCCGAGCCGGAACACGCCTAACGGCAAGTTCTGGATGGGAAAGTCGGTGCTCGGCTCGTTCGCGGACTCGACCCACGAACGAAGATCGGCGCGGTGCGTCTCGTCGATCATGTCAGAGCAGTCCGAGCGACTCGAGATCGTCGATCGGCTCGCGAAACGAGCACGATCCGAACGAGCCGATGCCCGACCGGCGGGCGGCGGCCAGACGGTCGGTCGTCAGGCGATGCTCGCGCCACGTCACCCCGGATGGGTCGAACTGCACGGCCCGCGGGTCGCGCTCGTCGAGCAACCGCTCCGCTGCATCCTCGCCCGCGCCGCCCTCGAGAAGCGCCGTCGCGAGGAACACGTTCAGGAACCCGAACATCGTCGCGCGACCGCTCCCCTCCGCGTACGTGAGCGCGTAGTCGCCGCGAAGCGGGTGGTGGAGCCCGGCCGTCGCCTTGAACGCTACGCGGTGCGCGACGCACGCCGCGAGGAATCGCGCGAGCTGCTCCGCCGAGGGGAATGCATCCGCGGTGACACCGCCGGTGCGGACCTTGGCGCGAAGATGCGCATCGGCCAGTGCGCGGACGAGCGGCTCGGGATCCGTCGCGGTGGGGATCTCGACGAACCACTCGACATCGTCGCCGCGCGCGAGTCGGCCGATGGCGGTGACCTGCTCGATGGTCGCCGCGCGCACCTCGAGCGCCTCGACCCGCGCTCGCCAGTCGCGGTCGGCCTCATCCTGCACGGCGACGAAGGCACGGACCGCCGCCACACCGGTTTCGAGATCGTTCCCGAGCAGAACGCTCAACCGCCATGGCGCCGCGCGCGTGCCTAACGTCACAGCGTCGGTGCGCGCCTCGGCCGCAGCCGTCAGCTCATCGAGGCGGCTGACCGGAACGACGAACCGGCCCAGCGCCCATCGCTCCGCCGACTCCAGGTACGACGCGTACTCGGCGACCGCACCGCCCATGTCGAGCTGTGCGGGCGGGAATAGCCCGGCGTAGTCGATCGCGTCACCGAGCAGCAGCTGCAGTGGTCCGGTGCGCGACGTCTCCCGCGGATGCGTCGTCACCGCGACGTCACTTCTTCGCGCGCTTCTTCTGCGGCGCGAGGATGGTTCCACGACAAGTCGGCGCGCCGCACCGGCACATGTACAGACGCTCCCACTCCTCGTCCTCGGTCCCGTCGCGCTCGTACGCGTAGTCGTACGTGAGCTCCTCGCCGGGCGCGATGTCGCGAATCGCTTCGATGTAGATGTGTTTTCGCTCGTCGATCGCTTCGCAGTTCGGGGCGCAGCTATGGTTGATGAACCGCGCTTCGTTGCCGTTCACGGCGGCGTCGATGACGGTCGACTTGTCGATCGAGAACAGGAACGTGTGGTGCCGGCCCATGCCCGTATCGTCGTAGCGGTGATCGGCTTCATCGTGCGAGATGCGCTCGCCGGTATACTCGATGATCCTCGTGCCGCGCCGGATGGCGCGCGTGGCGAACGCCCCCTGCCCCTGAATCGCCGATCGACGAAGCTCGAAATACTTGTTCGGTTGAGGTGTCTCGGCGCGCGGCGCCCTCGCCTTGGTTGGACGCTTCTTCGTTTTCGCCCGCGACGTGGACGCGCCATCGCGCCGCCCTGCTGTCGAGCGTGTCGTCGAGCCAGTCCTGGATGCCATGTCGTGTGAAGCTCTGGAGTGGATGCGAACGCGCATAATGGCCACAGCCGGGTGAGGACACCAGCACCGCACCCGGCCGTGAATTGTAATCGTGACGTCACTCGACGCGTGCTGGTCGAGCAACACGCCACGCGCTCCTACTCCTCTGGTGTTCGCGGCTCCAGCGATTGGTCTTCGTCACGAGCCGGCTTTGCTCGCTGCGCGTCGCCTCGCTCCTGTCGCGTGCCGGCTGCATCGTCCGCGTGCTCGTCCGTGCCTCGCGGGATGTCGCGACTCGCGAGCGACTCTTCGCTCGCGGAGTCTGACCGCCGATCTCGTTCGCTCACGATTCCACGTCCGTGATTGGTTCGATCACCAGTCGGGCAGACGTCATGCCAACCGTGCATGGAAAAGTGGGTCCGGCTGCGCCATCTTCCACCCGACTCGCCAGGCTCAGCGGGGCAGCCGCCGCTCGCGCCGCGGAACATTCGCTGCGCTTCCGGTCTCTAACGATCTGCAGGATCCAAATCATTCCGGAGGAATCGATGTTCACACGGCGCTACGCCATCATCGCGATGCTCGGCCTCGCACTGTCCGCGTGCGGCGGGTCGAAGTCGCGCTCCGCGCCGATTCCGCAGCCTCGCACGACCGTTCGCGTCGAGAACCAGGGGTTCTCCGACATGACGATATACGCGGTTCGAAGTGGGCAGCGAGTGCGGCTCGGCACGGCCGCGGGCAATTCCACGACGACGTTCAC
>Ga0075420_100006632_pt1 | contig 10212 bp, 7 predicted proteins | sample SoiMetdeltSBSDD4_FD_75296 | JGI IMG/M metagenome (GOLD analysis project Ga0075420, IMG submission 75296) | Bulk soil microbial communities from a Populus tree surrounding site in Tennessee, USA - Soil MetaG P. deltoides SBSDD4 | ecosystem: Environmental > Terrestrial > Soil > Tree plantation...
CGACTCGCGAAAACCGACACGATCGCTGACGGTCTGGCTGCGCCCTTCGCCGGTGTTCACACCCTTGCCCACGTTCGCGCCTTCGTGGACGAGGTCGTCGTCATCGATGATGACGAGATCCTCTCGGCGATGCGGACTCTCATGCGCCGCATGCGGATTCTGCCGGAACCCGCAGGCGCCGCCGCCACCGCTGCCCTGCTCGACGGCCTCGTCATGGTTCAACCCGGCGAACACGTCGTCACGATCGTCAGCGGTGGCAACGCCGACCCGGATCTTCTTCGCTCGCTGCTCTAGCGTTTCCTCGTCAGCGCGGTGTCCGGTCGCGTATCGCGAGCCCGCTCCCAACGCGCGCTGGTGCCCCTGACATCAATGTGGGCGAATGGTCCCCTCGGTCCCGTCGCCGCGTAGGTCCCAAGCCCGCCAACCAGTTCGGGAAACCGCTTCTCCACCGCGGCGACAGCTTCGCCGATCACGTTCAGGTCCCGAAGGTCTCGTCGTCGGTCTCCATTGAGGTCGTCCATCGTGCTGTCACCGTCAGCGTCGATGATCAGGTCAACGGCATCACCAAACTGGTGCCGGCTCGCGCGCGCCGCTCCTTCGTTGATCCGCAGGTCGTTGTAATACGGCGCACGAAAACCCGAGAGGACAACGACGCGACGGTTGTCGATGCCGCGGTCGTGCAGTTCTCGCAGGACCAATTCGAGCTTGTCGATCAGCCGCTCCTCGAGCAGCACGTACTTCGGCCAGGTGGCTTGCTGGTCGTGCGTCAGGAAGTCGCCGAGGCGGAAGTGCTCCGAGAGTCGTGTCTCCACTTCCGCGGGTCGTACTTCGACGAATCCGTCCGGATTGAGGTAGTTCTCGGCCATCATCCAGCGCTCCGCCGGCCACCAGCCCAGCCGATACGAGCCGAGCATCTCGCCCCGCTTCTGCGCGAAGGGGCGCATCATGAAGAAGCGGAACGGCTCGCCCGCCGCCAGCACCACGTACGTTCCCGGGTAGTGGACGATCGTGTCGCCTAACGCGTCCAGCAGCCCGGGGATGGCGTCGGCGTCAATCGCGGTCAGCGCGACGAACCGAAGTGCGCCACTCCGGCCGAAGAGGGTGTCGGGGAGCATGAGCGGGCGCGAGACACTGTCGGCTCCCGCCGCGCCGTCGAACCCCGGCGCCGTCAGCGAACTGCCGGCATCGGACGCATCGTCAGGCAGCACCCGGCGCAACACCACCATGAGCCACACGAGCAGCACGACCGCCGCAAAACTCGCGGCGACCGCGATCACGCGAAAGCCGATAACCCGGACCCGCGAATGAAGACCCATGTTGATCGGATAGTAACGCTGCGTTCAGTCCGTTCGTACACGCTCCTTGGCAGTACGCGCCCTCAGGCAGTTCGCGCCATTTGGCGGTTCGCGCTCTTTGGCAGTTCGCGCTCTTTGGCAGTTCGCGCCCCTTGGCATTTCGCGCCCTTAGGCATTTCGCGCCCCTACCATGCAATAGCATACGCCTCTCTTCTCGGATCCGCTCCCGTCATGCGAGCGCCTGACGAGTGGATCACGATCATCTGCGCGCCGCCGAATTCAGCGCTCGGCTCCTGGAGCCGCACCACATGGCCACGCCGCTCCAGCGACGCACGGGTGGCAGCGTCAATCCCCGGCTCGACACCGAGGCGACCACCGGCGAAGACGCGCCACCGCGCGGCTTCGACCGCCTGCTGCGGGGTCATGCCGTGGTGCAACACGTTGTTCAGGATCTGCACCAGCGTCTGGGGCTGTCCGTCCCCGCCAGGAGTCCCGAAGGCCATCGCCACGCTGCCGTCCGCGTTCAGCGCCATCGCGGGGCTGAGCGTGTGGAACGGCCGCTTGCCGGGCGCGATCACGTTAGGGTGCGTCGCCGCCAGCTCGAACAGCGCGCCGCGGTTGTGCAACGTGATGCCTGTGCCCGGCACCATCCGACCGCTGCCGAACGCCGCGAACAGGCTCTGGATCATCGAGACCGCGTTGCCGTCCTTGTCGATCACGGCGAGGTAGATCGTGTCGCCATTGCCATCACGCGCCGCACCGCTGCTATCCGGCGCCACGACAGTGTCACGACGGATGACCTTCGCGCGATCGGCAGCGTATGCCTTTGAGATCAGGCGTTCAACCGGGACGGCGCTGAAGTCCGGATCGGCCAGGAATTTGTCACGATCCTGGTACGCGAGCTTGCTCGCCTCCGCCAGCGCGTGGATCATGACAGCTGAATTCGGTGTTTCGTTCGCCGGCCGCACCACTTCGGCGATGTTGAGCATCTCGAGGAACGTCAGGCCCTGCGAGTTGGGCGGGAACGCCAGCACGGTCTTCCCGGCGTACGTCGTCGAGATGGGATCCTGCCACTGCGACTTGTGCGATACGAGGTCGGCCGCCGTCACGAATCCGCCTTCGCGCTCGATGAACTGCGCGATCCGTTGTGCTGTGGAGCCGCGATAGACCTCATCAGCGCCGCCCCTGGCAATTGCGCGCAACGTTCGCGCGAGGTCCGCCTGGACAAGGATGGAACCCGGCGCCGGCGCCTTCCCATTCAAGAGGAAGATCCCGCGGAGCGATGAATCCGCCGCGACCTTGCGTGCTTCCTCGTTGATGTCGAGCGACAACCGGGTAGACACCGGGAACCCTCGCTCCGCGAAGTCGATCGCCGGTTGCAGCGCGTCCGAAAGGGTGATCGTTCCGAAACGCTTGAGCGCGTCTTCCCAGGCGCGCACCGCGCCCGGAACCGACACCGACATGATCCCGGAGGACGGAACCGCGGTGAGGTTTTTCGAACCAAGGAACGCGGGAGTCGCTTTCGCCCCAGCTCGACCGCTTCCGTTCAGCGCGTAAACTTTGCCGCTCTTCGCGTCGCGAATCAGCAGGAAGTTGTCACCGCCAACGCCGTTCATGTGCGGACGCACCACCGCCAGCACCGCCGCCATGGTGATGGCCGCGTCGACCGCGTTCCCCCCGCGTCGCAGCACCGCGGCGCCCGCCTGCGAGGCGAGGACATGATCCGAGACAACGGCAGCCTCACGACCCATCACGTCCGGTCGCATCATCGTTTGCGCGGAGAGCAGAGCCGGGGTCATCAATGCGCCGATGGTGAGCACGCATAGAGCGGCGGCGGGGCGGAGCGTGCGGGTATCTCGCATGACTGACCTCGACAGGGCGCCGGCGGGCGCCATTGGGCGTAAGGAGGAAAGTTCGTGTCCGGCTATGAGCGCCGTCAATCGAATTCCCCGTCCGTGCGGGTTCTTTTCGCGTCGATGTCGTTAGGATTGCGCCGGCCGACGGGTCGCGTTAAAAGAACTTCAACCTGACGGGTGCTGAAACACCGTATCAAGGTTCCTCGACCTGGTTTGAACTCGGAGGTTCGATGCGCAGGTGGTTGCCCCTGGCTCTCATCATCGCAGCGATGGTGTTCTCGGCCGGCGTGTACAGCCGATTGCCCGAACCGATGGCCATTCACTGGAATGCGGCCGGCGAACCGGATGGCTATGGCTCCCGCGCATTCGGCGCGTTTCTGCTCCCCTTCGTTGTGCTGGCAATCTGGGGACTGATGATCGCGCTGCCCAAGCTCGATCCTCGGAGCGCCAACATCGAGAAATTTCGCGGCGATTACGACGTACTCGTCGTGGCGGTTATCGCGGTCATGTGCCTGCTCCACGTCTGCGTCCTGGGCTCTGCCCTGGGCTGGCCAATCGACGTCGGACGAGTCGCTCCGATCGGAATCGGAGCCCTTTTCGTGGTCATCGGCAGCCTTCTGCCTCGATTCCAGTCGAATTTCTTCTTCGGCATCCGGACGCCCTGGACCCTGAGCAGTGAAACGGTTTGGGCCCGCACCCATAAGGTGGGTGGCTATGTGATGATGGGGATGGGACTTCTGCTCATGCTGGCCGGCGTTCTCGGAACGGCTTTTTGGCTGTACGTGGCGATAGGAGGGGCGTTTGCGATGGCGATTTTCGTTTTAGTCTATTCCTACTATCTCTGGCGAACTGAACAGGAAGCCAAGTGACCATTCTGCACTTTTTCGATCCTGCCGACATCATTTCATGACTGAAATGTGCAGAATGCGCATCTGAAGTTGCGAATTCAGCATCCGTGGCATTTATTTCGCAGCTTGTTGAACCAGACTTTTCAGCGCCTGCGCTTGTCCACCTGAATCCTTCCGCCGCCCATCGTATGACCTCCGCCCCCAGCCACTCCTCTCGAAAGTCCGTCGTCCGGGCTATCGCCGACAGCACGGCCAGGCCGCACGGTCCGTCCAGCAACGGCACCGCACCGCATGGTGCCGTGTCGGACTACTTCGGCATCAACACGTTCGGCGTGCGCCAGATGCGCGCCAAGCTGCCGAAGCACGCGTACGAAAAGCTCGTCAGCGCGATCCGCCACGGGAAAAAGCTCGACATCGATATCGCCCCGACGGTTGCGCAGGCCATCAAGGAGTGGGCGATGTCGCGCGGCGCGACACACTTCACGCACTGGTTCCTGCCGCAGACGGGACTGACGGCGGAAAAGCATGATGCGTTCCTGACGTTCGACGAAAACGGGGCGCCTATCGAGCAGTTCTCCGCGGCACAGCTCATCCAGAGCGAGCCCGACGCGTCGAGCTTCCCGTCCGGCGGCCTGCGGGCCACCTGGGAGGCGCGCGGCTATACCGCGTGGAATCCTGCGAGTCCGGTGTTCGTGTTCGAGTCGGGCGGCTCGAAGACGTTGTGTGTCCCATCGGTCTTCATCGGCTACAACGGGGAAGCACTCGACGAGATGACGCCGCTGCTCCGCAGTTCCGATGTTCTCTCGGCCAAGGCGATGGAGCTGCTCGAGCTGCTCGGCGACAAGGGCGTGTATCGCGTCTACACCACGTTAGGCCCCGAACAGGAGTACTTCCTGATCGACCGGCAGCACTTCGCCATGCGGCCCGACCTCGTCATGGCCAATCGCACGCTTATCGGCGCACCGCCGCCGCGTGGACAGCAGCTCGAGGACCACTACTTCGGTGGCATACCGGAGCGCACGCAGGCCTGCATCGCCGAGGTCGAGCACGAGCTTTACAAGCTCGGCGTCCCGATCGTAACCCGACATAACGAGGTCGCGCCTTCGCAGTTCGAGATGGCGCCCTTCTTCGAGGAGACCGACCTCGGCGTCGACCACAACCAGCTCGTGATGGCAGTCCTGCGTCGCGTGGCGCTCCGTCACGGCCTGCAGGCGATCGTGCACGAGAAGCCCTTCGCCGGCATCAACGGGTCCGGCAAGCATTGCAACTGGTCGATGGCCGTCGGGTCCGACGGGCCGCTGAATGGCCTTAACCTCCTCAAGCCTGGCCGCACGCCGCACCAGAACGTCCGCTTCCTCGTCTTCCTGGCCGCGGTCCTCAAGGGCGTCCATGAGAACGCGGGACTCCTCCGCGCCGGCATCTCCACGTCCGGCAATGAGCATCGCCTCGGCGCCAACGAGGCACCCCCGGCCATCATCTCGGTCTTCATGGGTGCGATGCTCACGGAGCTCATCGAGAACATCATCAAGGGCAAGGCCGCGTCCGCGGGCGCTGAGGAACAGCTCATCAAGCTGGGCGTCGCGAAGCTGCCCGAGATCGAGAAGGACAACACCGACCGGAATCGCACGTCGCCGTTTGCCTTCACCGGGAACAAGTTCGAGTTCCGCGCTGTCGGTGGCGGTCAGTCGATCGCGTGGCCAGTCACGCTGCTCCACGCGGCTGTGGCCAGCGCCATCGAAGAGATCATCAGTCAGATTCGCGCCGAAAAGAAGAAGACCCGCAATATCGACGACGCGGTCATGAAGGTCGTTCGCAAGGTTTTCAAGGAAACCACTGCGGTCCGTTTCGAGGGCAACAACTACGCCGAATCGTGGGTCAAGGAGGCTGCGAAACGTGGCCTGCTGAACCTTCGCCGCGCGCCCGAGGGACTGGCCGAGCTCACGACGAAAAAGGCCCACAAGGTGCTGGTCGGGATGGGCGTGCTGAACGAGGCTGAGCTCGAGTCACGCTATCACGTGCGCATCGAGCGCTACCTCAAGGATATGTTGATCGAGATGCACACGTTAGGCGAGATGGTGGACACGATGGTGCTGCCGGCAGTGTACGGGTACGCTGGCACGCTGGCCGCCAGCGCCGCACAGGCCAAGGCCGCGGGGATCACCGAGATCCCGCAGGTTGACCGCGCCAACGAGGTCGGCAAGCTCGCCAAGACGCTGAAGGCGAAGCGCGACGCGCTGGTGAAGGTCCGCGAGAAGGCCGAGCACATGCACGAGGAACCGACCAAGGCCGCCATGCTGCTCACGCATGACGGTGCCGATACGATGGCCGAGGTGCGCGCGGCGTGCGATGCGCTGGAGTTGCTCGTCGCCGACGACGCGTGGCCCCTGCCGAAGTACCGAGAGATGCTCTTCCCGGTCTGAGCATCGGCGGTTCAGAAAACCTTGAGGGCCCGTCAGAAAATCTTGAGGGCCCGGCAGAAGTTTGCCGGGCCCTCAGTCATTCCCTCGACCCTCGACCCTCGACCCTCGACCCTACAAAACCGTCTTCAACCGCTCCGCGCTTACGTTCGCCCCACACAGGACCACCACCACGCGCCCCCTCAGCGGCGCTCGCCGTTCCAGCGCGACAGCCAGTGCGACGGCCGCCGCTCCTTCAATGAGCATGTGTTCCACTTCGACCGAGTGCCGCATCCCGCGCGCAATCTCGTCTTCGGACACCTCGACCCATTCGTCCACCAGGTCGCGACAGAGCGGAAAGGTCACGGAATCGGGTTCGACACCACCGGCCGTGCCGTCCGAAAGCGTGGGTAGCGAAGGAATGTCCATGACGTGCCCGGCTTTCACGGACTCGCTCATGACGCGCGAGTTGGCCGGCTGCGCGCCGATGACGCGAACGCCCGGCTCGTGGTGTTTGAGGTCCGCCGCAACGCCGGCGATCAGCCCCCCGCCACCAACGGCGACAATGACCGCGTTGATGCCACCCAGCTGCCGCCGGAGTTCGACGCCGATCGTTCCCTGCCCGGCCACAACGTCCGGGTCGTTGTAGGGCGAGACGTAGCAGCGATTCTCGACCTGTGCGATTCGTCGTGCTTCCAACTCGGTGTCCAGGCCGTCGGTGCCGAAAATGACCACCGAGGCGCCAAGGCGTCGCATCGCCGCCACCTTGGCCGTCGAGGCAAAGTCGGGAACATAAACGGTCACCGGAACGCCTAACGCACGCCCGGCGTGCGCGACGGCTATCCCGTGATTCCCCGAGGAGGCGGCCACCACACCCCGGTTGCGCGACGCCGCGGGCAGGCTCGTCAGGCAGTTGGTCGCGCCCCGCGCCTTGAAGGAGCCCGTGACCTGCAGGTTCTCGCACTTGAGCCACACCTCGGCCCCAGCGACTTCACTGAGCGCCAGCGAATGCACCACCGGCGTCTCGCGGACATGTGGCCGGATGCGCGTTTCCGCTTCAGCGATCGTTTTGATGAGCGACGCGGTCAATCCAGCATCCAGAAGTCAGTAGTCAGCCGTTTGCAGTACGCCAGCACCCAGTCTCCAGATCCAGCTCCAGCTCCAGCTCCAGCTCCAGCTCCAGCAACCAGTACCAGTACTAGCAACCAGCAACCAGCAACCAGCAACCAGCAACCAGCTCAATATTTCAGCAAGTAATTCTCCAGCTCCCACGCCGTAACCTGCGTGATGTATTCCCTCCATTCCGCCCGCTTCGCACTGAGGAAATGGCGGGACACATGTTCGCCCAGCGCAGCCATGATCGTCTCGTCCTTCTCGAGTTCGTCGCAGGCTTCGTTCAGGTCGTGGGGAAGGTCGTCGATCCGCAAACGCCGCTTCTCGCGGTGCGACATCTCGAAGATGTTCGTGTCCACCGGCTCGCGATAATCGGCCTTCGTCGCAATGCCATCCAGTCCGGCGGACAGCATGACCGCCAGCGCCAGGTAGGGGTTGGCTGACGGATCCGGCATTCGCACTTCAACGCGCGTCCCGGCACCTCGACGTTCGGGAACGCGAATGAGTGGCGAGCGATTCCGCATCGACCAGGCCACGTTCACCGGCGCTTCGTATCCGGGCACCAGCCGCTTGTAGGAATTCACCAGCGGGTTCGTGATCGCGCAGAATCCACGCGCGTGCTTCAGCAGGCCGCCGATGTAGTGCAGCGCGGTGTCACTCAGCTCCCACGGGGCGCCTTGCTGCCAGAACGTGTTCTTCCCTTCGCGAAATAGTGACTGGTGCGTGTGCATGCCGCTGCCGTTCTGCCCGAAAATCGGTTTCGGCATGAATGACGCGAGCAACCCGAACTGTTGCGCGACGTATTTCACCACGAAGCGGAAGGTCGTGATGTTGTCGGCGGTCGTGAGCGCGTCGGCGTAGCGGAAATCGATTTCGTGCTGCCCGTGCGCCACTTCGTGATGCGCCGCTTCGACCTCGAAGCCCATCTGCTCCAGCGCATCGACGATCGCCCGGCGCGCGTCTTCACCAAGGTCCGCCGGTGCCAGGTCGAAGTAACTCCCCACGTCATGCGTGACGGTGGTCGGTTCCCCCCGATCGCCCGGCTTGAAGACGAAGAACTCCGCTTCCATGCCGGCGTTCATCGTGAAGCCCTGCTCCGCCGCCAGTGCAATCTGCCGCTTGAGCACGCCGCGTGGGTCACCGTCGAACGGGCTTCCATCCGGTCGATTGATGTCGCAGATGAGCCGCGCGACCCTGCTGCCCGAATCGCCCCACGGAAAGACGCGGAAGGTCGACAGGTCCGGCGCCAGCAGCATGTCCGATTCTTCGATCCGGACAAACCCCTCAATCGAAGACCCGTCGAACATGATGTCGCCGGCCAGCGCTTTCTCGAACTGCGAGCGCGGGATCTCGACGTTCTTGTTCACGCCGAGAATGTCCGTGAACTGCAGGCGCAGGAAGCGGACATTCTGCGCGGTCATGAGCGCCAGAAGTTCCTGGCGCGAAACACCCGTGAATGGCGAAGTCGACACCGATCCCGCTCTTGTTCGGGGCGGACCGGACCTTCCGCGCTGGTGCGCAATGGTCGCGGACGCGTGGGCAGGTAGCATAGGGCCCCGCCGTCCACCGCTCAACCAGTTCCCTGACAGTCTTTGAGAATCGGTCGCTATACTGTCTTTCCTTCCCCGATCCCGTCGTATGAGTGGTTCCCGGACCGCGCCTTCCAACTCTATTCCGTGCCCGTCCTGCGGCGCCCCCGCGTATGGCCGGTATTGCACCGAGTGCGGTGCCGTCGTGCGGGAAGCTCGATGCGGGGTGTGTGGCACGTCGCTGACGCCGGGCGCGAAGTTCTGCCACGACTGCGGCGCTCCGGCGGGAGCCCGGGTCGCACCGCGTGCCGCCGCGGCGCGGGCGAGCCAGGTTCAGGCGCCGCCACGCCGCAACAACCTTCCGTGGATCCTGGGTGGACTCGCATTCATCACCCTGGTCGTGATCTTCGCGGCGCAGCGCGCGGGACAGGAGCCAACGATGCCCGCACCGGGAGCGGCACCGATGGCGGGCGCTGGGGGAGCGGCCGCGGTCGATATCTCGTCGATGACGCCGCAGGAACGCGCCAGCCGCCTCTTCGACCGCATCATGCGGCTGTCCGAGGAGGGGAAGCGGGACAGCGTCGAGCTGTTCGCGTCCATGGCGATTCCGGTCTACGAGTCGTTAGGTCCGCTCGACCTCGACGGCCGCTATGACCTCGGGCGGATCGCGCACGTCAGCGGAAACCTGGATCTCGCCCAGGCCCAGGCGGACACCATCCTTCAGCAGTCCCCTGATCACCTGCTCGGTCTCATCCTCGCGGCCGCCGTTGCCGATGCGCGTGGCAACGGCGACGTTCGGAACGCCATGCAACGCCGGCTCCTTAATGCGGAGGCCAGCCAGCGCGCTCGTGGCCTCGAGGAGTACGAGCGTCACAAGGTAGACATAGAGGCGGCCGTCGCGGCCGCCCGAAGCCGGCGATAGCCAACTCTCAATGACTCACACCATCCACGTCGGACATAGTCCCGATTCGGACGACGCCTTCATGTTCTACGCGCTCGCCGAAGGGCTCATCGATACCGGTGACCTCACCTACAGCCACCAGCTCCAGGACATCGAGACGCTGAACCGACGCGCGCTGCGTGGTGAGCTCGAGGTAACGGCGGTTTCGATCCACGCCTATGCGTACCTGGCAGACCGCTACGCATTGCTTCCGAGCGGGTCCTCGATGGGAGAT
>Ga0075420_100006634_pt1 | contig 10211 bp, 9 predicted proteins | sample SoiMetdeltSBSDD4_FD_75296 | JGI IMG/M metagenome (GOLD analysis project Ga0075420, IMG submission 75296) | Bulk soil microbial communities from a Populus tree surrounding site in Tennessee, USA - Soil MetaG P. deltoides SBSDD4 | ecosystem: Environmental > Terrestrial > Soil > Tree plantation...
CGCCTTCATGCTGGCGCTGGTCGGCATTCTCGGCATGTTCAACAACCGGCCGATCATTGTCGGCGTGCTGACGCTTGCCTATGCGACGGTCGGGGTGACGTTCGCGGCCGCCGGCATAATGGTGGCGCGACGGCACCTCTTTACGAGCCCCGGCCAGACGGTGCTGGCGGGCGCGGTGGCGGGACTCATCGCGGCGGCAATCCTGTCGATCCTGCCGATCGTCATGAGCCTGATCAACCTGCGCTTCATCTTCGTCGCGCTCGATCCGGCCCTCTACAAGTTCCTGACCTTCAGCCGGCCAACGCTCTATGAAGGCGTCATCGCCATGCTGGCTCTCGGGGCGGCATTGGGCGCGGGCGGTGCCACACTGGTCCTCCTGCCTGACTGGCTGCGGCGGCCGCTGACCGGCGGCCTGGTGGCGAGCGGCATTGCCGGGCTGTTCCAGGAGCTGATCCGGCCGGTCCTCGCCAACAGCAAAGCCAGCAAGCCGCTGCACGATCTCATCTACACCTATACCGGCATGAAGCTGCAGGGCGCGATCATCGTCTTCGTGGTCGGAGCGCTCGCAGCGGTGCTGTGGGCCAAGTTCCAGCCACTGGCGAAGGCGCGCATCAAGGAAATGCCGGCCGGGTCGCAGCGCACGCTCCGGGCCGTGGCAATGGCGGTGGCGTTCCTGCTGTTCGCCATGTTCCCGCTCTATGCCGGCAATTTCGTGGGCCAGGTGTTCCTGCTCGTCGGCCTGTTCATGCTGATGGGGATGGGACTCAATATCGAGGTCGGTCTTGCCGGCCTGCTCGACCTCGGCTTCGTCGCCTTCTACGCGGTCGGCGCCTATGTGACGGCGCTCCTCACGGCCAATGACTATCACGCGCTGGCGCATCTCAGCTGGTGGGAAGCGATGCCGATCGCGGTGCTGTGCTCGGTCATTGTCGGCGTTCTGTTCGGCGTGCCGGTGCTCAAGGTGCGCGGCGACTATCTGGCGGTGGCCACGATGGGCCTCGGCGAGATCGTGCGGGTGATCGTGCTGTCGGACGCCGCGGCGCCGCTGCTCGCCGGCGCCAAGGGCATTCTCAGCATTCCGCGTCCTAACTTCTTCGGCCTGGAGATGAACACGCCGGTGCTGCTGTTCTATCTGGCGCTCGCCTCCTCGCTGGTCGCCGCCTATGTGGCCTGGCGACTCGAGGATTCGCGCCTTGGGCGGGCCTGGACGGCGATCCGCGACGATGAGGACGTAGCGCAGGCTCTCGGCATCAACCTCATCAATGTGAAGCTGCTGGCCTACGGGCTGGGGGCGGCATTCGCCGGGCTTGCCGGCTCGATCTTCGCGGCCATGCTGGGCACGATCTATCCCCACAGCTTCCAGCTCATCATCTCGATCAACATTCTCGCCCTCATCATCGTTGGCGGCATGGGCAGCCTGCCGGGGGTGGCGCTCGGATCCTTGGTGCTGATCGGCCTGCCCGAGATGCTGAGGGAGTTCGGCGAGTACCGTTATCTGTTCTACGGCCTGGCGATCATTGCGGTGATGCGGCTGAAGCCGGAAGGGCTGTGGCCGTCGGCGGCCAAGCGGCGCGAGATCCGGGCCGAGCGCGAGCTCAAGCGGGCGGTCGATGCCGAGCTGCAGAGCGAGGGTGCCAAGGCATGACGGCTCATCTCCTCAAGGCCGAGCAGATGACCAAGCGGTTCGGCGGGCTCATTGCGGTCGACCGGCTCGACCTTTCGGTGGACGAGCATCGCATCCACAGCGTCATCGGACCGAACGGCGCCGGCAAGACCACGGTGTTCAACTGCATCATGAACTTCTATCCGCCGGATGGCGGCAAGGTGTGGTTCAACGGCGCCAGGGTGGACGGTGTGACCCCCGATCGGGTGGCGACCGCCGGGATCAACCGGACTTATCAGAACATCCGGCTGTTCCGCAATCTGACGGCGCTCGAGAACATCCTGGTCGGCATGCACATCCATCTGAAGTCGACCTGGCTCGGGGCGGTGCTGACGCTGCCGTCGACGCGGCACGACGAGCGGGAGGCGCAGGACGAGGCGGTGCGCATTCTCGACTTCATCGGGCTCAGAGGGCGCGGCGATGTGGTGTCGCGGAATCTCGCCTATGGCGAGCAGCGGCGGCTCGAGATCGGTCGGGCGCTTGCCACCAAGCCCCGACTCCTGCTGCTTGACGAGCCGATGGCCGGGATGAATCCGCGCGAGAGCCGCGACATGATGGATTTCGTGCGCCGGGTGCGCGACCAGCTCGGCGTGACGATCCTGTTGATCGAGCATTCGATGCGGGTGGTGATGGGCATCTCCGATCGGATCAGCGTGCTCGATCACGGGGTCAAGATTTCCGAGGGGACGGCAGCCGAGGTGCAGAGCGATCCCAAGGTGATCGAGGCCTATCTCGGAACCACCGCCCAGGCGGCATTGAAATAGGCGCGAACGACTTCGATGGCTCTGCTCGACGTGCTCAATCTCCATGTCTACTACGGCAAGATCCACGCCTTGCGGGGGGTGTCGCTGGCGCTCGGCGACAATCAGATCGTGACGCTGATCGGTGCCAATGGCGCCGGCAAAAGCACGACGCTCAGGGCGATCTCCGGCATTCTGGCGGCGGCCGAGGGCGAGATCGTCTATCAGGGGCAGCGGCTGAGCGATCTGCCGGCACATCAGATCGTGGCGCGCGGCGTGGTGCAGGTGCCGGAAGGGCGGCGGATCTTCAGCCGCCTGACGGTGGCGGAGAATCTGCGGATCGGCGCCTTCCTCAGCAATGACAAGGACTTTATCGCCCGAACCGAGGAGATGGCGCTCGCCATGTTCCCGGTGCTCAAGCGGCGGTTCGCCCAGGTGGCGGGGACGTTGTCGGGCGGCGAGCAGCAGATGCTGGCGATCGCCAGGGCGTTGATGTCCAACCCCAAGGTGCTGCTGCTCGACGAGCCGTCGATGGGGCTCGCACCCATTCTGGTGCAGCAGATCTTCGAAACCGTGACGGAGATCCGCAAGCGCGGCGTCGCGGTGCTGCTGGTCGAGCAGAATGCCTTTCTGGCGCTGCAGATCGCCGACTATGGCTATGTGATCGAGACCGGCGAAATCGTGCTGCAGGGCTCGGGCGAGGAGCTCCTGGCCAACCCGCAGGTCAAGGAGGCCTATCTCGGGTGACCATCAAGCGGCACGCGGTGCCCGGCCTATCAACTCAGGGGTCGCCTTATTCGCCGCTGATCACCGACGGCGCCTACGCCTTCGTGGCGGGGGTGGTGGCGAGCGATCTTAAGGGCGGGGACAAGGTTCATGGCGATATTGCCGCCGAGACGCGGCTGGTGATGGAAGCGATCCGGCGAGCGCTCAACGGCATCGGGCTCGGCATGGACCGCATCGTCCGGGTCGATGTGCATCTGACCGATCTTGCCACGATGCCGGTGATGAACGCGGTCTATCGCAGCTTCTTCGAGGGTGAAATGCTGCCGACTCGAACCTGCACCGAATCGCCGCAGCTGGCTGGCGGCTCGAATGTCGAGATCACGGTGATGGCGCGGCTTTCGCCTTCATAACTCTCATAAATTTCAGGAATTAGGCTTTCTTAGTTCCATTACACCGCAAATCGCTGAATACGACGGTTGTCGGCTTGCTTACGACATTTTTGCTGCAACCTTTAGGCGATTTGCAGTTGCTTCCTCCGGTTTCAAGGCCATGGGCAAGGCCCCCAGGATCCGGATCGTCAACCACGGAAATCATATCGGGGGCCCATGACCTGCGAAATCGAACTGTCGAGAATTACCAATGATCCGCGCATGCAATGCCTGGACCCGGATCTGCTCCGGGCCTTTGTCATCATCGCCGATACAAGAAGCTTCACCCGGGCCGCCGAGCGGTTGCTCAGGACCCAGCCGGCCATCTCGCTGCAGATGAAGCGGCTGGAGGAGGCGGTGGGCCGTTCGCTGCTCAAGCGCAATCCGCGGCTCGTCCGGCTGACGCCGGCCGGCGAGGTGCTGCTCGACTATGCGCGGCGAATCCTGGCGCTCAACGATGACCTCCTGGCGCGGGTCAAGGAGCCCGACCTGGTCGGGACGGTGCGGCTTGGCACGCCGGAGGATTTCGCCACCATGCATCTGTCCGGGGTGCTGTCGCGATTCTCGCAGGCCTATCCCGGGGTGGCGCTCGAGGTGACCTGCGACCTCACCCTCAATCTCATCGAGCGGTACCGCCAGGGGAGCTTCGACCTCGCTCTCATCATGCGCGAGCCGTCGCTCGCAAATGGCGGGACCCGGGTGTGGCGCGAGCCGTTGGTGTGGGTGACGGCGACGAACATGCCGCTTTCCAAGGAGAACGTGCTGCCGCTGGTGGTGGCACCCGCCCCGTGCGTGTACCGGCGGCGGGCGATCGGGGTGCTCGACAAGGCGGGAATCGCCTGGCGCATCGCCTATACCTGCAGCTCGCTCGCCGGGTCGCTGGCTGCGGTGCGCGCCGGCCTCGGCACCACGGTGCTGCCGCGCGGCATGGTGCCCGGCGACCTGCAGATGATCGACAGCGAGACGCTGCCCGATCTCAAGGAGGCGGAGTTCGCGCTGCTGGTCGGCCAGCCGCTCAGCCCGCCGGCCGAACGGCTGCAGAGCCAGATAACCCGGGCACTGGAGATCGGCGGCTTCGACCAGAACTGAGGGTGGAGCATGATGCTTTATAGGTCGCGGCAGAGGCGCATGGCGTCGAGGATCGCGGCGTGAATGTTGCGCGCGGCCCAGGCATCGCCGATGCGATAGAGGCTGAAGCTGCGGCGGTCGCCGGCGCCGCCATTGGCGGGCTGAGCCCGCGCCGCCACCAGCCGGTGGAGGTCGACGGCGCCCTCATTGCCCGACAAAGGTTTCAGCTCCTCGTAAAGATCGGCATTGGGCAGGGTGGCGCTGTCGGCGACGACGAGGTCGACCTGCCGCTCGCTCTCGGCGCCGGAATAGCTGTTGGCGAGGCGCGCGGTCAGCCCGTTGCCGCTGCGGCTCACGGCAAGGAGCCTGGTGTCGGGCGTGACCCTGATCCCGGCCTTGTAGATCTCGGCCATATGGGCCCCGAGATTGGTGTCGGACAGTTCGAGGCCAAGCGCCCGGTCGGGGGTGACCAGCTCGACAGCGGCGCCTTTGGACGCCAGCACCTCGGCGCAGGACAGCGCCGCATGGCCGCCGCTCATATCCACGACAAGGGCTTCGCGGCAGCCGCCGTCGCGCAAGGATGCGACATCGCCGGACAGCACGTCCCACACTGTCGCCGCAAGCTCCCGGCCGGGAAACTCTCCGGTCTCCGGCAGGCCGCCGGTGGCGATGATCACGACGTCCGGCGTCTCGGCGACGACATCGCTTGCCGCGGCCAGCGTGTTGAGCCTGACATCGACGCGGAGCCGTGTCATCTCGCCGGCGAGCCAGCGGGCTATGCCGAGGAGCTCGCGGCGCCAAGTCGCCCGGGCGGCGAGCAGGATCTGGCCGCCCAGCTCGCCCGAGGCCTCGAACAGAACGACGCGATGGCCGCGTAGCGCCGTGACCCGCGCCGCTTCGAGGCCGCCAGGACCGCCGCCGACGACGACCACTGTCTTGGGGGTCCCCGGGGCGCGCGCGACGACATGGTCGAGGGTAAGCTCGCGACCGGTCGCGACATTGTGGAGGCAAAGCGCATCCTTCCCCATGAGCACGCGGTCGACGCAGTAGCCGGCGCCGACGCAGGGTCGGATCTCGGCCTCCCGGCCGGCGCTGAGCTTGGCAATGTGGTGCGGGTCGGCGAGGAAGGCACGGGTCATGCCGACCATGTCGACAAGGCCTTCGCTGACGGCGTGGACGGCGGTTGCCGCATCGGTGATGCGGGTGGCGTGGAAAATCGGGATCGCGACCTCGGCGCGGATGGCGGCGGCGAGCTTTAAATATGGGGCCGAGGGCAGCCACATGGTCGGCCAGATCTCGGCGCTCGCCTTGTAGTCGACGGCGGTGCCGCCGACCACGCTGATGAAGTCGATGAGGCCGGAAGCGGCATAAAGTCGGGCGATTTCGAGACAGTCCTCCCGGGTCAGGCCGTCCTTCAGCCGCTCGTCGCCCGGCATGCGGATGCCGATGATGTAGTCGTCGCCGACGGCGCGACGGCAGCTTTCGAGGACCTCGAGACCGAAGCGCATGCGGTTGGCCAGGCTGCCGCCATAGCCGTCGCGCCGGCGATTCATCGCTGGCGACCAGAACTGCTCGATGAGCGTTCCGGCCTGGGTCGATATTTCGACGCCATCGAGATCGCCGTCGCGGGCCCGGCGGACAGCTGCAGCATAGTCATTGCGGATGCGGCGGATATCGTGCGCTTCCATCTCGGCCGGGAAGGAACGATGGATCAATTCGCGCAGCGGCGATGGGGCAAAGGCCGGCAGCCAGTTGATGTCGTCCCACCGCTCGCGGCGGCCGCCATGGGTGAGCTGCACGGTGCACACCGCGCCGTGGCCATGGAGGGCTGCCGCCATCCGGCGATATTGCGGGATGACGGCATCGACCGCGCCGTTGATCTGGCCATAATGGAAGGAGTTCTCGATCGAGACGGCGGTGGCACCGCCGAACTGCACGAGACCGACGCCGCCCTTCGCCTTCTCGCTCTCATAAGCGATGTAGCGATCGGTGATGTTGCCATGGGCGGCGTAACCCGGGGCGTGGCTGGTCGACAAAAAGCGGTTGCGGATGGTGACGCCCTTGAGCGCCAGGGGTCGAAACAATGGATCAAGAGGCGCCATTCAGGGGCTCATGCTTCAGATAAGATCGAGGCGGTCGAGCACCCACAACCCGAGCCCCTGCACCATGTCGTCGCGCCAGGACAGGGGACCAGGACGGTAGAGCACCGACTGCAACGCCTGCTGCTGCTTCTCGAGGATCCCGACATCCTCGCGGCCGACCGCTTCCCAGCGCCGGTAATAGGCCTCGGCCTTGCTGGCGAAGCGCGGGTCGGAGCGGACATGCTCGGGGAAGCAGCCACCGATCTCGAGGCGAGAGCGATCGTGGGCGAGAGGGGTGACGTTGAGCCACCACATGGAATCCTGAGCCACGGCGAATTGGCAGGTCGGCAGGATCACGGTGAAATAGGTGCCCTGGCGGGCATCCTCATCGAGGCCCGGGATCGGCGCAAAGGGCGGCTCGTCGCCCGGCAGCGTCGCAATGCTGCGTCCGGAGATGACCTGGATGCACAGCCAGTCGCCCTTGACCGGAAGGGTGCGCGACTGCTGGGCACCGACGGTGTCCTTATGGACAATGCCGGTGTGGTAGGTCTCCATGGCGTTCTCGAGAAGGAGCTTCCAGTTGCAGCGCGGCTCGAGAATGATGTCCCAGGCCCAGCGCATACGGTCGAGCCGGTGCGAGGCAAAACGCTCCGGCATGTCGCCAAGATGCTCGGCAAGGGAAGGACCACCATCGGCAAAATTGGCGAAGAGGAAGCCGGCGAAGGACTCGAGCCGGAGCGGGACGAGACCGTTCTCCACGCGGTCGAAGCCCTCGGCATCCTTCATGTCGGGGCAGCCGTAAAGGCGGCCATCGTCGAAATAACTCCAGGCGTGATAGGGGCAGATGATCCGACCGCCGGTGTTGCCCCTGCCCTCGAGCAGGATGGAACCGCGATGGCGACAGTAATTGGCGAAGCAGCGCAACTGGCCGTCACGGCTGCGCAGCAGCACGATCGGCCCGCCGGGCGTGTCGAAGCTCCGGTAGTCTCCCGGCTTGGGGAGCTGGTCATCGCGACACAGGAAGAACCAGTGCTTGAGGAAGATCTTCTCCCGCTCGCGGCGGAAGATCTCCGGATCGGTGTAGAAACCTGCCGGCATTGAACGGGCGCAGTTGGCGGTGCGGCAGCGGCACCAATTTCGCCAGGTGCAAAATTCATGAAAGACATCCCATCGGTCGCCGGCCCAAAGCCTCCGTCGACGAAATTCGCAAGTCAAGTCAAGGGTCGCGGATGAGGGCGCAAAGCAGCCATTCCGGCAAAGGAACAGGAAAAGCGCCAGGACGTTGTCCCGCCATGCCGTCGCGCAGTCGGCGTGCAGCGCCATGGCAACAGCTCACCCACAGGAGGAACAGATGGCAGAACGAGACCGCTTCAGAAGTGACGAGCGATGGAGTCGGGACGACGATTGGCGGCGGGAAGGCAGCTCCTATCGGTCAGCCGACGAGTCGCGCCGCGGCTTCGGAGAGGGCAACGAGGATTATTATCGCAGCCGGGATTTCGGCTCGCGCGGCGAGTTCGGACGGGGTGATTTCGGACGCAGCGATTATGGCCGCAGCTTCTCTGGTCAGGGCCGAGGCGATTTCGGCCGCGAATACGGCCGAGGCCGGGATTATGGCAGCTCGTTCGGCGACCAGTCGTTCGGCGGCGGCGAATATGGCCGCGACTCCGGGCGCGGCGATTTCGGGCGCGGCGACTTCAGCAGGAGCAACTGGAACCGGTCAAGCGACTGGGGCCGCTCGGATTTCGACCGTCCCGAGGCCGGGCGCTGGGGCGGGTCGGAGGTCTGGCGCGATCAGCGCGGCACCTATGGTGGCCTGGGCTATGGCGGCAGCCGGTCGGGCTTCGGTCGCCATGGCGAAGGAAGCTACGGCGCCTATGGTCAGTACGGGCGGGACTATGGCAGCCGCTATGGCGGCGACTTTGGCCGGGGCGACTTCCAGAACCGGGGCGACTTCCAGAACCGGGGCGACTTCCAGGACCGGGGCGAGGACGATCGCGGCTTCGTCGAACGCGTTGCCGAGGCGGTTTCCTCCTGGTTCGGTGCCGATGAAGGCCGCCATCGACACCATCGTGGACGCGGGCCGAAGGGCTATGCCCGCTCGGACGACCGGATCCGCGAGGACGTGTCCGACCGCTTGGGCGATGACTGGCTTGTCGACGCCACCGAAATCGAGGTCGCCGTCGTCAATAGCGAGGTGACGCTCTCCGGCACGGTGAACGGCCGCGAACAGCGGCGGCGGGCCGAGGATATCGCCGAGTCGGTGTCGGGCGTGAAGCACGTCCAGAACAATATCCGGGTGAGCGGCACCACCACCGCCGGTTTCGGCAACGAACCCGGAACGACATCGAGCAGCAGCGGCGCTTCGAGCGGGACCTATGGATCAACCGCGACCAGCCGCAAAACAGGCAGCTCGACGTAAAGATGTGTTAAAAAAGCTGCCATTCGTTAAAAAATGCTTAAGGCGCCCTTCGGGGCGCCTTTTTTATTTGCCTGGACTGGCGACTCACCCGAGATTGTGATGGGGCAGACAGGAGTCGCGTTGGGGTTTACGACACTTGTGAGGGGGCAGTCGGACGATGGCAGACAATGTCGTCAATTTGTTCGGCCCGGTGGTGCAGACGCAACCGGAGGGGCAGCCGAACGCAACCGTCATCGAGGAGCTGGAGCGCCTGTTGCAGGCGGCGCGAGCCGGCGAGATCATCGGGCTCGCTGGCAGCTATGTGCACCGCGACAAGGTGGTGACCTATTCCTTCGCCGGAATTGTCGGCAGCTATGGGCTGATCGGCGGCCTCGACTGCGTCAAGGAACGGTTGGTCCGGATCGCCTTGGCAAAGGATTGAAGGAACGGTCCTTTCCCTGATTTCACGGCCGAATCAGCGGCTGATCTCGCCGTTTGGAACAGGTCCTTTGGGGCTACCAGAGCACGTGGCCGAATTGGACCGCTGCCATGACGAGCAGCAGGATGGCCCAGGCGGCGAGGGCCTGTTTGATACCGGCCCGTTTTTCTTCCTGATAATCGGACACCATTGTTGTCTCCCTGTTGTGTGCGCGCACAGTGTCAGGGCAGCGGGGGCTCGTCTGTGGGGAAGGTCACAAAGTGAGGCAGTAGGCAGTAGGCAAATAGGCCGTGAGCGGTGTTCTTGCCTACTGCCTACTGCCTACCCCTACCGCCTCCGTTGACTCGGGATATCGGGTCGGCGGAGACTTGGCTCTCGAGGCGGAACGTCCTTCGCCCCCGCCTCTGGGAGGAGTCAACTACAATGAAAATCGCATCAGCAGTGCTTGTTACGAGCGTGCTTGCCGGACTTGTGCTGACGCCGCTTACGGCGCGGGCCGAGGTGGAATCCAAGGATCCAATCAAGATCGCGCTGTTCGATTGGACGAGCGTCAATCTCAACGCCAAGATCCTGGGCGGCATTCTCGAAAAGCTCGGCTATACCGTCGAATATCCGACCGCCGATTATCTTTCGAGCCTCACCACCGGCCTCACCAATGGCGACCTCAC
>Ga0075420_100006635_pt1 | contig 10211 bp, 11 predicted proteins | sample SoiMetdeltSBSDD4_FD_75296 | JGI IMG/M metagenome (GOLD analysis project Ga0075420, IMG submission 75296) | Bulk soil microbial communities from a Populus tree surrounding site in Tennessee, USA - Soil MetaG P. deltoides SBSDD4 | ecosystem: Environmental > Terrestrial > Soil > Tree plantation...
AAAGACGTTGGTCCAGACCGTGAAGAAGGTCTCGGGAATTGCCGCGGCCGACGTCGCGTCGAGGCCTTTCGGGATGGGCAGGCACTGCACCGCAGGAACCGCGCAGTACTCGGCGTAGCCTCCGCCCGCCACCAGCGCGCACAGCCGATCGCCCTCGCGCCAGCGCACCGCTTCGTGTGTCGACCCGCCGATCGCGACCACGGTTCCGGCGATTTCCAGACCGGGAATATCGGATGCCCCCGGCGGGGGAGGATAGTTGCCGAGACGTTGAAGAATGTCGGGACGATTGACGCCGGCAGCTTCAACTTTGACGAGTACCTCGCCGGGTCCAGGCTTCGGGACCTCCCGCTCGGTCGCGACGAGCACCTCGGGCCCGCCGGGCTTGACGATTTCTATCGCGTTCATCATTCACCTGCCCCTAATTACCGCCTGTCTTGATTCGAGGCACGCCCGACTAAGAACCGTGGCCCGTGGCCCGTGGTCCGTGGTTCGTCGTTCGTCGCTCGACGATCGACTTGTCACACTTGGGCACTTCGAGCGACGAGCGCCGAGCCACGAACTCCGGCTCCCCTCAGCGGTTTAGTTGCAATTCACCCACCTGAATGCCACGACTCCCGTCAATGGTGCGATCGACGTGAATATCGATTCGTCGAACGCGTCTCGATCCAGGTCCTGGCAAGCGAACTCTGCTGACGTGCCACGCGCTATCGGTCAGCGGCACGCGGTCGACGCTCCGATCGTCGACGCTGATCGTCACGACGACCGGCCAGCCTTCCGGCTCGCGTCCCGTCCGTATCGGGATTCGGATCTCCGAGGCCGAGGATGGAACGAAAAACGACGCACGGCCCGCGGTCCATCGGTACCTCGCTTGATCGGCATCCGTCTGCCACGGTCCGAAGCCGGACTCGACCGTCGCGAGCCACGCGGGGTCGCGAAGCCAGAAGAGAATCGCCACCAGGACGGCGATCGCGACTGCACCAACGGCATGAGACCGGCGCATCACTGCAGACGAAGGAAGACGGACCGGTAATGATCCCAGGTCGTGTCGCTCATCGGCATCACCCGGTTCCAGTACTGGATCATCTGCACAACCGACAGCGCGATTGCGACAGTAGCGCAAATCGTGACAAGAGACCGCCGAGTTGCTGACGCCGCTGCCCACTGAAAGAACCCGGCCAGCCCGATCGCGAAGATCGGGAAGCCGTCGACGAAGCCGCGATGCCCGTAGCTGCCGCCGAACTGCCAGTCCCACCAGCTGGCGATGAGGTAGGTGTTCGCGACGAGGAACAGCATGCTTCCGAAGCGCACGTTCCGTGCAAGCCCCGGGCTGAATACGAGTCCTGCAAGAGCCGCCAGCAGCAGCGGTGACCAGAAGAACACTCCCTTCTGAACGCTGAACAGCACCCCAAAGATCCGGGGTTCCGTAAAGTTGAACCCAAGGCTGCCGTACGAGCTCACGAGGAATCTGCCCGTCGCCTGGTAATAGAGCGCCAGTTGGGGCGCAATCACAACCAGCCCCACGGCCGTCATCAGCAGCACGTCCCGCCATTGAGACTTCAGACGGTGCCAGGTTGAGGTCAACGTCGCCAGGTTCGTTGCTCCATATAGCGGAAACGTCACCAGGAAGAGCACATTGGTGTGCCGGACGAGCACGATGAGGCCGGCGACGAGGCCAAGGAGAATCGACAACCGCCGTGACGGCCGTTCGTGCCAGCGATCGGTCAGGTTGAGAAAACAGGCGAACAGAAAGAACGAATATACGTGGCTGTAGGAACTGTCGTAGGTCGCGTAGTGAAAGAGGTTGGTGCCGAAGAGGACGGCAAAAAGCGTGGCCGCTGTCACGGCGTCACTGAAGTGCCGGCGCAGGATGTTGCGAAGCACCACGAGACCCGCGATCGCCCAGAACACGCCAGAGAGACCAATTGCGTGCTGATAGTAAAGCGTAAATCCGTCTGGCGACAGGTTGGTCCATCTTGTCAGGAGATGAGCCGCGACGAAAAACGGCGCCTGAAAGATGGCGACGCCAATCGGATGTGCGTTGACCCATCGTCGCGTCTCCGGCCAGCGGATAATTGCGGTGAAGGCTGGAAACTCGCCGCCGCAACAGTCCAGCGCGACCTCTCGCAGTGTTGTGTCGTGAAACAGAAACCAGGACGGCAGGTAGACGTAGTAGCTGAACCCGTCCGATCGAATCGGTTGATCGGCCTTCCCCGCCGCGTAGACGAACACGTAGCCAGCCACGCAAAGGGTGGCTGCGAATGCGATCACCGCCTTGGACATTCCTCTCGGTCGCACTCTACCTCGTTTCGCCCCGTGCCACTCCGGGTTGCCCCTCGCAACAGCCTGCCGTGAGCTTGTCGACGGGCCGTTCACACGTTCTGGTGTACAACACGTGACCATGCAGTCGCGCGGGACACGCCTGTGGGCCATCTTCGCCGGTTATACGGCCCTCGGCCTCTTCATCGCGGCGGCCAATTCGTTGACGTATCTGTCGAGCGGCAGCGCGGCCAACTGGATTCCCTCAATCAAGCGATCCCTCGGAGAGTGGTACGGCTGGGCGGCGCTGACGCCACTCATTCTGATGCTTGCCGAACGCCGCCCCATTCAACGAGGCACGCTCGCGCGCAATGGCGGGATCCACCTCGTTGCAGCGATTGCGATCGCGGTCCTGAAAGTCTACATGGATGGCTGGATCCGGCGGGCGATGTTCGGGCGAGGCTACTTCCTGCTGGCCAGCGGCGCGCCCTTCAATTTCCTAATCTATTGGATGATCCTTGCGGCGGCGCACGGACTCCGCTATTACCACACGTCACGCGAACGCGAGTTGCGCGCGTCGCAGCTCGAAGCGCGACTGGCAGAGACGCGGCTGATGCTGCTGAGCATGCAACTCCAGCCACATTTCCTGTTCAACACGCTGAATGCGATCTCCGAGCTGGTCCATGAGGATCCCGAGGCCGCGGATCGCATGATCGCCGGTCTGAGCCTGCTGCTGCGTGAGACACTCGAAGCCGGGGCGACGCCCGAGGTGGACCTGCGGCGCGAGCTGCACCTGTTGTCGTGTTACATCGACATTCAGCGGGTCCGCTTCGGCGATCGTCTGCAGGTATCCGTCGATGCGGATCCGCATGTGCTCGACGCGACGATCCCGATGCTGCTCATGCAGCCGCTGGTCGAAAATGCGATTCGGCACGGTTTGTCCCGGCATGCGGCGTCAGGGCGTATCGCTGTGACCGCGCACCTGGTGGATGGACAGGTCGAGCTCACAATTCAGGACGACGGCCGGGGGTTGTCGCGGGGAGAGCCGCAGGCAGGCATAGGCCTCAGCAACACTCGTGCACGCCTGGAGGCCCTGTTCGGTGATGCGTTCGCGCTCGACGTCGCGCAGCACAACTCGGGCGGCGTGCTGGTCCGCGTTTCGTTTCCCTATCGACGCCTGGAGGCGGCATGACACTCAGAGTGGCGGTCGTGGACGATGAGCCGGTGGCGCGCCGCCGGATGCGTCGAATGCTGCGGCGCGAGCCCGAGCTGGATGTCGTTGCCGAGGCTGGCGACGGCTGGGCCGCCATCGAAGCGATCGTCACGCACCGGCCGGACCTGGTGTTTCTCGACGTGCAGATGCCGGAGCTCGATGGGTTCGATGTCGTGCGCGAGATCGGCGACCGGGTGCCGGCGGTCGTGTTCGTCACGGCGTTCGATCAATATGCCCTGCGTGCTTTCGAGGTGCACGCGATCGACTATCTGCTGAAGCCATTCACGCCCGAGAGGTTGCACCAGTCGGTCGAGCAGGTTCGCCTCAGGATGAGCACCGGGCGTCGTGAATCGACGGTCGATCCACGGCTCGCGGCGCTGCTCGATGAAGTCCAGGAACGCGGACGCCACCTTCAGCGGGTGCCGGTGCGTGCCGGGGCGCGGATCGTGCTCCTCGATACGTCCGATGTCGACTGGATCCAGGCAGCAGACAACTACGTGCTGTTTCACTCGGCAGGACGGGAATACCTGATGCGCGAAACGCTCGTCCAGCTCGAGCAGGAGCTCGACCCGCGTGAGTTCGTCCGCATCCACCGCTCGGCGCTCGTGCGTCTCGACCGGATCGCCGAGATGCTGCCATCGGTCCACGGCGACTTTCGGGTCACGCTGAAGAACGGCGCCCAGCTGACGCTCAGCCGCCACTACCGGGAGCGCGTCGAACGCATCCTCCGGCGGCCGCTGTAGCTGCTCATCGCAGCCCAGAGGGTAACCGCGGTGACGACAGCAGCCGGCCAAATTCATCCCATCGCTTGCGGGGGTTGTTCGACGTTCCGCCACGCGACTCGACGTACCGCTCCACGAGATCTTTCCCGAAGTTGTAGTTGATCACGTAGCTGCGGTACTGGTCGAAGAACTTCACGCGCTGCTTCGCGCGCTCGGGCGACATCAGGGCAAACTGCTCGAGCCATCGTGCCGCGGCCGTCTGGTCGATGCTCCCATTCAGATAGCGCCTGGCGGCTTCGTTGCCGGCGTACGAGAGCTCCTCGACGAGTGCCTGCACCTCGTAGTATTCGGCCGCGCGAGCGGGATCCAGTCCGGCGGCGGGGAAGAGCACAGACCGTTCGTAGTCCACGCGCTCGTGGCCGGGAAAAGCGACTTCGATCCCGTAGTTGGCCGTCCCTTCCGCAATCAGCGACTGAGGCGAGAACAGGGGGTAGACCGTGAACTCCACCCAGCCCCGGTCCCGAACCAGATGCTGCTCGAGCAGGGCGTTGTACACGTGGTGGCCCGGATATCCCTCGTGACAGGCGAGGTCGACGGCCCGATCGATGTAGACCGGAAGATCCGTGTTGACCTGGATGACGCTTCGATACTGCCCTTGATACCAGTTGTAGCCGCTCCAGGACTTGTTCGTCACGTACTCGACCGTGAAACTCTCGGCCGCAGGCACCTTCATGTGCGCGACCGTTCGTGCCCGGCACTCCTTGATGGCGATCTGAAACACCGAGTCGAGCTTCTCGCGCGGGATGACGAACGGCTTGCGCCATCGCTCGTATCGCTCGAGGAGCGTGCCTTCGCCGGGAAACCGCGGTTCGAGTTTCGCCAGAATCGCCTGAAAATGCGATTCGGGATACGCCGGTGCGACTGCGTCATATAGCGCCCGCGACTCGTCGTCGAATGACAGACGCTCGCCCTTCAACATCCGCGTCCGCGCGACCATGGACGAAAGCTGCTTCTGCAGGTATTCCCTGCGCAGGCTGCGCATCTCATCCTCGTCCACAGGGACCTTCTTCAGGTCCGCGAGCAAGGCGGTGGCATCCGATGCAATCCTGTCGAGCGGCGGCTTCGCCGACTCGACCTCTCGTTTCCAATCCGCCGGGCCGTAGAAGGCGTCGACATAGTCCGGATCGTGGAGGCCCATGGCGAGCGCGAGCTTCACATAGGCGGGGGCAATTCGGTCCATCTCACGCTCCCGTGACGCACCTGGTGCCTGCGCGGCCGGCGACGATTGAATGACCGCGACCGACAGGGCCAGACCTCCAACGCCTGCTGCAACCCTGGTCATGACATCCATGATTCGACCTTACACCAACTGTGCGGCCTCGTGTTTGCTTGGGTGGCAGCCGATCGACGCTGACGCCCGATGCGCTCGCTCCTGACCGTTCTTCTCAGACACTTCCTTACACCGCCTGGCCTGATCTTCCTAGGCGCGCTCGACTCGTCCTTGATCTTCTTTTTGCCGCTCGGCATCGACTTCGCCGTCATCGTTCTGTCCGCACGAAAGCCCGATCTGTTCTGGATGTATGCACTTCTCGCGACGGCCGGATCGGTGATCGGAGCGGCGGGCACCTTCTGGATCGGCCGGAAGCTCGGCGAGCACGGCTTGACGCGTCTGGTCAGCCCGTCGCGCCTGCGGCGCGTTCGGGGCCGGGTGAAAAAGGGCGCGGCCGTTAGCGTTGGCGCGCTGGCGATGATTCCTCCTCCCTTCCCCTTCACGGCTTTCGTGCTGACCAGCGGGGCCATCGGAGCCGGCGCGTTGACCTTCCTGGTGTCGGTCGGAATTGCGCGACTCCTTCGATTCGGCATCGAGGGGGCTCTCGCCGCCATCTACGGACGACGACTCCTCAGATGGATGGAGTCGCCGATCTTCGAAGTCTTCGTCGGAACGTTGATCGGGCTGGCCCTCGTCGGGACGGCTATCTCGGCAATTCTCGTCGTCAGGTCGACCCGCCGGGCGCGTTGACGGGTTCTTGACGGGGTCCGGAAGGGCTCCAGCCGTCCCAGTTCAACACCAATCCACGGATGGTGACCGTGCCTGCCAATCGCGTAAGCTGATTTCATGTTGAATGAAGAACGGCTCTGGACCGCAGTCAACGCGCGGGATGCGCGCTGGGACGGCGCATTCGTCTACGCCGTGCCGTCGACCAGAATCTATTGCCGTCCCACGTGCCCCAGCCGTCGGCCCCGCCGCGACGGTGTCAGGTTTTTCGCCGCGCCAGCCGCGGCAGAGGCTGCCGGGTTTCGCGCGTGCAAACGATGCCGTCCCGGCGGCGCTGCGGCGGACCCTAAGGTGGAGCGTGTCCAGCGCGCCTGCGCGACGATTGCCGCGAGCCCCGACGAGCGTCTGACGCTCGACGCGCTGGCGCGCAGCGTCGGCAGCAGCCCTTATCACCTGCTCCGGACGTTCAAGCAGACGTTGGGCGTCTCTCCACGCGAGTTCATGGACGCGTGCCGCATGGGCTGTTTCAAATCCGAGCTGCAGTCAGGCCGCGGTGTCGCATCGGCCACCTATGCGGCGGGTTACGGGTCTGGCAGCCGCGTCTACGAACAGGCGGCGGCAAGAATGGGGATGACGCCAGCGGTCTATGCCGCGGGAGGGTTGGGTGTCAGCGTTCGTTACGTCACTGTGGAGTCCCCTTTGGGCATTCTGCTCGTGGCTGCTACACCGCGAGGAATCTGCGCGGTGAAGCTTGGGTCGAACGCGAAGACGCTCGAGAGCGAGCTGCGGCATGAGTACCCGGCGGCCGCGCTGACGCCCGGCGATCGGCAACTGCGCAAATGGGTCGCCGGGATTCTGGAGAGCCTTGACCCCGGCGCACCAGACCCGCGGCTCCCGATCGACGTCCGTGCGACAGCCTTTCAGCGCATCGTCTGGCGCGAGCTGCAGCGTATTCCACGCGGAGAAACCCGAAGCTACGCGGACGTCGCGAAACGAATCGGGCGGCCAACGGCGGCACGCGCCGTCGCTCGTGCATGCGCGACGAACCCAGTCGCAGTTGTCGTCCCCTGTCATCGGGTCGTTCGGTCGAACGAGAGCCTTGGCGGGTATCGCTGGGGTCTGGAACGGAAGCGCGTCCTTTTGGAGGGCGAGCGCGGGTAGAATAGCCCGACCGTCGATGCCGATTCCGTTCCGGCGCGACCTCGAGCGCGCGCTTGCAGAGTTCGTCGAGTCTCACAAGGGCCTTCGCATGGGCTGGGCCTTCGGCCTGCCCGCGGCCTTCGCGGGGCGCCGCATGTTTGCGTGCGTCGTCGAGGACGGACTCGCCTGCCGGCTGCCGACCGACGCGGCGCGGCGAGAGCTGCGCGCTGGAGCGAAACCTTTCTCGCTCATCATCCAGGGCACGCAGCCAGGCTCCGCGAAAACCCGTGCAAGGTCCGGCTGGGTCTACTACCGGCCTGAGCGCGGGGTCATCAACCGCCAGATCTCGATGGCGCTCGAAGAAGGCGCCCGACTCGCCGCTGCGCTCTCGCTGAGCGGGTCGACCCCGACGCCCAGACCCTGGTCATCCCGTCCGTCACGCACTCGTGCCCTGACGGCGGTCACCCCACGCTCGAATCGCAGGAACAGGCAGGTCTAATGACGCGTGCTGCCCTGATTTTGACGGCGGTTGCCGCTACCGCTGTACTGATGTTGGCGATACCGCCTGTACAGGGACAGGGACGGGATCCTGGAAAGATCTTCATTTCAGTCGACATGGAAGGCATCACAGGCGTCGTGCAGCCCGCGCAGCTCGGTCCGACCGGGTTCGAATACTCCCGCGCGCGCGAGTGGATGACTGGCGAAGCCAAGGCCGCCATCGAGGGCGCCCGAGCGGGCGGCGCGACCAGTTTCGTGCTGGCCGACTCGCATGGGAACGCGCAGAACCTGTTGATCGATCAGCTGCCCGAGGATGTAAGAATCGTTCGCGGCTTCCCGCGGCCGCTCAGCATGATGCAGGGCATCGACGACACGTTTGCTGCAGTCATCTTCATCGGGTATCACGCCAGCGAGATGACGCCAGATTCCGTTCGCGGCCACACGTTCTCCAGCGCGAAGCTCCTGGGCGTGAGCCTCAACGGCGTGGAGATGTCGGAAGGCATGTTCAACGCGGCGATCGCCGGACACTTCGGAGTGCCGGTCGTGTTCGTTTCGGGGGATCGCAAGGCCGTGGAACAGGTCCAGAAGATCGCTCCAGCGGCCGGCGGCGCGATTGTGAAGGAGCCGCTGGGTTACCACTCGGCGATCACGGTCACGCCGGCGAAAGGACAGTCGATGATTCGTGACGGCGTGCGCACCACCCTCGCGAAGCGCTCATCGATGACGCCTTACAAGCTGCAGACACCGATTGCGCTCGAGGTCGGATTCAAGCTGACGATCGACGCGGAACGCGCGTCGTTCATTCCGGGGCTGACGAGATCGGGCGCGCATACCGTCAAAGGGTCGTTTCCCGACATGATCCAGATCGTGAGGCTCATGCAGGTTCTCAGCAGCTTCGAGGCACCCAACTGATGCGAGCGGCTGCATGACGCGTCACGTTCCAATCTGGCTCGATCGTTTTCCCAAGAGCCGGCGTCCTTCGTATCCAAAACTGCGTGGCGAATCTCAAACCGACGTCGTCATCATCGGCGGCGGACTGACCGGCTGCGCCTGCGCGCTCTCGTTCGCCGCGGCCGGCGTGAAGTGCGTGGTCGTCGAGGCTGACAGGATTGGGGCGGCGGCGACCGCGGGCTCGATCGGCCTCGTCCGCGAAGACTTCGACGCCTCGTTGATGAACCACGCGTCTGCCTACGGTTTGCGCGCCGCGCGACTTCTCTGGCAAGGCATGCGACGCGCATCGCTCGACCTTCAGGCAGCCATCCGGCGCTTCGAAATCCGATGCGACCTGGTGCCCCAGGAGCTGCTGCGCCTGGCGCCGCGTCAGGGCGACGCGGGGAAGCAGCTGGAGCGGGAATACCGCGCGCGGCGCGAAGCCGGTCTCGATCACTCGTGGGTGACGGCTGCGGCGCTGAAGCGTGAAACGTCGATTGATGCATCGGTCGCGATTCGTTCTCGCGGTGCGGCGCTGGACCCCTATCGCGCATGCCTCGGTTTTGCGTCGGCTGCTGCAGCACGCGGCGCGGCGATTTTCGAGCATTCCAGCGTCCGGCGTATTCGCGTGAAACGGAAGCTCGTCGAGATCGCAACCGCCAGCGGTTCGATTCAGGCTGATGCCGTCGTGGTCGCGACGGGCGCGAGCCTGGCCGATCTCCGCGCGCTACGCCGTCACCTTCGGCCGGAGCAGGGCTATGCGGTCGTCACCGAACCGTTGCCGGCAGCGGTACGCCGGGAGCTGGGCCGTCGAGCGGCCGCCATTCGCGACAGCGCCGTCCCGCCTCACACCCTTCGATGGCTCAAAGATGACCGGGTGATGTTTGCCGGCGCGGATCAACCGCCAGTCGCTTCGCGCCTGCTGGACAAGGTTCTCAGGCAGCGGACCGGTCAGCTGATGTACGAACTGTCCGTGCGCTATCCGGCGATCTCAGGTGCGCAGCCGGAATGGGCGTGGGCCTTTCCGCACGATGGCACGGTGGACGGACTTCCGTACATCGGGCTGCACCGAAATTTTCCGCGGCATCTGTTTGCGATGGGTCAGAGCCGGCACGGGGCAGCCACCGCGTGGCTCGCCGCGCGCGTCCTGTTGCGGCTCTTCCGGGGAGAACCGGCGAAGGGCGACGAGCTTTTCGGGTTTAGTCGGATCCTGTGACGGAGGTCACGGGGGAAACGGAACGAGCTTCAACTCGGAGAAACGGAGCAACGGAGGAAAGCTGATCCACCTGGGGTTGGGTGCCAGGTTGGTCGTCACCGTGGCAGGCGTCATTCATTGGCCGTTAGACCGGCAGGCACGTGCGTGATGCGATCGGCCACTCCACCAGCCTGGCCTTCGGCCAGGCTGCCGGTCGCATCACTAGTCTGCTCGACCAGGGTCACACCCCGCGAAGCTCCG
>Ga0075420_100006637_pt1 | contig 10207 bp, 5 predicted proteins | sample SoiMetdeltSBSDD4_FD_75296 | JGI IMG/M metagenome (GOLD analysis project Ga0075420, IMG submission 75296) | Bulk soil microbial communities from a Populus tree surrounding site in Tennessee, USA - Soil MetaG P. deltoides SBSDD4 | ecosystem: Environmental > Terrestrial > Soil > Tree plantation...
CCTTCTCGGCGCGCTCGAGCGCGCGCAGATAGCCGCGCACGACATCCGGCTCGAAGTGATCCGGGACCCACCACAGGGTCTTGAACGTGTCCTCGATGATCTTGCGCAGGCCGAGCTGCTCGGCCATCGCGATCTGCGGCGGCAACAGGCTCGCGGCCTCGACCTCGCCGTCGAGCAGGGCCTTGAGCCGGGCGCCGAAGCCGCCGGTATTGACCACCTTGATGTTCTCGAGCGGCAGATATTTCTCCAGTCGGTACGGTACGTTGAAATGGCTGCCGGCGCGCATGCCGACCGAAACCGGCACGTCGTTGAGATCCTCCGGCCGGCGGATCTTCGAATCCGGACGCACGAAGATCGCCCACGGCGACACCCCGTAGGCGTCCGGCACCATCTTTCCCATGCCGGCGCTGGCGTTGCAGATCGTGCCCCAGACGCAGGCGCCCTGGATGATGTCGCGCTTGTCCTGCGTGTACGGCCGGTCCTGCGGGCGCTGGAAATACTCCATGCCCTTCCAGCTCGACTGCGTGCCGCGGAAGGTCTTCCAGTCGAGATCGACGTCGAGCCCCTCGGCGGCGAAGAAGCCCTCCTGATGGGCGACGAAGTCGTAGAGCCCCATGCCTTTCGGGGCGACGGTCACTGCTCGCAAGCTCTCGGCCATGGCGCACTCTCCCGTTCACGTTTGTCCTTTATAACACAGTACGAAACGCGTATCATATTGCGTAACGAGGCTCAAGGAGCGGCCATGCCCGGCGGCAAGCGGCGACCGCGCCGAACAAGCGGCGCGCAAAACGGCAACGGCGTGCAATCGGTCGGCATCGCCGCCAAGGTGCTCAAGGCGCTGGCCGCGCAGGGCGGCAGCCTGCCGCTCAAGGAACTGGCCGCCGCCACCGCGATGCCGCGCGCCAAGGTCCATCGCTATCTCGCGAGCCTGCGCGGCGCCGAGCTCATCGCCCAGGACCCGGAAACCGGCCGCTACCAGATCGGCGCCGCCGCCGTCACCATCGGCTTGGTCGGTCTCGGGCGGCTGAGCCCGGTGCGCCAACTGCAGGAGGCAGTGCCGCGCCTGCGCGAGCGCGTCAACGAGACCGTGACGGCGGCGATCTGGGGCGAGCGCGGGCCGACTATCGTGGCGATCGAGGAGAGCGACCATCTGGTGACGATGAACGTTCGCATCGGCACCGTGCTGCCGCTGCTGACCACGGCGATCGGCCGCTTGTTCCTCGCGCACCTGCCGGCGTCCGCCACGCAAGCGATGGCCGCGGCAGAGCGGCGGCGGCCGACGACCTCGGCCGCACCGGTTCCTTCGGACGACGAATTGGCCGCGCTGCTGTCCGAGATCCGCGCACGCGGTCTTTCGCGGGCGCATGGTCCGCTGCTGCCCGGCGTCGATGCCCTCGCCGCGCCGATCTTCGATTACCGCGACAAGCTCGTGGCCGTGATCTGCGTGGTGGGGCGCGCCGGCGCAATGAACGGCGGTTGGGACGGCCCCGTGGTCAAATCCCTGATCGCCACGGCCGACGATCTGTCACGGCAGCTCGGGCACGTGGACGCGAGACGAACACCCGAAGCGGTCGCCGCAGAGCGTCCGAAGATCAGCCGATCGGCCCAGCGCGTCGGGCGGCGCTGAGACCCGTCGCGGTGCCTCTGCGGCACGCGATCGCAAGCGATTCACCGTAAAAAGCGCGTCAACGCGTCGGCGCCAGCCGGCCCCAAGGACGACATATTTTAATGTGTCGTCGTCCGGCCGCGCCGCTGCCGACCGACGATTCGATGACGCTACGCGTCCGAGAGACTTTCCCGTGAAGAACCAACCGTTTGGACTCGCTGTTCAGGGGGCTCGATGAGCCTGGCCCAGTCCGCCGCGCCGCGCTTCGATCTCGATCTGCGCCCCTCGCCCGCGCTCTACCTGTCGGTCGGCCTGGAGGCCGGCGCGGTCATCGCGCTGCAGATTTGCATCATGCGAATCTTCCAGGTCGGCAGCTGGGCCCATTTCGGCTCGCTCGTGGTCAGCCTCGCCATGCTGGGCTTCGGCCTGACCAGCGCGGTGATGTGCATAAACAAGGATTGGTTCGACCGGCATTGGCAGGGCGTGGCGGCGGCCTCGCTGCTGTTTTTCGGTCCGCTGACGGTGGCGTCGAATCTCGTTGCGCAACAGATTCCGTTCAACGCCATCTTTCTGATCTCAGATCCGATGCAGAAGTGGCGGCTGTTCGGGAATTTCATGCTCTATATGCTGCCGTTCCTGGCGGGCGCTTTTTTTCTCGGCACCGTGTTCCTCAAGGCCAACCGGATCTTCGGCCGCGTCTACTTCGCGGACCTCTCCGGCGCGGGCCTGTGCGGCCTCGCCTTCCTGGTGGCGATGTATGTCATGGCGCCCGAGAACCTCATCGTGGCGCCGCTGCTGCTTTGGCTCGCCGGCAGCCTGCTCTGGTTCGCGGCGCTGTCGGACAAGCGCGGCGCGCTGTGGGTCGTGGTCGCGGCGGCGGCGTCGATCGGCGCCCATTTCGCGCTGCCGCCGCTCCTCCACATCCCCAAGCTCGCGGTGTCCGATTACAAGGGCGTGTCGTATGCGCGGAAATTCCCGGACAACCAGCGCGTCTACGAGAGCGCGTCGCCGTTCGGTTATCTCGAGGTCTATTCGAGCTCCTATCTGCACTTCGCGCCCGGGCTCTCCGACAATGCGGCGTTCAACCTGCCGAAGATGCCGTCGAACGCCTATCTCGGCATGTATGTCGACGGTGAGGGACCGAGCGGCATCATCCGCGACCTGCCGGCTGACCAGACCGCCTATTACCGCTTCCTGCCGATGGTCTACCCCTACCTGATCAAGCAGGCGCCCGACACCTTCGTGGTCCAGTTCGGCGGCGGCATCTCGACCTCGGTCGCCTTGCGCAGCAAATCCAGGAGCGTCACCGTGGCGGAGGGAAATCCGGCGGTGCTCAACGCCTTCCGCAACGACAAGGGACTGCGCGATTTCACCGGCGACGTGCTCAACGATCCCAAGGTGCGGGTCATCGACTACGATGGCCGGCTCTATCTCGCCTACACCAAGGATCGCTACGACGTCATCGATCTCAGCCTCGCCGACTCGGCCGGGCTGTCGAGCCCGGGCGGCTTCGCCATCGTCGAGAAGTTCTCCTACACGCGCGAGGCCATGAAGAGCTACATGCGCGCGCTCAAGGACGGCGGCGTGCTTTCGGTGACGCTGTGGAACAAGGAGGAGCCGCCGAAATCGGTGCTCAAGCTCTACACCACCATGGCGGCGGCGGCGCGCGAGGTCGACGACGGCGACATCGCCAACCGGTTCTTCGTCGCGGCGACCTACCTCTCGACCGCCACCGTGCTCTACAAGCGCGGCGGCTTCAGCGCCGAGGAGGTCGCCAAGCTGCGCGAGCACACGCGCGCGATGTCGTTCGACGAGATCTACTATCCGGGCTTCGACTACGACCCGAGCCAGACCGCGGGCGTCCTCGAGGGCTACCAGAGCCAAGTGTTTTCCGAGGGCGACGCCGGCAAGGACAATGATCCGGCGCCGCCGGAAACCGCCGGCGGCGAGAAAGCGGAAGCAGGCGGCAGCGAGCCGCCCGCGCCCGACAGGCCGGAGTCGTCGGTCGTCCCGGCGACCACCATGGGCCAATTGGTCTGGCACCACCTCGTGCGCGGCGGCTTCGAGGATGTCGCCCACCGCTACGTCTTCGACACCCGCTCGCTGACCAACAACCGGCCGTACTTCGCCGCCTACGTCAAACCCGGTGACCTGCCACGCACCACCGACCGGCTGGAGCTGTTCCAGGACGAGTGGGGCTACCTGCTGCTGTGGGCGACGCTGGCGATCGCCTGCCTGGCGGCGATGTCGCTGGTGCTGCTGCCGCTGGTCTTCGGCTGGCGCACGATCTTCAGCCACAACCCGGGCAAATTCCGCACCATCGTCTATTTCGCCTGTCTGGGCGCCGGCTACATCATGGTCGAGGTCGGCCTGATCTCGGACTTCGTGCTGGCCCTGAGCAACGCCACCGTCTCGGCCTCGGTGCTGATCACCGGAATGCTGGTGTTCTCCGGCCTCGGCGCCTTCGTGTCGGAGCGCTACCTCGATCGCGCCCGCACCGTGATGCCGAAGATCTTCATTGCCATCAGCGCGCTCCTCATCGGCTACGGCTTGTTCCTCGACCGCGTGCTCGACCTGATCGGTACGCTTCCATATGCGCTGCGTTTGATCTGCTGCTTCGCGCTGATCTTTCCCCCCGCTTTCCTGATGGGCTTCCCGATGCCGATCGCCATGACCACGCTGGCGCGGCTCGGCAAGGACCACATGTTCCTGTGGGCCTGGGGCATCAACGGCTGCTTCTCGGTGATCGGCGCGGCCATCGTTCCGATCGTGGCCACGTCGTTCGGCTTGGCCGCGGTGCTGATGGTCGCCGGCGTCGCCTATCTGTTGGCCATTCCCGCCTTCTTCGCGGTGCTGTTGCCGCTCAGCCGTCCTTCGGTGTCGCATGAGCCCGCGGCCGTGGCGGCGACTTAGCGCTACGCTCGCCGCCGCGCTAGCGCTGCAAGGCGCGATGACGGCCGCCGCCGCCCAGGCGCCGAAACGGGAGCTTGCGCCGTTGTCCTCGTCCAAGATCGCGCTGGTGCCGTTCGAAAATTCGCCGTTCCCTTATCGCGGCCAAATCCCGGAGAAGAACAAGCCGTTCATCGACGTGATCGAGGACGGCCGGCTGGGCCACACCTCGCCGCGCGGCGGCATCTACTGGGAGGATCAGACCTACAGCGATCGGCGGGCGCTCTTGTACATCCCGCGGGGATTCGATCCGCGGCGGCCCGCGCTGATCGTGATCTTCTTCCACGGCAACGAGGCCACGCTCACCCGCGACGTCCGTAATCGCCAGGGCGTGCCGCGCCAACTCGCCGAATCTGGGCTCAACGCCGTGCTGGTGGCGCCGCAATTCGCCGTCAACGCGCTCGACTCCAGCGCCGGGCGATTTTGGGAACCGGGGGTGTTTCCGCAGTTTCTCGCCGAGGCGACCGAACGATTGACCGAGCTTCACGGCGATGAGCGCGCACGTGGCGCCTTTTTTGGCGCGCCAGTCGTGCTCGCCGCCTATAGCGGCGGCTACTACCCGGTAGCGTTCATCCTGCACGCCGGCAGAGTCGACGACCGCGTGCGCGGGGTCATCCTGCTCGACGGCTTGTTCGGCGACACGGATAAGTTCGCCGATTGGCTCGCGCGCCGGCCGCCGGCGTTCTTCGTCAGCGCGTACGGCAAGGCTGCGCGCGATGAAAACGCCGCGCTGCAACGCATGTTGACCGAGCGCGGCGTACGCTACCAAGCCACGCTCCCCGCAAGACTCGCGCGCGGCAGCGTGGCCTTCATCGCCGCCAACGACGAGATCAAGCACGTGGATTTCATGACCCAGGCCTGGGTGGACGATCCGCTCAAGGTGATGCTGCGCAGGATCGCCGGGTTCTCGCGCGGAGCCGGCGTTCCGACCGGTTCCACGCCAAAGAAGAAACCAAAAAAGAAGAAATAGGCCATTTTGAGTCGTCATCCGCGGAAATAGCTTCACACCTGCCGCGTCACGTTAAGCGCCGATTAAGCCTGACGGGAGCTTTTTGCGCTCTTGCGGCGCTTCGCATCTTCAAAAGCTGCAGGCCCTCGCACGCGCAGATGGCAATTGTAAATGAGTTTGCGGGATAACCACGGCGGCGTCGGCGGGGCGCAAAGACCTCGGCCTTGGATGGGGCACTCTGATGCTGCTTCGCAGCATTCGATCTCAACTGCTTGGCTTGGTGCTTGCCACCGTCGTCCCGTTCACGGCTTTGATCGGGTTCGGCGTTTGGAAGGAGTGGCAGAGCGACCAGGCCGCCGCGATGGCGCTCGCGGTCAACGAGGCGCGGCTGCTGGCGGCGCAGGTCGACGACCATCTCGGCAATCTCGAGAACCTTCTGATCGGGCTCAGCCGCGCGGTCTCCACCAACCCAGCCGACACCAAGGCCAACGACCTGCTGCTGCGGCAACTCAAGGCCGAACTGCCGAAATACATCAGCAACGTTCTGCTGTTTGCACCCGACGGCACCAATATCGGGACCGGGTCGGACGAGGCGGTACGGCCGCCGATCAATGATCGCCAATATTTTCGACAGGTATTGGCAGGTCAGCGCCTGGTCATCGGCGACGTCATCCGCGGCCGCCAGAGCAAGCAGTTGGTCGTCAGCATTGCGCGCCCGGTCGAGGACCGGACCGGCCGATTGCGCGCCGTCCTGGTGGCCGGCACCATCCTGGAGCATTTCCAGGACGCGCTGCGGGTCAAGGAACTGCCTCCCGGGAGCGTGGTCACGATCGTCAACCAGAAGGGAATCGTGATTGCACGCAGCGTCGACGGGCCGAACTGGATCGCGCGCGACATCAGCCAATCCGAGCAGGTCATGCGGCACCTCGCCGCCAAGGACATCAGCGAAGTCGTGGTTTGGCCGGATGGCGTCGAGCGCATCACCGGCTCCGCAACCGCTCACTCGGCGCCATGGCTCGTGTCGGTCGGCCTGCCGACCGATATCGCCTTCTCGGCCGTCATGCGGCGCCTGGGATGGGCCGCGCTGTTCATCGCCGGCACGCTGCTGGCGGCCTTCACCATCGCCTGGATGCTGTCCGGCCGTATCGTTCGCCCGCTGCGGCAACTCGGCAGGGACGCGTCGGTCTTCGCAGCGGGCGAGCTCAGCCATCGCAGTGCGGTCCATACGCGCGACGAGGTCGGAGCGCTCGCCGAAAACTTCAATCGGATGGCGGAGGCGCTCGAACGCCGCCAGGAAGAGGCTCGCGCCGCCGCCGACGAGGTGCGAAAAGCCAAGGACACGCTCACCGCCGTGATCGACGCGTCGCCGGTGGCCATCGTCTGCTCCAGCCGCGAGCGGCGCGTCGTGATCTGGAACCGCGGCGCCGAGCGGATGTTCGGCTATACCCCGGAGGAGGCGCTCGGCCGATCCTTCATTCTCGTGCCGCCCGAAGGCAAGGCCGAGTCGCAGGCGCTGTTCGAGCGCGCCTTCAAGGGCGAGACAATCCGCGACGTGGAATTGAAACGGATGCGCAAGGACGGCATCCGCATCGACGTCAGGGTCACCGCGGCGCCGATGTACAATCTCGACGGCACGGTGCGCAACGTTGCATGGGCGTACGAGGACATCACCGACCGCAAGAAGGCGGAAGAGCAGTTGCGGCGGCTCGCCCACTACGATCAGCTCACCGGCCTGCCCAATCGGCTCTCGCTGCAGAAGGAGTTGGGGCGGCTGCTCTCCGGCGACAGCCGCAACCGGCCGGCTGCCCTTGTGCTGTTCGATCTCGACGGCTTCAAGGACGTGAACGACACGCTCGGCCACTCGACCGGCGACGAGCTGCTCATCGAGGTCGGCCAGCGCCTGATCAGCGTCGCCGAGCTCCGCAGCGAGGTGGGTCTGGTGTGCCGGCTGGGCGGCGACGAGTTCGTCGTGATCGTGCCCGGCTGCGGAGACCCACGCGTGGTCGCCGACATCGTCGAGTCGATCCTCAAGCGGCTGACGGAGCCCTTTACCATCAACGAGCACGTTCTGCACAGCGGCGCCAGCGCCGGGGTTGCCATCGCGCCCAACGACGGCGGCAACGTCGACGAATTGATCGCGAACGCCGACCTTGCGCTCTATCAGGCGAAATCCGACGGCGGCCGCATCTGCCGCTTCTTCCTGCCGGTGCTGCGCGCGCAGGCGCAGGCCCGGCGCGGGCTCGATCTCGAGCTCAGGCGCGCCTTCGCCGAGAATGAATTCGACCTTTACTTCCAGCCGCAGATCAGGCTGGCCGACGAAGCGGTGGTCGGCGCCGAGGCGCTGCTGCGCTGGCGGCACCCGGTGCGCGGTATCCTCGGGCCAGGCGCCTTCATCGACACGCTCGCGGAAAGCGCGATCGCACCCGGGGTCGGCCGCTGGATCATCCGAACGGCGTGCGAAAAGGCCGCTTCATGGCGGGCGATGGGACTTCCGCTCAGCCGGGTCGCGGTCAATCTGTTTCCCACTCAGGCCCACGACGACGCGCTGCCGGGCGACGTCGAGGCCGCGCTCGCCGCAACCGGCCTGCCGGCCGAGGCGCTCGAGCTCGAGATCACCGAATATGCCGCCTTCAATTACGAGGATCCGACCGGACCGCTGCTGAAGCTGCAGGAGCGAGGCGTGCGGCTCGCATTCGACGATTTCGGCACCGGCTATGCTTCGTTGAACTATCTGACCCGCTTCCCGGTCTCACGCATCAAGATCGACCGCAGCTTCATCGGCAAGATCACCGAAAATGCCGAGGACGCCGCCATCGTGCGCTCGCTCATCGCCATGGCGCACAATCTCGAGCTCGAGGTGATCGCCGAAGGGCTGGAGACCAGCGCGCAGGCGGCACTGCTGCTCGCCGAGGGATGCCAGGAGGCGCAGGGCTTCCTCTACTCCAAACCGCTGCCGGCTGAGGATTTCGAGGTCTATCTCAAGACCAAACGTCTGGGGCTGCAGGTCGACCAGATCGACAAGCGCGTCACCCGCAACCGCGATGTTCGGCGGCGGCCGGGAAAAGCATTGACCCGTCGCAGGTTTCCCAGGTCGTAACCTGGAGCACATCCCGAAATCGGGATGCGCTCCAGCTTTGTTCATTTGCGTCGATCCCCTACGCCATCTGCGACCCGGTTGCAAAGACGCGGGAGAATGCGAGGATATCCGTCGCCGATGACGCTCGGGCGCGCGGCCAAGAAGCATGGAGACGCCTCGATGCGCGGTTGGACGATATCCGCCCTCGCCGGCGCAGTCGGCCTGCTTGCTGCATCCGGGTCGGCGGCCGCGCAGAGCTATCCCTCCCGGGCGATCACCTTGGTGGTTCCGTTCGCGCCCGGCGGCAGCGCCAGCACCGCGGCGCGCAGCGTCGCCGACAAGATGGGCGAAATCCTCGGCCAGCAGATCGTCATCGACAACCGCGGCGGCGCCGGCGGCACGGTCGCGACCCGCTCGGTCGCGAAGACCGCGGCCGACGGCTACACGCTGCTGGTGGTGACCAGCGCGACGGTTGGGACATCCCCCAGCCTCATGCAAAACCTCGGCTACGATCCGCGTAAGGACTTCGACCCCATCGGCATTATCGCCGCGACCCCGAACCTGATCGTGGTGCATCCGAGCTTCCCCGCCCGTTCGCTCGCCGAGCTGATCAAGATCGGCAGGGAGGCGGTGACGCCGATCCCGTACGGGTCGCCCGGCACCGGCACCCTCAATCATCTCACGGTCGAGCTGCTTGCCTACCGGACCGGCATGAAGCTCGCGCATGTCCCCTACAAGGGCGCAGGCCCGGCACTCAACGATCTGCTCGGCGGCCATATTGGCGTGCTGATCAGCGCGATCCCCAACGCTCACAGCCACATCGTCGCCGGCACCATCCACGCTTTGGCGGTGACCGGAGGGAGGCGTGCGCCGCTCATTCCCGACGTGCCGACATTCGCGGAGGCCGGGTTCCCCGGCTACGACGTGCCGCTGCGATGGGGGCTCGCCGCGCCGGCCGGCACGCCGCGGCCGATCATCGAAAAGCTCAACCAGGCGCTCAACGCGGCGCTCGATGCCGACGACGTGCGCCGCCGGTTGGCGGTCGAGGGCGCCGAGCCGCAGCCGGGCACGCCCGAGGACTACGCCGCCATCATCGACCGCGAGGTCACCATGTGGTCGAATCTGGTCAAGACCGTCGGCATCAAGCCCGAGTGAGGGCCATGGCAGAAGAGCCAAGAAAACTTCCGCTGCTCCTGTTGCTTGCGGCGCTCCTGCTCGCCGCGCTCGCCGGCGCAGCGGTGCCCGCCGCCGCGCAGCAATATCCGAGCCGGCCGATCACGCTGGTGGTTCCGTTCCCGCCCGGCGGCAGCGCCACCATCATCGCGCGGATCATCGCCGACAAGATCAGCGACGCGCTCGGACAGCAGATCGTCATCGACAACCGCGGCGGCGCGGGCGGATCGATCGCCGCCCGTCAGGTCGCCAGGAGCGCGCCCGACGGCTACACGATCCTGCTGGCCTTCACAGGGACGCTCGCCGTCAGCCCGACCATCTTCCCCAATGTCGGCTACGATCCGCGCAAGGACTTCGCCGGCATCGGCCTCATCGGCATGGCGCCGAGCGTGTTCGCCGTGCACCCGTCGGTGCCGGCGCACTCGGTCGCCGACCTGATCAAGCTCGCCAAGGC
>Ga0075420_100006638_pt1 | contig 10207 bp, 10 predicted proteins | sample SoiMetdeltSBSDD4_FD_75296 | JGI IMG/M metagenome (GOLD analysis project Ga0075420, IMG submission 75296) | Bulk soil microbial communities from a Populus tree surrounding site in Tennessee, USA - Soil MetaG P. deltoides SBSDD4 | ecosystem: Environmental > Terrestrial > Soil > Tree plantation...
CGCCGGGCACGCCGGCGAGCTGCACAGCCCGCTGTTCCGGCCGGTCAAAAATAACCGCACCAGAACCCTTGCGAAGCCCTTGCACCCGGCGTCCGTGTATCACAGCATTGTGAAGCGCTATGCCGGCGAGATCGGTCTCACCGATGCCGTCCCTGGCCTGTGCGTGCATTCGCTGCGCGCCACCGCCGCCACCAATGCCCTGGCGCATGAGGCCGACATCGCCAAGGTGCAGGAATGGTTAGGACATGCGGATATTTCCACGACCAAGATGTATGATAAACGTCAGTCACGGCCTGAAGACAGTCCCACGTTCAAGGTAAAGTATTGACAGGTCAATTTCGAGGTGGAGAGTATCTCTATGCCCTTCTCACCAGTCCCCAAAGAGTCTAAGAGCCAGATTAACAAGGCAGGACAAATCCTTGTTCAAGACAAACTACCCGCCGAAGAACTGGAATGGGCTCGAGATCTGGCTAACAAATGGCGTGCTTGTCACGCATATCCAATTAATACTTTTCAGGCCACTTTAAGGCTGAAGCTCAAGGGGTTTCCTCAAGATTCAATAGCTGCCCAACGCCTCAAACGCATGCCAACTATCATCGATAAGCTGAAGCGGTATCCCGCAATGAAGCTTACAACCATGCAGGATATCGGAGGTGTCCGCGCAATTCTAGGTTCAGTTACAGACGTTTCCAGACTCGCAAATGAATACCGAAGCAATAAACGGCTTGCACATGAACTGGTCGATCAGAAGGACTATATTCAAAATCCTAGAAGTGAAGACGGTTATAGAGGTCTTCATCTTATCTACAGATACAAGAACAAACAAACCCCCAACTATGATGGCCTCAGGCTGGAGCTCCAGATACGCACGAAACTACAGCACACATGGGCAACTGCCGTAGAAACCATGGGTACATTCCTAGGCCAAGCACTTAAGTCTAGGCAGGGTGATCAGGAATGGCTAGATTTCTTTGCGATTACTTCGTCAGCTTTTGCCCATAAAGAGGGATGTGTTCCTATTCCACGCTTTAAAGATTTGTCTCCCGAAGAGACATTTTTGGCGGTTGCTAAAGCGGAAGCACGTCTTAGAGCATTAGAGAAGATGAGGGGCTTTTCTGTTGCAGTAAATGCCATAGTCAAGGGTAAGGGCTCACAGAAAAGCTGGTACTATCATTTGATCATCCTGAACTCCTTAAAAAAGACACTTCAAATCAAAGCCTATGATCGAGACAGTTTCAACCAGGCAGTAACAGACTACGCGAAAGTTGAAGCCGAGGCCGCTCAAGGCGAAAAAATCGAGCCTGTACTTGTATCTGCCGGTCCCATTGATAAACTCCGACGAGCCTATCCCAACTTCTTCCTTGATATTGACGACTTCACCAAGATCGTGAGCGGAATAATCTCTGTGGTGAAACAAGAAAAGAGTGGATACACTAACAGCAACCCTCTCCCGATAGATCAGTAAATCCAAAAATTCTCAGGTTTGTAGTAATAGTTCTTCGCAGTCATGATAAAGTGCGTAGACCTCATAAACCTCGTGATTTATCACTCGTAGCTTATCACCCCGTTGAGTGGGTCTGCTCTATATTGCGGCGCAGGATCTATCCCTACATCTCTGCGTCCCTCTACCGGCGCCAGCAGCGCCGAACCGCAATTGGAGCGACCTCATCAGGCCCGCTCCACCGCAGCCCGTTAAAAGGGTGAAATTTCAATCCTTCGATCAGGGAGCAACGCTGTGAAGTCGCTCACCGTTCTCCAGCCAGTGCTTTCATTGCTTGCGAGCAATTTAGACATACTGCCCGCGGTAGGGGGTGCCGTCGAGGACCTGTTACGCCCAGACGTAGACGAGATGGAGGATATGCTCATCAATAGAGACAGCCGCGAGGTGACGGACTTCCTTGAGACGCCTCGCCCTGATATCCGCTATATCTACCGTCCCACACCCCCTCTGTACCGACCCCAAAAGCATCAGTACCAATATTTTATCGATGGCAGTATCCGCACCTACTATATAGCTACCGGCATTGAGAGCTCTCGCTCCTTCCCTATTGAGCTGGCCCAGATCGGGGCAGCTGTTATGCAGCGGGACGATCGCGGCCGCGTCCGACCGCTAGGGATGCGTCAGCGCATCTTGATGCTCTTACCCCGCGGCCCCCTCGGAATATCAGATACGCTGTGGCAACAGCTCAAGCGCCTCGACACCCCAGATCAGTTCTTTGAGGTAATTGACACCACCGAGAAGAGTTCCATGACGCCAAATGACGCAACGGTCGAGGAGCTCCGAGATCGGGCTGGTGGCATTGCACGCAACCGCATGCACAAGCTTGAAATCGACATGATTGAGAAAACGGATGGTCTGCGCAACAAAGATGTCTGGCTGATTTTGGACGGCGCCGTCAAGTTGGATGAATTTGTGAAGACGCCCTTCATGATCGGGGTAGCCAAAAACTTTCGTAAAGACCCGGAGTTCCGATTCGGCAGTACCAGTACCAGCCGTCTGGATATTACTTCCATCCTGGCTGGGCTCCCGTTTGCTAACCGTACGGTCGCCTTTAGCGCCCATGGGGGCAGGGTAGCGTTCTGGTACGTGCGCCTGCGTGAACAGAAAGAAGTAGACTACCCACTCATGGGCGTCGTGAAGGTAGAGCTGCCACGCCCTGATCAAACCCCAGTGGATTCGGAGTTAGCCGACCTGTTGTCGCAAGCGCTTGTTGCTGAGCGCAACGTCACACCTTATGGGCACGACAACCGCTGGCATTGCCATTTGTATTCAATTTTCCTGGCGGAGCAAGCCATCAAGAACGGCTTCTACTCAAAAGATGTGTTGATGGGCATGATCCGCTGGCCGCTCTAAGCCAGCGGATTTGATCAGCGAGAGGATTACAACGATGAACAATGAGCTCACGCCCCCTTTCGAAAGCGAGGCTTCCACGCCGGATATGTCTGCACTGACCAGCGAACAACGGCAAGCCATTGGAAGGACATCAGCCACTGAGCGGGACGCGATTACGTCAGAAAAATTTCTTTTCTGGCTGTCCGATGCCATGATTGTGAACCCCTTCGATATTGTAGCCCTCGAGCAGGTAAATCAATCCGGCCAATCACCTAGCCGCACCTATGGATTAGTGACAACGCTGGAGCATCGCACCGATGCCCCGAACCACTTAGCGAATTTCATTTCCAGCAACTTCGGCCAACTCGATGAGGAGCCCAACACCAATCGCCAGGGCACTACCGTTGCCTCGGCCAATGTACTCAACAACTCCGCCGGCATCTATATGCCTGTCCCCAGCGAGCGGCTGGTCTACTTCGCGGAACCCGAAGATATTCAACAGGCGCTCGGTACAGACGTCCTCATGCAGGAGCGCCGAGAAGATGCTATCCCAGCCGGCCTCATTAGAATGAGCAATGGCGCCGCCGCAGTCGCCTATTTAGACCGCCGCTATGTACTCGGCCCAGAATCCGCCCACGTAAATATCTCGGGTATCAGCGGCCTCGCAACCAAAACGTCTTATGCCATGTTCCTACTCCAATCCATCCTTCAAACTGCCCCAGACCCAGAGGATATGGCAGTTATCATCCTCAATGTAAAACAAGCAGACCTGCTCCAAGTCGATGTGCGCGGCCCTGATTTGATGCCGGAACAGCGGGAGCTATGGAGAATCATGGGCATAGTCCCCCAACCATTTACTAACGTGCGCTACCTCCTCCCACGCGGAAGCAGGGGTGGGCCAAACTGCTACCCGCCGGTACCAAGTAAGTACGCACTTTATGCCTATGACCTAAGGGGCACCGCAGACAAAATCGACCTACTATTTAGCAATGTAGCCGATCCCAGTAGCACAATCGAAGGCATATACGGGGAAATTAGAGAAATCCTGCTCAATAACGAGCCCGATGCGAAAAGGATGCAAAGCTGGGATGATCTATTGGAATTTTTACGCCAGCTCATGGGTCAGAGGAGCCGCTGGCGTAACCTATTTGCCGGTTCCTCTATCGGCATGTTCCGCCGCCATCTACGGCGGATTGTGCAGACCGGACAGACTGGTTTATTTGTCGGCAGCCGCTCGAACAACGAAAATCTCCTCAGTGATGAGTTGACCAACATCAGGGGCGGTATGACATACGTGGTAGACATCGCCAATCTGGCCGATGATGAGCAGACACTGATTTTTGGCGACATCTTGCGCACCATCTATGCCGTTAAGGCTGAGGCAGTGGAGGACCGCACTGAGCAAGCTCCCGTGCCAGGAAAAGTAATTATTTTCGTGGATGAACTCAACAAGTATGCTCCAGGTGGGGGTAAAGAGAGCCCTATTACCCAGCAAGTCCTGGAGGTGGCCGAGCGCGGCCGCAGCCTCGGCGTCATCCTTATCTCGGCCCAGCAGTTTATGAGTGGGGTCCATCCTCGCGTCACCGGGAATAGTGCAACCAAGATCATTGGTCGTACAGGCTCATCGGAGGTGAATGCACCAGATTATCGCTTCTTGGATCAGGAGATACGCTCGGCGGTGACGAGGCTGTCCAAGGGGGAATTGCTGATCAACCATGCCGTTTACCGTCAGCCAGTGAAGGTTATTTTTCCCCTGCCGGCATATCGACAGCAGCAGGACTAGGGGCTCATAGGGTTTTAGTCCTTAGAACCCTTGTTCGTGACAGAAGGAGGCGCTGCAGGAAAACCAGGAGACTTTAGCGGAGTAACCATAATAGGGGTCTCTATGGCACAAATTTCCTATCACTTTAAGACGTCGGACCTGCCAGGCAACACCAAAAAAAAGACAGCCCTCCTTATCAATCCTCCCGTCTACGATACCCAATATTGGGCCGAATGGTCACAGCCATACGGCTTGCTACGCATCGCACGCCTGTTAGAACGCCTTGGCTATAAGCGCCGCGAGCTGTTCGATTTCATGGAAACTACCGGCGAGAAACGTATTGTCGCCAAGCGGCGTATTGCACCAGGTGAGTGCTTTATTGAGAAGAACACTCCCTCGCCAAAGGCGCCGCCTTACCAGATCGAAAAGGGCGGCCAGTGCTTGCCATTATGGAAATTTCACTTCGGTAAGAGCTGGGATCAGTTTGACGCTTGGATGGACGAGCACGGCTTTACACCTGCCAACCCACCGGATGAGGTGTGGATCAGCGCCACGATGAGCTACTGGTGGGAATCGGCCCGTGATTTGGTAGGACGGCTCCGCCGTAGATGGGGCCGGAAAAAGCCCTTCATCCTACTTGGCGGCATCTATCCCTCTCTTGTGCCTGAGCATGCCGCGCAATCCGTCCAGCCGAATCTCGTGGTCCAAGGTGAAGTGGAAGAAGCGAACCATCTCTGGCCCGACCTCTCCCTCTATGAGATGCCTCCTACCTATGCCATCGTCACCCCTACCCGCGGCTGCCCCTTCAATTGTGCTTACTGCGCTCAGCTAACGCTGAATGCCGGTATACGCAAGGTCCGTTACCGACCGGTGGATGATATTCTAGCCGAGATGCGCGCTGCCCAAGATACATACGGCATCAAGGATTTTGCTTTTTACGCTGATTTCCTATTATGGGACCACGAGCATAACTTTCAACCACTATTAGATGCCTTAATTGCCGATTCCAGATTTTACCGCCTTTATGCCCCAGAAGGATTGGATACAAAATTCCTCAGCCAGTCCCAGCGTCTGGTAAATCTATTGAAGGCCGCCAACTTTCAGAAAATCTATCTGCCCTGTGAAAGCATTGACGACCGTTACCTGAGGCAACTTAATCGACGTCATGTGAGGTTAGAACACTTTGTTCATGCAGTCCATATGTGCGAACAAGCTGGATTCGACTTACGCCATATGGAAATTAATGCATTCGTGCTGTATGGGCTACCGGATGAGCGGATTGATGATGTGGTTAAGAGCATTCTCTTTGTTTCAGAAATCGTTGGTTCAATTATTCCGATGCTTTTCACGCCTGTACCGTCAACAGCACTTTACCAGCAATATTTACCATATTTTCGTAAACATGGCTGGGACAAAGATTTGCATATGCTTAATGGTAAGCTTTATCCCTTTCTTTATACGAATGAAGGATCAGTCACTGATTATTTGGATCTGCAGCGACTCATGTATATGCTCAATTCCCAATACCGGAGCAGGTCATTTCAATTATTTGGTAGTACGATAGTGGCTGAATCGTTCCGAAATAATATCAGAAATGGGTTTGAAAACTTTGTAAAATTCTACAAGCAACCTGCTGATCCAGTTAATCAGGTGTCTGAGACGCGAGCAGCCAAAAGGTCGACATAAGCTCAAAAACGGAGTCTACGAGCCCACGTTCAGCAAGTGTGGGCTCTTTCAATGTTTTTATATGTTGTAGGCCATTTTGCACCAAGTGTACCCTATGATCGCCCATATGCCTATGCTGCTCACAAGACCCAGTAAAGGCCCCATCCGTATACAGCACTCATCGCTTCTGGCTTTAAACTTGGAAAGAATAAAAGCAGAGCGGGCCAGCTTAGGAATGATGCGGAGATCGAGGAGATTTTCTCACACCTTCCATATAAGCACGCAGGACCGCATTCATGCGGGTTTGATACCCTCGCCCCTGAGCGCGGAACCACTCTACTACCTCTTGATCGAAATACGCCGTAACCCGTAGCTTCGGTTGACCAGGCCGTAAAATCATCGCGCGTTGCAGCCATTCCGGCTCAGGCTCAAAGGTATCGGGGTCCTCCGTGATCGCCTGGGCGATATCCTTGTCTGTGAGAGCGTCCACACGCTTCCAGTCGGTTTGGCCCTTACCGCCCTGTCCCAAAGACGTCTTCGTAATCTTGTCGTTCATGTCTCCGTGCCCTCCGTGCACTAATCAACCGGCGGGCCTCGCCGCGCCAAGTGAACACTACGGCGATAATCCGGCCTTCTAGCACGCCATACGCGATATGCCGCTGTTCCCCGTGTTCCTGCTGCTCCGAGGGAACCTCCAACACCTCGCCTTGCCAAATTTCCTTGGCATCGAGGAAATCAATCCCATGCTTGCGAAGGTTCTCCAAACGCTTTTGTTCGTACCATTCAAACAGCATATATGCATATTATCCGTATATTATACATATAATCGGAGGGGCGGTAAAGAGAGGCAGTTAAGAAAATTCCCGCCCAGTCGTCCCACCGCAGGTGGTGTGGCAGATTAATGAGGGGAAAACAAGGCTTTACTTTCTAAGAGCTTTGCGAAGGGAGTGGGCTTGCTCCGCGACCTGAGGCAAAGCATCGCCGCCCGTCCGGGCCACCAGACATTGACTTTTCCCCATTTTTGCCGTACATTATACTCAGATCACTGGATAAAAGGGCGTGCGTAAAGCCAGTCCCGTTTGATCGCAAGATCAAGCCCGTCCTGGACAGGATGGATACCCGGAAACGGGGAAGAGGTTCGCCCAGAGATTCCGGCTATGCCGGTATCGAATAGGCCCGAAAGGGCCTATTTTTTTGCCCACCAATCTCAGGTTACGTGTGGTCTCTTCCGCCCTCGATCGACAATCCGTCCAGGCCGTTTCCTTTGCATCCGCAGACTGACCAGGTGCCGGAAGCGTACTGAGCCGAAGGTGACAATATCTCTTTCGTCGCACGGATAGGCGGTTTTGACCCGCATATGGAGATCAACGGGTAGCCCCTTCACCGGGTCGAGGCTAAACACAATCCCATACAGCATCTTCACACCTTGATGCGTCACGGTCGGCACGATGGCGAAATTATCGCTCTGGATGTTCCAGACATGCCCGCTCACCGCCCGTTGAATATGGGCAGGCAGCTGGAGGGAGTGCTGATAGCGCTCGATGCAGAAACAGCCGGGCCTTCGTGAGCTCCGAAGATAAATCAAGGCGGAATCGTCTTCGACCCCCTCCCATGGCCGCGTAAAACAGTGATCGTCGAAGGTCACCGCGATCTGCCGCATAACCGCTTGGGAATCGCTCACGCGGAATATGTACTCATCCAGATGATCAAAACCGTACGTCTGCCCCTGGTAGACAAAGGCAGGCCAGCGGTCCTTCTGAAAATAGGGGCCACCCATCAAGCGCCTGCATCCACGCCGGCATTGAACAGTCGATGCGCGGCCGAGATCACCTGAGCTATATCATCGCTATCTCTCGGGTAAAACGGGCTACGCAGCCCCGACACCTGCCCATCAGAGGCCATCTCTACCTTCAGCACCCATGCCAGGACCTTTCCCCAAAGTTGTCTGCCGAATACCACCCCCTCTCGGCTCCTTATTAACTCCCATACGCCCCCCGCTGCTTACAGAACCCAATGAACGCCGCATCCGGCTTGTCCGGGGGCCATCCCGGCCGGCGCGATCCCCACTCGCGCCACTCTGTTTCCAGCGTGTAAATATCCCACCCCGGCGCGTGCTTTCTGGCCTCTTCGTATGTCTCCGGCCGCAACCGCACATCAAATAGGCTTAGCTGCTTCTCACCTATCCTCAGTTTTTCGTCAATCGCCAGCCGTTCCTTGGTCTTGATGACCTCAAACATCACCCATTTAATGGCCCGCCCTTCTTTCTGCAGCTTCATTCGGACCTTAAATCCCGACCCCTCGGGATTCTTATTGATTTGCTTCACCGCCGGTTCCAGCACGTACCGCCGAAAGTCCTGCCATCTCGTCAACTTGCCTTCCGGCACTTTCAGCCAGGAGCGCAGCTCTTCCACATCCGCCTTCAGCGTCGGCACATCTTTATTCGCCACCGATTCCAGCAGCTCGTAGAGGGTAACAGCGTACTTCCCCGACAATTCGATCATGAAATGCGTGCGCAGCCGGGCAAAACGCCGCGGGTCCTTCAGAATCGGGATGAGCAGCCCAGGGAATTGAAACCGCAATCTACCCGCCGCCTTGGCCGTTCGACTCACCTCGGCGCTGAATAGCGCCGCGATACCTTCATAGCGCGCATCTCCATCGGTTAAGCGCCATTCCACCGTCGTCTTCGCCAACCGCCGCGCCGATTCCCATATCCATTTCGCATCATGCTCGCCGCCGAGCTCGCGGAACACATGATTGATATCGCGCACCGACATTTCATGAATGGTGCTTTCTTCCAGCTCCTCCCAAACGGCGTGCAGCAAAAACGTCCAGAGCTTCCGATCGCGCTCCGTGTAGGGACCTTCCACGCTGACAATAATTACCGGGAGCGGGACAGGAATCGTCGCCGGGTCATGACGGGACGGCACCCAAGGGTTGCCGGTCGGCACAGGTATTTTGGCCAGGGCAGCGGTATTTTGCATGGCGCAGATACTAATACCCAAGGGTGAGAAGATCAAGTAAGATTTCTCACCCCAGGAAAGCCCGCCGGTTGCCGGATTTCTCACCTTTACGCCTGACTTCCCCCGATTGCGGCTCGGGCACTCTCTTAGTCTTAAAGGGTGCGCCGAATTTCTCACCTTTAGAATATTAAATCATTGAAAAGAAGGATTGTTACCCGGCCAACAAAACTTTTTTAGCGGCATGGCTTTCAAGCTGTGGATAACTCAGTAAAACCGCGCCGAATTTCTCACCTTTCGTGCCGAATCTCTCACCTATTCCGCCGAATTTCTCACCCTTCGCGCCGAATTTCTCACCTTTCATTTCTCATATAACACTGAATATTCTAGCTATTCTTTATTTTTTGCCTCGGGAACACCATAGAACACCTAATGAACACCATAGAACACGAGGGGCCTACCTGTGGATAACTCACCCCCCGCCGACACACCTCTACTACCTGGCTGATGGATATGCCGCCCTGTGGAAAACCCTTCGGGTTTACCACAGGGCTTGGACAACGCTTCGCGTTGCCCACATACCCACAGCCCTACTACGACAAAGACTTTTTTTCTCTTTTCTAGAAATGGAAAGAGGCCAACCCAGGGAAAACGCTGCAGCAGGCTACCAGTCCCACGGAACAGGGGCCAGGAAGCACGAAAGAAGGGTAACGGCTACCGTCCTACCCGAAATCACCCACGCGCTTCCACGAGCGATTTTGACGCCTTCTCGACCCATCGAACGCTTCGTGGAGGGAATGGGCTTTGACTGTTCCCGGAGGTAACGCCCCGCCACAGGCGACCCTTTGCTTAACCTGGAGCCGGAGCGGAGGAATTTCAGAGGCCCCTGCGTTACAACGCGGCGTAAAACCCCGCGCCAGCAACGCCTGAGCCTGCGCAAAGGCATCTTAAAACTGATCGGCGAAGATAACATTGCAATCGTAATAATCC
>Ga0075420_100006645_pt1 | contig 10202 bp, 6 predicted proteins | sample SoiMetdeltSBSDD4_FD_75296 | JGI IMG/M metagenome (GOLD analysis project Ga0075420, IMG submission 75296) | Bulk soil microbial communities from a Populus tree surrounding site in Tennessee, USA - Soil MetaG P. deltoides SBSDD4 | ecosystem: Environmental > Terrestrial > Soil > Tree plantation...
ATACGACATGATTCCGTACACGCCGATCGCCGCGAGTGTGAAGGCGACGACGGCGAACATTGTGAGCAGGAGCATCGTGAAGCGCGGGCGAGCGACAGCGAGGTCGAGCATCTGCGGCATGCTCCGAATGCCAATGATCGCCAGCAGCGGGTCGAGCTCCCGGACCACGCGACGAGCGGGCGCGGCGAGAGCCAGCGGGTCCGTCTCCGTCCGAAGCACCGCGTACATCGCGCGCTCCGTGCCGCCCGCAGTCGTCGGCATCTGTTCGTGCAGGAGAAAGAGCTCGGGCGGGACCGGCTCGCTCAACCCCATGCTCCGAACATCTCGCGAAACGCCGACGATCGTGATCCACGGGAGGTTCGACGCGAAGCGGACCTGCTGCCCGATCGGGTTGGCGTTAGGCCACACCGACTTCGCGAGCGTCTCGTTGATGACTGCGACGGGCAACGAGGTGGCGCCATCCTCGCCACCGAAGGCACGACCCCTGGCCGTGCCGATCCCGAGCGCCGAGAAATAGTCGTGCGTGACCGCCCGAACCTGAGGAGATGGCGCCGCTTGCCCCGGCACTGCTGGGCGGCCGGCAATCTCGATGTCCCAGTTATTCCCACCCGCCGCCGGTGGCAGATCCGACGCGGCGGCGGCGACGCGCACGCCCGGAAGCGCCGCCAGTCGCTCGACGAGCTGCTGATAGAACCGGGTCGTCGCCGTCGGGTCATACCGCGACGCGGGTACGGAGAGGTCGATGGCCAGCACGTTTTCCGGACGGAAGCCGGCATCCACGTCCCGCAATGCCGCGAAACTCCGGATGAGGAGCGCGGCCCCGATCACAACCACCACGGCGAGTGCGATCTCCACTGCGACCAGCGCTCGGCCGAGTCGCTGGCGTTGCTTGCTGTCGCTGCCGCCGCGGCTCCCATCCTTGAGCGATGCGTGCGTGTTGCCACGCACCATCTGCATCGCTGGCGCGAGACCAAAGAGCAACCCGGTGAGCACGGCGAGCCCGAACGTGACCACGCCGACGGTCCCATCGATGCGGACCTCCTCCAGCCGGGGGATCGAGTCCGGGCTCACCGCGAGGAGCGCCGTCGTCCCCCACCACGCCAGTGCAAGTCCGACCGCGGCTCCAACGAGCGCCAGCACGGAGCTCTCCGTCAGGAGTTGCAGCAGGATCCGCCGGCGGTTCGCGCCGAGTGCGAGGCGTACGGCGATCTCTCGTTGCCGTGCTTCGCCGCGGGCCAGCAGGAGGTTAGCGACGTTCGCGCACGCGATGAGCAGCACGAGGCCCACGGCACCGAGCAACACGAGGAGCGCTGGACGGACATCGCCGACGATCTCGTCGCGCATGGCGACGACGGTTGCGCCGTAACCCATACTTGCGGGGTACACATTCGCGTATTGCTCGTTCGACCGCCGCGTAAGTGCGTTGAGCTCCCGCTGCGCCTGGGTTACCGACACGTTAGGTCGAAGCCGCGCCACGACGCTAAGGTAGTTCGTCGCCCGGCCAGTCATACTGTCGGGGTTGATGAACATGGGCACGAACGCCTCGGCCCGCTCGAACTCCGCCCCCGGTGGCAGGATGCCCACCACTCGTCTGGACGTCCCATTCAGCATGAGTGAGCGCCCGAGGAGGGAAGGGTCGCCGCCGAAGCGCGTCTGCCAGAACGCGTGCGTGACGATGACGACCGGCTCACGTCCCGCGCGTCCCTCATCGCCTTCGAAGTTGCGGCCGCGGGCGGGGGCGACGTCGAGCACCGGCAAGAGATCGCGGGTCGCGGCGATCCCGCGGACACGCTCGGGCTCGCACGTGCTCGCCGCACATCCGCCCGTGAGCGTGAGCCCCGCGCCGGTGTATGCGGCGGCGTTCTCGAACACGTGCGTAAGTCCCTTGTAGTCCATGAACTCCGGTTGCGAGACCGCATAGCGCTCGGTGCCGCTGCCGCGAAACGCGGTGAAGACGCGGGCGAGGCGGTCCGGCTCCGGGAAGGGCAGGGGACGGAGCAGCACGCCATTCACGACGCTGAAGATCGCGGTGTTCGCGCCGATACCTAACGCCAGCGTCAACACCGCGACGGCGGTGAAGGCGGGGCTTCGCCGTAGCGCTCGTGCGGCGTAGCGAACGTCCTGCAGAACTGCGTGCCACATGTCGGCTCGTCTCCGTTCCTGCTCGTGGAGGCCATCGATCTCTTCACAGCTCTTTCGGATGCGCTCGACGTCACCGAACCGGCGCAGCGCGTCGGCACGCGCCTGTTCGGGCGTGAGGCCCGCGGCTACGCCATCGGCGATGCGCGACTCGAGGTGAAAGCGCAGCTCGTCGTCGAGGTCGGCGCGAAGGTCGCTCGACCAGAAGCGGAGGTAGCGGCGCCAGGCGGGCCCAGTCATGCCGGGGATGTCGAGGTCAGCACCTTCGAGACGGCCGCGGAGAAGAGGGACCACGTGGATGACTCCGCGCGCAGCTGCCGTCGTCCTTCGGTTGTGAGCTTGTAGTACTTCGCGCGTCGGTTGTTCTCGGAGAGTCCCCAGTCGCTCTCGATCCACCCTCGGCGCTCCATGCGGTGGAGTGCGGGGTAGAGCGAGCCTTCCTCGATGCTGAGGACATCGTCAGTGGTCTGCTGGAGCCATCGCGCGACGCCATAGCCGTGCATCGGTCCCCAGCTCAACGCTTTGAGGACGAGGACGTCGAGCGTGCCCTGCAGGAGTTCGACGGGTGATGCGGCCACGAGCTGGCCTCCCCCTAGAGTGTCTAGGGAGAGCTTAGGGCACGTCCCCTAGAATGTCAATGGGAGGACCGTACCGCTGATGATGGTCAGCGCGGGGTCGTCTCGCGTCGCGGGCGAGCGGCCGCCATCACATTCTGGACAAGAATCAACTCCCCCGAATCGTCGCTCTGGCCGCTCACGAAGATGAATCGCTGCCCATTGGGATTAGCGTCGTACGCTGGGTGTCGAGCGTTCGCGAGGTAGTTCCCAGCGAACAGCGCCGCGCGCTCGCCGAGCGTGAACCCGGATTGAGTCTGAACCTGAACGGCGAACAACGTATCAGCGTTTCGATAGAACAGCTCTCGACCGTCGCGCCGCCAGCGCGGCTCGGTGCCGCCGGCCGCCGAGATCAGCCAGCGACCGGCACCTTCGGGAAAGGGGCGCACATAGACTTCGTCGCGCCCCGTCTCATCGGAGACGTACGCGAGCCAGCGGTCATCCGGCGATATGGCCGGCGACCGCTCATCGAAGCGGGAATCGAGTAGCGCGTGATGCTGACCGGAAGAATCACGGTGCACGTAATGAAGGTCGCCGGGGATACCGTTGAGTCGGTATACGATTCGCTTCCCGTCGTTGGTGAGGATTGCCTCGAACACGGTTTGCCGTGCAATGGTGAACAGGGACTCGGCCGCACCGCCGCCAACCGGCTTCCAGTACACGCCGTTGTCCCCACGTAGCGTCGTGTACACGACGCGCCGACCATCGGCCGACCAGTCCGGAAACTGGTCCGTGCCGTCAAACGTTAGGCGGGAGAGCGTTGTCCGGGCGACGTTCAGGACCCAGATATCGCCGGCAAGGCCTCCGCCAGGACGGAGGACGGTGACCGCCACATCGTTCCCGTTCGGCGAGAATCGCGGGTCGCTATACGTCTGCAGTTCCGCGGCGATCGCGGTGGCCTTCCCCTGGCGATCCACCAATATCAGACGGCGCTGGCGAGCGACGGCCTCCACGTAGACCGCCCAACCGTTGCGTGACACGGTGATTTTCGCCGCTCCCGCGAGGCCGCTGCTGATCCGCTCTAACACCGGGACAGCTGGACCGGTGGCGCGTCCCGTTCGAGCGTCGAACGGCATCGCGAGGAGCGCTCCGTCGACCGTGAACGATACCAGCCAGCCGGGTTCGACGAAGCGAGGCGTGGAGCCGGCTCCCGCGATCATCTCCAGCTTGCCTGTTTCGAGATCGATCACGGCGCTCTGATACGCCAACGCGATGCCTGTCGAGATGAGGACCCGCCTGCCACCGGGAAGAAGGTCCGGCCACCGGAACAGCGTGCGCCGCGCGGAATCGCTGAAGACGAGCTCCGGTGTGCCGCCAGACGCGGCTACCCGGAAGAGCGACCCACCGATGCCAGGGGCGGACGCGAACACAATGACGTCGCCGTCGCCCCACGTGGCGCCCTGGATCTGCTGCACCGGGCAGATGGTCACGACGGGGCCGCCGGCGACGGGCACTCGCCTGAGGGCCCCATCCGCGACGAAGCCGACATGCCGACCATCCGGCGAAAAGAACGGCTGCTGAGCGCCTAACGTGTTCGGGATCGGCACGACATCGGTCTGGTCGAGCCGGCGCATGTAAAGTTGGCGCGCCCCGGCATACACGAGCACCGAACCGTCGGGCGACAACGCGAGCGGTGAACCCGATTGCCGCACCTCGGCCCGCGCCTCGTCAGGCAGATGAATAATCGACCGCACGACGGGTTCCGGACGTCCCGGGGCGTCACGAAGCCAACCCACGATGCCGAACACCAACGAACCCACCAGCACTGCGCCGGCTGCGGCGAGCTGCAGGGGTGACAGAGTGACCCGACGGTGCGTCGTCGCGGATGTCGAGGTCGAGCGAGAGAGTGCCTGGCCGACAACTGGCCGCTTCAGTGCGTCAGCAAACTCGCTCGCGCTCCGAAAGCGGTCGGCCGGTAGCTTCGCCAGCGCCGTCTGCACTGCCGCGTCGATGTGCTCTGGTACGGTCGGGCGGCCGCTGCGTATCGAGCGTGGCGCCTCAGTCAGCACCTTTGCGATCACCGACTGCGTCGTCGGACCAGTGTACGGTGGCTCGCCGACGAGCATCTCGTACACGACGCAGGCAAGCGCGTAGATGTCGGTCCGTGCGTCGAGATCGCGATCGGCCGTCGCCTGCTCGGGGCTCATGTACTGCGGCGTGCCGAGTGAGAGGCCGGTCTCCGTCAGTCGTCCCGCGCCGGCTTCGGTGACGGCGCGTGCAATGCCGAAGTCGGCCACGACCGCCGCGCCACTGGCCAGGAGGATGTTCTCTGGCTTGATGTCGCGGTGGATGACTCCTCTTCCGTGCGCGTAGGAGAGCGCAGCGGCGACCTCGGTAGCGATGCGTACGACCTCGTCGATGGGCAATTGCCGCTCGTGCCGGAGACGCTCCCTGAGCGACTCGCCCTCGACATAAGGCATCACATAATAGAGGAAGGTGTCGACCTCTCCTGAGTCGTGGAGCGGCAGGATGTGCGGGTGCTGCAGGCTGGCGGTAACGCGGATCTCGTGGAGAAACCGATCGGCACCGATGACTGCGGCCAGCTCTGGGCGAAGGACCTTGAGCGCGACCCGGCGGTGGTGGCGCAGATCCAGGGCGAGATACACCGTCGCCATGCCGCCCTGACCGAGCTGGCGCTCGATCGTGTAGCGGCTGGCGAGGGCGAGCTTCAGACGGTCAACGAGGACCTCGGTCAACGCACGCCTCGGCGCGAAGAACGCCTGAAACGTTATGCCGGCCCTACTCAGCGGGCCAGAGTCTACATCGTTGCCAGGGCGGCCCGGCGGCCGGCACCGGACCGGCCGGGACGAGCTCCTCAAGGTGCGGGCGGCAGCGCGACGAAACGATGTTATTCGACTCTGACCCCGTTTCTCCGCTTGGCGCCACGCAGCACGTCATCCATGACGTTCTGGACGTGCTTGATCTCATCCGGGATGATAGTGTGCCCCATACCCGCGTAGAGCTTCCGTGTAACGCTCGCACCGAGTCGGCGAAACACTGCCTCGCTCTCCAGGACACGTTCGGCCGGGATGTGCGAGTCCACGTCGCTGCAGCCGAGGAACACGGGCGTGCTGTCGAGTGGCGTCGTGACGTCGTCCCAGGTCGTGCCCGGTGGGCCGATGAGCCCTCCGCTGAGCGCCATCACGCCGCCGTAGCGGCGCGGGTGACGGATCGAGAATTCCGACGTTAGGCACGCGCCCTGCGAGAAGCCCAGCAGCATGATATCGTTCGATGGATAGCCCTGGGCCATCACGTCCTGCACCAGCGACTCGATGACGAAGAGTCCCGAGGAAATCCCCGGCTCGTTCCGCTCGCGCGGCGCCATGAAGCTGAACGGGTACCACGTGCCGCCCGAGGCCGCGGGGGCGATGTAGGCGAACTCGTCGCGATCGAGCACGGGGACGAGATCGAGGATGTTCTCCGGCGCGGCGTTGCGACCGTGGATCATGATCATCGCGGCGCGTGCGCGGTCGAGTGGAGCGCCAGCGCGGACGACGCGCTGGCCGGCGTGCGGTTGCATGGCGGCTAGTCAGTAGGTGACGTTAGGTAGATGAGTCGCGATCTCGGCGCGGTGCGGTTCTTCCCACGGCGGCAGCTTGAGCGCGCGCCCGAGCGCCTCGACGGGCTCGTCGACCGCGAACCCCGGCCGCATGGTCGCGACCTCGAACAGGACGCCGCCCGGCTCGCGGAAGTAGATGGACTTGAAGTACTGGCGGTCGCGTACGGGTGTGACGTTCGCGCGACCGACGAGCTCCTCGCGCAGCTTGAGTTGGTCGTCGTCGCTGCCGATGGCCATGGCGACGTGGTGCACGGTGCCGAGGCCGTTCCTCGCCCAGTCGGCATCGGTGGCGTGCACGATGTCCATGAGGTGGCCTGGCTCATCGCCCCCGACCGCGACGCGGATGCGCCCTTCCATCTCGTTCACCACGTCGAAGCCGAGCATCTCGCGCATGAACTCCACGGTCTTCTGTGGGTCGCGCACCAGGAGTGAAACGCTGTGCAGCCCACGCACCGCGATGCCGGGATCGACGTCCTCGGCGGTCCATGGCGTTCGAGCGTCGTCGGCGTTCGCGACCAGCTCGATGATCAAACCCGACGGGTCGGTCACGACGATCGACTCCTCGCCGAACCGCGGCGGTGCGTCAACGACCGAGTGACCCTCGGCGCGAAGACGCGCCTTCCAGGCGTCGAGTGAGCCTGCGGGAACGGAGAACGAAGTGACCGTAACCTGCCCGGCGCCCTTCGTGCCGACGGGGACGCCTCGGTCCTTGTAGGGGAAGGTCGTCCAGATCGTGCCCGGCCGGCCGAGCTCGTCACCGTAGTAGAAGTGGTAGACGAAATGGTTGTCGAAGTTGACGGTCTTCTTCACGAGCCGAAGGCCGAGCGCACCGACGCTGAAGTCGACGTCGTCCTGCGCATCATCCACCGTCGCGGTTACATGATGAAGACCGAGAATAGGCGATGTCATATGGCTGTAGTGGATGTCGATCTATTATCCAGCCAAGGCTAATCGGAGCAAGCCCTGCGACCAATCGACCATCTGTACCGCGGACTCACGTGCGCGCCGAGGGCGACCGCCATCGCGGGGCCGGGCGACCCGCTCACGTATGCCGAGCTCGTGGAGCGTGTCGAGGCACTCGCGGCGGCACTGCAGCAGCTCGATCCCGCGCCGGGAAGTCGCGTCGGCATCTGCGCGCGAAATACCGTCGAGCACCTCCTCGCGATGCTCGCGACCTACGCTGCTGGCAAAGTGTGGGTTCCGCTCAACCCCACGAATGGCCGCCCCGAGCTCGATCGGATGGTCGCAGCCACGAAGCCGACGCTGTTCGTCGCAGACGAGTCGTCGCTCGATCGGTTCACGCCCACTGGCGCGCCGATCATCCTGGGGAACGTGACCGGAACCATGCGCGAGCTGGCGAGCGTTCAGTCGCTCACGGGCGAATGGCGTGGACGTCGTCCCGAAGTCGTGGAGCGCGGCGACGACGACGCGCAGATCATCAAATTCAGTGGCGGAAGTACTGGCGCGCCGAAGCCGGTAGTCCAGCCACAGCGTTGCATCAACGCGCAGGTGGAGGGGATTCTCGCCTGCTTCGATCTGGATGCGAGCGATGTGAACCTGATCGCCGCGCCGCTCACGCACGGCGCATCGTGCTTCGTGCTCCCGGTGCTCGCGGTTGGGGGGCGACACGTGCTGCTCGAGGAACCGAAGCCGGCCGCTGTGCTCGCGACGATCGACGCGTACGGGGTGACCACGATGTACGCGCCGCCCACGCTCATCTATGGTATGCTCGGCGAGGCGCGCGCGAGCGACGGCGTTGGAGACGGAAGTCGCTTCAGCACGCTGCGGCACGTGATCTACTCCGCCGCGCCGATGCGTGCAGAGCAGATTCGCGAGGCGCAGCGCGTGTTCGGGCCGGTGGTCGAGACTGCCTACGGCCAGGTGGAAGCGCCACAGATCATCACCGCAATGCGGGCCGCAGAGCTCGAGCGAGAAGAGAACCTCACGTCGGTGGGTCGCGCCTCACCCGTTGCGACCATCGGGATCATGAGCGCCTCGGGAGAGCTCGTGCCGAGCAGCGAGGTGGGCGAGATCGTCGTGCGAGGGCCGCTCGTCATGAGCGGGTATCTCGATCTCCCCGACATGACCTCGGTGGCGCTCGTTGACGGCTGGCTTCACACGGGCGACCTCGGGCTCATCGACGACCGTGGGTACCTCTACATCCGCGGGCGGCTGCGCGAGCTCATCAACAGTGGCGGGTTCAAGATTTTCCCCGGCGACGTCGAGGCGGTGCTCGCACAGCATACGGCGGTGGCCGAGTGCTGTGTGTTCGGCGTCGAGAATGAAAAGTGGGGTGAGGCGGTGCACGCGGCGGTTCGCCTAACGCCCGGCACCGTGGTCGACAGCGCGGAGCTCATCGCGTTCGTGAAACGCGAGCTGGGCTCGGTGAAGGCTCCCAAGGTCATCCACTTCGTGCCCGATCTGCCGAGGAATGCCGCGGGGAAGGTGAGCCGCGACGCTGTCCGGCGATTGCTATCGAGTCAGTGAGGCGTCCAGCTGCTCGCCTGCGTAAGGCCGGCATCCGTGGCCCCGCCGGGTCGGAACTACGATTGTGACGGAAACCCCGGAAGAAGCCGGATCAATTTCAAAGGGTCAGAGTTGTTGAAAGATCTGTTTCAATAAGGCTGACCCCATTGACCCCATCGCGCCATCGGACGGAACGCTGAAGACGCTGCAACAGCGAACGCTGAAGACGCAGAGAACTGCTTCTCAGTGTCGTCAGCGTTCGGTTCTTCAGTGTCCTCAGCGTCGCAGGTCCGATGGCGACAGCAAGCTTGAGGTTCAGCAGTCTTCGGCCTTTTCCGGAGTTCCCGTTCCAATCGTTGTACTCACCCCTCTCAAGCGTATCGCTCGCCGAAGCGTCCTTGTCACGCGGAGCAAGACACGACAAGGCCGGGATCCAACGGTCGAACCTTTTTGGACGTCCGCCTGTCTTACCTTCAGACAATCTGAAGGAGACACGCAATGGCCGGCGAGCCTGGCGAGCTGCTCCAGGGTACGCTCGAAATGATGGTGCTCAAGACGCTGTCCCTCGAACCCATGCATGGGTGGGGGATAGCGCAGCGCATCCAGCAGAGGTCGAAGGACGTCTTCCTCGTGAGCCAGGGGTCGCTCTACCCCGCGCTCATCCGCATGAAGCGGCGGGGGTGGCTCACCACCTCTTGGCGCGTGACCGAGAACGGGCGCCGGGCTCGGTATTACGAGCTCACGCCGGCCGGGCGGAAACAGCTCGGGGTCGAGCAGACGAGTTGGCAGCGCATGTCCGACGCGGTGAACTGGGTCATGGGCGCTCGCCTGGCAACCGAAGGAGGCTGGCGATGAGCGGCCTAACCGACCTCTTCGAACGCCTCCGATCCATCGTCTTCCGTCGACGCGACGAGCGCGAGCTCGACGAGGAGCTCGCGTTCCACGCGACGATGGAGGCGGAGCAGCTCGAGCGCGCCGGCTACACGGCAAGCGACGCGCGCCGCCAGAGTCTCATCGCGCTCGGCGGTATCGAGCGTGTAAAGGAGGACGCGCGCGACGCCCGCGGGACGCGCACGTTCCACGATATCGGCCGCGACTTCGGCTTCGCCGTTCGGACGCTGGCGCACAATCCCGGGTTCGCAACCGTCGCGATCCTCACGCTGGCCGTTGGCATCGGCGGTACGACGGCGGTCTTCAGCGCAGTGGACGCGGTCCTGTTGCAACCGCTGCCTTTCCAGGAGCCCGGCCAGCTGGCACGGCTCTATCAGGCCGACTCCGCGTATCCCGCGGACCGGCAGTTCGTAACGCCGGTTCATTTCGTGGACTACCGCCGCGAATTGGGCGCGTTCGATGCCGTGGCGGCACTCTACACGTACAGCGAGACCGGCGGAGACATCGGCGAGGGCGACGATGTCCGGCGGATT
>Ga0075420_100006647_pt1 | contig 10201 bp, 8 predicted proteins | sample SoiMetdeltSBSDD4_FD_75296 | JGI IMG/M metagenome (GOLD analysis project Ga0075420, IMG submission 75296) | Bulk soil microbial communities from a Populus tree surrounding site in Tennessee, USA - Soil MetaG P. deltoides SBSDD4 | ecosystem: Environmental > Terrestrial > Soil > Tree plantation...
TCCGCCCGCGCTGTCCGTACGCCGCCGAACGCTGCCTCGCCGATCCGGCCCTTCGCGAGATCCGGCCGGGCCACTCGGCCGCGTGCCACTTCGCGCCGTGGAGCGAGTGGCCCGAGGTGGCGGCGACCGATGACACCGCCGAGGTGGTGTCATGAGCGAGACGCTGATGGAGGTTCGCGACCTCGCGGTCGAGTTCCGCCGCCACCGGGTCGTCGCGCGCGCGGTCGACGGCGTCTCCTTCGAGTGGCGCAAGGGCGAGATCCTCGGCGTCGTCGGCGAGTCGGGCAGCGGCAAGTCGACCCTGGCGCGGGCGATGCTGAGCCTGGTCGAACCGGCCCGGGGCGAGCTGACCCTCGACGGCCAAGCGGTCGACGGCAGACGCAGGCGCGACGAGCTTCGCCGCCGCCTGCAGATGATCTTCCAGGACCCCTACCAGACGCTCAATCCGCGCCAGCGAGTGCGCACGATCGTCGCCGAGCCGCTGCGGGTGCAGGGCGTCGACCGCGGCGAGCACGAGGACCGGGTCCAACGCGCACTCGACGACGTGGGGCTCAGCAGCGAGCGCTTCGCCGAGCGGTATCCGCACCAGCTCTCGGGCGGTCAGCGCCAGCGGGTGGCGATCGCCGCCGCCCTCGTGCTCGAGCCCGACGGCCTGATCTGCGACGAGCCCGTGTCGATGCTCGACGTCTCGGTCCAGGCCCAGATCCTCGCCGTGCTGCTCGAGCTCCAGCGCCAGCGCGAGCTCGCCCTGTTGTTCATCACCCACGACCTCAGCCTCGCGTGGACGCTGTGCGACAGGATCGCCGTCATGTATCTGGGCCGGGTGGTCGAGCAGGGCTCTGCCACCGACGTGATCGAGCGACCCCAGCATCCCTATACCCAGGCGCTCGTGAGCGCGATCCCGGTGCCCAAGGCGGGCGGGGGCGGTAGCCGCGAGCTGCTCACGGGTGAGCTCCCGGACGCGGCCAACGTGCCGAGCGGCTGCCGGTTTCACCCGCGGTGTCCGAAGCGCTTCGAACCGTGCGACAAGATCGACCCCCCGCTACTGAGTGCCGGTGGCCGCGATCAGCTCGCCGCCTGCCTGCTGCACGACCCGGAGCTGGCCGCGAAGCAGGTCGAGGCGGCGCGTGGCGGCTGAGCCCGAGCGCTGGCGTGACATCGCCGGGCCGGTCGGCCGCCTCCAGCCGGGGCCGCGGAACGCGATCACCGATGTGCCGGGCGTGCTGGTCGGCCAGTCGCAATCGGAGAGCGGCGAGCCGACCGGGGTGACGGTGGTGGTGCCGCCGACGCTGCCGGCGCCGGCCGGGACGGCGGTGGTGAACGGGATGGGGGAGCTCACCGGCCGGATCGAGATCGACGAGCGCGGGACGATGGAGACGCCGGTCTATCTGTGCGGGAGCCACGCGGTCGGGATCGTCCATCACGCTGCGGTGCTCGCGTCCGGCCGCGGCCCGGGCGACATCGTGCTGCCGGTGGTTGGCGAGTGCGACGACAGCTGGCGCGCCGACTCGCGGCGGGTGACGACCGCCGACGTCGATCGCGCGCTCGCCTCGCTGGGGCCTGACGTCGCTGAGGGCAGCGTCGGCGCCGGCACCGGAATGATGTGCTTCGACTACCCGGGCGGGATCGGGACCGCCTCACGGGCTGTCGGCGACCATCGCGTGGGGGTCCTGCTCCTCTGCAACTTCGGCGATCGGGCCGACCTCGACCTGCTGGGACACCAGCTCGAGCCGGCTGCGCGGCGGCTCTCCGCGGCGGGCTCCTGCATCACCGTGTGCGCCACCGACGCGCCGCTCGGCCCGCTCGAGCTGCGCCGTCTCGCCCTCCGGCCGCTGCTCGGCCTGGCGCGCGCCGGCTCGTGGGGCTCCGACGGGTCGGGCGAGATCGGGCTTGCGTTCTCGACCGGAGCGCCGGCGGCGCTTGCCGGCGAGGAGCTCGACCCCTATTTCGCGGCCGCCTGGGAGGCGGCCCATGAGGCGGTCTACAACTGCCTGGTCGCGGCCGAGGCGGCCCAGCTGCGCGACGGAGCGATGCAGGAGCCCTTCCCGATCGAGCTCGTCCGCGAGCTCGCGCGCGCCCGTGATGCCCGCCGCTGACCTGGACGACGAGGTCGTAGAGCTCGCCCGGGCGCTGATCCGGGTCGATACGTCGAACCCGCCCGGCAACGAGACGCCGGCGGCCGAGCTGCTCGCCGCCTACCTGCGTGGAGCGGGGATCGAGCCGGAGCTGATCGGCCCCGATCCGCAGCGTCTCAACCTCGTCGCCCGGATAGCGGGTCGGGGTGAGGGCCCGTCGCTGATGCTGATGGGCCACACCGACGTCGTCCCGGCGCCGGCCGCGGGCTGGACGGTGCCGCCGTTCGAGGCTGCGCTTCGTGACGGGCTGCTGCTCGGCCGCGGTGCCTCCGACATGAAGGGCGAGCTCGCCGCGCGCGCCGTCGCCTTCGCGACGCTCGCGCGCAGGGGCGAGCCCCCGGCCGGCGACGTCGTGCTCGTCGCCGAGGCGGACGAGGAGCGCAACACCGCCGACGTCGGGATGTCGTGGCTCGTCCGCGAGCGGCCGGACCTCGCCTGCGACTTCGCGCTCAACGAGGGCGGGGGCCTCCTGCTCGAGCTCGCCGACGGCCGCCGGGCGGTCACCGTGGCCGTCGGCGAGAAGCGGGCCGGCTCGCTGCGGATCCGGCTGTTCGGCACCGCGGGCCACGCCTCGGTCCCCGCCGCCGCCGACAACCCGCTGCGCTACGTCGCCGCCGCTATCGATCGGCTGCTCGCCTATGAAACGCCCGCTCGGGTCGACGCCGCCACCGAGCGAACGCTGGAGGTGCTCGGATCCACCGGCGGAGGCGAGGACGCGATCGCCCGCGCCGGTGCCCTGCATCCGGTGCTCGCCGAGACGCTGCCGGTCACCGTCCGCACGGTCGTGACCCCGACCGGCGTCCAGAGCTTCGAGCCGGCGAACGTGATCCCGCCGTACGCCGACGTGATCTGCGACTGCCGGTCGCTCCCGGCCGAGCGCGAGGCCGAGGTGCGCGCCCACGTCGACCGAGCGCTCGGCGACGGGTTCGCCTACGAGGTCGAGTTCCTCGAACCGCTCGCGGGCGGGACGGAGTCGGGGATCGATACGCCGCTCTACCGCGCCTGCGAGGAGTACGTGGCCGAGCGGCTCCCGGGCGCCGTGCTGCTGCCGCTGATCGGCCCGGGGTTCAGCAACTCCTACTGGGTGCGCAAGGCCTGGGGGTCGGCTGCCTACGGCTTCGCACCGGTGTTCGCCACCGACCCCGACGTCTATCTCGACGGCGCCCATGGCGCCGACGAGGCGCTCGCGGTCGCCGACCTGGCCGAGATGACGCGGTTCGCCCTCCACGCGATCGACGCGTTGCCGCGTCGGGCCGCCGACGGGTAGTCGAGGCCCGGTAGGATCCCGGCTCGAATGGCTGCGCGGGCGGGGAGGCTTCATCTGGCGCTGGTCGCCGCGACGATCGCGCTCGTGTTCGCGATCGCGGCCTCGAGCGCGGCCGGCGCGACCAGGTTCGAGCGCATCGACGGCTACGACGCGCCCCAGACCCCGGCCGAGCTCGACAAGGTCGGGATCCTCCAGGTCGGGCCGACGCAGGCCGAGAACGTGCTCGTGATCAACCCGGGAACCTCGGCGAGCGCGGCCTATTTCGAACCCCTCGCGCGGTTCGTCGCCTCCGAGGCCCCCGGCTGGCAGGTGTGGGCGGTGGAGCGCCGGGAGAACCTGCTCGAGGACCACTCGGTCGTCGACCTCGCGAAGGAGGGTCAGGTCAGCGCCCAGGGCCTCTTCGACTACTACCTCGGCTACCTCACGAACCCGAGCATCACCGACCACTTCACGGCCGTTCCCGACTCCGCGGTCCCGTTCGCTCGCGAGTGGGGGATGCGGGTCGCGGTCGAGGACCTGCGACGGGTCGTCGAGCGGGCCGGCAGGCTGGGCGGCGACGTCGTCGTCGGCGGTCACTCACTCGGCGGGTCGATCACGACTGCGTACGCCACGTGGGACTTCAACGGCACGCCCGGCGCCGAGGGCCTTTCGGGACTCGTCTACATCGACGGCGGCAGCGGCCCCGACCCGGTGACGCCGGAGCAGGCGAGCGAGTCGCTCGCCTCGCTCGAGGCGGGCTCGCCCTGGCTCGTCTTCGGCGGCATCCCGGCGCCGCTCGCCGGCCTGTTCAACGTCGTCGGCTCGACCGCCGCCCACATCGCCCCGGACGAGCTGAACTCGTTCCGCGAGTGGCCGCTGGCGCCAGCCAACCTCAAGCCGCCCGTCCCGGTGACCAACGAGGCCCAGTACGGCTACGCCCTCGACCCCGCCACCTCGCCGCCGGCCTTGGCCGCCGCTCAGGCGCACCTCGGCCAGCTGGCCGCGAGCGGCGATCCGCGCGGCTGGGACCCGGCGGGGGCGATCACCCCGATCCAGCGCTACGCGGACATGTTCTCCGGCACCGGGTTGCCGGGCCTCGACGGTACGGCCTGGTATCACCCGCGCCGGCTGACGATCGACGCCGGGGCGGTCGCCGCCGGCAATCCGAATCCCGCTCAGGAGATCCTCGACGTCGACGCGATCCACGGCGCTGACCTGCCGCGAGACCTGCGGATCTACGCGTTCGGGGCTGCCCTCGGCGGCCAGCGGGTGCTGGACGCCGCGAGCTCGCTGGCGGCGCAGTCGGGTCTGCCGAACCGCAACGTGACCCTCGTCGACCGGGCGGCGAAGTACTCGCACAACGACCCGAACTCGGCGTTCCCGAAGAACGCCTTCGTCAACAAGCTCCGGCACTTCCTGCGCCGGATCGAAGGCCGGTAGGGACGCAGTCAGGTAGGGGGAGGGTCCCGGCGCGCGGGCGTCGGCACTGGCGACTTGTTGCCGCTATCCGGCAACAAGGCGCCAACCGCCCTGATTGCCGCGCGATACTGGAGCGGACGTGTCGCAGGAAAACGTCGAGCTCGTCCGCCGGTTCTATGCGGAGCTTGCGAGCGCCGGCTCCCCTGGAGATTTCGAGCGGCGCTTATCCGATGACGCTCTGGACGCGTTTCTGGATCCGGGGATCGAATGGGTCCCGCCGTCGCAGTCGCTGATGGCGGTCGACAGCTACCGCGGCTTTGCGGGGACGCGGCGCTTCTGGCTCGAGTTCCTCTCGACCTGGGAGGAGTACGGAGTGGACCCCTTGTCGTTCGACGCCGTCGGTGACCAGGTGGCGGTCGTCGTGCGCATCGCCGGCCGGACGCACGGGCTCGAGGTGGATGAGACCCGTTCCTCCCTCTTGACGATCCGCGATGGAAGGATCGTCCGCGTCGAAGCGTTTGCCGACCCCGGGGGTGCGCGCGAGGCCGCCAGTGGGCGATAGCGAGCGGCGTTGGTCGGAAAGCGGCGAAATACGGGACGAAACGCGACCAGCCCCTACCCCGTCGTCGAGAAGGCCTGTACCGCTTTTCGGATCGCACAGCGAACACGTCGCGCATTTGGTGTTCTGGCCAATCGCGCCGGTGCGGCCGTCGGGTATAGCCTCACGGCCAGATGAGTGCAGGAGCGCACCGCAGGGCGCTTGCGCGGGGGTCGCGCCTCTGGATGGCGGTTGCGGTCCTCGTGGCCGCGCTTGGTCTCGGCGCCTGCGGCAGCAACCTCGGCAGCGACGAGGAGGGGGAGGACACCGAGGTCCAGGTCGCCGAGGCCGGGCCGGCCGAGGGCGAGTTCACGATGTCGACCGGGCCGCTCTACATCGACAAGGGCAAGGGCGGCGTCGACGGGCCGGGCGGCACGATCGCCGAGTTCGAGGAGAAGACCGGCATCGACGTCAACTACCTCGAGGACATCAACAGCAACGAGTCGTTCTTCGCCAAGCTGCGGCCCGAGCTCGAGAACGGCGAGTCCGGAGGGCGGGACATCATCATCGCCACCGACTGGATGGCGAAGCGCTACCACGACCTCGGCTACGCCCAGGACTTCGACAAGTCGGCGATCCCGAACGTCGAGGAGAACCTGCTGCCGAGTCTGCAGAACCCCGACTTCGATCCCGACCGCTCGTTCACGGCGCCGTGGCAGAGTGGGCTCACGGGCCTCGTCGTGCGCAAGGACCTCGCCCCGGACATCACGTCGATCAACGACCTCTTCGATCCCAAGTACAAGGGCAAGGTCACCATTCTCGCCGAGCTGCGCGACACGGTGCCGCTTGTGATGATGGCCGAGGGAATCGACCCGCACACCGCGACCAAGGAGCAGTGGCTGGAGACGATCCAGAAGCTCGAGGACGCGATCGACTCCGGCCAGATCCGCGACGTCACCGGCAACGACTACATCGACGACCTGCCGCGCGGGGATATCGCGGCGGCGATCGGCTGGTCCGGCGACGCGGCGGCGCTGAAGCTCGACAACCCGGACATCGACTTCGTGATGCCCGATGAGGGCTGTGTGATCTGGTCCGACGACATGATCATCCCGGTCGGGGCGCCCAATCCCGGCGCCGCATACGAGTTCATGGACTACGTCTACGACCCCGAGAACGCGGCCCAGATCGCGGCGTACGTCTACTACACGACGCCCGTCGAGGGGGTGCGCGAGGTCTACGAACGCCAGGGGGACAAGGCGCTCGCCAACAACGACCTGATCTTCCCGAGCGAGGAGTTCACCCAGAACTGCGTCACGCAGCCGTCGCTGGACCCGGCCGACGAGCCGGAGATCGAGGAGGCGTGGGGCAGGCTCGTCTCGGGCTGATCCACTAGCGGGACCGTGTCCGGCCGCAGTCCCGCCCGATTCCTCCTCCTCGGGCCCGGCCTGCTGTGGCTGGGCCTGTTCTTCGTCGTCCCCATGTGCTTCATGGGCGTCGTCTCGCTCGAGTCCGGCTCGCTGACCACCGGCTTCTCGTTCACCTGGGAGTTCTCGAACTTCACCGACGCGATCGCCGACTACGACGAGCAGTTCCTGCGCTCGTTCGTGTACGGGGGGATCGCGACGGCGCTCGCCCTGGTGATCGCGTATCCGCTGGCGTACGCGATCGCGTTCCGCGGCGGCCGCTGGAAGAACCTGCTGCTGCTGGCGGTGATCGCGCCCTTCTTCACCACCTACCTCATCCGGACCCTCGCGTGGCAGACGATCCTCTCCGACCAGAGCCCGGTCGTCGACACGCTGCGGACGATCGGCCTGGTGGCCGAGGACGGACGAGTGCTGGACACCTCCGCCTCGGTGATCGCCGGGCTTACCTACAACTTCCTGCCGTTCATGATCCTGCCGATCTACGCGTCGCTGGAGCGGCTCGACCGGCGGCTGATCGAGGCGGCGAAGGACCTCTACTCGTCGGCGTCGGCGGCGTTCTGGCGGGTCACGCTCCCGCTCTCGGCGCCCGGGATCGTCGCCGGGGTGCTGCTCACCTTCATCCCGGCAGCCGGCGACTACGTCAACGCCTTCTTCCTCGGCGGGCCGAACCAGGCGATGATCGGCAACGCGATCCAGGGCCAGTACCTCGAGCTCTCCAACTACCCGGTCGCGGCAGCGCTCTCGTTCATCCTCCTGGCGCTGATCATGGTCGCGGTGGTCGTCTACCTGCGGCTCGCCGGCACCCGCAACGTTCTGGGCGACGACGACCGCGGCACCGAGCACGTGGCCGCCGCTCCGGCGAGCCGCTTTCGCGGCGGCGGGCCCTGGCGCTGGCTGCGCGAGCGGGCGCTCAACATCTACGCCGGATTGGCGATCGCCTACATGCTGATCCCGATCGCGGTGATCGCGGTGTTCTCGTTCAACGACCCGACCGGCAACTTCAACATCACCTGGCAGGGGTTCACGCTCGACTACTGGCGCCATCCGTTCGCCGACCGGGAGCTGACCGATGCACTGCTCACAAGCCTCGAGCTCGCCGCGATCTCGACCGTGGTGGCGACCGTGATCGGGACGATGCTCGCGCTGGCGCTCGTCCGGCATCGGTTCCGCGGCCGGCGCGCAGCCAACCTGCTGATCGTGATCCCCATCGCGACCCCCGAGGTCGTGATCGGCGCGGCGCTGCTCTCGATGTTCGTCTACATCGACATCGCCCGAGGGTTCTCGACGCTGGTGATCGCGCACGTGATGTTCTCGATCAGCTTCGTCGTCATCCTCGTCCGCTCGCGCCTGATCGGCTTCGATCGCAGCCTCGAGGACGCGGCCGCCGACCTCGGCGCCGGACCGCTCGCCGTGTTCCGGACCGTGACTATGCCGCTGCTGGCGCCCGCGATCCTCGCCGCTGCGCTGCTGGCCTTCGCGCTGTCGATCGACGACTTCGTGATCTCGAACTTCAACTCGGGCACGACCATCACGTTCCCGCTGTTCATCTTCGGCGCCTCGCAGCGTGGCATCCCGGTGGAGGTGAACGTGCTCGCGACGATGCTCTTCGGCCTCACGCTGGTGGCGATGGCGATCGCGATCTGGCAGCAGCGCCGCGCCGAGCGCATGGCCCGCCTCGTGGCGCCCTCCGCCGCTCAGGCCGAGCCGGGCCGAGCGTGATCTATGCTGGCCGGCCCCGACGCCTGAGGACGGTGATGGACACGGTCGGCTTCACCAGGATGCAGGACGGCACCGCCGCCGACTACGCGCTGCTCGACCGGCTCGAGACGCAGTACATCGAGGCCCTGCCCGACCGGCTGCTCGCCGCGGTGCGGGCGCTGGAGCACTCGATGGGCGGCTACCAGGTCACCCGCTACGAGCACTCGCTGCAGTCGGCCACGCGCGCCCTGCGGGACGGCCGCTCCGACGAGTACGTGGCCGCGGCGCTGCTGCACGACATCGGCGACGAGCTCGCGCCCTACACCCACGGCCAGATGGTCGCCGCGGTGCTGCGGCCCTACATCGAGCCGCGGATCTGCTGGATCGTCGAGCACCACGGGGTCTTCCAGCAGTACTACTACGGCCGCCAGACCGGGGAGGACCCCGACGCCCGGGAGCGCTACCGCGGCCACGAGTGGTTCGACGACTGCGCCGAGTTCTGCGAGCTCTACGACCAGAACTGCTTCGACCCGGCGTACGACTCGCTGCCGCTCGAGCGGTTCGAGCCGCTCGTCCACGAGGTGTTCTCCGAGCCAAGGTACCTGGAGCGCTAGGCGCTTCCGAGCGCCGCCGCGGCGGCGCCACGGCCGGTGCGGACCGCACCCTCCATGTAGCCGCAGACCCACTGGTCTGAGCCGCAGACGTAGAACGGCGGCTCGTGTGTGCCGTGTAGGTGCCCGACCCCCATCACGTCGCCCGGTCGCCAGCTGGTGATGTAGCCCTGCGTCCACGGGTCGACCCCCCACCGGCGGACGTGGACGGCGATCGGATCGGCGGCCTTGACGCCGAACATCGAGACCATCTCCGCGGTCAGCTCCGCCTCGAGGACCCGCGGCGAGGTGCAGAGGAAGCCGGCGAGCCGCTCCGGCGGGACCAGAGTGGACATGATCCCCTCGCGCTGCGTCCAGGTCCCGCCCAGGATCGCGGTCTCGAAGTAGCCGGTGCCGCTGAGGCCGTCGCGCTCCCAGAACGAGTCGGGGTAGGAGAAGCACACCTTGGCCGCGAGCGCGTGGCGCTGGCGGTCCAGCGACGCGAGGCGCTCGGCCGAGACTCCGTCGATCGCGATGCTGCGCAGCGGCCCCACGGGCACGGCGCTGATCACGGCATCGCAGTCGAGGTGCTCTCCGGTCGCGGTCTCGACCACGCAGCCCGAGCCGGCGATCCTGATCCCGGTGACCGGGGTCGCGTAGTGGATCCGGTCGAGCAGCTCCTCCGCCATCCGCAGCGCCACCGTCGCCGAGCCCTCGTCGACGATCCCGGACTCCCAGAGGTAGTAGTCGTAGAAGCCCTCGCCGCCGGCGATCGCCTCCTTGCGCAGGTCCGAGAGCAGCGACGTGCGCTCCACCGACTCGGCGGAGAGCGCGAGCATCGCGAGGTCACGGGCGCGGATCGCGTTCGGGGTCGCACCCACCGACCGCAGCCAGGTACCGACCGAGACCGAGTCGAGCCGGTCGGCGTCAGGGTGCGACCAGGGGTCGTCGGGGTCGACGGTCCCGGCGAGCTTGCGGAACTCCGCCGCCGCAGCGTCGTAGCTGGCGCGGTCGGCGTCGCTCAGCCAGGGCCAGCCGTCACCAACGACACGCCGGTCGGCGAGCACCGCGACCTCGTCGCCGCTGGCCTCGTCGCCGAAGCCGGGGATGATCGTCAGTCCGAGCTCGGCCACCAGCCCGCGGTAGGC
>Ga0075420_100006648_pt1 | contig 10201 bp, 11 predicted proteins | sample SoiMetdeltSBSDD4_FD_75296 | JGI IMG/M metagenome (GOLD analysis project Ga0075420, IMG submission 75296) | Bulk soil microbial communities from a Populus tree surrounding site in Tennessee, USA - Soil MetaG P. deltoides SBSDD4 | ecosystem: Environmental > Terrestrial > Soil > Tree plantation...
ACCCGACGCGGGCACGACCATCCGCTGGAACGACCAACAGTGGCGCGGCCAGTTCCGGATCTTCATCAACCCCCGCGGCAAGCTCACGCTCACCACCCGGCTGCGTCTCGAGCGCTACCTCGACGGTGTCATCCCGGGCGAGATCGGGGCACTCGACGAGGACGTGATCGAGGCGGGCCGCGCGCAGGCGATCGCCGCCCGGAGCTACACCCTCTTCTACCGGGGGCGGCGCGCGGCCGAGGGATTCGACGTCTACGCCACGGTCGAGGACCAGCTCTACGTCTCGGTCGAGGGCGAGCGTCCCCTCGCGTCGCGCTGCGTCGAGAGCACGGCGGGGGAGGTGGCCCTCTCGGGCGGGCGACCGGTCCGCGCCAATTACTGCTCGACCTGCGGCGGCATCACCGCCGACGTGTGGGAGGCCTGGCCCGCCGACCCGCTGCCCTACCTCGTGAGCCACCGCGACCGGCCGGGCGACGCGGACGAAGGCATGGCCGACGACTACTGCTCGGCCTCGAGGCATTTCCGCTGGCAGGAGGAGTGGCCGGCCGCCGAGCTGCTCGCCAACCTCGTCGAGTTCTGCCCCCCGAACGGCATCCCGCTCCCGTCGAGCCGGCTGGGATCGCTGGTCGATGCCCGGGTCGAGTCGCGGTCCCGCTCGGGACGCGTGTGGCGGCTGGTGGTCGAGACCTCGGCGGGCCCGGTTGTCGTTCCGGCCTGGTCCCTGCGGCAGGTGCTGCGGCGTCCCGGGAACCCGCGCGCCATTCTGCGATCCAATCTCTTCAAGGTGAACGTCCGCCGGGATCCGCGCACCGATCGGGCGCTGTCGCTGGTCGCCAGCGGCGCCGGCTCCGGCCACGGGGTCGGGCTCTGTCAGACCGGGGCGCTCGGCATGGCCCGGAAGGGACGCAGCGCGAAGGAGATCCTCCTGCACTACTACCGCGGGGCGGAGATCAAGCGCCTGTACTGACCGGGTGGCCCGGCCGGCGACGCCCCGGGCCCCCGCCCGCCGAAGAATCCCGCTTGCCCGCAGTCGCGTTTGGGCGCACGCTTTGCCCGCACGGGCGCGAAGGAGGGCATCGCAGTGCGCATCCCATTCCTGCTGATTCTCGGCATCCTGGCGGTCGCCGGTTGCACGAGGGTGACCCGTCCGCCCGACAGCAACTTCCGCATCGTGCCCGACCAGAGGGAGTTTTCACAGGCCGAGGTGAACGAGCGGGGGATCCAAGCCACGGTCACGAATACCTCGAAGGACCGGAACTTCTACGCGAACGTGGGCGATGGGTTCAACAGCGCCCTCGACCAGCCCACGATCTACGCCGCGGAGGGGACGCACGCCGTCATCGAGCGTCTCGTAACCGCGTCGGAGTGGGAGAGCGCCACCGCCGGCGTGCTGATCGAGGGGTCGCGATTCGTCGTGTTGAGCGCGGGGAAGGGCTACCGTCTCCAGGGGTTCATCACGCCCGTCGAGCCGGGCACCTATCGGATTCGTCTGGATTACTCCGCCACCTACGACGATCCGTCGGCGACGATGCCATTCCACGAATACTCGGCGACGTTCCGGGTGCGTTAGCGCGCCGAGGCGCTCCGACCGCGCTTCGTTGACAGTCGCAGGGGCGGCGGCTATTCTGCCGCGGCTTCGAACGCCACGTGCGGGTCCTCGGCCCGCGGCGGCCCCCGCGGGGTTGTAGTTCAGTTGGTTAGAACGCCTGCCTGTCACGCAGGAGGTCGCGGGTTCGAGTCCCGTCAACCCCGCCATTACCCGCCTGTCGCCCCTCCGTCAGCCGGCCGACGACCCCTGCCGGATCACGGGGGCGTGAACACCGCGCAACGCGCCACTCCGACCGAGCTGGGACCGGCCCTGCCCATCTCGACCGCGCTGGACGCGGGTTCCCGGCGGTTTCGGAAACGCCGCTCGAGCCGCCGACGGACCCGCCGATTCGCTATTGACGGGTCAGGGGCGCTCCGTATACTGCCGATGCTTTTTCAGGAGGCCACGCATCTCGCGACCGGCGGGCGCATCCAACGCGTTTCGCGAGGCACACGGGCACCGGAAGCACGAATGGCCGCGCGCGCAGGGAAGCTCATCTGAGGATTCCATGAAGCGGAAGAAAGGTGTTCCAGGCGAAGACTTCGGCGGACTGCCGGACGACGAGCTCGACGATCTGGAGGACGACGAAGAGGACGACGACCTCTACGGCGACGACGAAGACCTCGACGACGACGAGATAGGCGACGATGAGGATCTCGACGACGAGTACGAAGAAGAAGAGTACGACGAGGACGAATTGGACGACGTCGACGAGGCCGACGAGGAGAGGTAGTCCGACGGCGCGTCGGCACCCGTAGAGGATCGATTTTCGCCGCGTCTTGGGCCCTGGCCGGGATTCCGGCTCAGGGCCCCTATCGTCTCGAGGAGCCGTGATGAACGCACCCGACTGGCCGACCGCGCTCCCCCCGAATTTCGGCGGTCTCGACGAGGATTCCAGCGCCCTCGCCGGCGCCCGGGCGGTCGTGCTGCCGGTGCCCTACGACTTCACCACGTCCTACCAGGGCGGCACCCGGCAGGGCCCCGAGGCGATCCTCGCCGCCTCCCGCAACATGGAGCTCTGGGACGAGGAGGTCGGCGCCATCCATCGCTCGGGCATTCACACGCTCCCTGCGATCGAGCCCGCGGCCGAGGGACCGGCGGCGATGGTCGAACGGGTCGAGCGCGCGGTCGGCTGGATCCTCGAGCAGGGAAAGCTCCCGGCCATCCTCGGCGGCGAGCACAGCATCACCGCCGGGGCGGTCCGCGCCGCGGCCCGTCGACATCCCGGGCTCTCCGTGCTCCAGATCGACGCCCACGGCGACATGCGGGACACCTATCAGGGGACGCCCCATAGCCACGCCTGCGTCATGCGCCGCGTGCGCGAGATGGTCCCCGCCGCCTCCGTCGGCATTCGATCGCTGAGCGAGGAGGAGGTCGAGTACCTGGCACTCCATCCGCAGCCGATGTGGAGCGTGAGGCAGTTTCGCGCGCTCGAGGGACGCTGGGAGCCCGTCCTCTCGGCCCTCACCGGCGAGGTCTTCGTCACCTTCGATCTGGACGGGCTGGATCCCTCGGTCATGCCGGCGACCGGAACGCCCGAGCCCGGCGGGCTCGACTGGTACGAGGCCGTGGATCTGCTGCGGGCGGTCTCCCAGCGCTCCCGCATCGTCGGCTTCGACGTGGTCGAGCTGGCGCCGCTGCCCGGTCTCGTTGCCCCGGATTTCCTCGCGGCCCGCCTGGTCTACCGCCTCATCGGTCTCGCGCTGACGCGGGCGCCGGAGCGTGCACCGGCCGGCGCCGCCGCGCGTCCCTCCCCGGCCGGCCGGCCCTAGGGGCTGGTCCCGTGAGCGCCGCGACGCCGCAGCTCCTGCTGCGCAAGAACCAGGACCGCCGCGTGCGCGGTGGGCATCCCTGGGTGTTCAGCAACGAGGTGGCGGAGGTGCGGGGCGCTCCCGCCGACGGCGATCTGGTCGAGGTCCTGGATTTCAGGGGCGCCTTCCTGGGGCGTGCGTACTACAACCGACGGAGCCTGATCTGCGCGCGGCTCCTGACGCGCGGCCGCGACCCGGTGGACGCTGCCTTCTTCACACGCCGCCTCGAGCGGGCGCTCAAGCTCCGCGAATCCGTCTACCCCGGCGCCCAGGCGGTTCGCCTGGTCTACGGCGAGTCGGATCAGCTCCCGGGCCTGGTCGTGGACCGCTTCGGGGACGTGCTCGCGGTCCAGGTGCTCACGCTCGGGATGGAGGTGCGCGCCGACATGGTGCGCGAGGCGCTCGCCCAGGTGTTCCGGCCCCGGGGCGTCATGCGCATGGCGGACTCGGCCCTGCGCGCGCTCGAGGGCCTTCCGCTCGAGCGGGGCGTGTGGTGGGGCGAGGTGCCGGAGCGGATCCTGGTCGACATCGACGGCTTCTCGATCGAGGTGGATCTCTACGCCGGCCAGAAGACCGGGCTCTATCTCGACCAGCGCGAGAACCGGCGGCGCGCCGGCGCCCGCGCCGCCGGCCAGCGCGTGCTCGATCTCTTCTGCTACCAGGGCGAGTGGTCGCTCCACGCGGCGCGCGCCGGGGCCACCGCGGTGCTGGCGGTGGACTCCTCGGCGCCCGCGCTCGCGGCGGCGAAGCGCAATGCCGAGCGCAACGGCCTCGCGGACCGGATCAGCTTCCGCCAGGGCGACTGTTTCGACATCGTGCGCGAGCTGGAGCGCGCGGGGGAGCGCTTCGGGCTCGTCCTCTTGGACCCGCCGGCCCTCATCAAGTCGCGCGCGGCACTCGCCGCGGGTGCGCGCGCCTACCGCGAGATCAACCGCGCGGCGATGGGACTGCTCGCCGAAGGGGGAACGCTCGTCACCTCCTCGTGCAGCCACCACCTGGAGGACCCGCTCTTCCGCCAGGTCCTGATCGAGGCCGCCCGGGCGGCGAAGCGGCCGTTCCGGGTGCTCGACTGGACGGCCGAGGCGCCGGACCACCCGCAGCTCCTCGCGGTGCCGGAGACCCACTACCTCAAGTGCGCGGTGCTCCAGGCGCTATGACCCGCGCGCGAATGGGGGCGACCCCGGCGAGCGCGTCGGCGCCAAGCCCGGCTGTGGCGGCGGGGCCACCGTCCCCCGCGGCCATCGCGAACTCGGTCCGCGCATGGCTCCGCGAGGCGGCGGACCCCGACTGTCGCGCGGCCCTCGAGACGCTGATTCCCGGCGCGCGCGCGCTCGGCGTGCGGGTTCCGGTGCTTCGGGCGCGGGCGGCGGCGCTGCGGCGGGAGCACCGGGCGCTGCCGCTCGCGACCCTGGCCGACGTGATGGACAGCTTCGCGGCCGGCCGGATGCGCGAGGAGATCCTGATCGGCGCGTTCTGGCTCGCGCGCTACGGCCGGGCACTCGAAGGACTGCCGTGGCCGCGGATCGCCGGCTGGGTCCCGGCGCTCGACAACTGGGAGACGTGCGACCAGCTCGCGATGAACGTCGCCGCCCGGGTGGTCGCGGCCGACCTCTCCCTCGTCTCCTCGCTGCGCCGGCTCACCGGCGCCCGTTCGGAATGGGCGCGGCGGTTCGCGCTCGCCACCGCGAGCGCGTTGAACCAGAAGGGTCGCGCCCATGTCGCCGAGACGTTGGCGATCTGCGAGCCGCTGGTCGCGGACGACTCGCCGCACGTCCGGAAGGCGGTGGGCTGGGCGCTCCGCGAGGCGAGCCGCCACGACCCGGCGGCCGTGGAGGCGTTTCTGCGCGCCCACCGGTCGCGCGCGCACCCCGGCGTCGTGCGCGAAGGTTCGGCGAAGCTCCCGGCCGCCCGTCGCGCGGCGCTCAACCCCCGGCCGGCTCTTCGGGCGGCGCGGGGATCGAGGCGGCCGGCCCTTCGGGCGGCGCGGACGGCGTCTCGGGCGGGGCGGACGGTGCGGGGCCGGAGCCGGCGCTCTTCTTCAGCCCGTCGACGTAGTTGAGGCGCAGGTCGGCCAGCGCCTGCTGCAGCACCCGTGCCTCGTCGGGCTCCAGGTTGCCGCGGGTCCGGGCCTCGAGGGCGGCCAGCGTGTCGATCGTGTCACGCGCGGCGTCGAGGTTGGTCTCGACCTTGCGGGTGATCGGGTTCATGAGCTTGCCGAGAGCGATCATCGCGCTCTGCGAGAGCCCCAGCACGAGCTGGAGGAAGAGCGCGGCGTCGCGCGAGGGCCGCGCCCCGTTCACGACGTGCCTCCCGGCGGCCGGCGGGGTGTGGCGGCGAGTGTCTTGGCCTCCTCCCAGAGCCGATCCATCTCTTCCAGGCTCGCCTGGGCGGGGGAGGAGCCGCGCTCGGCCAGCCGCCGCTCGATGTGATGGAACCGGTCCCGAAAGCGATGGGTCGCGGCGCGCAGCTCGCGCTCGGGATCGACCGCCAGGTGCCGCGCGAGATTGACCATCGCGAACAGGAGATCGCCCACCTCGCGCGCGAGCCTGGGGTCGGTGTCGCCGCCCATCTCGGCCTCGATCTCGCTCGCCTCCTCGCGGATCTTGGCCAGCGCGCCGCGGGCATCGGGCCAGTCGAACCCCACCGCGCCCGCCTTCTCCTGCACGCGGTAGGCGGCGACCAGCGCCGGGAGCCCCTTGGGCTGTTCGCCGAGCAGGGAGGCCGCTCGATCGCCCTTTTCCTCCCGCTTGATCTCCTGCCACTGGCGGTAGGCCGCGTCGCCGTCGGCGATCTTGCCGGTCCCGTAGACGTGCGGGTGGCGGCGGATGAGCTTGGCCGCCGCGCGCTCCAGCGCTTCTGCGATTCCCACCCCCTGCTTCTCACCCAGGAGCTCGAGGCAGAAGATCGCGAGGAACGCCAGATCGCCCAGCTCCTCGGCGATGTCCTCGGTCCTGCCCGAGGCGATCGCCTCGCCCGACTCGACGGCCTCCTCGGTGAGGTAAGGGGTCATGGTCTCGAGTGTCTGCTCGCGGTCCCAGGGACATCCGTCGGGTCCCCGCAGGCGGCGGCAGACGGCGACCAGCTCGGCGAAGGCCTTCTGCTCGCGCTCGGTCATGCCGGGAAGATAGCCGAGGCCGTGACACCCGCCAACCGCATGCGCCGCGGATCAGGTCGCGGGGCCCCGGCTCGTTCGCCGGCGGAACGCCATCACCAGCAGCACCGGGACGACGATCGCGAGAACGGGCGCGAGCACCGCCACCACCATGGTGACGAACGCGATCCCGTCCTCGATCACCGACACGACCGGATTCGCGGCGCCCAGTGTGACCGCGGAGCTGCCGAGGCGGAGCTTGGCTTTGAGCGCGTGCACGCCGAGGGCGGTGGTGCCGAGCACGATCGCGGCGATCTGGGCCCAGGGCGTCGGCCACGACTGGAGCACGGCGTAGGCGCCGAGCCATGCCGCGGCGGGACGCAGCACGGTGCCGACCGCGTCGAGCGCGTGATCCACGACCGGGATCTTGTCGCCCGCCACCTCGAGCACGGTCGCGACACCGAGCGCGACGAGCGCCAGGTCGGTCGCGAGCCACTCCGCGCCTCCGCGGAGCTGGAGCAGCCCCAGACGCGAGGCGAGGCCGAGCAGCAGGAGGGGCAGGAAGGCGCGCAGGCCGCACGCCGCGGCGACAGCGATCCCGCTCAGCAGTGCCAGCCACACGGTCAGGTCCATCCGAGCCTCCGCCGCCGGGGCTGGATGAGCTCCACGGAACGCAACCGGGAGGGTCACGCATTGCTCCCCCGCGGTGCCGGGTTTGCCCGCCTCCGGACGCGCCGCTATCCTATCAGCGCATGCGCGCTTGCCCGCAGCCCCGCGCCGTCGATGCCGTGCGCCGCCGTGAGCGCGACAGGGAGGTGGCGCCGTGACGATGCCGGTCTCGACCTGGGTCGAGGTGGATCTCGACCGGTTCGGCGCCAACCTCCGTGAGATCCGCGCCCGCGTCGCGCCCGGGCGCGACATCTTCCTCGTCGTCAAGGCGGACGCCTACGGCCACGGCGCGGTCGAGATGGCCGCGGCCGCGGCCGCCGAGGGCGTCTCGATCCTGGGTGTCGCCACGCTGCACGAGGGGATCCAGCTCCGCCAGGCCGGCACGACCCTACCGATCGTCGTGCTCTCGCCGCTCCTGGCGGGCGAGATCCGCGAAGCGGTCGCCCACGGGCTGGACCCGACCGTGTGTGACCTGGCGTTCGCGCAGGCGCTCTCGGACGCGGCCAAGGCGGCGGACCGCCCCCAGCGGATCCATGTCGAGATCGACACCGGCATGGGCCGCATCGGCGTGCGCGAGGACGAGGCGGAGGCGTTCCTCGCCGCGGTCACGGCGCTCCCCAACCTGCGCCTGGCCAGCGTGTTCACGCATCTCCCCGACGCGGATGGCGAGGACCTCTCCTTTTCGCAGGACCAGGTGGCGCGGTTCCGCGCGCTGCTTCAGCGGCTCGAGGCGCGCGGCATCCGGGCACCGCGCGTGCACGCGGCCAACAGTGCCGGGACCGTCAACCTGCCCGAGGCGTGGTTCGACTGGGTACGCGTGGGCCTCCTGGCCTACGGCCATCGGCCGCCGCACAGTCGGACGCCGATCGCGCTCTTACCGGTGATGTCCTTCAAGAGCCGCCTCGTGCAGGTGCGCGACCTGCCCGCGGGCGTTCCCATCAGCTACGCGCGCACATACGTGACGCCGCGGCCCACGCGCACCGGCGTGGTCGCCGTGGGGTATGGGCATGGGTATTCGTGGCTGCTCTCCAACCGCGGCCACATGCTGGTGCGTGGCCGGCGGGTGCCGATCCTCGGCCGCGTCACCATGGACCTCACGATGCTGGACGTGACGGAAGTGCCCGATGCGAGCGTGGGCGACGAGGTCGTGCTGTTCGGCGAGCAAGGGGACGCGTCGCTGACGCTCGAGGAGGTGGCGAGCGGGAGCGAGACCATCCCGTACGAGATCATGTGCACGATCGGCAAACGGGTGACGCGCATCTACGTTCGCGGCGGTCGCCCCGTCCGGCTCACCACGCTGGTGGGGGAGAGCGAGGAGTGGACGCACCGCGCCGCCGATCACTTCCGCCTGCGCGAGCAGGCGATCGCCGCGGCCCGCGGCCGCTGAATCCATGCGCGCGTTCCTGATCGTGCTCGACGGGGTCGGGCTGGGCGCGCTCCCCGATGCCGCCGACTACGGGGATGCCGGCAGCCACACGCTGCGCCACGTCGCCGAGGCGAACGGGGGGCTTAGGCTTCCGACGCTCGAGCGGCTGGGGCTCGGATGCATCGAGCCGCTGCCCGGGGTGCGCGCCCTCGGCGACCCGCGCGGGGCCTATGGAAGGATGGCCGAGCGCTCGAAGGGCAAGGACAGCACGACCGGACATTGGGAGCTGGCGGGGATCGTCTCGGAGCGCGCGTTCCCCACCTATCCGCGCGGATTCCCGGAGGACCTGCTCGAGCGCTTCGCCCGACGCGTCGGTCGCGAGTGGTTGGGCAACGTGGCGGCGTCGGGGACCGAGATCATCGCTCGCCTGGGCGCCGAGCATCAGCGGACCGGGAAACTCATCGTGTACACTTCGGCCGACAGCGTGTTCCAGATCGCCGCGCACGAGGAGACGGTGCCGCTGCCGGAGCTGTACGAGGCGTGCCGCGTGGCGCGCACGCTCCTGACGGACGAGCACGCGGTCGGCCGTGTGATCGCCCGGCCGTTCACGGGCGCTGCCGGGAGCTATCGACGCACGGCGAACCGGCGCGACTTCTCGCTTCCGCCGCCCGGGGCGACGCTGCTCGACCGGCTGACGGAGCGCGGGCTGCAGGTGTTCACGATCGGCAAGGTGGACGAGCTGTTCGCCGGGCGGGGCGTGACGGAGGCGGTTCACACGAAGGACAACGCCGAGGGAGAGGCGCTGCTCTGCGAGCTCGCCCGCGGGAGCGGCGAGGGCCTGGTGTTCGCGAACCTGGTGGATTTCGACCAGCAGTACGGGCATCGCAACGACCCGAGCGGCTTCGCCCGCGCGCTCGAGCAGTTCGACGGCCGTGCCGCGGAGCTGATCGGCTCCCTGAGGAGCGACGAGATGTGCCTCATCACCGCCGACCACGGGAACGATCCCACGACCCCGAGCACGGACCATTCGCGCGAATACGTGCCGCTGCTGGTCGCCGGGCCGCGCGTGCGGTCGGGCGCCGATCTCGGGACGCGCGAGACCTTCGCGGACGTGGCGGCCACGCTCTGCGAGATGTTCAGCCTCGCGCGGCCGGCCGCCGGCAGGAGCTTCCTGCGCGAGGTCCGCGCGTGACGCCGCGCGCGGCCGCACCGGCCGCACCGGGCGCTCGTGCGCGCGCCGCGGCGATGACGCCCGCGAGGCTGATGGAGGAGGCCCGGCGCGTCCGTCGAATGGCCCACGCACCGTACTCGCGCTTCCCCGTGGGGGCAGCGCTCCTCACCCGGAGCGGCCGGGTCTTCCTCGGCTGCAACGTCGAGAACGCCTCGTACGGGCTCACCACCTGCGCCGAGCGCTCGGCGGTCTTCGCCGCGGTCGCGGCCGGGGAGCGCGAGTTCGTGGCGATCGCCGTCACGGCGCGCGAGGGCCACGGCGCCCCGCCGTGCGGCTCGTGCCGCCAGGTGCTGCAGGAGTTCGCGCCCGGGATGTGGGTCTACTGGCGCGACCAGCGCGGTCGCATCCAGAAGAGCCGGCTCAAGGCCCTGCTGCCGAAGGCGTTCGTATTCCGGAAGGGCGGCGCGTGAGCGACGACCGCGATCGCCTCGTCGACCTCATCACG
>Ga0075420_100006651_pt1 | contig 10196 bp, 9 predicted proteins | sample SoiMetdeltSBSDD4_FD_75296 | JGI IMG/M metagenome (GOLD analysis project Ga0075420, IMG submission 75296) | Bulk soil microbial communities from a Populus tree surrounding site in Tennessee, USA - Soil MetaG P. deltoides SBSDD4 | ecosystem: Environmental > Terrestrial > Soil > Tree plantation...
CGGGCGGCCGGGTCCCGGACCGAGTTGAAGATGGGGTCCTGGTCGAACAGCGGGTCGCCGGGGAAGTACATCTGCGTGATGAGCCGGTGCGTGAACGCCCGACCGAACAGCGAGAAGTGGATGTGCGCCGGCCGCCACGCGTTGTCATGGTTGCGCCACGGGTAGGCGCCCGGGCGTACGGTCACGAACCGGTACGACCCGTCGTCGCCGGTCAGGCACCGGCCGACCCCGGTGAAGTTGGGGTCCAGCGGTGCGGGGTGCTGGTCGATGTGGTGTGGGTACCGGCCAGCCGAGTTGGCCTGCCAGACCTCGATCAGCGTGTTCCGCAGTGGCCTGCCGCTGGCGTCGACCACCTTGCCGTGCACGATGATGCGCTCGCCGAGCGGCTCCCCGGCGTGCTGCCGGGTCAGGTCGTAGTCGAGCGGCCCGACCAGCGAGTCGCCGAGCAACGGGCCGGTCAGCTCGGTCGAGGTCGACGGAAACGTTGCGAGTGCCCGCTTCGGCGCCCGCAACACATTGGACTTGTAGTCCGGCCAGTAAACCGGCGGATCCATCAGATACCTCCTATTTCTCCGCCGCCTCTACCCGGTTGATCATGAAGTTGGTGGTGCGACACACCGTCGAACCCGCAACTAAGTTCATGATCAACGGGGGGAGGGGAGGGGAGGGGAGGGGGGTCATGCGGACTCCAGGGCGCGGAGGGTGGTTAGTTCTTCGTCGGTGGGCGGTGGGGAAACCGCTACGGAGGGGGCGACGGCGAGGTCCCAGCCGGTCGCTTCGCGGACGGCGGCGACCCGTACCCCCGGATGCACCTCGGTCAGGGTCAGCTCGCACGTCTGCTGGTCGGGCCGGAACACGCCGAGGTCGGTGATGACCATGACCGGACCGCGCCCGCGCAACCGCAGGCGCTCGCGATGCCCGCGACCGTCGCCGTACCCGACCGAGGTGACGAAGTCGACCCGCTCGACGAAGGTCCGGCGGGTCTGCCGGACGATCACGATGACCTCCTTGCAGGAGGCCGCGATCTCGGGTGCCCCGCCCGCGCCCGGCAACCGCACGTCGGGCCGGCGGTAGTCGGATCCGATGACGGTGGTGTTGATGTTGCCGAAACGGTCGAGCTGCGCGGCGCCGAGGAAGCCGACGTCGATCCGCCCGGGCTGCAGCCAGTAGTTGAACACCTCGGGCACGCTGACCACCGAGTCGGCGGTCTCGGCCAACTCACCGTCCCCAATGGACAGTGGAAGCCGGCTCGGGCGGGCGCCGATCGTGCCGGACTCGTACACCAGCACCAGATCCGGCGCGTGCAGCCGGCGGGCGAGGTTGGCCGCGGTGCTCGGCAGGCCGATGCCGACGAAGCAGGACCGGCGGCCGACGAGCGCGCGGGCCGCGGCGACGGTCATCATCTCGTCGGCGGAGTAGGTCATGCGGGCGCCTTGCTGAGGACGTGCTCGTCGAGCCACGCCGTGAAAGTCTCGCGATCCCGGCTGATCGCGTCCCACTGCCGGTAGTACTCGTTGTCGCGGTCGTAGTAGCCGTGTGCGTACGACGGGTGGGCTCCCCGCGGCACGACGGCGACCGCGGTGAGCACCCAGGACGGCAGCACGATCGCCCCGGGCCGTGGGTCCAATGTGGACACCAGCTCCTCGACCGTGACGAGGCAGCGGCGGGCGGCGAGTACCGCCTCCTTCTGCACTCCCGTGATGCCCCACAGTTGGACGTTGCCCGCCCGGTCGGCCTGCTGCGCGTGGATGACCGTCACGTCCGGGTTCAGCGCCGGCACGGCGGTCAGCACCTCGGCGGTGAACGGGCAGGTGACGGTGGCGAGGCTCGCCGTGTGCTCGACGAGGTCCGTGCCGGAGTAGCCGCGCAACACGGCGAACGGCAGCCCGGATGCCCCGGCGACGTACCGGTTCGCCATGCCGGCGTGGCTGTGCTCGTCGACCTCCAGCGGCCCCGGCCACTCGTGCTCGACCGCGTCGCGCAGCCGGTGCAGCGAACCCACTCCGGGGTTGCCGCCCCAGGAGAAGACGAGCTTGCGGGCGCACCCCGCCCCGATCATCTGGTCGTACACGATGTCGGGCGTCATCCGCACGAGGGTCAGGTCCCGGCGGCCCTGCCGGATGATCTCGTGGCCGGCGGCGACCGGGATGAGATGGGTAAAACCTTCCATCGCCACGGTGTTGCCATCGCGTACCAGTTCGGCGATACCCTCGGCGAGACCGACAACGACGGCCATCGGCGCCTCCGGCGTTCGTGATGCGAACGGACGTTCTCCTATCGCACCCTAGGTAGCCGCTCCGGCCCCGTCAATCGAAAGGTTGACGGCTCCGATGGCTGGCCCCTACGTTCTGCATGAGAACGAGCGTGCGACCTCCGAACACAATCCGTGATCGCCCCCCGGGTGGATGGAGTCCATTCATGCGACGACAACTCGCCGCGCTCTTATTCGCTGCGGCCCTGCTCACCCCCGCCGCGTGCGGTACCACCAACCAGCCTTCAGCCCCTCCCCCCGCCGGCCAGCCCGACAAGGTCAACGTCGGCGTGATCGCGATTCTCGACGTGGCTCCGATCTACCTCGGCAAGCAGAAGGGGTTCTTCGCCAGCCGCAACATCGACCTCACCCTGACGACCGCCCAGGGCGGCGCGGTGATCGTGCCCGGTGTGCAGGGTGGCCAGTTCCAGTTCGGCTTCAGCAACGTCATCTCGCTGCTGCTGGCTCAGTCCCAGAACCTGCCTCTCAAGATCGTATGTAACGGCAACAACTCCACCGGAGTCGACGGCCAGGACTTCGGCAGCCTGATGGTGAAGGGCGACAGCCCCATCACGTCGGCCAAGGAGCTCGAAGGCAAGAAGGTCGCCATCAACACGCTGCGCAACATCGCGGAGACCGTGGTTCGCGCGTCGGTCAAGAAGGCCGGCGGCGACGCGTCGAAGGTGCAGTTCGTCGAGATGCCGTTCCCCAACATGGCCGCCGCGCTGCAGTCGGGCCAGGTCGACGCGGCGTTCCCGGTCGAGCCGTTCCAGACCGCGATCCGGGACGCCGGTGGCAAGTCCATCGCTTCGAGCTGGGTCGACGCGGCGCCGAACCTGACCGTCGCCGCCTACTTCACGTCGACGCAGACCATGGAGACCAGGAAGGATCTGGTCGACCGGTTCACCGCGGCGATGAAGGAGTCGCTGGCCTACGCCGATTCCCACCCGGACGAGGCACGCCAGATCATCACCACGTACACACAGATCACCGCGGCCCAGGTAGCCAAGCTGACGCTGCCGAAGTGGCCCGCCGAGATCAACCGCGACTCGCTCCAGAAGCTGGCCGAGCTCGCCATGGCCGACGGTCTGCTGAAGGCCCAGCCCGACCTCAACGCACTACTGCCGTCCGCATGAGTCAACCGGTACGCGCCGGCAGGGTGGGACAGGTACCCGCCCTGCTCGGCGCGGCCGGCCTCGTCGCCGTCGCCGTCGCGCTCGAGCTGGCGCCGCGGCTGGGCTTGGTACCTGCGGAGTTCATGCCGCCGACGAGCACGATCCTGGCCGAGCTGGCCCGGCAGTTACAGCGGCCGGAATTCTGGGTGGCGCTGCGCGACACGCTGGTCACCTGGGGCATCGGCCTCGGCATCGCGGTGGCCGCGGGCACCGTGGCCGGCGTCGTCATCGGTACCGTGCCGGGGCTGCGCGCCGCGACCTCCTCCACGATCGAGTTCCTGCGGCCGATCCCGTCGGTCGCGCTGATCCCGCTCGCCGTGCTGCTGTACGGTGCCCGCATCCAGTCGACGCTCATGCTCGTCATCTACGCGTCGTTCTGGCAGATGCTCGTCCAGGTGCTGCACGGTGTCGTCGACGTGGACCCGGTCGCCCGCGACACCGCGCGCAGCTACCGCCTCGGCCTGTTCGCGCGGATCCGGTACCTCGTCTGGCCGACCGCGCTGCCGTACGTCGTCACCGGGGTCCGGCTGGCCGCCACGGTGGCGCTGATCCTCACCATCACCGGCGAGCTCATCATCGGTACCCCCGGTCTCGGCAAGGAGATCGCGGTGGCGTCGGAGAGCAACGCGGTACCGCCGATGTATGCCCTCGTGCTCGTGACCGGACTGCTCGGCGTCACCGCGAACCTGGCGTTCCGCGCGGCCGAGCGCCGGGTGCTCGCCTGGCATCCGGCGATCCGCGTCGAAGCGGCGGCCGCGCTATGAGCGGGGCATTCCGCCGGGCCGGGCTCGTCCTCGGGCTGCCGGTCGTGCTGTTCGTGGTGTGGTGGTTCGCCAGCTACGACAGCAAGGACTTCTACCGGCCGCCGCTACACAAGATCCTGGAGGCGTTCCGGGACACGTGGTTTGGCGAACGCATGGTGCAGGACGTTCTGCCGAGCCTGATCCGGCTGGGCATCGGGTACGCCGCGGCGCTCGCCGTCGGGGTGACGCTCGGCGTGGCGATCGGCTCCGCCCGCTGGCTGCGGGCGCTGCTCGAGCCGGTGTTGGAGTTTCTGCGGGCGATCCCGCCACCGGTACTGGTGCCGATCGTCATCCTGCTCGCCGGCATCGAGGACCGGATGAAGGTGATCGTCATCGTCTCCGGTGCCGTCTGGCCGGTCCTGCTGAACACCGTCGAAGGCGTGCGCGCGGTCGACGAGGTGCTGGCCGACACCTGCCGCAGCTACCGGATCAGAGGGCTGGCCCGGCTGCGGCATCTCGTGCTGCGATCAGCCAGCCCGCAGATCATGACGGGCGCCCGGCAGGCCCTCGCGATCGCCATCATCCTCATGGTGATCAGCGAGATGTTCGCCGCGAACAACGGGCTCGGCTTCCTGGTCGTACAGTTCCAGCGCAGTTTCCAAGTCACCGAGATGTGGAGCGGTGTCCTGCTGCTGGGCCTGATCGGGGTCGCGCTGTCGCTCGCTTTCCGCTTCGTCGACCGCCGCGTGCTGCGCTGGTACTACGGCCTGCGCGCGGTCGAACGTCAACCCAAGTAAGGAGGGTCGCGTGCTCGCGGTACGGGGACTGCGCAAGGTCTACGAGGGCCATGGCCGGCGGGTGGAGGCGATCGGCGACCTCACCTTCACCGTTGGCGCGGGCGAATTCGCGTGCGTGGTCGGCCCGTCGGGCTGCGGCAAGACCACGCTGTTGCGCTGCGTCGCGGGCCTGCTGCCACCGACCGCGGGCCAGATCGAGGTCGACGGCAGGCCCGTCTCCGGGCCGCCGCGGGGGCTGGCGCTCGTCTTTCAGGAGTACGGTCGCAGCCTGTTTCCATGGCTTCGGGTACGCGACAACGTCGAGCTGCCGCTGCGGTCGGCCCGGGTGCCTCGAGGGCGACGCCGCGACCTCGTCTCGGAGGCGCTCGCCTCGGTCGGGCTCGGCGACGTGCACCACGCGTACCCGTGGCAGCTGTCCGGCGGCATGCAGCAACGGGTGGCGATCGCCCGGGCGGTGGCGTACCAGCCGAGGGTGTTGCTGATGGACGAGCCGTTCGCGGCGGTCGACGCCCAGACCCGCGCGGACCTCGAGGATCTGATCCGGTCGGTGTGGCAGCGGTTCGGCGTCACGCTGTTGTTCGTCACGCACGACATCGACGAGGCTGTCTACTTGGGACAGCGGGTGATCATGCTCTCGGCCGCGCCCACGCACGTCGCCGAGGATCTGCCGATCGACCTTCCCGTCGAGCGCGACCAGCTCACCACGCGGGCGGACGCGCGCTTCACCGAACTGCGTGGCCACGTCTACGCGCAGATCCAGGCGGCGAAGCGGGCCGAACCAAGCGAGGTCTGATGCGCACGCAGGTCGGCATCGTCGGCGCCGGACCGGCCGGGCTGCTGCTCGCGCATCTGCTGCACCTGCGCGGGATCGACAGCGTGGTCGTGGAACGTCGCAGCCGGGAGTACGTCGAGCGGCGCATCCGGGCCGGCGTCCTCGAGCACGGCACGGTCGACCTGCTGCGCGAGGTGGGACTGGCCGACCGGCTGCTCCGCGAGCGGATGGTCCACGAGGGACTGGAACTGCTCTTCGACGGTACCGGCCACCGGATCGCGCTGACCGAGCTGTCGGGGCGGCAGATCACGATCTACGGGCAGCACGAGCTGGTCAAGGATCTGGTCGCCGCACGGCTGGCTACCGGCCGCCCGTTGCTCTTCGAGACCGGTGCGATTGGACTGTCCGATTTGGACACTGCAGCGCCGGTCGTGCATGGGGCCGACTTCGAGCTGCGGTGCGACTTCGTCGCCGGCTGCGACGGGTCGCACGGGGTCAGCCGACCGTCCATTCCGGACGGTGTGCTGACGTCGTACGAGCGGGACTACCCGTACGCGTGGCTCGGCATTCTCGCCCAGGCGCCGCCGTCGTCGGAGGAGCTCATCTACGCGTACCACGACCGCGGGTTCGCGTTGCACAGCATGCGGTCGCCGCAGATCACGCGGATGTACCTGCAGGTGACACCCGACGAGGACGTCGAGCTGTGGCCGGACGAGCGGATCTGGGCGGAGCTGCGTACGCGCCTCGCCCGCCATGACGGCTTCACGCTGGCCGACGGCCCGATCCTGGAGAAGGCCGTCACCGCGTTGCGCAGCGCGGTCGTCGACCCGATGCGGTACGGCCGGCTGTTCCTCGCCGGCGACGCCGCGCACATCGTGCCGGCTACCGGCGCCAAGGGGCTGAACCTGGCCGTCGCCGACGTGAACGTGCTCGCCGAGGCTCTCGGAGAGTTCTACGCCACCGGCCGCGAGGATCTGCTCGACGCGTATTCGCAGCGGTGCCTGCGCCGGGTCTGGCGGGTACAACACTTCTCCTGGTGGATGACGTCGATGCTGCACAAGGCGCCCGACGCCGACCCGTTCAGCCACCAGCTCCAGCTGTCCCAGCTGCGGTACGTGACCAGCTCCCGCGCCGCCGCCACGTCGCTGGCCGAGAACTACGTGGGACTGCCCCTGTGAGGGCGAACCCGTGAGGGCGAATCTGTGAGGCGCGGCCAGTGGTGGCTGGCCGTCGTGCTCGTCGCGGTCAACCTGCGCCCGACGATCGCCTCGGTACCGCCGCTGATCGACCTCATCTCGGCGGACCTGCGGCTGTCCGGCGCGGCGGCGGGCCTGCTGACCACGCTGCCGGTGCTGTGCCTCGGATTGTTCGCCCCGATGGCGGTACGCGCGTCCGGCCGGATGGGGACCGAGCGGGTCGTAGCTTGTGCGGTCGCGCTGATCGTCTGCGGTACGGCCGTGCGCGGGCTCGCCGGGGCGGCGGGTCTGTACGCCGGCACGGCGCTGGCCGGGGTCGGTCTCGCGGTCGCCGGCGCACTGCTGCCCTCGCTGGTCAAGGCGCGCTTCCCGGAGCGGATCGGCCCGGTCACCGGCGTGTACACGGCCACGCTCATCTGCGGGGCGCTCTTCGGCGGGTCGTTGACCGAGCCGCTGCGCGCCGGCCTCGGCCTGTCGTGGCAGGCCGCCCTGGCCGCCTGGTCCCTGCCGGCGGTCGTGGCGCTGGTCGCGATCGCGCCGCTGGCCCGGCCGGCGCCGGTGGTCGACGGGCCGGCGAGCCCGCTGCCGTGGCGTAGCCGGACGGCCTGGCTCGTGACCGTCTACATGGGAATCCAGTCGCTGCTGTTCTACTCCGCGCTCGCCTGGCTCGCCGCCCGGTACACCAGCCTCGGCAGCGATCCGGCGGAAGCCGGCCTGCTGCTGGGAGTGTTCACCGTGCCCCAGATCGTGGCCGCGCTGGGTATGCCGGTACTGGCGCACCGGTACGGCGATCGGCGCCCGTGGGTCGCTCTGTCGTCGGGGCTCTGTGTGGTGGCCAACGCGGGGGTGGCGTTGCTGCCGACCGCGGCGCCGTGGCTCTGGGCCACGATGCTCGGGCTGGGTGTCGGTGGCCTGTTCGCGCTGGCGCTCACGATGATCGCCGAGCACGCGACCACCCCCGGCGAGGCCGCGGCGCTGTCCGGCATGGCGTTCTTCGTCGGCTATCTGATGGCGGCGCTCGGGCCGGTCGCCGCCGGCGCGCTGCGTGACGCCACGGGCGGGTACGAAGTACCGTTCCTCACCCTCGCCGTGCTCTCCGTTGTCACATTGGCGATAGGTGTCCTTGCCGCGCGACCCGGTGAGAAATAGGCAATCGTTGCCGATGTCGGGCGGGTAGCCGCTCCGTAGCGTTGCGCGCCATGCCATCCATGCTGTCCTGCGAGTCCGTCACCACGGCGCTCGTCACCCGCTCCCGCTATCTCGGGAGCCTGCCCGTGCCGACCGGCTACAACGCCTCCGTATCGGGGCTCGCCGCCGACGACCGGTACGTCTACGCCACCTGGAGCCTCAGCAAGGCCAGTGACGGCCACGACTCGCCCGGACCGGGTGAGCTGCTGGTGCTCGATCCGGACCTGCTCGCCGATCCGACCGGTACCGCCGACCCGGTCGTCGCCCGGGTCACCGTCGGCTACCAGCCGCGCAACATCGCGGTCAACCGCACCACCGGAATCATCTATGTCGTCAATTACGGCCAGCAGGGCGAGCATCCGTACAGCCTGTTCGCGATCTCGGCCGACTCCTACCAGGTGATCGCCCGCATCCCCATCGGCCAGGTGCCGATCGACGTGGCCGTGAACGAGGCCACGAACAGGGTCTACGTCAGCGACCCCTACCCCGACGGCCGGATCCACGTCATCGACGGGGCGACGCACACGATCGTCGCGGGAATCGTGGTGCCCTCGCCCAACGCGCTCGCCTTCGACGCGACCACGAACACGCTCTACGCCGTGCTCAACAAGCAGACCGGCGAGGACGATCAGATCGACGCCGTCGCGGTCATCGCCTGCGGCGCCGACGGGACCACGCACACCGTCACGAAGATCGTGCCGGTGGGACCGCAGCGGTCGCGGCCCTGGGAGCTGGCGTTACTCGCGCCGCCGGCCGGGCCGGGATCCGGTCCGCACCAGTTGCTCGTCGCCAACATGGGCGCGCTGCACTCGGTACCGCCCAACGTCACCGCGTTCGATCTGCACGACGGCTCGATGAAGGCGCATGCGCCGGTACCGACCGCGTTCGGCAGCCCGGTCGGGCTCGCCGTCAACGCCGCCGCGAGCCAGGGATACGTGGCGACCAACGCCGGCTTCCAGGTGCTCGACGTTCTGCGCGGAACGATCGAGAGCCCGGTGACGCTCGGCCCGTTCCCGATCTCGGCGGTGGTCGACGGCGTCGGGCGGATCCATGTCGGCGACGCGACCGCCGGCACGCTCACGACCGTGTTGCCGCTGCCGGCGCAGGGCCCGATCGCCGAGCACCTCGAGGAGGGTGTCTCGCTCGGCGCTCCGCTGACCGGCCCGCTGCCGGTGCCGGGGGACGACCCGCGGGCCCGGTACCAGATCTTCGAGCTGGGCGTCGTGGTCGCCTCCACCGACTACGGCGCGGTCACCATGTCCCGCGAGATCGCCGACGGCTGGCAGCCGAGCGCCGGAGTGCTCGGCGTACCGACCGACGGCAGTGTCGCCCTCGTCGGAGAAGGCGGCTACGAGATCGCGCCGTTCCAGCGCGGGCAGCTCGTGTACCGGGCGCCGGCGGCCGGTCGGGCCAGTGGCACCACGATCCCCGTGCTCGGCGACATCGCGGTCTGCTACCAGCTGCCGGACAACTTCGCCGCGCTCGGCCTGCCGGTGGCCGCCGAGGAATCGCTGCCCGACGGCGGACTGCGCCAGCGGTTCGACAAGGGCGAGATCTACTGGCGGCAGGACCTCGGGGCGCACGCGCTCTGGGGCCCGATCCTGTTCTGGTGGCTGCAGAGCGGCGGCGTCGCCAGCCAGCAGCGGTACCCGATCGGCGACGTGAGCCGCGCCGGCAACTCCGTATGGGAGAGCTGCCAGTTCGAGGACGGCACGATGTACGCCATCCCCGGTACGGAGACCGCCTGGGTGGTGCACGGCGAGATAGCGAAGGCGTACCTGGGTACCTTCGGTGGCCCGAGCGGCGACCTCGGGTTCCCGGCCGGCGACGAGCAGTCGACGGCGACCGGCGGCTGGTACCAGGACTTCGAGCACGGCGTGCTGGTCTGGTTCCCCGACGGCCACCAGTACGCCGGCGCGCACGCGTACCGCGCCGCCGAGCTACGGCTGAGCTACTTCTCGATCGGCGGGGACCAGGGGCCGGTCGAGGGCAACCGGGACCTGTTCGTGCGGGCGGTCGTCGAGCGGATCGACCAGCCGGGCGGCACGGCGGTGAGCCTGATGAACCGCGGATT
>Ga0075420_100006656_pt1 | contig 10192 bp, 4 predicted proteins | sample SoiMetdeltSBSDD4_FD_75296 | JGI IMG/M metagenome (GOLD analysis project Ga0075420, IMG submission 75296) | Bulk soil microbial communities from a Populus tree surrounding site in Tennessee, USA - Soil MetaG P. deltoides SBSDD4 | ecosystem: Environmental > Terrestrial > Soil > Tree plantation...
TGCGAAGGCACTCGGTGGACGCAGTAACGAATTCATGCAGGCCGATGTACGGAACCAAGATGATGGATCCCAGAGCTTTGGCTCTGCAATTAAGTCGTTCTGGCTCTGCAGTTTACGGGCTGAGTAAGTTTGATGACGATCAAAAAAAAGACTCGCGATCGGGGTGTGCCCGATCGCGAGTCCGAGTGCTTTGCCTGCCTTAACTGAGCGAGCGCCGCGGGTCTAGAACGTGTAACGCAGCGCAACCCACGTACGGCGGAAGCCGCCGTCGGTTGCCCATTGATTCAAGAAGTTCGACGAGGTGACGCGGCTATCCGGAATCCCGAAGTTTCGCGTGTTGGTCGCGTTGAACATTTCGATGCGGATCTGGAAGTTGTGACCGTTGGCGAATCGCGTGTTCTTCACGATGCTCAAGTCGATGTTGCCGATCCCGTCAGAGCGCAGCAGGTTGCGCGGCGCATTGCCGACGCGCTCACCGGCACACGTGGGACTCGGCATGCCGCAGAGCGTCCGGAAGAGGGAAGCACCGCCCGCCTCACGGAGCTCTTCGATCGTCATCTTCGACAGGTCCTTGTCCGTATTCAGATTCGGGCGGATCGCGTTTCCAACGAGGCTGTCGATGCCGGCCAGCGCGCCCGTGGGGTCAGATCCATTCAGCGGTGTGAACGGCGCACCGCTCTGGAATGTGAAGAACGAGCTGAGTTGCCAGCCGCCGAGTGCCTTCGACAGTATGTTCTGCTGCTCGCGCAACCAGGGCAGCTCCCAGACGAAATTGCCGGTGAGGCGCTGCGGACGGTCGTACGAAGCACGTCCCTTGTCGCCGGCGATGTTGAACGAGTCCTGCGCGACGGCCACTTCACCCTGGGACGTGTTGAAGAGTTCCGACGCGGTATCGGTAAAACGGCTCCACGTGTAGTGGACGCCGGCGCTCAACCCGTTGCTGAAGCGTTTCTCGACGCCGGTCTGAATGGAGTGGTACCAGGACTCCGCGCTGTTGGCGCGCAGCCGAATCACTCCGCGGGTTGGATCCACACGCGGTCCTGTCGGACCGGCGAATGGCAGCCGCGGGTTGCCGTCGAGCGTCTGGAACAGGTCGTTGCCGAACGTGCCGACATATCCCGCTCTGACGGCGAGATTTTCAGAGAGCTGGCGTTCAATGCCGAGACTGACCTGGTCGTAGGTCGGCGAGACGAAGTCGTTGTCCACGACCGTGCGATTTAACAGGTTCGGGTTCGTTCCGGCGGGGACACCGGCCGGCGTGTTCTGCAGGATGGTGAACGCGTTGGGAACGTTGCTGCCCGCAATGGCCGCAACGAATGGGAACGAGCTCGCGATGTTCAATGCAATGTTCAGGAACGCATAGTCATTGGTGCGTGCGTACCCGCCCCGCACGACGAACCGGTCGCCACCCGTGATCATTCCCAGTACGCCTTCCCGACTGGTCGTCGGTTGCCAGTTGAATCCGACCCGAGGCTGCACGTTGTTCTTATCCGCTTTCGGCGTGTGACTCAGCCCGAACACCGGGTTGCCGTTGTTCGCCTGCACTATGCTCTCGTTGATCTCGATCAGGCTCTGAATGTTGTTGCCTGGCAGCTCGTACCGGACGCCGAGGTTGAGTGTCAGGTTGGAGCCGATTCGCCAGTCGTCCTGGGCGAAATAGTACTGATCCCACCATTTGTAATAGACAACGTCGGTGCCACCCGGCAGCGGCTTGTTGATGTTGGTCGCTTCCGCGATGTCGTTGACGAACGCGTCGAGCGTTGCGTATCGGAGCAACCCGCGAATCGTGGGAACGAAGAAGCTCTTGACGTATTCGCGCCGCACATCGAATCCCGCTTTGAGCAGGTGGTTGCCGCGCACCATCGTTACGTTGTTCTGCACCTGATACGTATCGACGTACCGGAACTGAGGGTAGTTGACTGCAAGACCGATCGCGGTGCGGTTCGATGCCGCATTGAAGCCGTTCATTCCCAGCTCGGTGATCTCAATCGAGGGGATTTCCTTCGACACTGGGTTGTCCGCATCGAAGACAGAACCGATGTGGGACAGCGCCACGCGGAACTCGTTCGAGGTACTCGCTCCAAAGACGCTGTTCGTCCAGATGTTCACTGAATGGCCGTTGTTCGGATTGTTGTGAGTCAAACCTGGCGGCGTCACTTGGACCGTTGAACTCCGGTTGTCGGTCGACGTGTCGTCGAGGAGATACCGGCCAGTCAGCGTATGGTTCTGAGAGAGCTGGTGATCGATGCGCACCGATCCCTGGTTGTTGTCCAGCCGTTGTGTGGCAGAGCCCGTCAGCGAGCCGAGCGGTACGGTGTAGGTCTGCCCCCCGACGGTGAAGCTCGATGATCGCCCGTTCGGCGTGCCCGCCGGCAGATGCTTGAGGAGCGCCTGTACCTGCGGCCGGTTGCCGGCGGCCGACTGAAGCACTTGGCGCCCGGCTTCACTGGGCGCTCCAGTCAACGTAAAGCCCGCGCCCAGGCGCCGATCGGTCCAGCGCTGGTAAGACCCGAAGAAGAATGTCCGCCCACGGACGACCGGACCACCGATAACGCCGCCCTCCTGATTCTCGACCCGGAAGGGCGCACCGGTGCTGCCCGCGGCCTTGTCGAGATTGCTTCGCGTGTTCAGGCTGTTGTCGTTGTGGAACCAGAAAAGGCTTCCATCGAAGCTGTTGGTTCCACTCTTGGTAACGACGTTCATGACCGATCCAGCTGCGCGGCCGAATTCGGCCGCGAACTGGTTGGTGACCAGGCGGATCTCCTGAACGATGTCGGTGTTGTTGACAGCTTGCTGGCGGCCAGTGACGCTCGGATCGTTGACATCCTGGCCGTCGATCATGATGTTGTTCGAGCGCAACCGGGCGCCGTTCGACGCGAAGTTCGCCTCTGCGTTACCCGAGGCGAAGCTGTTCTGGCCGCTTGCGATTTCGCTCACGCCGGGCGCCGATCGGGCCAATGCGAAAATGTTCCGGCTGCCGATGACCGGCAATTCAGCTACACGAGTCTGGTCGAAGCGGACACCGACTTCGGCGTTCAACGTGTTGATGATAGGTGCGTCAGCACGAACTTCGACGACCTCGCTCACCGATGCGGGTCGGATCTCTACGTTGACGACTGCGGTCTGGTTGAGCGCCAACGTCAGGCCGGAGCGCACGTAGCGCGAGAACCCGGACAACTCGACGGTCAATTCGTAATTGCCCACTGGCATGTTGAGGAAGCGGTACACGCCTTCCCCATCCGTGACCGTCTCACGGGTCACGTTGGTGTCGATGTTTCGAACCGTCACCGTGGCGGCTGGAACCGCGAGGTTCTGGTTGTCGACAACCGTACCCTGGATGGTGCCCGTAATCGATTGCGCTGCAACTGGTGCAGCCAACAGCACTATCGCGACGACGCACCTGATAACCAGGCGCAAAGACGCCGTGCTCATGACGCTCTCCTCCCTTGAAGGCAGACGTTCTGTCATCTACGCGCGCGACCGGTCGCGATGTACCTGTGTCCGAACGGAACTCGGATCAGGCGACCGCGGCGTGTCAGCGGTTTCGAACCACGAGATTTGCAGGAATAGGCCGTATTGGACGGGATCGATGGTCCATGCAGAGTGACTGCGAGAGCCAAAATCATGGATTCCATGCGGGAAGCGGGCACAGTCTACCACCACGCTGTGTTGACCCGCATCAAATTGCGCGCTTTGTAGTTAGGGCACGGGGTGCCGAGGCCGCGAGAAGCCCTAAGGTGCCCGGGGTTCCTAAGGTTCCTAAGGTTCCTAAGGTGCCGGGTGCCTAGAGTGCGGGTGCCTAAAGTGGTCCCGGGTACCGAGGTGCCAGGCACGCCAGACACCGTAGGCCAGGGGAAGAAGGACACGACTCACGAGTAGAATCCCCGCATGCGCAACCTCACCTTTGTCGTGTCGATTGCCGTCGCCGCTGCCTCCTGGTTGCTCATGCCTGCCAACGCAAGCGCCCAGGCGTTTGCCGACGTCGCGAACGCGCTGGTGGACTACTCGAAGGCCGAGCGCACGCCGCGCAAGGCGTGCGACACGATGGGCCGCTTCAAGTCGGACGAGATCAGATCAATCAAGGCGGACATGATAGTGGCCAGCGAGGCGGTGCCGGCCTACTGCAAGGTCACGGGCACGCTGAAGCCCGAGATTGCCTTCGAGGTCAGCCTGCCGGCGCAGTGGAACGGCCGGTTCTACATGATCGGCAACGGCGGGTTTGCCGGCGACAATCTGGACAATCCCGGCCGAGCGGCGCAGCGCAACGAAGCCTTGCGGTTGGGATTCGCCTTCGCACAGACCAACACCGGCCACGATGCACAGCAGGAGCCTGGAGCGTCGTTCGTGATGAGCGATCCGCAGAAGGCGATCGACTACGCCTACCGGGCCGTGCACCTGACCGCCGTCACGGGGAAGGCAGTCACCAAGGACTACTATGGCGGCTCCGCGTCGCGCAGCTACTGGAACTCCTGCTCGAACGGCGGGCGCCAGGGGCTGATCGAGGCGCAGCGCTATCCCGACGATTTCGACGGCGTGCTCGCCAACGCACCGTGGGTGGAGCAGACCGGCTTCGTGATGGGTGCGATGTGGAACCAGCGCGCGATCAGCCAGGCGCCGCTCACGCCCGCCAAGCTGGCATTCGTCGCGGGCAAGGTGATGGACAAATGCGACCAGATCGACGGGCTGAAGGACGGCCTCATCGACGATCCGCGCAAGTGCGCGTTCGATCCCGTGCGCGACGTGCCGGCGTGCAGCCAGGGCACTGACGGCGCCGACTGCCTGACGCCGGCGCAGGCTGAGGCGATGGCAAAGGTCTATGGCGGACCGGTGAGCAGCGGCCGGCCGCTGTTTCCAGGCTTCATGCCCGGCAGCGAGGCGGTGATGCCGGGCCTCTTCGGCGGTGGCACCGGGAGCGGCTGGATGAACGTGATCGTTCCGGCGAAACCTGACGCCAAGCCCGCGGACTTCAACCTGGCCGAGAACGCGATGCGCTACCTGGTGCACACGCCGCCGCGTCCCGACTACGACTACACCACGTTCGACTTCGACAAGGATGCCGCGCTGCTCGAGGCGTGGGGCAAGCTGGCCAACGCCAACAACCCCGATCTGTCGAAGTTCCGCCGCCGCGGCGGCAAGGTGCTGATGACGTATGGGTGGGCCGACGCCGTGCTGCAGCCGCTGATGGGCGTGAATTACTACGAACGCGCGATCTCCACCAACGGGCCGGACACGCGCGACTTCTTCCGGCTCTTCATGGTGCCCGGCATGGCGCACTGCGCCGGCGGCATCGGGCCCGATCGCCACGACGCGATGACCGCCCTCATCAACTGGGTGGAGAAGGGCAAGGCGCCGGACGCGATCGTCGCCAGCAAGGTGACCGACGGCAAGGTGGTCCGCACACGGCCGCTCTGCGCCTATCCGCAGGTGGCCCGCTACAGCGGCCAGGGCAGCATCGACGACGCCGCGAGCTTCCGCTGCGTCGCTCCCTAGTCTAGCTACGCACCTGAGGCACCTTTAGGCACCCCAGGCAGCCCAGGCACACTAGGCACCCTAGTACCCTGCGCGTGAGGCGGCGTTAGAAGCGCATACCGAACGCCATTCGGAATGCGCGGCCGCCGTTCTGGCCGAGATACGGCTGGGGGAACTGATTGTCGGCCGTCGCGGTGCCGTACCGCGGGCCCTGAATGTATCCCGTCGGAATGCCGTTGGCGTCGCGCGCGCTGTTCTGATCGACGCTCACCGTGCGGTCCCAGGCAATCTGCTTCTGGTTGTTGAGGGCGTTATAGAGCTCCACTTTCAGCCACGGGGCCACGGCTCTCCACACAGGGACGGTATACGTCGCCGCGAAATCGACGACGCCGTAACCCTTGAAGCTGTTTGCGCCCCGCTCTCCAAAGAAGATGGTCTGGCGTACGGCGGGGTTGATGTTCACCGTCGGGTATCCCGGATTGCGCGCGAGCTCTGCGGCCGTCAGCGGCAGCGTGGCCGTGTGGCTGTAGACCGTCCCAGAGTTCACGCGCCAGATCGGTGCGAGGTCGAGCGAACCGAACCGGCCGAACGAGCTCGTATAAACGCCGTAGACGCGAAGCTTATGCTGCTGGTAGTTGTCGAGCCGTCCTTCAGGCAGCAGCCGATCGAGCGCCGGTCCGAAAATCTCGGGATAGTTGCCGAATACCGAATCCGGAATCGGCCGTCCGGCCGACTCACCGACAAAGTTCCCATGATTGCGAAGCTGGAGGGTGTAGTGGCCACCGACCATCACCGCAGCGCGCACACGATAGTCGCTCTGAAAAATCAACGCCTGGTAATCGCGCCGTGGCTCGTCCGTGTTGTCGTAAACGCGGTTGGCAACCGTGCCGACGACGGGAATGCTGGTGACGCCCGTTGACGAGTCGATGAAGTCGTCGATGAAGTTCGAGGTCGATCGCCACACGTATGTCGACATCACATGTCCCCGCTGACCCAGCGTGCGGTCGACGCCCAGAGTCAGCTCGCGCACGATCGGCGACTGAAGGCCGTCGCCCATGGCGACGTTTGCCGTGGGGAAGTTCGCAAAAACCGGTTGGCGATAGTTGGCGATGTCGAACCCGGGGGCGAAGTCGCTCCCTTCACCTGCCGGTCCGGAGTAGACGTAGTCCACTTCGCTCGGATTGCTGACGCTCGTATTCGCGGAGAACTGGACCTGGTTGTATCGGCCGGAGTAGTGGCCGTAGCTGCCCAGCAGTGTCGTCGAGCCGTCGCCGCGCAGGTCGTACGCCGCGCCGAGACGGGGAACGAACGACGTCGTGTCCACGGTCGTGACGTCGCCTGTGGCGTCGCTGCGCACCGCCTCGAATCGTGTGCCGAGGCTCAACGTCAGCCGGCGCGTCGCCGTCCAGCGATCCTCGAAGTACAGCGACGTCGTCTTGATGTCGATTCTGGCGCCACGGGTGGCCAGCGTGTTCCACACCGCCGAGACGCCGGGCGTGAAGCGCGGAATCGGTCTGCCGTTCGCGTCGAGCGCCGGCCTGCCGTTCTGCACGACGTAGTCAGTGTTGAACACGTAGCCGGTCGGTGACTGCGAGTTACCGCCGATGCCGGTGTTCACGAAGTACTCGGCGCCGCCCTTCAGGTCGTGGCTTCCGAAGCGATCGGATGAAAGGAGGTACGACAGGCTACCCGTCAGCTGACTGTTGTTGCGATCTTCCGGATCGGTCGCGTCAAAATACGGCGCGTGATAAAAGAGCGAACCCGGCACGCCGGGTGTCGCGCCCGCCGTCACGAACGGCGAATCGATGATGTTAGTGCTGAGACCGCCGTTATTCCGGCGTCCGTCGTTCTTGTGCGAGTACTGGAAACTCGCCAGCGCCTTCGACCCGACGACGCCGTTGTAGTTGAGCGCGAAAAGGTGGCTTGGCAGCTGGCGCGTGTAGAGCGTACTTGCATCGACGAGCGCGGTCAGCGGAACTCCCGACGTATTCGCCTGCTCCGTTGAATTGTTGATGTACGTGCCTTGCAGTGTGTGGCTCGGTGCGACGGTTCCCGTGAGCTTCAGCTCGCCGCGCTTGTTCGTCACGGTCCGGATGAACGAGCCGCCGGTCTGCGTGAACGTATTTGCTGCGTCGCTGTTCTCATATCGTCCTGCGGAGAAGAACCACAGCCGGTCGCGAACAATGGGGCCTCCCATCGTGCCTTCGTAGTTCTTGCTCACGCGGCTTGGGTTGACGATGCCGTTCTGCTTCTGTCGCGGCGTTTCGGCGATCCACTCCGGATTACTCAGGTTCTGACGGAAGCTGCCGCTGAACGAATTGCCGCCGCTCTTCGTGACGACGTTGACGACGCCGCCGGAGAAGCGGCCGTACGACGCGGAGACGCCATGAGCCAGCACGCTCGTCTCGAGAATCGCGTCCTCGATGAACAGGTCGTTGGCGGAACCAAACAGGTTGTCGTTCACGTCGACGCCGTTCACCATGAAGATGTTGTCGAAGCCAAAGGCGCCTCCGACGATCAGCTGTCCCGCCGCGAAGGTATTGCTCGTGACGCCAGGCGCGAGTTCAGCGATATCAACCGGCCTTCGTCCGACAGGAAGGGCGTCGACGTCACGCTTGCCGTACGTCTCCACCGTAGTCACTGACCCCACCAGGGAGGGCGCCTGTCCAGCGACCGTGACCGTCTCGGTGACGGTTGACACCGACATCGTGGTCTCCAGCTGCGTAACGCCGCCCACCGTCACGACAACGTTGGTGCGGGTGGACGGCTGGAAGTTTGAGATGACGAAGTCGATTGTGTAGGTGCCTGCCGGCAGCGCCCTCAGGTAGTACACGCCGTTGGTGTCGCTGACCGTCGAACGCTCGCCCTGCAACGCTGGCGACGTGGCCGTAATCGTCACACCGGGGAGCGGCAGTCCGTCGGTCGAGCCCACGATTCCGGTGACAGTGCCTGTCTGCACACCCTGGGCGTACGCGAACGTGGAACAGAGGAGGGTTGCGGCAACCAACCATCCGACCAGCCAAGAGCCGCGGTCCCGTGAACGCGAGAGCTCTTGGCCGGTCAGCCAGTCTCTCTTTGGCGCGCTCCGCGCGCCTTGGACCGCAATACGGCCCTCTACAACAAGCCTATGTCTTCGGGTTTGAGCCGTATTGCGGTCCCAAAGCGAGCGCTGCATAAGATCAGTCCTCTCCGATCGAAGCGATCGTCGGCCCGGCGGCCGCAGTGGTCGGAAACCCCGCTGTCCCACTGCGTGAAACCGGGCAAAACCGTACACATCCACCTTTTCGGTCGTGGATCGTGAGGGATTAGAGCAACCTCGGTGCCCAGCCCTCCCCTTGGTCGCGTACGACGTGTGGGATGTCCGAACTCAAGCCGTGGTCTGCGTAAGTGCGAGGTGAGGCTGGTTGATAGCGAGTAGATGAACAAGCCCGCGAGCCGAGCCGGCTTGACGGAGGACGTCCCACACGTCGCGCGCGACGTTCAATAACGTCTCTTTAGCTGGCGCATCAGATCGAACTTGGCCGTGTCCGCAACGGCCATGACGGCCATCACTCCCGCCTGAACCGGATCGCTCACGACGAGATCGACGGCGTCTGGCACGCTGCCCGCCATGTTCAGTGAAATGACGTAAAGGCCCTGCTTCCGAACTTCCTCGACGGCGGCCGTGATGTCGCCGCCCATGAGGGCGCCTGCCAGCACCAGAATACGAGCGCGCGGCAGGCGGATGACCGACCGCACTGCCGCTGCCAGCTCCTGTTCGCCAACCAAGGGAATGGTATCCACCGAGATGCGTTCGCCGCGGATGTTGTGTCGATCCGCTTCGGATATCGCCCCCATTGCGACGAGTCCGACCTGCGCGCCGCCGCCCATCACGATGATTCGCTTGCCGTAGATCTTGGCGAACGACGGCGTCTCGATGACCGACGCGACGCCGGGGACCTTGCGCAAGTCCGCGAGCACCGTGTCGAGCGGGGTGCTTCGGAGCGTCAGCTCGAAGTACGTGGTCGAATGCGGATCGCCGTTGTGAATATCGACGTAGGTGATGTTGGCCTCGTGGTCGGCCAGCACCTTTGTCAGCCCATGCAGAATTCCAGGACGGTCGGCGACGGTGGCAAGGATGGCGTGCGCACTCATGCGTGTGCAGAATGTTACACGCCATCTGGCGGGTCGCAACGGGTGTAGCGCGCAGCCCGTTGTCGTAGCGCGCAGGCTTCAGCCTGCGCGGATATTGCACGCTAAAGCGTGCGCGCTACGTAAGGCCTGCGTGTCAGGTTCGTGCGCTGAGCGCCGCCTTCACGCGTTCGGCTGTGAACGGCAGCTGCCGAAGCCGGACGCCCGTGGCGTCGAACACGGCGTTGCCGATCGCGGCCGCGGTGACCGTAATCGACGTCTCGCCTGCCCCCATAGCCGCTGCGTCGGGCCGATTGATCAGCACCGTCTCAATGACCGGCACCTGGTCGCCCAGGAACCACGGGCGATAGGTCCGCCAGTCGATCGAGGTGACGCGGTCGGCGCTCCAGGTCACTTCTTCGCGGAGCGCGCGGCTCATCCCGTGAATGAGGCCGCCCTCCACCTGGTTCGTCAGCCCGTTGGGATTCGAGATTGGGCCGCAGTCCATGCCGACGACACACCGCCGCACCACGACGAGACCGGAGTCCTGATTGACGTCGACCTCCGCGACCACCGCGGCGTAGCCGTTATCGCCTTCGTACAGCACGCAGGC
>Ga0075420_100006659_pt1 | contig 10190 bp, 12 predicted proteins | sample SoiMetdeltSBSDD4_FD_75296 | JGI IMG/M metagenome (GOLD analysis project Ga0075420, IMG submission 75296) | Bulk soil microbial communities from a Populus tree surrounding site in Tennessee, USA - Soil MetaG P. deltoides SBSDD4 | ecosystem: Environmental > Terrestrial > Soil > Tree plantation...
GGGCAAATCCGCGTGCTGTATGCGACCGCGGGTGCGCGTGATCAACAGGTCAAGGCGTTGCTGATGCAATGGCCACCGACGCATTACGAGGCGTACCAGCGAGCCTATGGGAACCTAGTCGCGAAGGATTTGATCCAGGATGCGGGCGCGCAATCATTCCGGATCACGGATGCCGGCCTCAAAGCCATCGGGGTCTCGGTGCCGCGGCCTGCGATCCAAGCGGAAAAGCGCCCACCGGTCGAGCGCGTCGAAGCGCGCAGCGTTGCCCAGCGGGACGCCAAGCCGGCGCGATCGGGCCTGCGAAGCGCACTTTCACGCCTGGTGACCAGCGTGCTGCGCTAGGGCGAAAAAACCCAAAAGGCCCTTAGAAGAAGGCTAGCGCCCGCGCCTCGATGCTCTGCCGCGGCGGTGCGCCCAATGGCGTCGACGGATCGTCGAACGACGTGTGCGGAGTGAAGCGCGCGCGGCCGTCCGTCTCGCTGTCGAACACCTTGAAAACCAGCGCCTCGTCGCGCCGCATCTGGGGGAAATAGAACCAGCGGTGCTTCGGGCTGTACTTCAGGCGATAGGTCTGCCCGATGCGGTGCGGATAGCGCCGCTCGGCGATGAGCAGGTCATCCGGCGCGACGCTCTTCGAGTCCGCGATCGCGAGCGGATTGCACTGGATCGGCTGGTTGATCGCGCGCCAGACTTGGATGATGGCAAAGCGGCGCTTGAGCAGCGTCTCGGCCTCGTCGCCCATCAGCTCGCGCACGCGGTTCGGCCCCGACCATTCAGTGTAGTCGTTGTGCGCCGAGAGCAGCGGCTCGCGGATGACGCGCGCCTCGCGCTCGGCCTCGTCGCCCGAGCGCAGGGTGTGATCGAATACGATGACCCGCGCGGCACCCGAGACGCTCCGAATGAGTTCCGACACTTCCGCGTAGTAGACGCGCTCGAGCTCGGCCTTGTCGAAGAAATCGCGGACCGCGGTCCTGTGTTCGACTAACACGAAGCCGTTCTCGTCGAGGGAAAATGGGGTGGAGGAAATGCGGCCATTGCGTATTTCCACCTCATGGACTTCTTCGGTGCCCGCGGTGCGGTGCCGGATGTTTTTCGGGCCGAAGGTCACGTTGACGAGCTTTTCGCCGGTGGCGGCGGTGTAGCGGATGCGGACCAGCATCCCCCCAACTATACGACTTGTCGGCCTCCGGCCGCGCCGCCACCGCGGAGGGACTTCTACCTACTAGGTAGAGATTCTGGTGGAGTGGAGGAGGATCGAACTCCCGACCTTCGCATTGCGAACGCGACGCTCTCCCAGCTGAGCTACCACCCCGGAGCCTCTCTCGCGAGGGGCGGATTCTACCGTAATATTCCTCCATGCAGATCTCTCCGCCATTCGGATACAAGGAAGTCGTCCCCTTCCTGAAGACACAGAAGGTGCGCCTGCTCGCACCGGGCGAAGTGCCCGAGTTCGTGCAGCGCGGCAACGCGGTGCCGATCAGCCACACGGAGTTCCAGCCGATCGGGCGGCACTATCCGATCGTGTTCACCACGGGCGACGAGGGCAAGAGCTACGCCGCGGTCGCGGTGCTCGGCATGAGCGCGGGCGAGAACCTCTTCTATGCCGACGGCCGCTGGACGAGCGGCTCGTATATCCCGGCGTATGCACGGCGCTATCCGTTCTGCATGGCGCGCGTGAACCTGAACCAGGTCGAGCAGAAGGACCGGCTGATCTGCGTCGAGAAATCTTGGCTCGACGAGGAGCGCGGCGACGCCATGTTCGACTCGGGCGGCCAGCCGAGCGAAAAATGGAAGGGGGTCGAGCGCCTGCTGGCGGAATACGAGGCCGATCTCGAGCGCATGCGCGAGATGTGCGTGCTGCTCGCCGACTACGGCCTGCTCGAGCCGTTCAGCATGCAGGCCACGCTGAAGAAGGAAAAAGGCGGCGGCTCGATGCAGATGACCGGCATGCACCGCGTGGCGGAAAAGAACCTCGAGAACCTGAACACCGCGCAGCTCAAGAATCTGATCCGCAAGGGTTACCTCGCGCGCATCTACATCCACCTGCTTTCGCTCGAGAATTTTGCCCGCTTGCTCGACCGCAAGGGCGAACGCGCAGCCGCTCCCGCGTAACGAAAATCGACACCGTGTCGCCGCCGCGACTACCGGTGGCGTTGCGATTGCAGCGTAGCATTCACGCGCCGAGAATTCCGCGCATGAGCTATCCCGATCTGGAGAAGGCGCGCGAGTGCCACGACGCGCTGCGCGAGATCTTCATTCACCATGCGGGCGGTTGGGCCGACAAGGAAGCGCTCTACCGCGTCGAGAAGCTCGCCTGGCATGCGATGACCCTGGTCAAGGACGCCGAGTGCCAGGAGAAGATCGGCATCGTCGAGCACTATGCCGCGGCGCTCTACTCCGAAGCCGAGCACCACCGGTGGCGCATGTCGTCGCTGCCGGGCGCGGATTTTCTGCGCCTGCAGATCCTGCGTGCGCTGGTCGGGTTTCACGGTCGGCTGCTCGCGATCGAGGCCGCGCGGCGCAACGGCATGGACGCCGAGCCTGCGCCGCTACGCACCCCCGGCGCCGAAGCCGACGCCAAGCGCCTCGGCTGAGCCGGACAGCCTGCACCACCTGACGTCGCCGTCCGCGTGACGCGGGCACGACTCCTGCTCACGCGTTCTCACCGAAGGAGTACGGGTGAACGAGCGCAGGAAAACTCGCCTAGGGCTCAAGGTGATCCACAAGCACCGGATTGGCCAGAAGGTCTTTCGCCGCGTGTCGGAGCTCGTCATGATCGACGGCCAGCCGAAGGCGCTGCTGGGCTGGATCAACCTCGGCGACGTGCGCACGCCGATCTATCTCTGCGACCTTGACCAGACCAAGCTGCGGCGCTCCCCCACCACCGCCAACACCTATCTTTACGACGAAATTACCGTCGACCCGCGCTTCGAGACGCTCGATACGCAGCGCGATGGCGATCTACCGACGAACGTCGCGTAGGTTGCTACAGCAAATTCGCTAGCTGCTGACATACCCGCGCCTCGCGCCTGCCTACCATCGCGCTCACAGGAAGAATGGACAGGAAGAACGGTGATGAACGCCCCCCTGCGCATACTCGTCGCGGACGACAACCGCGACACCGTGCATACGCTCGCGGTGCTGCTGCGCGCCGAGGGCCACGAGGTGCGCGCGGCGTACAACGGCATGGACGTGATGCGCATCGCGCGCCTGCATCGCTTCGATGCGCTCATCCTCGACATCGAAATGCCGGAGATGAGCGGTTACGCCATCGCGCAGGAGCTGCGTGTCCTTCACTACGGCACCCGCGGGCCGCTGCTGGTCGCGATCTCGGGGAAGTGGAACAACCGCTCCGAGAAGCTCCTCGCCCAAGCGGTCGGCTTCGATCACCACTTCGAAAAGCCCTGCGATCCGAACGTGCTGCTTCAGCTGCTCGCGGCGCGTGGCCGGGGTCAGGATGCGTCAGGGAGGAATTCTTCACGCGGCGAGGTGGACCATTTGGGCCTATAGTGGGCCCATGAAAACCCTTCTCGCCGTGGTCGCCACCGCCGCGCTTGCCGGCTGCGGCGTCGAAACCGCCAGCACCGCCGCCACCGCCGCCGCGATCAAGAAGCAGGAGCTCCAGGAGGGTCAGAAAACGATGCAGCGCGCGCAGCAGAAGATCGACGCGGCTGCGCAGCAGATGCAGCAGCGCGCCGGCGCTAACGAGCAGTAAGGACGCGGGGCTGGAATGCGCGCGTAGTGCGCTTGCGTGCGGCTCGCGCCGCGGAGATGCCTAGCCAGGCGGCAAGCTGTTGCATCGACCGCAGCCAGGGCTTCGGGTCGTCGAGCGCGAACACGGCCCACTCCAGGGACCGCAAATAGGGCGCCCAGGTACTACGCCGCAAGGCAAGTCGCGGCGACCTGAGCAGGCGCTTCAGGTCTTCCTGCAGGTTGATCCAGCAATGCTCGGCATCGTGCCGCAGCCGCACCGAGGAAAGTTCGTCCGGCGCGACATGATCGCAATAGGCGAAATAGGCCGCGTCGAAGCCCGCTTTCCAGCCGAGCGAGTGAAAGTAGGGCGGGCGCGCATTCCACTCGATGAAGTAGTACTTTCCGTCGCGCGGGCTGCGCTTGAATTCAACGTGGATCACGCCGTGGTAATCGAGCCTTTCGACCAGGCGCACCGTCATCCGGCGCACCTCGGGCGCATCCACCACCCGGCCGACCGCCATGATGCCCACTTCGAGCGAGGTCTGCCGCACCTTCCGCGTGCTCAGCACGAAGCAGGCGTCGCGGTTCCGCGCGCGATAGCACACGCTGCCGTAGTGGCAGGATTCGTCACCGTCGATGTACTCCTGCACGAGCACATCGGCGGGAGATGCCACCAGCGCACGCAATTGCCGCTCGAGCTCGCCCGCGCTCGCCGCGACGATGGCCTTGAACGAGGGATTTGTCCCGACGGGGAAGCGCGCCGGTGAGGGCTTGGCGAGCAGCCGCTCGCGGGTTTGCGCGCCGATGGCGGCGATCTGGTCCCAGGAATCCGGCAACCATGTGCGTGGCACGGCGATGCCGGCTTCGGCCGCCGCCTGGACCTGAAACGTCTTGTCCATGAACTGGGTGGCGCGCGCGAGCGGCTCGACGATCCAAAAGCTCCGCTCCAGCTCGCCGGCGTGCGGCGCAAGCGCCTTCAGCATCTTGTCGTTGTCGATGAGCAGCAGCGCACGGTGCGCGGCGTTGGCCTGCAGCGCGCGTAACGCGTCGTACAACGCGCCGAGGTCCGCTACCCGCGTCTCTGACGCGCAGTAGCGGCTAAGCGAGGCGATCTGCGGGCTTCCTTGCAGCGCGACGACATGGACGCGCACGCCACGCCGGCCCAGCGAGCGCACGGTCGCAAGCCCGTTGATGCCGGCATCGCCGACGCAGACGACCGCTTCCATCAGTGCGCTCCAGACAGGGCGGCGCCCGACGCTGGACGATTCATCCTCCACGCAAGGGCAAGCACGCCGGGCGGCAGGTTCACGCTCGGCATCAAATGCGGGTCCTTACGCGTCCGCGACTTGCAATTCACCGCCGCGCGATAGTAGCGGCGCACGCCGGCGAGCGTGCATTCATCGGCATCGCCGTTTGGATAGGAGAAGAACTCGGCGGGCCGTCCAAGCCGCGCTTCGATCATGCGACGGCTGTCGCGCAATTCGGCCTCGATCTCCGAGGCACTCATGCTCGGCAATACCGGATGCGTCATGGTATGCGAGCCTACGGTCACAATCCGCGGATCGAGCGCGCGCAATTCTTCCCAGGCGGCGAGATCGAAAGCCTCGCGATCCAGCTCAGAAGGCACAAAAGCGGCCGTGGCGTGCCTCAGCTTTGCCTCCGCTCGCGTTCGCTGCGCGAAGTCCATTTCCTTCAGCCGCTGGACGAACGCTTCGATCTCGGCGGGCGCATTCAGCTCGCCGCCGAGCTCTTGCCGCAAATGCCTGCCGGCGAACTGCAGGCGGCGACGCGCCTCGTGGGTCCAGAGCCAGCGTCGCTCCTCGATCAAGCCCGGGCAGACAAAGAACGTCGCCGGAATGCCGAGCGCGCGCAGGATCGGATAGGCCACGAGCACGTTGCTGCGCAACCCGTCGTCGAACGCGATTGCGGCCCGCCGGCGATGCCGCGGCGTGCGCATCGTGCCGATGGCAGCGGCGAATGCGCCAAGCGGGACGATCGCGAACATTCGCTGCAGGTAGCGGAGCTGCCGCTCGAGCGGCGCGGCGAATTGGTGCGCCGTACCGTGGCAAAGAAAGATCAGGTCATCGCCGTCCTCGAGTGCCCGTCCTTGACGGACGCCGAGCCAGTAGCCGACGGCGAGTGGCGCCCGCAACACGTTCCGCGCGCTCAGCATGCATACCTCCTGACGCAAGGAATGCACGAAGTATGCCGATCGCACGTAGGCGTTCATTTGATGCGCTAGTTCTTGCGGCGCATGGTGATCAACGCGCATGCGCCGTGCGATGCCTTGACGCAAGAGCGGAAGGCGCCCATCGTCAAGCGAGCCATGAACCTGGGCAAGCTCGACCGGTGCGGCATGTTGGCATTTCGCGCGCGTCACGTGGTCAAACGAATCGTGGGGGGTCTGCAACGCATGGCCCTTCGAAGACGTGCGCGAAAACCGAAGAACCCGACGCACAACCGGCTCGTGCTCGCGGCCGCGAGAACGATGAATCTCACGGTCGATGAGTTGCCCTATCAGATGCTGCGGATTTCAGACGGCAACAGGCTGCTCTACTCCACCGACTTCAATTTTTCGTTCGAAAGCCTGACCGCCTACTGGCTGTGCGGGAACAAACATCTCACGTCGGCGCTCCTCCGGGAGCGCGGCATTCCGGTGCCCGACTTCGCGGTGTATCACACTAGGGACCTGGCATCCGCGTTTTCGGCCTTCCCCAGCCTGAGGCACCCGGTGGTGGTGAAGCCCTGCTTTGGCGCCGGAGGCGAGGGAATAACGGTCGGCGTTACGGCTCTAAAGGACTTCCGCCGCGCGTGCTATCGCGCGGCGCTGACCGCTGACCCGATCATCGTCGAGCAAATGGTCCCGGGGCGGCACTGGCGCATCACGCTCTTCAACGGTCAGCTCGTGTTCGCCTGCGAGCGCCTGCCGGCGTCTGTCGTCGGCGACGGACAGTCGTCAATCGAGTCGCTGGTCAGCCGACATAACAATGCGATTACGGAGCGCGGCGGATTCCCGTGCGCCTATCCGATTCAGATCGACGAGGACACGCGGGCCGCGCTGCGCGCGCATGACATGACCTCGCAGTCCGTACCGAGCGCCGGCCAACGGGTCGTGCTCAAGCGCATCTGCAATGCAGCCGTGGGCGGATTGACCGCGGATATCACAGCGACGCTACACCCCGATTATCTGGAGCTCGCGCGCAGGGCGGCAGACGTTCTGGGCGCGAGGCTTTCCGGCGTCGATATCATCGGCCCCGATGCGACGCGGCCGATCGGCAGCGGCAGCGTCTTCGTCAACGAAGTCAACACCACGCCGGACCTGCTGCTGAATCACTTCGATGTCTCCGGATCCGGAAACGCCGTCGCGACCGTAGCGCGCTTTTTGAAGATGGTGTTTGCCGCCGGTGACGCCGAGCGGCGTCATGACCTGCCGAGGGCAGCATGAGTGGGCCGGGTTTTTCTCACTTAGAAAGCGTCGGTCGCTTCTTCAGCTCCGGCAGGATCGCCCGCTCGTAGAACTCGACGCCGACCTTCGCGATGCGCTCAGGCCCGATCATCGCCATCGCCTCGTCCGGGGCGCGCTTCCAGGCCTTGTACTCGTCCTCGTAAGGCAGGCCCATCGACTGGGCGATGAGCTGGATGTAGTTGTGGACCGGCATCACGCCTGCGGCTTCAAGGCCGACCATCTCGCGGAAACATTGGTGGAAGGTGGTGACCAGCGCTTCGGCGCCAAGCGCCTTCGCCGCGCGCACGGTGTCGGTGTGCATGTCCTGCAGCGCAGCCGGCATGCCGGCGAACGAGGCACACATGTAACCGGGTGCGGCGTAGCCGGCGTCGACGACCTCTACGCCGGGAATGAGTGAAAGGATCTCCGGCACCATGCGGTTCACCGGCACGAGCTCGTTGAAGCCGACGTGCTTGTGCAGCATCACGCGCATCGGCACACGGTTCTTGAGGAGCGGCGCGAGCTTGTCGCGGTTCGCGTGCACGAGCTCGACCATGTAGCTCATGTCGAAGTGCCGGTCGTGCGCCTTGTCCATGAAGACGTGCATGTGCGAGTGGCACGACGGGCACCACGCGACGACGCGCGCGCCCCGGTCGTTGAGCTTGCCGACCGTTCGCGTCGCCATGCCACCGGCGGTCGTCTGGTTCGCGTCCTTGACCGTGCCACAGCAGTAGTCCGGCCCGCCAACCGGCGAAGCCTCGAAGCCGATGGCGCGCAGGATGTCGAGGCAGGCATGGATGATGTCGCCATGCCGCAGCACGTTGCAGCCGTACCAGAAGGTAACTCGCTCACCCATTACGTCCACTCCTTCAGCTCTTCATCCGTGAGCTGCAGCTTGGCGAAGGCGCGCACGCGGTCGAAGTAGTCGCGGTCTTCCTTCATGTCGATCTGCTTCGGCTGGCCGCGCCCGCCCAGCGCGGTCATGCGCGCGAGGCGCATCATCATCTTGGGATCGACATTCTCCGGACAGGCGGGCACGCAGCTGCCGCTGCGGGTGCAGACCGCGATCCAGCCGAGCGCCTCCGGCGTGCCCTGCTCGCCGCGAAGGACGGCGAGCACGCCGGGCACGACCGCCTTGCCGTCCGTCGGCGGTGCCTTCGAGTACCGCGCCATCGGACACACCTCGAAGCATTTGCCGCACTTCGTGCAGGCGCCGAGGATGCGGTCGATCTCGCTTTGCTGGAATTCCTTCAGCCGCTGGCCGATGACGGGTCGGGTGCTCATGCTCGTGCAGTAAGCGCGATGGGTGACTCTATCACCGCATCGTCTTGACTCCGCAGACTATTTTGTGTCCGCCGGGTAACCGGCCGGTATCGTGAGCGCGCTTACCGAGCACCGGATTTGTGTCGCGGCACAGCCGGGCGGATTCGACGATTACCTGGTGTGGTTTTACTGTGGTTGCAGCTTCGCGTCCCTGGCGATCTTGCCGAAGATCACCATCCAGTCCTGATAGCGCTTGCGCAGCTCGTCCGGCGTGCTGGTTTGCGCCATCGATCCCGCCTTCGCCATGCGGTCGCGCACCTCGGGGTCGGCGAGCGCGCGCGCAAAGGCCTTGCTGAGGGTTTGCACGATTTCGGAACTCATCCCGGCGGGGCCCATGATGCTGCGCCACGCCGGCATCTCGTAGCCGGCGATCCCGGCCTCGGCCACGGTCGGCACGTTAGCCATAATTGGCGAGCGATCGCGACTGGTGACGGCGAGGACGCGCAACTTCTCGCGATTGCCGACCGCGCCGACGATGGGCGAAAAGAAATAGTCGACGCGCCCGGCGATTACGTCGGTGAGCGCCTCGGCCGGCGTTTTGTACACGACCTCAACTGCCTCGATGCCGGCCATGCTGTTGAACAACACCACGGCCCAGTACGGGATCTGTCCCGCGCCGATGGTCGCGTAGGTGAGCTTGCCGGGCTGCGACTTGGCGAGGGCGACGAACTCCGATACCGTGCGCACCGGCAGGCCCTGCTTGGCGACGAAGGCGAACGGCGAGGTCTCGATGAGGGTGACCGGCGTGAAGTCCTTCATCAGATCGTAGGTCACCTGGGCGTTCACGTAGCGCGCGCCGGCCATCGAGCCGCCGGCGAGGAGTAGCGTGTAGCCGTCGGGCGTGGACTTGGCGACGAAGGTCTGGCCGATCATGCCGCCCGCGCCGGAACGGTTCTCGACGATGAACGGCTGGCCGAGGGTCTCGGACAGCTTGGGCGCGAGCAGGCGCGACACGAAGTCGTCGCCACCACCGGGCCCGGCCGCCACGATGATGCGCACCGGTTTGCTGGGGTACGGCTGGGCTGCGGCGAGCGCCACCGCGAACATGAGGGACGCGGCAAGGATGAAGCGCATGGTGCCCTCCTCTCAGGATCGCAATACTTTACCCGCAGCGGCGCCGGTGAGCGCGCCCTTTTACTGCGTCATCACGCCGTTGGCGAGCGTCATCTCGATGCCGTTCGAGCGCATCACCGGCGCTTCCCGCCGCCGGCAGGCGGTCCGGTCGGCGTCCTGAAGTTTCGCGGCACGACGCGAGGTTCCCATCCTTTACGCGACGAAGCGGACTATGCGGTGGCATATGGTGAATGGCGGCGTAGAATCGCGTCCGCTGACGCCCAAACGCGCGCTCTACCGGGGAGGCAGACCTGTTAAGTCCTGCCGGGCGCGCGCCGAGCTTGGGGGCGGAACGTGCCTTCAGGACGCGCTACGGTGGCCGTTGGCGCGACGCTCGGCGCGAGCGATGGCGCGCGCGGGGCGCGTTCGCTGCATACCGCTGTTAGGCGTTCTCGTCGCTCATGATTGCGCATTGCGTGCGCTAGCACTCAAAACACGCACCTTCGACGCCGGGAAGAATCTCGAACGGCAGGTCGGCCGAGCTGCGCGCCTCGTCCACCAGGCGATCCAGCGCTGCGTCGTCGTGCCGCGGATCGTGGTGGAAGGTGACCAGGCGCTTCACGCCGGTGCGGGCCGCGAACTCGAGCACATGCGGGATCGCGCTGTGCCCCCAGCC
>Ga0075420_100006663_pt1 | contig 10185 bp, 7 predicted proteins | sample SoiMetdeltSBSDD4_FD_75296 | JGI IMG/M metagenome (GOLD analysis project Ga0075420, IMG submission 75296) | Bulk soil microbial communities from a Populus tree surrounding site in Tennessee, USA - Soil MetaG P. deltoides SBSDD4 | ecosystem: Environmental > Terrestrial > Soil > Tree plantation...
CTCTGCGCCATCGACCAGCTTTCCCTGTGGATCGCGAACCGTTCCGCGGATGGTTTCTTGTCTGGACTCTTGTCCGAGTCCGGAGGTGGCAACTATCAACAGTCCTGCCACGATACGGAAGATTTTGTGAGGATTCATGTCCCCTGCCCCTCCTTCGAGAGCAAAGTGGATTCAGCCTTGCGGCCGTTCCCAGGCAGGTCTTCGGACTTATGGGCTACCTACTGATCGCCACTTCCCAACCTCTTGGCGAGGCCAGTGTGTTCTGCGACGTTCGTTCCCAATCACCGCTGCGGGACAGTCCCGGATTCACACCGGGTTCCCTTTTCAACGCCCCCGCGAAGAGGCGTACCTTGGAAGATCTGAGCTTAGCAGATCGCACTACCCGACGCCGTTGCTACGGCATCGTTCCCGCGCGGGCTGCATACTCCCATTCCGCCTCGGCAGTGAACTCAGGCTTATGCTCATCCGGGCGCGACCTCCGTCAGCTCCAGCGTCAGCATTGCCCCGCACTTCGCGCACACTAACTCTTCCGCGCCCACCATGTACACTGCCGTCGATTCGCACTTGGCGCATGCCACCGTCGGATCGGCCGCCTCCGGCAACGGTTCGGGCGGCTTCACTTCCGCCAGTGTCGCCCCGGTTGCATGAGTCACCGGCTCAAACGTCGTGTAACAGTCCGCGCAAACGTGATTGAAGCAGCACGCCGGTGAACAGCTATACGAGACGTCCGTCGAGCCGCATTGCGGACACGCGATCGTCAGCTTCCGCGTCCCGGGCATCGCTCACCCGCGCGCGCCGAACTGATGCGGCTTCGCCGTCCACTTTGCCTTCCGGTACTCGCCCATATCCAGATCGCCCGCAAGCGACCCGTTGCTGTACTGGCCCGTGAACGTGAACCCCAGATTGTCGCCGTGCTCCTCGGTGTAGGAGCTCCGCATGGTCACCTTGTCGCCCTCGATCCGCCCGGACAGGTCGCGCGAAACAAAATCCCCTTGATGCGTGCCAACGATCTGCGCGCCCTCCTGCTTCAGGTGCAGCGCATGTTGTGTCACACCGGCGGTGAACTCGATCGTCACGTCCCATCGCCCGTTGAGGTTCGTCGCCGGTTGCTGCGGCGCCACTTTCGGCTTTGTCGCCCGCTTCTGCGACAGAATCGAGTGAATCCGGTCCGCGACAATCTTGTCCTCGCCCGGCGCCATCATGTATGCCGCCAGCGAAATCCCTGTGTCGCCGCCGCCCGCGCTGTCCCGCTGCCTTCCGCCACCTCCACCCGCCAGCGCTACCCGCGGTTCAGTCGTATAGAGGATGTCGGTCAGCTCCGCGCCGGTGATGTTCAGCTTGTCCGCGTTCCATCGAATCGTCAGTCCCGGGGTCCGATTCGACAACCCACGTGGCTCGCGCACCGACGCCGTCACACCCTCCACCGTCTGCACCTTCGACGCGATGTGGCTCATCCACGACATCCACGTCTTCCACTCGGCCGCATGGTCGCGCTTCACCCACGCCTCGATCGCCGCCAGCATCCCGATCGCCTCTTCCTTGCCCACCTTCATCGCCCGGCCATAGCCATGATGCGGCGCGCCGTGAATCCACGCCGCCTGCACCAGGTCCTTCCGCCCCAACAGCACGCCCGCGCACTGCGGCCCCCGAATACACTTGCCGCCGCTATAAGCCACGAGCGTCGCACCCTTCTGCAAATGCACGTTCGGAATCGTCAGAATCTCCGCCGCTGCGTCCACTAGCACCGGCACCTTGTGTTCCTGGGCAATCGCCGTCAGCGTCTCAAACGGCAGCGGATCGCGGTCCATCCCGTCGCGCGCAAACACATAGATCATCGCCGTCTTCGGCCCGATCGCCGCCTTCAAGTCATCCGCGGTATCGATCTCGACAATGCGCACGCCCACCGCGCGAATCGCCGCGTCATACACATTGCGTGACCGTTTCGGAATGATTACCTCGTCCTTTTGAAACCCCGCGAGATTCGGTATCCGCACGTGCAAATCCGGATTTGCTCCCGCCACGCACGCTGCCGTCGCATGCGACATCGCAGCCGCGCACCCCGACGTCACCGTGCCCCACTCCGCGCCTGTAATCGCCGCCAGCCGCGCGCCTATTGCATCGAACAATTCGTCTAACGGAACAAAGTGCAGCGCCGCCGCTTCCTTCGCATTCCGCACCGCATCCAACTCAAGCGATCCGCCGATCGCCGTCAACGTGCCGCGGCAGTTGATCAACGGCGTCACCCCGATCGACTCATAGATCTTTGGCCCGATCGCCAGCGCTTTCGCCGCGTTCGGAGCGCCCGTTGCGCTCCCCGCCAAAAGTGCCGGAGCCGTTGCCCACCCTGCCCGCGCAAATAGGTCGCGGCGGCTGAATCGGGGAAGGGAATTGGAGAGGAGTTGCTTGATCTGGTCGAACATACGAGCCATGCTAGCACCCGTGCTCGCCGGCAACCCGACGGCAGCCCGCCAAGCTTGTGTGGCCGGTCACTTTCCGGGATACCCAACAAAAACAACCAGGCGGATGCTTTAACGCTATGCGGTTGATCGCGAGTATCCCCCGCGGGGGTGCGTCATTCATGCCGCAAGGCCGTGGTGGGGTCGACACGCGCTGCGCGCAGCGCCGGAAGCAGAGCCGCTAACGAACAAGCGAAGAGCAAGCATGCCAAAGGTGCTGCGATGCTCCAGATGTCCGATGGCTTCACGTCATACAGAAGAGCGGTAATGAACTGTGACGCGGCGACACCACCGCCGAGACCGAGCACCAGACCAATCAGCGTTACCAGCCCGATTTCTGAAAGGACTAGGCGTACGACTCGCAGCGGTTGCGCTCCGAGGGCCACGCGGATCCCGATCTCACGGGTCCGCTGGACGACACCGTAGCTGAGGACGCCATAGAGTCCCACGGCGACCAGCACGATCGCCACAATCGAGAAGAACCCTGAGAGCAGCGCCAGCAGACGTTCCCGCACGAGAGTATCGTCGACGAGAGTGGACTGAAGCGTGACGCCGGTCATTCGGAAGGCCGGATGCACACGCGGCAGTTCTTTCTGGAGAAGCGCTGCCAACGCAGCCGGTTCGAGCTGTGTCCGTACCTGGAGCGAAGCCCCGCTCTCCGGCTGCAGAAGCGCGTAAACGGTCGGCGGGGTTGCGTCTCGAACGCTGTCGTATTTCGCGTCTCCGGCGATGCCTACGATGTCTTGAGCGATCAATGTGCCTCCCCTCCCCACACGAAAGAAGCGCTTGCCGAGCGGAGACTCACCGGGGAAATTGCGACGGGCAAAGCTCTCATTGACAATGACCACCGATGGCGACTTCTCCTGGCCGTCACGCCATTCAAAATCCGTCCCTCCGGCCAGGCGAATGCGCATCGTTTCGAGGAAGCGCGGAGAGATGGGCAGATAGTGGTGCTCGTAGGCGTCCACGGGTCGACCAGGTATTCGCAGGTTCTGCGTCGAGGCGGAGCCTCCAAACAGGCCCCATCCGGACAGACTGGCAGACTGAACTCCAGGGCTCTCTTTCAAACGGTCCAGGAGCTGATGCCACACTGCGAAGGCGTTTTGCCCGCCTTGCCGCAGGTCTTTGGCTTCCAATTCGATGACAACCAGGTTGTTGCGATCGAAACCGAGGTCGGTCCGACCCAACTTTGCGAAACTGGCCAGAAAGAGCCCGGCGACAAACAACACGAGGAAGCTGAACGCCGTTTGTGCGGCCACCAACGGCCGGAAAAGACCAATCCTTGCCGTCTGCTTTCCGCCTCCCGATTTCAGTGCGTCGTTGGGCGATACTACCGAAGCGCGCAACGCCGGCGCCAGGCCGAACAGAAATGCCGTCAGACTGCCTGCGGCAGTCAGAAAACTGAGTACGCGCCAATCGAGCCGAAGATCGAGGCGGACGGTTCTATAGGAGGTTGACAGCATGTCCGTAATGAGCGGACCCGCCTGGCTCGCGAGAAGCACGCCGAGCAGGCACGACGCGATGGATAAAAGGGCGCTCTCAATCAACATCTGCTGGACCAACCTGCCCCGTCCCGCACCGATCGAGAGCCGGAGGGCCATCTCGCGGTCGCGCGCCGCCGCCCGGGCAATGAGCAGGCTTGCGACATTTGAGCAGGCGATGAGCAACACCAGAACTGCGATAATGCCGAGCACCCACATCGGGCGTTCGAAGCTCTGCCGGAGCGCGGACGGACCATTCGCCGCCGATCGCAAATAGAATGGCGCGTGAATGAAACGCTCGACACTGTCACGCGGCTCATCGGCGCGCCGCCCGGAGGCTCGCTCGCGCCGAAAATTCGTGAATACCGTTCGCAGGACCGCCTGTGCCCGGTCCGCTGTCACGCCGGGCTGCAAACGCCCCCAGATCCGAAACCAGCTCCAGCCAGGTGATGCCAGTGAGGTCTCATCCGACATCATGTTCGGCACCCAGAGGTCCGTATGGATTCCGGGTTCGACACCGGTGAATCCCTTCTCGGCCACTCCCACAATCTGTAGCTGTTTGTCTCGAATGGTGACCCAGCGGCCCAATACGCCCGGGTTCCTGCCGAATCGCCGTGACCAGAAGTCATAGCTCAGCACGGCCACTGGATGCCGGCCCGGTTTCAAATCATCGGACTCGATCAACAGCCGGCCCAAGGCAGGCTTTACGCCGAGGATGGGGAACGCGGTTCCCGAAATCCACTGCGCGTAGACCTTCTCGGGCTGTCCACCGGAGCCATCAAAAACCGCATCTCGCCTCGACTGAAAGCTCATGCCAAAGAGCTGCGCCTGAGACCGGCTCGCTTCACGCATGCGTTCGAACAGCGGGTAATTGAAGGCCGCGCGATCCTCCGGGTCTCCCGGCGATTGATACACGGCATAAACGAGCCGCTCGGGATCGTTCACCGGCAACGGCCGCAGGATCAGCGCATCAATCAGCGAAAAGGCAGCGGTACAGGCGCCGATCGCCAGCGAGAGAGAAACCACTGCCGCGGCTGTCACGATTTTGTTTTTTCGACAAAGCCGCAGACCGAAGGCAACGTCCACTAGGATCGATTCAAACCGCGGAAAGAGTTTGATTTCTGTGCTCGATTCGCGAAGGCGAAGCGCGTTACCAAGCTGGCGGCCCGCTTGCTCTTTCGCTTGCTGCGGGCTCATGCCGGCGCGCCTGAGTTCTTCGGTCCTGGCCGCGAGGTGGAACTGGATCTCGTCTTCGAGATCCCGATTCAGGCGGTCCCGCCTGATACCGTTCAGAAAACGCGAGAACCACGACATGGACATCCTCCTATGCGTGCTTTAAGGCCCGCACCACCGCTGCGTTGACTGCCAGCCATCGCTTCTCTTCGGCATCTAACCGTCTGCGCCCGTCGGCAGTGATCTCGTACACCCTGGCCCGGTGCTTGTTCTCGGTGGTGAGCCACTTGGCCTTGATCCAGCCCGATTCCTCCATGCGGTGGAGTGCCGGATAGAGCGAACCCTCTTCGACGCGGAGCACATCTTCGGAGACCTCTTGAATGCGGACGGTAATGCCGTAGCCATGCAGGGGACCGCGGCGCGCAAGAATCTTCAGCACAAGCAGCGGGAGAGAACCTTGAAAGGCTTCCTGTCGGGCCATACCTAGTATTCTTACTTAGACATCGATGCTTGTCAAACGGGCGCGATGCCTGCTTCGTCTCGTCAGCGAATGACCGGCGCACCAGCGATCTCACTTGAAACAATGGGCCCTTGCCCGCCGGTAGTCGCGAAGTGTACCCAGCGCCCCTGCGGCCGGTATATCGTAGAGAGACTTGCGGTCGCGAATTCACTTATGTTGCCATTGCGAAGCTTGCCCCTGCTGCTACTCGCCTTCCAGGCCGCCGCCCAAAACCCGTTCTCGAGCGAACGGGACGCGGAAATCGGAGGCCGCTTATTTCAGACACATTGCTCTTATTGTCATGGGGCTCGCGGCGAGGGAGGCCGCGGGCCCGATCTGACAACCGGCCAATTCCGCCGCGGCGGCTCCGACGCGGAAATCTACTTCAGCATCCGCAACGGCATCAAAGGCACCGAAATGCCCGCTGTGCAGGCCACCGATGACGATGTCTGGCGCATGGTCGCCTTCGTCCGAATACTGTTCTCCCCCGCCGCCGTCGAAAAACTCCCCGGCGATCCCGCGGCCGGCAAAAGCGTCTTCGAAACCAAAGGTCGCTGTCTCCAGTGCCACAGCGTCGACGCTCGCGGCGGAAACCTCGGTCCTGAACTCACTTCCATCGGTAACCGCTACAGTGCCGGCTATCTTCGCAATTCCCTCCTCAAGCCGGAAGCCGATGTCGCCATTCCCTTCCGCGGCATTCGCGTGGTCACCAACTCCGGCCGGCAATTCAAGGGAGTTCGCCTCAATGAAGACGACATCTCCATTCAACTCCGCGACACCTCGGACAACATGCGCTCCTTCCTGAAATCGGGCCTGCGGGAAATCCACCGCGACAAACCCGCGCTCATGCCCGCCTACGGCTCGCTGCTCACCGCTAAAGAACTGGACGACGTCGTTGCCTATCTCAGCACCCTCCGCGGAAAACCATGAAACGTGCCCTCACCTTCCTCACCGCCGTCTCGCTCTGCGCGCAAGGTCTGCCCGTCACCTACGAGCGCATACGCAATGCCGCGCGTGAGCCCGGCAACTGGCTCACTTATTCCGCCACCTACGACAGTTGGCGCTTCAGCCCGCTCAATCAAATCACCACTGCCAACGTCGGCCGCCTGCGCGTGAAGTGGCTCTTCCAGGCCCGTTCGGAGGAAAAGTTCGAAACCACGCCGCTTGTCGTCGACGGCATCATGTACCTCACGCGTCCGGAGAACGATATCTATGCTCTCGACGCCGTTACCGGCCGCACCCTTTGGACCTACAGCCACCGCAACCCCGAGCGCACGTTCAATTGCTGCGGCAAGGTCAACCGCGGCCTCGCCATACTCGGCGGCAAACTGTTCATGAACACTCTCGATATGCATGTCGTTGCCGTCGATGCGAAGTCCGGCCGCGAGTTGTGGAAGACGAAAATGTTCGACTACACTGCCGCTGGTGGTTATGCCGCCTCCGGTGCGCCTCTCGTCGTCAAAGACAAGGTAATCGTCGGAATGGCCGGCGGTGAACGCGGCGTCTCGGGTTTTCTCGATGCCTACGATGCGGAAACCGGCAAGCACATCTGGCGCTTCCATACAATCCCCCAGCCCGGTGAACCCAACTTCGGCACCTGGGCAGGCGATTCCTGGAAAACCGGCGGCGCCGCAACCTGGAATAACGGATCTTATGATCCTGAATTGAACCTCGTCTACTGGGGCACCAGTAATCCCTGGCCCGATTACAACGGCGACTTTCGCAAAGGCGACAACCTCTACTCCTGCTCCGTCCTCGCGCTCGACGCCGACAGCGGCAAGCTCAAATGGTATTACCAGTTCACGCCGCACGACCTCCACGACTGGGACGCTACGCAAATCCCCGTGCTCTTCAATGACGTCTACGCCGGCAAACAGCGTAAGCTCATGGCCTGGCCCAATCGCAATGGCTTCTATTACCTCCTCGATCGCGTCACCGGCGAATTTCTCAAGGCAAAGGCCTTCGTCCGCCAAACCTGGGTCAAGGGCTTCGACAGCAAGGGCCGCCCCGAGGTGATCCCCGGCAACGAGCCGACCGAGGAAGGCAACGATAAGGTTTTCCCCGGCGTTGACGGCGCCGCAAATTGGATGTCGCCCAGCTACAGCCCGCTCACGAAACTCCTCTACGTTTTCGCGCGCGAAGAACGCCGCATCTTCACTAAAAACGCCGTGCGCCACCCAACCACCGCCGCCGACGAAGGGGATTTCAATCGCGCCGGTCCCACCGTGCGCCGCCGCACCCCGCGCTTTGCTCCCGAAGAAAGCTGGGGCAAGGTCTCCGCCATCGATCCCCTCACTGGCGACGCCAAATGGGAGCACAAGGTGGTCTCGCCTCCTTGGGGAGGCGTCATGGCCACGGCGGGTGGTCTCGTCTTCGGGGGCACGCTCGAAGGCGTGGTGTTCGCCCTCGACGCTCGAACCGGCCGGCGCCTCTGGCACTTCATGGGCAACGATCGCGTCTACTCCGCGCCCATCAGCTTCCTCGCCAACGGAAAACAACTCGTCTCGCTTCCTGTCGGCGACGTGCTCATCACGTTCGGTCTCGACTGATGCGCGTCGTCCTGCTCGCTCTCTTCGCCGCGCTCCTTTTATTGCCCGCTGAGCGCGAAGGCCAGGCCATCTTCGAAGGCAAAGGAAAATGCCTCACCTGCCACTCGATCAACCAAAAGGGCGGCGGCCTCGGGCCTGACCTCGGCATGGTTGCCGTCACGCGCACGCCGCACGCTCTGCGCCTCGCCCTCACCGATCCCAACTCCGAAATCTACCCGGAGTATTTCACCCTTGTTCTCACCACGCGGCGTGGCGAAAGGATCGAAGGCATCGCACTCAACGAAGACGATCTCTCCATCCAATTGCGTGACCGCTCCGGCGCGCCACGTTCGTTCCTCAAGTCTGACCTTCGCGAATGGCATCGTGAAGAACGCTCACTCATGCCCTCCTACGCGTCCACGCTCTCGCCCACCGAACTCGACAACCTGCTCACTTACCTCGCCACTCTCCGTGGCGCCGTTCCACCGCGCGCCTCCCGCACCCGCGAAATCGCGCGCGTCTCCGAAACCCTCGGCTGGCTCACACGCGCCGACCGCGACGCCGACGAGCGTCCCGAAACCTTGCTCGATGCTCTGGCCCTCACCAACGGCATGACCGTCGCTGACATTGGCGCCGGCCTCGGCTACCACACCTGGCGCCTCGCACGCCGCGTAGCGCCATCGGGTAAGGTCGTCGCCGTCGATGTGCAGCAGGCAATGCTCGATCAAGTCGCCGCCGAATTAAAGCGTCGCGGTACCGCTAATGTCGAACTCGTACTGGGAACCCAGCACGATCCTCGCCTGCCTGCTGCTTCCTTCGATCTGATCTTCGTCGCCAACTCTTACCACGAGTTCGCCGACCCTCCCGCCATGCTCGCCGCAATCCATCGCGCCCTTCGGCCCAACGGCCGCCTCGTCATCATCGAATACGCCAAGGAAGCCCGCGGCGTCCCCGTCTCCCAACTCCACAAAATGTCTCTCGAGGATCTCCGCTCTGAGATCGAACCCGCGGGCTTCCGTCTCGAACGCATCCTCGACTTTCTGCCCATTCACCACGGACTAATTCTGAGTCCAATTCGCTGACCCACTTTGCCGTTTCATCGCGCGTGTTCGAGTGGACAACTATGAACATCCAACGAATCTCATATACGGCTCTCGCCTTAGTCTTTATCTCAACGATGCCCTCCTTCGCGGCAGTGAAACTCACTGCCCTGCAAATCACCTCAACGGATGTGGATGGCAAGATCCAAGGAGTGGGCGCCCATCGCTTCAAAACGACTCAACAGGGCGGCCAACCCACCATCTTTCTCGTGAAAGGTGAGGACATCGACGGCGAAATCTTCAACGGCCCTAAATCAGCCGACGCAAATATCGACCTGACGCTTTCTGCCGGCACGCACACATATACGATCTATACCGAAAAACTGAACTCTTACGACTGGACCTACTACACCATCAACTTTTACTTTGATAAAGCCAATGCGCCTCAAGTCTCCGCGTTCGCGCCGCTGAACGTCACCTCCACGCAGTTCTTCCCTCCCTTCGACGTCAATCCCGGTGCGAAGGTCGAGAACCTGGCCGGCCATCAGGTGGACAACCCGAAGACCCTGATCTACAAGTCCGGTCAAACAGAAGTCAAAATCACCGGCTTCAACTTCTCCGATCCCAATCTCTTCAAGAAGGACCGCGTTCACGCCCACGAAGTTCGCAGCGACAAGATCTACGACTACGTTGGCCAATTCACCGTCGAAGTCACCGCGCCGCCCACAATCTCCGCCGGTGGCGTCGTCAATGCCGCCAGCTTTACTCCGAAAGTGGCTCCTGGCGCGCTCATCAGCATCTTTGGAACCGACCTCGCCACCGGCACCTATAGCGCTGGTGCCGTACCGCTGCCCACCGAACTCAACGGGACTTCCGTAAAGATCGGTGGCAAGGACGCTCCTCTCGTCTTCGTCAGCGCCGGACAGATCAACGCTCAAGTCCCCTACGAAGCGCTCGAAGGCGCCAACGTTCCCGTGGTCGTGAAGGTCAACGGCGTATCGAGCCCCA
>Ga0075420_100006665_pt1 | contig 10185 bp, 14 predicted proteins | sample SoiMetdeltSBSDD4_FD_75296 | JGI IMG/M metagenome (GOLD analysis project Ga0075420, IMG submission 75296) | Bulk soil microbial communities from a Populus tree surrounding site in Tennessee, USA - Soil MetaG P. deltoides SBSDD4 | ecosystem: Environmental > Terrestrial > Soil > Tree plantation...
CCCGCCGAGGACGTCAAGCTGTTCAAGCGAAGCGTCGACCTCGAGCGCGTCATCATCGACGGCTACGTGCAGTGGCTGGCCGAGACGGGCGCGGACTCACAGCTGACCGTGGTATCATCCGAGACGTACGTCGAGGCCGAGTTGCCCGATACCAATGTGCTGCTGATCGGCAAGTTGGACGTGCGCCTTCGTCGCGCCTATGACCGGGCGATCCTGTTCGCGGACCACAAGTTCGTCGGTTCGATACCCCAGGCCGTTCGTCTGCTGCCGATGAACTCGCAGATGAAGCTGTACGTGTGGCTGGAGTGGCAAAACGCCGGCGACGGCGAGCGGGTCGTCGGCGCGCTCTACAACATGCTCCGGCGAGTCAAGCGCACCGCCGCGGCCACACCACCGTTCTACGAGCGCGTCGAGCAGCACCACAACCCACAGGAGATCACCAACTTTGAGCTGACCACGCGCGGCACGGTCGTGCAGATCCAGACGGCGGAGACGTACCTCAACGAACCCAACTTCGGGTTTACGACACACGAGGTCGCGTACCCAAGTCCGACTCCCGACTGCGCGTGGGATTGTCCGTTCGTGCAAGTGTGTCCGATGTTCGACGACGGTTCACGCGTGGAGGATGCGCTGCAGGCCCACTTCATCGCCGGCGATCCCTACGACTACTACCGAAGGGAGCTCATCGCGTGAACCCACCCAGTGGCACCCTGTCTGGTATCATCCACGCCGCGTCCAAGGTCGGTAAGTCGACGCTGTGCAGCACCGCGCCTCCCCCGATCTGCGTCTGGGACGTCGAAGGCTCGTGGCGATTCATCGACCGCGCCGGATTCTGTCGAGTGGGGCAGCACCTCGGTCCCACGTGTTCGTGCCCGCCGCTACGCAAGGTATACTGGGATCCGAACACCGAGCCGCCACCCCGTTACGACGGCACGTGGGAGGCCTGTCTCGTCAACGTGCGCGACTGGCGCACCCTGACGAACGGCTACAACTGGCTGGCGCACCCCGGTTATCACGACTTCAAGTCGCTGGTCATCGACAGCGTCACGGAGAGTCAGCGGAAGCTCAAGACGAATCTCAAGGGTCTCGAGCAGATGAAGATTCAGGACTGGGGTTCGCTGCTCGTCCAGATGGATAAGTTGATCCGCGACTGCCGTGACCTGGTGCTGTTACCCGAGTCACCGCTGCGCCTGGTGGTGTTCGTCGCCGAGACACGCCAGGAGAACGGTAAGTGGCGACCGTACATGCAAGGTCAGATCTCGGTCGCGTTGCCGTACTGGGTGGACATCGTGGGTTACCAGTACCCGTCCTGGGAGAACGACGCGGACGGTCAGTCGCAGGTACTGGTGAACCGACTGTGGATCGGACCGTCCGCGCAGTTCGAGACCGGCGAGCGGGTGCAGGGTCGCCTGGGTCACGACATTCGCGACCCACACCTAGGTAGAATGATGGAGACCCTATTCGGGGTCGAGCAGCCTGAGGAGGCAACCACGTGACCGATCCGAATCACGTGTCGTGGGGTTCACTACGACAGAAGGCCGAGGACGCGACCAAGCCGGCGCCTCCCGGTGACTACACGGTCGAGGTGAAGAGCGCCGTCGTCAAGGCCGCCTCGACCAGCGGCAACCCGATGATCGTGGTTACCGGAAAGATCACCGAGGGTCCGTACGCCGGTAAGACCGTGTTCAACAACTTCAACATCACGTATGACAACGACTTCGCATTGGCGATCTTCTTCCGGCACATGGCGGCGTTCGGTCTCGGTGCGGCGTTTTTCGACTCACTCGCGCCGGGCGATATCGAGCCGGTCGCACAGGCGCTGGTCGGTCGGTCGGCCCGCTGGACGTTGTCGATCCGACAGTGGCAAGGCCAGGATCGAAACCAGGTAGACACGATCGCGCCGTTGGGCGGACCCGGCGCGGCCGGTCCCGTACCACCGGTACCCGGGGGATCTCCGGCCTCAGTTCCGACTCCGAACGTCGGCCCGCCGTTGCCGGTCGCCGCACCACCCGGGCCATCTACGCCACCGTCACTACCGACACCCGCGCCGACCGAGGCGACCGTGCCACCCGCCCCACCGCCACTCCCCTTCTAAATTCGATATAGTGAGACCGACGGCCGGGTTCAGCGTCGCACCCGGCCGTTCTCTCGTAGATCGAGTGAGGAGTAGACGATGAAGATCGGGTACGGTAAGCTGGGTCGCAGCATGCCGCTGACCCTCTCACAATGCGGTAACCTCGGCGGCGACGTCGAGATGGTGCCCACGATCGATGCGCTGGCACGGCGGCATCCCGATGACGAGTTCTGGCTGCTCGGTCGCAACTCGGGTGAGGAACCCGTGTCGGTCGGACTGCCTTCGAACGTGATCAACCCGTGGAAGTGGTGGGGACCCGCGGTGTTGGAAGCCAAGCGTGCCGTCGGCCTCAACCACCCTGACCTGTCGATCGAGGAACACGACAAGCTCGGTCGGATCTTCGATGAGATCACGACGCCAACGTTTGTCGCGATGGATGCGTTGGTGCTCTGGGTTGGACAGCACGGCACGACGAACTCACCGATCCCGGGCGTTCGTAAGGAAGGCCTCACGAAGCCTCACGACTGGTGCGCGCTCTACTGCTCATATGTGCTGCGCGGCGTCAACGCGTGGCGCGACGTAGATCCGTGGAAGCGTGAGGAGGTGTGGCTCAACTCGGATCCGCGTAACTACATGAAGATGCGCGACCTGAAGTGGCCCCTACGACACCCGGTGCTGACACAGTACACGTTCATCAACCGTATGAAGCACGAGCGGTACGGCGACGGTGACGCCTTTGAAGAGTGGTCGGCGCACAACCACTGCGCACTCGAGCGGTCGAGTCACCGCGACAGGCTGTGGCTCTCTTACGCGCGCAACGAGTACGCCCGTCTCGAGGTCAACTCCCTGCTTCCCGGCGCACCGTTCGCGAAGGACGCGTGGTTCAGAAAGTATGATGCAGACCCAGCGCCGTTTGGCATCTTCATCAACGAGACGCGCCGTTACGTCAACTCGGCGAAGACTCGCTCACGGATCTTGCGCGACTGGGTGCTGCCACTCGAACCGGCGTTCATCCACGGCACGTGGTCGAAGGAGGGCCAGGCCGAGGTCGGTCGCGTGATCGAGCCACTGTCGCCGTCATCGTACTTCGCCCGGCTGCGGACCGTGCGATCAACGTTCACTACCCCGGCCAGTGGCACCGGTTGGGCGACGGCGAAGCCGTGGGAGGCGTTCGCGGTAGGCGTCGTGTGTTTCTTCCACCCGGACTACGACGACCAGGACAACATCCTCGGCGACGCACACCCGGACCTGCGCCGCTGGTTGCGAGTCGAATCGCCGGAACAACTCGCCAACCGTGTCAAGCACATGGCTGCAAACGACGAGCACTGGCGCTGGGTGATCGTCGAACAGTACAATCACTTTCGACGCGCCGTCATCAAACCACGGTATCTGATGGCGATCGAGGAGAGGATCTGGAAGTGAGACGAGGAACCTCGGGCGCCGCGATCATGGTAAGTACCAATAATCCGTTCCGGGTGCATAAGAGGGGCGACGAGCGGGTAGGCACGCAGGGTCGTTGGCTCCGGTCGATCAACCCACTGCCTTCTATCCTCCCGTATGTCTGGACGACGCACGCCGAGTCATACGAGATGGAGTTGCTCCAGGAACCCAACCTCGGTTGGCTCGACACGCAGGTGTTACTGGAGTGGCTCGTGAGACAACTCGAGGATGACATCTGGGCACGCGATCCGGTTGTTGGATTCGACCTCCGGGCACACCAGCGTAAGCTGCTGCTCTACACACCGTTCCACGAGGTGTCGGACCCGGCGTGGACCCGATTCGTCGAACTACGACGAGAGATCGACTGGGACTCCCTGCGCCGCTGTCTCACACACGGTGACCCGACGTACGACAACGTGATGTTCCGTGACAACTCTGGTAAGCTGCCGACGCCGGTGCTGGTGGACCCGCTGCCGGCGACGCCGGCGGTGCCCGACCTTTGGTCGGTGGACCTGGGTAAGCTGCTGCAGTCGTGCCTCGGTTGGGAGGTGCACCGGTACTCGGATATTCGCATGTCATTCGCACACCCGCTGGAGCTACGCCAGGCGCTCAAGCTCGAACAGACGGACAACGAGTGGCGCGCGACCGTGTACTGGTGCGTCGTGCACCTGCTACGTACGCTGCCGTACCTCGAGTCCGCGACCACACGCATAGGCGTGGGAAGGATGATCGATGAGGCGTTACTTCTACTTTGATGTTGATGGCGTGCTCGTGGACTCACGTGCCACCGTGCGGGCCTCCTACGAGGAAGCCCTCGGCCAGCGCATCGATGACGTCATCTGGCAGGAGGTCTGGGGCAAGCCGTGGCGAGAGTGGCTGGTCAAACACGTCGGGGAGATCGGAGAGGCGGTCGGTGTTCACCGACGTAAGAACGACGTTTACCGCGAGTTGATCCGCGGCGGTCACGCGACGCCGCTGGCTGGTGCGGACGCCGTGCGTCGACTCTACGGCGCAGATCACGGTGTGCGTCTAATCACCGGCGCGTCCGAGACGGCCGCGCACGCCGTTCTACACTGGCTCAACATACCGATCCAGCTGCTGGACGTCACCGAGGCGAGTCGCTCCGACAAGGTGACCCGACTCGCGTATCTCGAGTCGCACGGTGGCGTCATTCACACCGACGACGACGAGAAGCTGATCACCGAACTCGAGGAGCGCCGGGTACCCGCGGTGCACTTTCACGGTCAGTCGATCAACGAGCTGATGGATGAGTTGTGGACACGGTCATCCTAGCCGCGGGACGTAACCAACGGCTGCAGCACATCATCCCGCCGTATCACAAGCCGTTCATCGTGCTGAACGGTCGATCGGTACTCGAGCGGGCGGTCGACGTCGCTACCCAGGTCCACCCAAGCGATCGTTGCATCGTTGTATGCGCCCCCCAAAACGCGGTGCAAGCTGCGCACGTGGTCAACGGCCGGGCACTACTCGCGGTGCAGGCGATGCCACGTGGCCCCGGCGATGCGTTGTGGTGTGGACTACAACTCGTGGTCACCGAACACGTGCTGGTACTCATGGGTGACAACGTGACGGACGTCGGGGATGTGCGACAGTTTCAACCCACTGATGGCAACGTGACCGAACGTGTCGGCGTTCAGCGCACGCGAGATCTCGAGCGTGCCACGTCATTCACCGTGTGGAACCACAAGTCACGGCGCTGGGAGGAGAAGGTGCCGATCGGACCCGAGCACACCGAACCCACCGTCGACATCTACGGCGATGACACCCAGCTGGTTACGTGCTGGTTCGGGCCCCTCATGTTACGCACCGCTAGGGCACTAGACATTCTCACTACGGCACGCGTTATCGATGATGGTACGGTTCGACCCGAGCTACTTATCGGGCCCATCTTAAGTGAGTTGGCACCCAACGGCGTTCACGTCTCGGTGCACACATCCGACGTTGACACGGAGGTACTGCGGTGACACAGACCGCCCTGGTGACCGGCTCGAACGGCTTCCTCGGTCGGCACTTCGTGCGTGAGCTCGAATCACGTGACTGGGATGTCGTGACGATGGACGGTGAGGATCTCTCCAACGACGTTCGCGCGCTCTGGTACGAGACGGTCGATGACACGTACGACCTCGTGGTACACTGCGCGGCCGTGGGCCCAAACCGCGTGGCGATGGCGACGCCGAGCATGAACCTCGCCACCAACGTGCAGCTCGACGCGACGCTGTTCAACTGGGCCGTGCAGACCAACCAACGACACGTGCTCTACATCTCCTCATCGGCGATCTACCCCGTGGAACTGCAGACCATTGGCCTGAACATGCCCGGCACCGAGGTACTACTGAGTGAAGGTGACGTGCACTTGGACGATCCCGAGGTGCGCGCCCCGGACGGCGACTACGGCTGGACGAAGTGGCTCGGCGAGCGCGTGGCGCACCGGGCGCGCGCGCTCGGTCTACACGTCACGATCGTGCGACCGTTCTCCGGGTACGGCGAAGACCAGGATCCCGAGCACTTCCCGTTCCCCGCCATCATGCGACGAGTGTGCAACGGCAACCTCACCGTGTGGGGGCCGCCCGGCCAGCGCCGCGACTGGATCCACGTCGACGACGTCGTACGCGGCGCACTGGCGATCGCGGAGACGACGGTCAACGAGACGGTGAATCTCTGCACCGGGATCGGAACCACGTTCGGCGACCTGGTCGTCGCGATGGCCCTGGAGTTGGAGTTGGAACTGCCCATCGCTCATCACCACATTATATATGACGAAACCAAGCCGACGGGCGTGTTTCACCGCGTCGGTGACCCAGCACACATGCACGAGTTCTACGAACCGAAGGTCACACTTAGGGAGGGGATCCAGCGTGCAGTCCGAGCCGCCGGCGCCTGATCAACCCGACCGACTCGCCGCGATGATCGCACTCCAGCGCTCGCTGCAGGAGACGCACATGTTACGCGGCAACACGTTCGCCGACCTGACCACGCTGGAGCGGGTGCGTTACGTCAGGGACATGTACGTCGCCGCGATCAAGGAGCTCGGCGAGGTGCTCGACGAGACGACGTGGAAGCCGTGGTCAAGCGCGCAACCCGCGATCCACGATGATCACGTGTTCGGCGAGTTGATCGACGTATGGCACTTCCTCATGAACCTGTTCCTCGTCGCGCGACCCAACGCGACATCGGAAGAGATCGCCGCCGAGATCTACCGCACGTACCGACGGAAGCGTCAGATCAACGTCGAGCGCCAGGTCAACGGCTACGACGGCGGCGGCAAGTGTCCGCTGTGCAAGCGTGCTCTTGACGACGTAGGATACTTCACCGACCCGACCGGAGAGTTCATGCTCTGCCTCGGTTGCCGTGCCAGCTTCCCGGCGAGCGACGCGGCGTGACCTACCGCGCGCTGGACGTCATGGGCTTCGCCGGTGGGTTCACCCTCGGCGTCGTGCAGGCCGGCTTCGAGCTGGTCGGCAAGCGGGAGCTCAAGGGCGGGTTCGGCGTGGCGAACTGCGAGGCCAACCGGCACCTACTCGGCTCACGCTGGCAGACCGAGGTCAGCCACGAGGGCGAGTGGACGCCGGTGGACGCCGAGCTGGTCTTCGGCAACCCACCCTGCTCGGGCTTCTCGGTGATGTCGGCAAAGACGTTTCGCGGCGCGGACTCGAAGATCAACCACTGCATGTGGGCGTTCGTCGAGTACGCGGCGCGCGTGCGGCCACAGGTCGCCGCGTTCGAATCAGTCCAGCAAGCATACACGAGCGCCGACGGCCGCGTGCTCATGACGTCGCTGCGCGATCGACTGGACGAGTTGACCGGCTGGCACTGGAATCTACACCACGTGCTACACAACGCGTACTCGGTGGGTGGCGCCGCACAACGACGTCGCTACTTCTGGGTGGCGTCGCGTGTGCCGTTCGGCGTCGAGGAACCCGACCCGCGCACACGCCTTCCCCTGCTGCGCGACGTGATCGGCGACCTCGCCCAACTCGGCCAGACGTGGCTACCGCAACCCTACCGAGCCAGCGCCGATCCCTGGGCCGAGCCGCGTCGCCGTACGGACGGCGCGGTGGACGGCCACGTGTCCCTGGACATCCCCCTGACCCGTCGGATACGGCAACTACTGGACGCCGTCGACTGGAAGCCGGGGGAGGCACTCGGCGACGTGTTATCCCGTTACTGGGATGAGTACGGCCGGCTGCCCAACGGCTTCGACGAGGAGAAGATCGTTAAGAACGAGTTCCGCGTGGGTTACACGACCCCGACACGCTGGAACGGCGACAACCCGGCGCGAGTGATCACCGGCGGCGCGTTGCAGATGGTCGTTCACCCCTGGCTCGACCGCACGATCACCCATCGTGAGGCCGCCCGGGTGATGGGTTTCCCCGACGACTGGCTGATCGAACCACTACGCGGCCGGTCGGGTCTACACCTCACGTGGGGTAAGGGAATCACGGTCGACTGCGGACGCTGGCTCGGCAGCTGGATTAAGCGCGCCCTAGACGGCCAACGGGGCAGTGTCGCCGGCAAGCTGGTCGGCAACCGCGAGTGGACCATCGACGTCACCAACTCACATCGCAAGTTCATGTGGTAGTGTCGATCTCGACACAGTTTTAAGAATCGGGGAGGTAGTCTTGGGCGCTCCAGCCAGCGAGGAGACCGCACGCCGGCGCGGTCGACCGCGCCCGGATGAAACGATCAACCGCGATGAACTCGTGCTCACGCGCCTGCGTGAGTCCGGCGTGGCGATGACCCGTGATGAGGTCGCCCAGGCGGCTGAACTCACACCTGCGAAGGCGTACCTATCGCTGTGGCGACTGCGTCGCGACGGTCACGTCCAGCGGGTGCACCAGGACGGTAAGCACCGTTGGGTCGTCGTGGTACCGCAGTCTCCGTAGGAGGAAGCGTGGATCCACTACCGGCGCTCCTGCCGACGCTCAGGGAACTGGGTACGGCGGGAGCGCTGCTCGTTGTGCTGCTCGCCCTGTTTCGCGGTTGGCTGGTGATCGGCGCGCAACAGCAACGTCTGATCGACGTCTACGACAAGTTGATCGCGGACAAGGACCGACAGATCGCCGACTGGAAGGCCTTCGGTGAGGCCGCCGATCGACGCGGTGACCTGTTCGGCGAGGCACTCCGGGACAACACCGAGACGTTGCGTACCCAGGTCGAGGTGGGTCGTGAGGTACAGCGCTTCATACTCGGCACGTCGACGGACGGGCGGAGGTCTGCGTAGTGCGCTGGCCGTGGCAGAGAGACATCGATGATCCGTCGCTGAACGGCGCTAGGCTAGAGTCACCGGAGGCACGCGAGGCACGCGAGGCACGCAGAGAGAGTGAGGCCAAGCTCGACGAGGCCCACAACGCGGTGCGTCACTCCGAGCAGGTACGACGAGCGGCAAATCGACTGGCGAATGACCTGACGCAGGCGATGCGGAGGAGAACGGCACGTGGTTGAACTGCTACGTACGCTGGGCACGGGGGCGATGATCGCCGGCATCGTGGCGTTTGTACTGTTTCTCCTTCTCTACCTAACGGGCTCCGACTGGCGCGCGACGCCGATCGGCCGCTACGTGGCGGCGTTCTTCGGTTTGATCGCAGTCTTGTTGATCTACATTGCCGTGATCACGTTCCTTATGCCGGCGTTACCTCTCACCGTGCGACTGATCATTCGGCTCTGGGTATTTGGTTCGTTCGCCACACTGGGCTGGTGGCTCGTCGTGATACTGCTACGTGTCCAGCGTCGAGAACGGCACGATCGAGAGTAGGCGATGATACGTGGGTAAGTGGACCGACGTCGCGACGTGGCGAGGTCCAACCGAGAACGAGGGGCCGGCACTCACGACCCACCGAGGTCTCGTGTTGCACATCGCGCAAGGATATTACGAAGGTACGATCGCGTGGCAGAAGAACCCCGACGCCAACGTGTCGAGTCACTTCGTCATCGGCAAGAACGAGGGTGAGTGCGCACAGATCGTTGACACGGATCGCCAGGCGTGGACCCAGCGGGCGGGTAACTCGTCGTGGATGTCGTCCGAAAACGCCGGGTTCGTACCGGACGCGCTCACCGCGTGGCAGATCGAGGCGAACGCGCGGATCTTCGCGAAGGGTCATCTCGTCTACGGCTGGCCTCTGGTGGTCGCCAACAACCCAACCGAGCGTGGTCTCGGACACCACTCGATGGATCGTGAGGGCATCGACGCCGAGTGGGGTCACGATGACTGCCCGGGGTCCAACATCATCAAGCAGAAGCAGGCGATCGTCGACCGCGCGATCCAGATCGTAAACGGAGAAAGTGACGACATGGAGCAAACCGAGAAGCTGATCAATGACACCGGTTCCTCGAATCGTACCGTGGGCAACGTGCTGGCCGACGTGGAAAACCTACGTAACTGGCTGGTCTCCACACCCGGCACATCAACGCTCGGTACGCCACCGCCGGGTTCGGTCGGTGCGATCATGCTCGAATCGGCTCAAAAGCCGCCGGTCAACGCCGCCGAACTCTGGGCGATCATGCGCGAGGACACCGAGTGGCGCCTGGCGCTAGCCGGTGACATCGCAGCGTTGATCAACCGGAGCTCGATGACGGTCAGTCTGACCGGCTCCATGTCCGGCTCGGCGGTGCCCACGACCTGACTAAACAATCTTGCACGACACCACGGCGGG
>Ga0075420_100006668_pt1 | contig 10183 bp, 10 predicted proteins | sample SoiMetdeltSBSDD4_FD_75296 | JGI IMG/M metagenome (GOLD analysis project Ga0075420, IMG submission 75296) | Bulk soil microbial communities from a Populus tree surrounding site in Tennessee, USA - Soil MetaG P. deltoides SBSDD4 | ecosystem: Environmental > Terrestrial > Soil > Tree plantation...
CATCCTCTACGCGGTGGCGGGCGCGGGCTGGCTGCCGCAGTCGGCCTTCCTCGCCTGTCTCGTGATCCTGTTCGGCCTGGTGACCGCGCTGTGGATCGGCGTCGAGGAGCGGCAGGGACACGGCCGCGGTGCGGTAGCGCGCCTTGGCCGCGTGGTCTTCGGGCTGGTGGTCGTAGGGCTCATCACGCCAACCGCCACGCTGATGCCGCTGTTCTGGCTCGACAGCCGGCTGCCCGCTGACGCCGGGCTGACTGCGATGCTCGCGCCGATCATGACGATCGTACTCATCGCGCTCGCGCTCATCGGCCTCGTGAACGTGGTCGGTGGTCTGCTCGCCATCGCGCGAACGATGCTCGGTGGGCGCCGCCGAGGTGCGACGACCTAGTCCGCGATCTTCGCGCGGCGCCGCAGCGCGGCGCTCTGTGCCAATCTGCCCCCGCCGACAGGCAGTCTGGCGTCCCGGCAGGCCACCGACCAGTGCGGTCTGAGCGAAAGCCCGCGATTCGATGATGAATCTTTCGTGCTTGGCGCACGTCTCAAGTTCGGCACATGCGTTGCAGCCTGTGCCCGTCCCGAGTACGGAGGGAGAGGCAATGGACATCAGGCAGAGGCTGGAGCAGGAGCTGCGAACCGCCGCCGCGCGACTGCGCCACATGGCAGGTGGGGCGGCCCTCGAGGAGTTGCTGGGTCCGACCGGTGAGCACTGGTCGTACGCCGACGAGGTGGACGAGATCCAGGCCAACGAGCGTCGGGAGATCGGCTTCGCGACTCGTGAGCTGCTCGTCGAGCGCGTGAACGCGCTCGCGGCGGCGCTCGACCGGCTCAACGACGGCGAGTACGGGACGTGCGTGGAGTGTGGCGAGGATATCGCGCCCGCCCGCTTGCACGCGCTACCGGAGGTTCAGACCTGCGTCCGCTGCCAGGACCGCATCGAGCGGTACGGCCGGCAGCTGGAGACCGTCGAGGTCGGCGGCGGCGACGAGGACGACGACTAGGCCAATCGCGAGCGCAATGCCTCTGGCGGGGCCGGGAGCGATCCCGGCCCCGTTTTTTTGTACGCTAGGGGTCATGCGCCGAACCCCGATCCTCGATCTCTTCCGGCCCGGCATGCGGGCGGCGGCCCGCGCCTGGTTCGCTCTCGAGTTCCACGGCGTCGAGAACATCCCGCGTGAGGGCCCCCTCATCATCACGCCGAACCACCAGACCTATGCCGATCCGCCGCTCGTCACCATCCCGATTCGGCGTCGGGTCTACTACATGGCCTGGGACAAGCTGTTCGGCGTGCCGGTGCTCGGTCAGCTGATCCGCCTTCTGCGCGCGTTTCCCGTGGACATCTACTCGAACGACCCGCGTGCGGTCCGCGAGGCGCGGCGGCTGGTGCAGGAGGGGGCGGCCGTGATGATCTTTCCCGAGGGTGGCCGGAGCTTCGACGGCACCCTGGGCCACTTCAAGCTCGGCGCGTTCCGCCTGGCCGTGACCCTCGACGCGACGGTGCTGCCTGTCACCATCGCGGGCGGCTTCGAGGCGTGGCCGCCGCAGCGCACCCTGCCGCGGCGTGGCCGCATGACCATCACGTATCACGCGCCGCTGCGGACGACGGCCGGCGTCGACCCCCGGGCGGCGGCGCGTCAGCTCGCCGAGCGGGCGCGCGCGGCCGTCGCCAGCGCGCTGCCTCCGGCCGCCGTTCAGGCGCCGCGGTCCTCTACCAGGTAGCCGGCCGCCTCCAGCCGGCGCTTCACGGCCGAGATCTGCTTGGGGCCCGACGTCTCGAGCGTCAGCTCGACTTCCGTCTGGCCGATCGCAGCATGCCGCGAGAAGGCGCGATCGTGAATGATCTCGAGGATGTTGGCGTGCTCCTCGGCCACGAGCGCCGTCAGGCGCGCCAGCGCCCCGGGCACGTCGCGGAGCAGCACGCCCAGACGCACGAGGCGGCCATCCTTGACGAGGCCCCGCTCGATGATCCGGGACAGCATCGTCACGTCGATGTTTCCGCCCGAGAGGACGAGCGCCACCGAGCGGCGCTCGAGACCGAGCGGGCGATTCAGCAGCGCGGCGAGGGGCGCCGCCCCGGCGCCCTCGACGACGGTCTTCTCGATCTCGAGCAACAGCAGCACGGCGTTGGACAGCTCTTCCTCGTCGACCGTCACCACGCGGTCCACCCACGTGCGGGCCAGCTCGTAGGTCAGCGCGCCGACCTGGCGGACCGCGATGCCATCGGCCATCGTCGGCGCCGCGTCCACGCGCACGCGCTCCCCGGTCTGAAGCGATCGGGACATCGCCGGCAGCGCCGCGGACTGCACGCCGATGACCTGCACGTCGGGCCGCACGCCTTTGACGGCGAGGGCGACGCCGCCGATGAGACCGCCACCGCCGACGGGCACGATGAGCGCCTCCACCTCGGGCAGCTGCTCGAGGACCTCGAGACCGAGCGTGGCCTGGCCGGCCACCACGCGCGGATCATCGAAGGGGTGCACGAAGATGAGGCCGCGCTCGGCTTCCACCGTGCGCGCCCGCTCGTATGCCTCGTCGAAGTTCGAGCCGTGCAGCACCACCTCGGCCCCGTAGCGCCGGGCATTGGTGACCTTGATGAGGGGCGCGTATTCCGGCATGACGATGGTGGCCGGAATACCCAGCCGCGCGGCGTGGAAGGCCACGGCGAGGCCGTGATTGCCGGCGCTGGCCGCGATCACGCCGCGCCGCCGCTCCTCGGGCGCCAGCTGGAGCAGGAGATTGGCCGCACCGCGCTCCTTGAAGGAGCCGGTCATCTGGAGATTTTCCAGCTTCACGAAGCAGCGGGCGCCGGTGAGCTCCGACAGCGTCTGGGAGTAGGCGCACGGCGTCTGCACGATGGCGTCGCGCAGCCGTCGGCGTGCCGCCTCGACGGCCGGGAGGTCGACCGTGTCCATCAGAAGGGGATCACCGGCTCGCTGGTCGAGGGGGACATCCACGCGACCGGCATGAATGGCGTGGAGTGCGCGTATCCCGTGCGGCCCCGCCAGTCCACGAGAATGAGCCCGCCCTCGCCGCGACCCTCCTCGACGAGCAGGTCCACCGCCACCCGGCTCGCGTAGTCCGCATCGTCGGCTTCCTTGAGGTATTCGAGCGCGCGCCGCGCCAGCACGACGCGAATGATCGCCTCACCGTCCCCCGTGCAGGAGGCGGCGCCGAGCGTGCTGTCCGCGTATGTTCCACAGCCGATCAGGGCGCTGTCGCCGACGCGTCCGGGGCGCTTGCCCATCGTGCCGCCGGTGGACGTCGCGGCGGCGGCGGTACCGTGCCGGTCCAGCGCGACCGCGCCCACCGTTCCGGCCGGCGTCACCACGGCGCCATCGAGCAGCCGCCGCCGCTGGCGCTCGGTCACGAGGGACGTGGGGTCGCACGCCGGCAGGCCGGAAGCACGCGCGAAGGCCTCGGCGCCGTCGGCGACGAGCAGGACGTGACGGCCGTCCGTCAGCACGCGCCGCGCCAGCGTGATCGGGTTCGCGACGCGGGAGACGGCGGCCACCGCGCCGCACCCCAGGCGGTCGCCTTCCATGATGGAGGCGTCCATCTGGACGGTGCCGGTCTCCGTGAGCACGGAGCCATGGCCCGCGTTGAAGCGCGGATGATCCTCGAGGACGCGCACGGCCGCCTCCACCGCATCGAGGGACGTGGCGCCCGCCGCGAGGGCGGTCCACCCGGCGCGGACGGCGGAGCGCATCGGCTCGCGGAGATCGTCGCGATCGGCGGGGGCAGCGCCGGCGCCGCCGTGGACGATGATCGCCGGAACCCGGCGGCCGCGCGCGCGCGATGGCGCCATGACAGTCACCGTGGCACAATCCGGCCGCATTGCAAAGTCCGACGCTGCTCGAGCGGCTCGACGCGCGCATCATCCGCTGTCGCCGCTGCCCCCGGCTCGTGAGCCACCGGGAAGCCACGGGCGCGACGCCCCCGCGGCGTCACGTGGGCGAGCGCTACTGGGCCCGCCCGCTCCCTGGCTTTGGTGACCCGCACGCGGGGTTGCTGCTGGTCGGCCTGGCGCCGGCGGCCAACGGCGGTAACCGCACCGGCCGCATGTTCACCGGCGATCGCAGCGGCGACTGGCTCTTCGACGCCCTCCACCACGCCGGCTTCGCCAACCAGCCAACCTCCGTCCACGCCGGCGATGGCCTGAAGCTGCTCGATGCCTACATCACGGCGACGATCCGGTGCGCACCGCCCGCCAACAAGCCGCTGCCGGAGGAAATCCTCGCGTGCCGTCCGTACCTCCTCGAGGAGCTGCGCCTCCTGACCCGCGTCCGCGTCGTGGTCGGCCTCGGCCGTATCGGCTGGGAAGCCTACCTCCGGGCCCGGAAAGAGACCGGCGCCCCGCCGCCCCTGGCGAAGCCGATCTTCGCCCACGGCTCCGTCACTCCGCTCGCCGACGGCGTCACACTGCTCGCGTCGTTCCACCCCTCCCAGCAAAACACCTTCACCGGCAAGCTCACGCGCCCGATGCTGCGGGGCATATTCCTCACGGCGCGGAAGCTGCTGACGAACGAGTAGTCAGTCGGAAAGATCGGAAGGCAGGCGAGGACGCTCGGAGACGGTGAGGCTGAGCTCGCGGGGGGTACCGTCGCGCACGACGACGATCTTCACGCGCTGCCCGACACGGAGCGTCTTGACGCGGGCCACATAGTCCTGGTGCGAGCGGATCGGCGTGCCATTGATCTGCGTGAGGATGTCGCCGCCCAGCAGGTACTCCTCGCCCTGCACGGCGACCGACAGATTGCCACCGCGAACGCCGGCGCGATCGGCCGGGGAGCCGTCGTACACCACTTCGACGAGGTAGCCGGGCGTGACCGGCATGCGCACGACGGCGCCCAGGCGGTTGTCGACGGCGCGGCCTTGCATGCCGAGCCACGGCCGGATGACCCGGCCCACCTCGCGCAGATCGCGCAAGACGGCCTTGGCCGCGCTCACCGGCACGGCGAAGCCGATCGACTGCGCGTCCTCGGAGATGAGCGTGTTGATGCCGACCACGTTGCCGCAGCGGTCGACGAGCGGGCCACCGGAGTTGCCGGGATTGATCGGCGCATCGGTCTGGATCATCGGCTCGTCGGAGATGCCGGGGAGCAGGCGGTTGAGCGCGCTCACGATCCCGCGGGTCATCGTCTGATCGAGGCCGAGGGGGTTGCCGATGGCCACCACCTCGTCGCCCACGCGCACCCCCGACGAGTCGCCCAGGCGCGCGGCCGGTAGCGCGCCGGCGGTATCGACGCGGAGGAGCGCCAGGTCCATCACGGGATCGAGCCCGAGGATGCGGGCGGTGACGCGGTTGCCGGAGTCGAGGGTGACGCTGAGCGAGGCGGCGCCGTCGACCACGTGGGCATTGGTCAGGATCTGACCGTCCTTGTCGATGATGACGCCCGAGCCGACCACCGTCTCGAACCGCGGCTGCGGCCGGGCCTTGTTGATCTTCATGGCCTGGATCGCCACCACGCTGGGAGAGACGCGCTCGAAGACGACGGTGAGGGGCTCCGTGCACAACTCGGCGGCCGCGGCCGCGGGCGCGGCCAGCAGTGCGACGAGCGCGAGCCAGAGCCGCATGACGGTCGATCATACCATCAGCCTCCTCGGCCCCCGCGTGCGCCGCCCCGCGTATAATCGGACCGATGCGTCGCTTCCTCGGCGTGATCGCGATGGTCGTGCTGCTGACGACTCCGGCGTGGGCGCAGTCCACCGACGCGGTGGTGGCGACCACGCTCGACAACGGTCTGCGGGTCCTGCTTCTCGAGGATCACCGGAGCCCCATCGTGTCCTTCCAGATGTGGTATCGCGTCGGCTCGCGCAACGAGCGCCCCGGCGCGACCGGCATCGCGCACTTTCTCGAGCACATGATGTTCAAGGGGACGCCGACCTACGGGCCGCGACAGTTCGCACAGCTGGTCGAGCAGAACGGCGGCCAGGACAATGCCTTCACCTCGCAGGACGTCACCTCCTATTACGTGAACATCGCAGCCGACAAGATCGACCTCGTGATCGACCTCGAGGCCGACCGCATGCAGAACCTGCTGCTCGACGCGCGCGAGATCAACTCCGAGCGCGAGGTCGTCATCGAGGAGCGGCGCACGCGCACGGAGGACGACCCGGGCGGCTTCCTCGGCGAGGAAGTCTCGGCGCTGGCGTTCAAGAATCACGCGTACGGACATCCGATCATCGGCTGGATGGAAGACCTCAAGCGGATCACGCCGGAGGAGATCCGCGCCTTCTACCAGACCTACTACGTCCCGAACAACGCCACCCTCGTCGCCGTCGGGGCCTTCAAGGCATCGGACGTGCTCACGAAGATCCGGACCCGCTTCGGCAAGATCCCGAAGGGGGCGGCGCCGCCGGCGGTGCTTCCCGTGGAGCCCGTCCAGAACGGCGAGCGTCGCGTGGTCGTCAAGAAGGAAGCGCAGCTGCCTATCGTCTATCTCGGCTACCACGTGCCGAATCAGCAGTCGGCGGATGCGCCGGCGCTCGAGCTGCTGTCCACGATCCTGTCGAGCGGCCGCGCCTCGCGGCTCTATCGCCGCCTCGTCCACGAGCGGCAGCTGGCGCTGGAGGCCGGCGGTGACTACAGCTACTTCGCCTTCGACCCGCCGCTCTTCTGGTTCTGGGGCACGCCGATGCCCGGCCAGACGCCGGAGACGATGGAGAAGGCGCTGCTCGAGGAGATGGAGCGCCTCCGGAACGAGCGCGTGACCGACGAGGAGCTGACGCGCGCACGCAACCAGACGGAGGCGGCCTTCGTGTTCCAGGAGGATTCGGTGCACCGGCGGGCGGCGCTGCTGGCGCGCTTCGAGCTGATCGGCGGCTACGCCGGCAAGGACAAGTTCCTCGAGCGCCTGCGGGCGGTCACGCCGGACGACCTTCAGCGCGTCGCCCGCGCCTACTTCGCCGACGACAAGAAGAACGTCGGCGTGCTGATCCCGCGGCCATGATGCCTGGAGAGCGGCTCGCGCGCGCCGGCCGCATCGTCGTGCTACTCGTCATGGCCATTCTGCTGGCGGGACAGCCGGCCGCCGCCGCCGGCCCCATCGCGCATCGCGAGGTCCTTGCGAACGGGATCGTGCTGCTCGTCGCCGAGCGGCCGGCCGTTCCCATCGTGGCCGTGCGCGCGTATTCGCGCGCGGGCGCCGTGCTCGATCCGCCCGACCGAGCCGGGCTTGCCGGCCTCACCGGCTCGCTGCTGACGCGCGGCACCGCCAGGCGCAGCGGACCGGAGCTCGACTCCGCCATCGAGTTCGTCGGTGGCAGTCTCGAGGCCGCCGCCGGCCGTGACGGCATGAGCGTATCGCTGGCCGTGCTCAAGCGTGACGTTGCCCTCGGTCTCGATCTGATGGCCGAGGTGCTGCTCTCGCCCACCTTCCCGGAGGCGGAGTTCAAGCGAAAGGTCGCGCAGACGCAGGCGGCCATCAAGCGGTCGGAGGAGGACCCGGGCACGGTGGCCGGCCGCGCGCTGGCGCGCCTGGTGTTCCCCGGCCATCCGTACGCGACGCCGGCGGAGGGGACGGTGGAGTCCGTCGGGCGCATCACGCGTGACGATGTCGTTCAGTTCCATCGCGCGCAGGTGCGGCCGGACACGACGATCATCGCCGTCGTGGGCGCAGTCACGGTGGCCGAGGCACGGCGCGAGATCCTGGCGCGGTTCGGCGGCTGGGCGAGACCGGCCAGCCCGCCGCCGAGCGTGGCGGAGGCGGCCGCCGGCGGGCCGCCGAAGGAAGAGCGGATCAAGAAGGACCTCACGCAAGCGACGGTCATGTTCGGCCGGCAGGCCATCCGCCAGACCGACCCGGACTACTTCCCGCTGGCGGTGGCGTCCTACGTGCTCGGCGGCGGCTCCGCGTCCCGCCTGTACGGACGCGTGCGCGACGAAGGCGGTCTGGCCTATGCCGTCTACGCCTATCCGAACCCGGCGCGGTACGGCGCCTCCTTCGCCGTCTCCGCGGCCACGCGAACGGCCGAGGTCCCGAAGGTCATCGACATCGTGCGAGACGAGATGGCGCGGATGGGACGCGAGCCGGTCGGGGACCGCGAACTGACGCTGGCGAAGGACTATCTGATCGGCTCGTTCCCGCTGCGACTCGACACCAGCGGCAAGGTCGCGGACTTCATCGTCAGCGTCGAGCAGCAGGGGCTCGGCCTCGACTACGCCGACCGGTACAAGGAGCGCATCGCCCGCGTGACCGCCGCCGATGTGCAGCGCGTCGCCGCGAAGTTCCTCGCGCCGAATAGCTACAACCGCGTGGTGGTCGGCGCGCTGCCGTGACGCGCGTGGTGGTCCTGGTCACGCTGGCGCTGGTGTGCCCGGGCGTGACCGGCGCCGCCACGCTGGTGCTCACGGAGCGCCAGCAGCAGGAAGCGATCCAGGCCGGCCAGGAGAGCGTCACCGCCGAGGCCTTCGACGCGGAGTGGCGCGTGACCGGCGCCGCCGGCGAGACGGCCACCGTGATGACGCCCTTTCATCGTCTCGCCATCGCCGCCCGCCACGCGGCGTTCAACGGCAAGCCACTCAGGCCCGGCGAGCCCGCCAAGATCCTCAAGGAGAACCGCGAGCGGCTCGTCTTCTGGGTCAGCCTGCGGGGCAGCTCGGAGAATTTCGCGCGCTACTACGTGCCGCGACTGCTCGTGGGTGACCGCGAGATCAAGGCCAGCTTCGTGCAGAACGAGCGCACGGCGATGCGACAGGAGGACGGCGTCTATCTCGCCCGCTGCGTCTACGGCTTCCCGACCCGGGAAGTGAAGGGCGGCGAGCGCGTGGCCCTCGTCATCGGCGACGGCGACGGCCGCGACATCCGTCGCTTCACCATCGATCTCGCCCGCATGAGATAGCGGCGCGTTGCGCTGGCACGGCTATGTCGGCCTCGCGGTGATGTTCGCGGCGGAGGCCGCGCTCCTCGCCGGACAGCCGCTGGTGGGGCGCTGGTTCACGCCGATCGTGTGGACGGGCTACGTGCTCTTCGTGGACGCCCTGGCCGCCCGCGTCGGCGGCTGGTCGTATCTCACCACGCACCGGGCCGACGGCGTGCTGGTCGCCCTGGCGTCGATCGGCTGCTGGTGGCTCTTCGAGTGGTACAACGCGCCGCGGTTCTGGCGCGGTGGCGCCGACCTCACGGGACTCTGGTGGCAGTATCACCGCATGGAGCCGAATCTCTGGCTCCGGCGGGTCGGCTACGACTGGGCGTTCGCGACGATTTTCCCCGCGCTGTTCCTGACGGCCGCCGTGCTGCGCGCGTCACTCTTCCGCGGCCTGCGCGTGCGGCCATGGCGCCTCGCGCCGCGGCTCCTCCGCTGGTCGACCATGCTCGGTGCCCTCATGGTCGTCCTGCCGCTCGTGATCGTGTCGTCGTGGCTGGTGCCGCTGGTGTGGACGGGGTGGGCGCTGCTGCTGGAGCCACTGAACGCCCGGGCCGGACGGCCGTCATGGCTGGCCGACCTGGCGCGTGGCGATGGCTCGCGGCTGCTCGCCTTGCTCGTCGCCGGCGCCGCCTGCGGTGTCCTGTGGGAGTTCTGGAACTACTGGGCGACCACGCGCTGGACGTACACCGTCCCGTATGTCGGCCACCTGAAGGTGTTCGAGATGCCGGTGCTCGGCTACCTCGGCTTCCCGCCGTTCGCCCTCGAATGCTACGCGATGTTCCACTGGCTCCGCGGGCGGCTCGGGCCGTCGCCCGCGGCGCCGGTGATATAATTCGCGCTCCAACTTTCCCAGGAGGTCCCGATGAAAGCCGTTCGCGTTCACGCACCCGGCGGTCCCGAGGCGCTGAAGTTCGAGGACGTCCCCGAGCCCACACCGAAGGCCGGCGAGGCGATCGTCAAGGTCGACGCCGCCGGTCTCAACTTCATCGATGTCTACCAGCGAAGCGGTCTCTACAAGCTCGACATGCCGCTCACGCTGGGTCTGGAGGCCGGCGGAACGGTGACCGCGGTCGCCCAGGGCGTGACCGAAGTGAAGGTCGGCGACAAGGTCGCCTACACGGGCGTCCCGGGCGCGTATGCGCAGTATGCGGCGGTGCCGGCGGCGCGGCTCGTCGTGCTGCCCCAGGGCGTCGGCCCCAGGCAGGGGGCGGCCGCCATGCTGCAAGGCATGACCGCGCACTATCTCGCGTGCACCACGTACCCGCTGAAGAAGGGCGATACGTGCCTCGTGCATGCGGCGGCCGGCGGCGTGGGCCTCCTC
>Ga0075420_100006670_pt1 | contig 10182 bp, 8 predicted proteins | sample SoiMetdeltSBSDD4_FD_75296 | JGI IMG/M metagenome (GOLD analysis project Ga0075420, IMG submission 75296) | Bulk soil microbial communities from a Populus tree surrounding site in Tennessee, USA - Soil MetaG P. deltoides SBSDD4 | ecosystem: Environmental > Terrestrial > Soil > Tree plantation...
CTGGGTCCGCTCTCTCAGCAGCCTGGGAATGTGATCCCACTCATGAATAAGATCGGCGCGCTCGAGGTTGCCGACGATATCGCCGGCCGCCCCCACTGAGGCTGAAAAAAGCACGACAGACAGCGCCGCAACAGGGATCGCCACCGGCCTCAGTCGCTGGGTGCTGGCCGTCCGCAATATCAACCACGCGCCAAGCATCAGCGCGGGAACGATGGCGTCCGGTAGACGGGTCACGAGCGGATCGCGGATGAAGTAGTAATTCACCATCAGCGCAACCGCAGCGACGGGGATCACCTGTGCGGTAAAGATTCCGATTCGCGGATCGCGTCTGCACACGACCAGAACCGCCAGCGCCAGCAGGGGGACCGCGTATAGCTCGTACACGAGCGCGGATGCCAGCGGGTCAACGTCGCCAACGACAGCCGGCCAGACATGCCACTGCCGGGCGGCCTCACGCCGACTGAAGTCCATGCCGGTACGTACGTAGCTGAGAAGTCCCCCGTTGGCCTCCACATAGACGAGATATGGGAGCACCAGCAGCAGACCCACGCCGACAAACAGGCCCAGGCTCCGCACCCGCGTCCGCAAGCCACCCGAACTGGGCGCCAGCGCTATCGTCAACGCCCCGCCGACGCCCAGAAAGAGGCCGTGATCGTGACGAAACAGAAAGGCCACCACAACTGAAACGGCCATGGCGATAACGCGTCCCGTGGACGGCCTGTTGATGTAGCGCGCGAAGCACAGGAACGCGGCAGCGTAGACCAGCACCTTCGGATACCCGTAGGTTCGTGGAAACACCGCCACTTCGAGCACGGCGGCCAGGATCGCAATCCAAAGGGAACCCGTGAGCTCGAGCACTGCGGCCGCTGTCAGCGCCGCGCCAAGGCCAAACGCGCCGGAAACAAGGACCGCCTCCGCGAACAGGACTTTGCCGAAGATCGCCTGGGCGAGCGCCGACGCTGCGAACATGAGCGGCAGGCCGGGATCGACCCAGTCACGGGTTGGCCACTCACCGAACAGCATCTGCCAGCCGCCGGTGATGTAGACGAAGTGATCGTTCGGGAACCCGTCACCGAGCGTCAGAAAGCGGAAGCCGGACGTAATGACGAACGCCAGACCGAACAGGAGCCATCGCACGGAGGTGCGCGGCTGCGGAATCCTGTCCATGTTGCCGAGATGTTATCCTGATTCGTTCCATCTTCATGGCGCCGCCCTTCCTCTCCATCGTCGTTCCTGCGTTCAACGAATCGCTCCGGCTGCCACACACGCTCGGCCGGTGTGTTGCCTTTCTCGAGAGCTGGAACGAGACGTGGGAGATCGTGGTCGTTGATGACGGCAGTACGGATGACACAGCGGCGGTCGTCGAACGGTGGCATGCGCGCGATGAGCGGATCCGACTGCTTCGAGCGGCTCACGGAGGAAAAGGATCCGCGGTGCGGGCTGGAATGCTCAGCGCAGGGGGGCGGTGGCGCCTTTTTGCGGATGCGGACCTCTCGATGGATCTGTCGGAGCTCCCGAAGTTCTTCGATCCCCCCGTGGACGTCGCCATTGCGTCGCGCGAGGCGGATGGCGCGGAACGCATCGGCGAGCCCCGGGGCCGGCACCTTGTCGGCCGACTCTTCAACCTGTGTGTTCGAGCGCTGGTGGTGCCCGGCGTCCATGACACGCAGTGCGGCTACAAGCTTTTTTCAGACACGGCTACGCGCATGCTCTTCGAAGCCTCGCGCGTGAATGGATTCGCGTTCGACGTCGAATTGATCTTTCTCGCGCGCCGAGCAGGTCTGCGTATTCGCGAAGTCCCAATTGTCTGGCGGCACAAACCCGGCAGCCGCGTGAGGATGCAGACGGGGCTGGCAGCATTCAGGCAACTGCTCGAGATCCGGCGCAACGCGTTGATCGGCCGCTACGAAGGCATGCTCAAATCGAATGACCTGCCGCGCTCGAAAGAATCGGCGAATCGTGACCGCCGCGCACTCTGATATCCCCGGCCTACGTACTTTTTGAGATCTTTTCACGCGCGCGAGGGTGCGCCTTCTGATACACCTCGAGAAGCTGCGCCGTGTTCACGTGCGTGTATCGCTGCGTCGTCGACAGCAGCACGTGGCCGAGCAGTTCCTGAATCGCGCGCAAGTCGGCGCCACGCTCGAGGAGATGTGTGGCGAACGAGTGCCGCAGGGCGTGCGGGCTGATGCCAAACCGCGTACTGCAGGCCGACACATATCGAGATACGAGGCGCTGGACGCTGCGTCCGGTCAGACGACCGCCTCGAAAGTTCACGAACAACGGCTCTCGAGTATCGCGGTGCCGTGCACGTGTGCGACGAGGAGTTTCCCGCGCGGAGGGCGGAACGGCACTTGTTCGAAGCGCCGCCCGGTCCTGGTACCAACGCCTAAGCACACCCTGAGTTGTCGCATTAAAGGGCACCAGCCGCTCCTTGGCGCCTTTGCCCATCACCCGTACCATCCGTCCGCGCAGATCGACATCTTCGATATCCAGCCCGACCAGCTCGCTGAGACGTAGACCCGACGCGTAGAACAACTCGAGAATCGTGCGGTCGCGACGGCCGAGGGGCGCGTCCATGTCGGGCATCTCGAGCAGACGGTTCATCTCGTCGATGGAGAGGTGCGCGGGAATCTTGTGCTCGCGCCTCGGAGCCACGGCGAGGGCAACCGGATCGATTTCGAGCCAGCCCTCTCGACGAAGAAATCGCGTGAACGCGCGCAGTGCAGACAGCTTGCGCGCCACCGAGGTTCGAGCATGCCCCTGACGATAGAGATCGGCGAGAAAGGCGCGGAGCGTCAACAGATCGAGATCCGCTGGCTCCAGCGAATCCTCGCGCTTTTTTAGATGACGAGCCGTGAAACCAAGGAACTGCGAGACGTCGCTGGCATAGGCGTCCACCGTGTGGTCGGACGCGTTCCGATTGAGCCGGAGAAAATCAAGGAAGTCGCGGCACTGCGCCTTCATGCGATGGGGGCCGCAGCCACCCGGTGCATCCACGCCTCGAGATCCGCCAGAGCGCGCTCCGACATCGCCACCTTGCGATCGCCCGACTTGAGACGACGGCGACCCTCAACCTCGGGAAGCGGAGGCATGATGCCGAACGTGATGTTGGTTGGCTGATAGTGCAGCGGGTTGGCGTGCGACGCGTAGTAGGCGAGCGCGCCGATCGCTGTTGTGCGCGGCGCCGCCTGGGGCTCCTCGCCAAGGGCCACGGCGGCGGCATTCCGCCCGGCGAGAAGTCCAGACGCCGCCGACTCAACATAGCCTTCGACACCAGAGATCTGCCCCGCGAAGAAGAGATCCGGACGCAGCCGCGTCTGCCACGTCTCGCGCAGGACGGTCGGACCATTGATGTAGGTGTTGCGGTGGACCATCCCAAAGCGCACGAACTCTGCCTGCTCGAGACCCGGAATCATCTTCAGCACGCGCGCCTGCTCACCCCACTTCAACTGCGTCTGGAACCCGACCAGGCTGAAGTGGTCGCCGGCCAGGGTGTCCTGTCGCAACTGCACCACAGCGTGCGGAGCCCTTCCCGTGCGGGGATCCACGAGGCCCACCGGCTTCATCGGACCGAACCGAAGCGTGTCGTGACCGCGATGGGCCATCACCTCGATCGGCAGGCACCCTTCGAAGAACTTCTCCTTGTCGAAGTCATGCACTGTCGCCGATTCGGCGGTTATCACCGCCTGGTAGAAGCGCTCGTACTCGTCGCGCGTCATCGGACAGTTGAGATAGTCGCCCAACCCGTCATCCACCCCGCAAGCCACGGACGTTGGAGACTCGCCGGGTCTAAAGACCCGGCCTACGGACTCTTCCGGGACCCGGCCTGCGGACCCTTCCGGGACCCGGCCTGCGGACTGTCCGGACTGGCTCTTCCCCTCGTCGCCTGAGCGCAGACTCCTGCCCCATCGCGACGCCCGGAAGACCTTCGAGCGATCGATGGATTCGGCGAGAACGATAGGGCTGATCGCGTCGTAGAAGTAGAGGTGGTCAGCGCCGACAAGCGCGGCGATGTCCTTGGACAACCGATCCGAGGTCAACGGTCCCGTTGCGACGATGAGCGGGAACATCGTGGAATCGACGGGAAGGGCCGGCACCTCTTCGCGAACCACGGTGATCCTTGGATGACCGGCAATCGCCTCGGTCACGATCTGCGAAAAGCGCACGCGGTCCACCGCCAAAGCCGCGCCTGCGGGGACCCGGCTCTCTTCAGCGGCTCGCATCACCAGCGAGCCGAGGCGCCGCATCTCTTCCTTGAGCAGGCCGACAGCGTTATCAAGCTTGTCGCCGCGAAAGGAGTTGGAGCAGACGAGCTCGGCGAGCCCGTCAGTTTTATGGACGGCGGTCGGGATGACCGGCCGCATCTCGTGCACGACGACGTCCACGCCGCATCCGGCTGCCTGCCAGGAGGCCTCGCACCCGGCGAGTCCGCCACCAATCACGTGCACCAGCGGCTTCGGCATATGAAAGGTCCGCCCCACGGACGAAGGCGCTATGCGCCCGCTATCTTGCGACGTCCACCGCGTTTGGCTGCCGCCGCGCCGGCCGGACGACGACGTCCGGCAGGTGCACGACGCGGCGAAGGCGCAGCGTCACGACGCGCCTGCAGCAGCTCGGTGGCCTGCTCGAACGTCAGGCCCTCCGGGGCCAGTCCCTTTGGCAATGACGCGTTGGTCGTGCCGTCGGTGACGTACGGACCGTATCGTCCAGACAGAACCTTCAGCGACGTCGCGTTCTGCGTCAGCTCTTTGAGAACCGTCTTAGCCGCCGACTGACGACGACGAGAGACCTTCGGTGCACGAATCAGCGCCAGCGCCGCATCGAAACCTATGTCGAAAACGTCGCCCTCTGACTCGAGCGAACGGAAGTTGTCCAGATGCTTCACGTAAGGCCCGAACCGACCGAAGTTCGTCGTGATTGGTTCGTTGTCGTCCGGATGCAGACCCACGACGCGCGGCAACGAGAGCAGACGAAGCGCCTCCTCGAGCGTCACCGTGCCTTCCGTCATGCCGCCCTGCAATGAAGAGCGCTTCGGCTTTTCGGCCTTCTTGCCTTCTGGTGTCTCGCCGAGCTGCACATACGCGCCGTAGCGACCGTTCATCACGTAGACATTCTGACCAGTTGCCGGATCAGCGCCGAGCGTGCGGGGGCCTTCCGCCTTCGCGCGTACGAGCTCGAGCGCCTTCTCCACGGTGAGATCGGCCGGGGCCATCTCCTCCGGCAGCGATGCCGTACGACCGGGGCCGCCCTCGCCGACCTGGACAAAGGGTCCGAATCGGCCGATGCGCACGCGCACCAGCTCGCCGGTCTCGGGCTCACTGCCGAGATCCAACAGCGGATAGTCGGCTTTCTCGGCGCCGGCGGTCACTGCGGGAAGGAGGCCTCGGTGCTTGAGATCACCGTAGTAGAACTCCTTCAGAAAGGCGACCGACTCACGCTCGCCGCGCGAAATCTCATCGAGGTCGTCTTCCATAGCGGCCGTGAAGTCGGTCTCGACGAAATCGCCGAAGTGCTCACGCAGCAGCTTCGTGACCGCGAATGCGGTGAAGCTCGGCACGAGCGCCTTGGCTTGCCGGAACACGTAGCCGCGGCGAATGATCGTCGCGATCGTCGGCGCGTACGTTGATGGCCGCCCGATCCCCAACCGCTCGAGTTCCTTCACGAGCGACGCCTCGGTGAAACGCGCGGGCGGCGATGTTTCGTGACCCTTCGGATCGGTGCCGAGAAGCGTGATCGACCCTGAGCCTGCCGAAGGGTCCTGATGGATGCGATCGCCGACAGCGCAGGTCGGCAGAATCGCTTCCTGATCCGCAAGCTCGGCGGCCGGATCATCGCTGCCCTCGACATATGCACGACGAAATCCGGCGAATTCGATAGCCTTACCGCTGGCGGAAAATACCGCCGGCTCACCGTCAGCCGCCGAGGCCGTGATCTCGAGCGAGGTGCGCAAGACGCGCGCATCGACCATCTGTGATGCCATCGCGCGCTTCCAGACGAGCTCGTAGACCTTCAACTCGTCGCCTTCGAGCACGCCTTCGAGCTGACTTGGTGCACGTGCGAAATCAGTGGGACGGATCGCTTCGTGCGCTTCCTGGGCGTTCTTGACGCGCGTCTGATAACGCCGCGGGCCATCATGGTAATCGGCGCCGAACATGTCGAGAATCACGCGCGCCGATTCCTGAAGCGCCTTCTCCGACAGCGTCGTCGAATCGGTTCGGTGGTAGGTGATAAGACCACCCATCTCGCCATCGCCCACGCCCTGAAACAGACGCTGCGCCACCTGCATCGTCCGCTCTGTCGAGAAGCCCAGCTTGCGACTGGCTTCCTGCGTCAGCGTGGATGTAGTGAACGGCGCTGCCGGACGTTCGACTCCCGGTTTCTGCTCGACGGATGTGACGGTCCACGGCACATTCTGCCGAACCGCCTGGACCAGAACACCGGCGGAGGCCTCGTCGAGCAGGCGGACGTTCTGCGACTTCAGCGTGCCGTTAGAGGCATCGAAGTCCTTGCCCGTCGCGATGCGCTTGTCTCCAAGGCGTACGAGCGTCGCTGTAAAGTCGCGTCCCTCGCCGCGAAGCCGGGCCTCTGCATCCCAGTAAACGCCCGTGCGAAACGCGCGTCGCTCTTCCTCGCGCTCGACGATCAGGCGCACGGCCACGCTCTGCACGCGGCCGGCGCTCAGACCGGTCTGCACCTTTTTCCAGAGCACGGGAGAAAGCGTGTAGCCGTAGAGCCGATCGAGGATGCGGCGGCTTTCCTGGGCGCGAACGAGGTTCTCATCAACCTGGCCCGGATGTTCCAGCGCCTCTCTGACGGCATCCTCGGTGATTTCGTGAAAAACGATCCGGCTGACGGGAACCTTCGGCTTGAGCACTTGAGTCAGGTGCCAACTGATTGACTCGCCCTCGCGGTCCGGGTCGGTGGCGAGCAGGATCTCAGAGGCATCCTTCATCGCCGCCTTGAGGAGGGCCACCTGCTTCTTCTTGTCGCCGGGCACAACGTAGTACGGGGTGAAGTCGTTTCCTACATCGACGCCGAGCCGGCCCCACTCCTCTTCCTTGATTTCCTTGGGCACGTCCGCGGCAGATTCAGGAAGGTCACGGATGTGACCATAGCTGGCCTCTACCCGGTACTTTGCTCCGAGGAAACGGCCGAGAGTTTTCGCCTTGGCCGGCGATTCGACGATGACGAGTGGTTTAGAAGCCATGGATTCCGGGGCGGTCTGTGCTCGTCACACTAGCATGTTCGTCCGGGACGGATGAAGCGCCCGCCGCCGACGCGTCGGACAATTCCCTGTAATTCCAGCTCGAGCAGACGGGCCAGAAGGCGCGCCCCGGAAATTCCAAGCGTCGCTGTAAGTGCATCGAGATCATAGGTTTCGCCTTCGTCCATGACCGCCAGAAGGGGATCGCGCCTGGCAGAACGTTCCATGACATCCGGACGCTCCGTGGCAGGCGGGCCGGAGGCGAGGCCGAGTTCATCGACGATATCGTCCGCACTCTCGACGATCTTTGCCCCATCGCGTATCAATGCATGACCGCCTCGGTTTCGTCCGGTGAGCGCGTTACCAGGGACCGCCATGACCTCGCGCCCCTGCTCGAGCGCGCAGGCAGCCGTGATGAGCGACCCCGATCCTTCTGCCGCCTCAATGACCACTACCGCCAGGGAGAGCCCGCTGATCAGTCGGTTTCGCTGCGGGAAATGAAACGGCAGGGGAGGCGTCCCCGGTGGGTACTCGGACAGCAGCAGTCCCGTAAGCGCGATCTCGGCCGCAAGCGCCACGTGTTCGCCAGGATAGATGCGATCCGGGCCTGAGCCCAGAACCGCCACTGTTCGACCGCGGGTCAGCGCACCGCGGTGGGCGGCCGAATCCACTCCCCGGGCAAGTCCACTGACCACGATCACTCCCTTCGCCGCCAGTTCGGTCGCGATAGTCGTGGCGATCTCGTGTGCCACCGCCGTGGCGGCGCGTGATCCGACGATCGCCACGGCAGGTTCGAGCAGCACGGCAAGGTCGCCCCGATACCAGAGGGCCGGCGGACAGTCGGGGGTCGCGAGCAACAGTTGCGGGAATTCAGGCGCGTTCCACGGCACACTCTCAATACATCCCGCAGCAGCGCGGCGGCGGCATTCCGCCACGGACGGCAGATACGCGTTCGCCAGCTCAAGGAGGGTGGGATCGGACTGTTGAAGACGTGCGGTGAGGCCGACCCTCGAAAGTGCCGGTGCGAGTGAAAGGGCGACGGCCTGGTCGTGAGTCACGTCGGCAACCCTGCGCTGCCGACCCGAACCCGCGAGGTGAGGGATTGGGATTGGCCGCGCCAGAAGGCAGCCGGGCTCCCGACCCGTCAATGTCCTCATTATAGGCACCGCTGGCCTCGACCCGCGACATCGTCACCGTATTTCGAAAGGGAGAGCCTGACTCCCGGCAGGAAGCGACGCGTGACCGTCAGTAAAAGTGCCGATTCTGTCGTGGCTCGTGCCTTGCTTTGTGTCGTTAAGCCATTGATAGACAAAGCGCTTGCGCCTCGCGCAAGCGAGTCGATATAGTGAGTCTTCCTGCATGAACTCGAAGGTTTTTGCGGCGCTCGTGCTGGCTGTCGCCATAGTGACGCCGCTTTCGGCCGATGCGCGGAACGATGCCAAGAAGCAGGTCGAGTTCGGCATCACCGTCGCCCAGCGCGGGCTCTGGCGCGAGGCCATCTATCGGTGGGAGCGCGCCACCCAGATCGATCCCAGCTACGCCGCGGCCCACAACAATCTCGCGATCGCGTACGAGCACGAAGGTGATCTCGCGAAGGCTCGCGTCTCCTACGAGAAAGCGATCGAACTCGAGCCCGGCAACGCTCTCATCAAGCAGAACTACGAACTGTTCAGAGAAATCAATGATCGGACGACTCGCACTAAAGACACTCAGTAGCGTCGTCGCGATCTTCCTGATCGCAGGCTGCGCCAACTATTTTGAGATACCGATCGAAACACCGATCAAGCCGAAGCTCGACGTGTCGCCATTCCAGCGGGTGCTCGTCGCAGGCTTTATCTCGGGCGGTACTGATGACGTCGACGGCAATCTGGAAACAACGCGCCTGCTGCGCAGTCAGTTGCGGACCAAGTCGGAGCTGCGGGTCATCGATGCCGATGTGCTGCCACTCGTTGACGCCGCGGAAGACAGCGGCGCCGGCAATGGGGCCGCTGCGCGACCGGCGGGTGAGACGCCGCGCCAGGCTAGCGACGCCAAGGAACCGGAGATCAAGGACGACAAAGACCTCGAGGCATTCGAGCACCTCTTTGCGGACGTCGAGTACTGGAAGAAGATCGGCGAGGAATACCAGGGCCCGCTGATCGTCACCGGCACGATCATGTTCACGCCGCAGAGCCGCTCCGGATTCGTGCAGCGCGAGCAGGAGGTGTTCGACTCGTTCGGTCGGCGCCGCGTCGTGCCGGTCCGAACCTATCAGGAGCGCAAGGGCTTCCGCCTGAAGCCGAAATTCGTGTTCATCGACGGGCGGAACGGGACCACGCTCTATTCCGAGAGTTTCAGCGAAGAGATTCTTTACAACACCAACCAGAGTACGCCGGCGCTGTCGTCCTATTTCGAGCTGATGGACCGGCTGCTTCCGAGCTTTCTCAACACACTGAGCAGCCAGAAGGTCAAGGGCACCAGGGTCCTGCTGCAGTAGGTCTGGCTGCCGTGGGTCTTGCTGCGACAGTGTCCGCTCTGCTAAGCTAAATCCTTTGTGCCGGGCCAAAAGGCCCAGGCTGTCGTACGCGGTCTCCCCTCGGGAGGTCGCCTCTCCTCTGAGGAAACGCTGGTGTACGCCATTATTCAGGCCCGCGGCCGACAACTGAAGGTTTCGCCCGGTGCGATCGTCGAGGTTGACGGAGTCCCCGGAGAAATCGGGTCGGCGTTCACGTTCGAGCAGGTGCTCCTCGTCGAAGGGGATGCCGGCGATATCGTGGCCGGAGCGCCCTATGTATCGGGCGCCAAAGTACTTGGCGTGGTGGACGGTGAAGCCCGCGGCCCGAAGCTGCTGGTCTTCAAGAAGAAGCGCCGCAAGGGTTTCCGCAAGACGCGTGGCCACCGCAGCACGTTCACGCGCGTGCGCATCACCGACATTCAGACGTAATCATGGTTTACGGTGCGTAGGCCGGGTCTTTAGACCCGGTAGTGGATTTACG
>Ga0075420_100006675_pt1 | contig 10180 bp, 5 predicted proteins | sample SoiMetdeltSBSDD4_FD_75296 | JGI IMG/M metagenome (GOLD analysis project Ga0075420, IMG submission 75296) | Bulk soil microbial communities from a Populus tree surrounding site in Tennessee, USA - Soil MetaG P. deltoides SBSDD4 | ecosystem: Environmental > Terrestrial > Soil > Tree plantation...
TCCTGGCCATCCCCATCATCGCGGTGCTGTTCCAGACCGTGTACCGGCCGGACTCGACTGGCCTCATCAACGGGGCGCTGAACAGCGTCGGGTTGGGTCCGATCTTCTTTCTCATCAAGCCAAACCTGGCCCTGTGGTCCATCATCGGCGTCCTGGTCTGGCAGGCGGTCGGCTTCTACGTGGTGCTGTTCTCCGCCGGCATGGCGAACATTCCGCGGGACATCTACGAGGCCGCCGAAATCGACGGTGCCGGCCGGATCACCTTGTTCTTCCGGGTGACGCTGCCCCTGCTGTGGGACACCCTGCAGGTCGCCTGGGTGTACCTGGGCATCGCGGCCTTCGACGCGTTCGCGATCGTGTCCGTGCTGTCGATCGACAACGGCGGACCCGACAAGAACACGACGGTCATTCCGGTGGAGATCTACGAGATGATGAAGCAGCAACGGTACGGTCTCGCCGCCGCGATGGGCGTGGTGCTGTTCTTCCTCACGATGACGTTCGCGGCATTGACGCTTCGGGTCACCCGCCGGGAAAGCTTCGAGTACTCATAGGTGTGCGCATGACGAGCAGGACGGAAGAGGCGGCACCGGCCCGCCCGGCGGCGGCGGAGCCCGCGCCCGGGCGCCCGGCCCGCAGGAGGCGCTCAGAGGTCAGCGGGTTGATGAGCCTCGCGCACATCGCGTTGCTGGTCTGGGCGGTCATCGTGATCGCGCCTCTACTGTGGACGTTCCTGGCGTCGTTCAAGAACACCACCGAGATCTACAGCAGCCCGTGGACACTGCCGGATCACCTGCGCTGGGAGAACTTCTCGCGCGCGTGGACGAAGGCCAACGTCGGCCGGTACATGCTCAACAGCGTCATCATCGTGTCGTTCAGTACGTTCGGCACGATGCTGCTGGGCTCGATGGCCGCCTACGTCCTCGCCCGGTACAAGTTCTGGGGCAACCGGCTCATCTACTACATGTTCGTCTCCGGGCTGGCCTTCCCGGTGTACCTGGCCCTGATCCCGCTGTTCTTCACCGTGCGCCAGCTCGGCGACCTGCCGGTCGTCGGCCCGTACATCGGCCTCAACACCTACGGCGGCGTGATCCTGGTCTACATCGCGTACTCGCTGCCGTTCACGGTCTTCTTCCTCGCCGCCTTCTTCAAGTCGCTGCCCGACTCCGTGGCCGAAGCGGCCATTATGGACGGTGCCTCGCACACCCGGCTGTTCTTCCAGGTGATGCTGCCGATGGCCAAACCCGGCCTCGTGAGCGTCACGATCTTCAACATCATCGGCCAGTGGGCGCAGTACCTGTTGCCGTTGGTCCTACTCTCCGGTGCGCCGGACAAGCGACCGATCACCCAGGGCATCGCGCTCATCTCGGTGACGGCGGGGTACGAGGCCGACTGGTCAGGCCTGTTCGCCGCACTGACCATGACGATCCTGCCGATGATCGTCGTGTACGCCATCTTCCAGCGCCAGATCCAGCAAGGCCTGACCGCCGGCGTCGGGAAGTGACCCTGGCGCACGGTTCATTCTCTGACTAAAGTCAGAGAATGAACGAGGCTCAGGTGACGGCGGTTCGGCGGTTCAACCGGACGGTCACCCAGCGCATCGGGGCGCTCGACGATGCCTACCTCTCCCGGAGCCGGCCGCTCGGGCAGGCGCGCCTGTTGTGGGAGATCGGCGTGGACGGCAGCGAGGTACGTTCGCTGCGTTCGCGGCTCGATCTGGACTCGGGCTACCTGAGCCGCCTGCTGCAGCTACTGCAGAACGACGGGTTGGTGCGGATCGAAGCGAACGATGTCGATGCGCGGGTACGCCGAGCGAGGCTCACGACGGCGGGCCTCGCGGAGCGGGCCGAGCTGGATCGGCTCTCGGACGAGCTCGCCTGCTCGATTCTCGAGCCGCTCACCGAAGAACAGCGCTCGCGGCTGGCCGGCGCCATGGCCGACGTGGAGCGGCTCCTCATCGCGTCGATGGTCCGCGTCGAGGTCTCCGACCCACGCGACCCGGACGCCCGGCATTGCCTGCGAGCGTACTTCGCCGAGCTGGCCAAGCGTTTCGACTCCGGATTCGACCCGACCCGGAGCATTCCCGCGGCCGACGACCAGCTGACGCCGCCGGCCGGGGTGTTTCTCGTCGCCACGCTGCATGGCGACCCGGTCGGCTGCGGCGCGCTGAAGCTCCATACCGACTCGACCGCCGACGTGAAACGGATGTGGGTCGCTTCCTCGGTGCGCGGATTGGGGCTCGGCCGCCGCCTGCTCGGCGAGCTCGAGGATCAGGCTCACGCCAACGGCATCCACACGCTGCGGCTCGAGACCAACCGCGGCTTGACCGAGGCCATCGGGCTCTACCGCACCGCGGGGTACCGCGAGGTCGAGGCCTTCAACGACGAACCCTATGCCCACCACTGGTTCGAAAAGACCCTCGGGAGTAACGAATGAACCTGTCCGAAGCCACCGCGACGCTCGCGACGACGCCGAAGGTTCTGCATACGCTCCTGTCCGAGGTACCGGCCGACTCGGTCCACCGCAACGACGGCGCCGGCACGTGGAGCGCGTACGACATCGTGGGGCACCTGCTCAACGGTGACACCACCAACTGGTTGCCACGTGCGCGGATGATCCTGGAGCACGGCACCGCACGCTCCTTCCAGCCCTTCGACCGGGTGGCCATGCTGGGCTGGGAGCGCAGGCCGGTCACGGACCTGCTCGCCGACTTCCAGGCGACCCGCCGATCGAGCGTCGAGGCATTGTCCTCAATGGACCTCGGACCGGGCGACCTGCCAAAGCGTGGCCTGCATCCCGACCTGGGCGAGGTCACACTCGGGCAGTTGCTCTCCTCCTGGGTGGCGCACGATCTCACCCATGTGGCGCAGATCGGCGAGGTGCTCGCCCGCGGTTATCGCGACGACGTCGGCCCCTGGCGGGTGTACATGCCGGCCCTGGATCGCGTCGCGGCAGCCGAGTAGCACCACCTCCTTACGGGTTGACGACGACCGTGAACGTGGTCGTGACGTTGCGGATGTTGATGAAGTTGTTGGACATCTGCAGATTGTTGAAGGTGGCCGAACCGATCACCGGACCCTGACCGGCTTCGGGCAACTCGTTGGCCCAGATACCGAAGCCGGACTTGGCGTCGAACGCGTCACCGCTGCGCTGCGCCCCGGTGATGGAGACGTTCGTGAACACCGTGTCGGTGACCGGGGTCTGCTCCGGGTACTTGGTCTGGAACATGATGCCGGAGTAGGTCGGGTCCGTGATGTCCACATCGGACACCCGGATCCCCCGGAACTCCCTCGACGCCGCGAAGCACCAGATCGCGGGGAACGTCTGGTTGCCCCAGAAGTGGCCGCCGGACCGGATGATCGAGATGTTCTCGAACCTCGTCGGGGGTGAGCTGCCGAACCCGATGAACGGGAAGCCGAAGTCGAGGGAGCTGATGGTGATGCCGGCGTACACCAGCTGGTCGGCGATGTAGAGGTTGCGGAACACGTTGTTGAACCCGCCGTACACCGCGACGCCCGCCGCACGCCAGGTCAGTGTCGCGGACAGGTTCTCGAACACGTTGCCGTTGTTGCCCACGGTCGCACCCGAGTCGGTGGCCGAGAACAGCGCGAACGCGTCGTCACCGTTGCCGCGGCCCTCGTTGTTGGCCACGTGGGCGCCCGTGGTGCCGTTGGTGAAGTTGACCGCGTCGGCGAACGTGTCGCGCAACCGCGAGTTGGTGATGGTGATGTTCGTGTTGTGTACGCCCCAGTAGGCGCAGATGGTGTGCTCCACCCAGACGTCGTCGATGGTCAGGTTGGCCACGTTGACCAGCTCTCCCCAGACCTTGCCCGGCCCGTCGATGCGGGAGGTGTAGTTGCCGAAGAAGGCGAGGTGCTCGAACGTCGACCCGTTGGCCGTGTTCTCCACCCGGAAGCCGGCGTCGGTGTTCTCCTGCGATTGCGGCGTCTGGAACCGCGTGTACCAGACTCCCGCGCCGACCACCCGGACCGGCTTGAGGTAGATCTGGAACTTCTGCGCGGTCTCGTAGGTGCCCGGCGGCAGGTAGACGCCGAGCAGCGTACCGGTCGTATCCATCCGGACCGCGTCGAGCGCGTTCTGCACATCCTGGTGGGTGAAACCGGCCGGTACGCGGTACCGGGCCGGGTCGGGGTTCGGCCGCGGTGCCACCAGCTCGAGGTTCACGAAGTCGATGGCGTACGTCGTCGTGTTCGCGGCGTCCTTCTGTAGCCGGATCGTGCTGCCGGCCGGCACGGTCGAGTCGAGCATCACGTTCGCCTCGTCGTAGATGTGCCGCGGCGGCCCCGAGCCCGGCGAGTTGTTCGGGCTCGCCTCGGCGCCGTAGAGCCACGCGTACCGGGACGTGAGGCTGACCGCCTTGTGGAACGAGCCGTTGACGTAGATGTTCAGCGTCGCGCTCTGACCACCACCGCCCGCCGAGTCCGGGATCGAGAACCGGGTGACGAGGGTGTTGGTAGCGGCGCGGGTCGTCCACTGTACGAACGCCCCCGTACCGTTGAGCCGCACCGCCCGGCGCCCGGACGCCTCGCCGGCGAGGTCGCCGACCGTCCTATTCGGACCGACGAGCTGCGCGCCGCCGCCGAGCGTACCGTCCTCCGCCTCGTACATGTCGTACGGCAGGTTCGCCCCCCGGCCGACGAACAGCGGCGTGTTGCTGGTGTTGTTGGCCTGCTTGATGGGCAGCTCGTTGCCGTCGTTGGCCAGAACGACCCGCACGGTGTACCGCCCGTTGGCGGCGGTCCAGGTCCCCATGGTGACCGGTCCGGCGGTGGCGCCGGCCGCGATCGTACCGGTGAACGAGCCGGTCAGTGTGCGGACCACGGTGCCCGTATCGGTGAGCACGGTGAGCGTGATGCCGTGCGCGCCACTCGCCGAGGCGATGGTGCCCTGGTTCCGGATCGTCACCGCGAACGTGACCGTGTTGCCGCTCGTGGGGTTGCTCGGCGTCCAGCCGACGGTGGCGACGAGGTCGGAGCTGGCCACCGGGTTCACCACGAGCGAACCCGGATTGGTGAACGAGTTGTTGCCGTCGTTGAGCTCCACGACCGTGTTGGCCTCGTCCACCTTGGCGCTCAGCGAGTAGGTGCCGGCGTCGCGCGGTCCGATGTTCGCGCTCACCGTCGCCTGCGCGCCGGCCGCGAGTCCACCGACGGTCGCGGTGCCGACCTGCGTCGTGCCGAGGTAGAAGTTGACGGAGCTGGCAGGCGACGCGGCGGTACCGGCGTTTCGCACGGTCGCGGAGACGGTGACCGCGTCGGTCTCCACCGGGGCCGCCGGCGTGAACGACATGCCGGTGATGGTCAGGTCCGGGTTGGGTGCCGGCGTACCGAAGACCTGGAACTCGGCGACCTGTCCGTTGGTGGCGCCGGAGTTCGCGGTGAACTGGAGCCGGACGTCGGCGACCGTCGCCGAGACCGGGATGCTCACCTGGTTGCCTCCCACGCTCGGGCTGAAGCTGTACGTCGCCGACGCCACTATCGTCGTGAACGTCGACGAACCCTGGTCCCGTCCGAGCACCGACAGCGTCTGCGTGCGCGGTCCCCAGACCGGGTCGGGGTTGAGCCGGATGGTGATGGCGGACAGGACCGCGTTCGCTCCAAGTTGGACGGTCAGCGTGCTCGGGTACGCGCTGGGTGCGCCCTCCCAGTACGTGGTGACGTCGTTGTCGTTGGCGTTGACCGCGGTGAAGACGTGCACGAACGACGACGCAACGATCGGCTTGCCCACGGCCAGGTTGGTGCCGCCGCCGGACCCGGGCCGGGTGACCGTGTTGCTGTTGGGCGACTGGTTGCCGGCCGCGTCCCGGGCGCGCACGAAGTAGCTGACCGTCGCCGTGTCGGGCTGGTTGTCGGTATACGTGAGGATGCCGCCGCCCACGCTCGCGCGGAGGTCGCCGTTGGCGTACACGTCGTACCCGGTGACGCCGACGTTGTCGGTCGACGCTGTCCAGGTCAGGCGGATCTGGCCGGCGGCGGGCAGGGTGTACGCCAGGTTGCCGGGTGCGGTCGGTGCCTGCGTGTCACCGGTCTGGCCCTGCCTGGTGACCGTGTTGCTGTTGGGCGACTGGTTGCCGGCCGCGTCCCGGGCGCGCACGAAGTAGCTGACCGTCGCCGAGTCGGGCTGGCTGTCGGTGTACGTCAGCACGTTGCCCAGGCTCGTACGCAGGACGCCGTTCGCGTACACGTCGTAGCCCGTCACGCCCACGTTGTCGGTGGCGGCGTTCCAGGTGAGCCGGATCTGACCGGACGCCGGTTCGGTGAACGCGAGGTTCGTCGGCGCCGTCGGGGGTTGGGTGTCCCCTGTGGACGGTCCGTAGACCTCGAGCTCGGAGATCTGGCCGGCCGGCCAGCCGGTGTTCGCCGTGATGTGCAGCCGCAGGTACCGCGTGCTGGCAGTGCCGAACGTGATCGTCACGGTGTTGCCGGTCGACTGGTTGAACGCGTACCCGGCCGACGCGACGATCGTGCCGAAGTTGCTTCCGTCGGTGCTGCCCTGCACGGTCAGCGTCTCCGTCCGGCTGCCCCACGCGGTGGGCAGCTTCAGCACGACCCGGTTCACGCTTACCGTGGCACCGAGGTCCACCTGTAGCCACTGCGGGAAAGCGTTGTTGGCGCTCTCCCAATAGGTGGCCTGGTTGCCGTCGTTGGCGTTGGCCGCCGCGTACACCTGGACGGTGCTGCTCGCGGTCATGGTGCGCCCGGTCGCGAGGTTGCCGGAGGACGCGCCGACGCCGAACACCTGCAGCTCGGCGATCTGCGCCGCGGGCCACCCGGTGTTGGCGGTGACGTGTGCGCGGACGAACCGGGTGTTGGTGGCGCCGAAATTGACGGTGACGGTGTTGGCGTTCGCGGGGCTGAACGCGTACCCGGTGGACGCGACGATCGTGGCGAAGCTCGCGCCGTCGGTGCTGCCCTGCAGCGACAGGGTCTGCGTCCGCGCCTCCCAGGCGGGTGGCAGCTTCAGTACCACCTGGTCGATCGCGGTGCTCGCGCCCAGGTCCACCTGGACCCACTGGGGAAAGACCGCGTTCGTACCCTCCCAGTAGGTCGCGGCATTTCCGTCGGTGACATTGCTGGCCGCATAGGGACCGTTGACACTGCTGGCCGAGGTCGGCTTGCCGGCGGCCAGGTTCGGTCCACCCGCCGCTGACGACGGGGTGGCCGGGCCGGCGGACACGATCAGACCGGTGGCGAGCAGGGCCACCAGCGGGCGCATGAGGTGGGAACGTCTCATCGGAGATCCTCGGGCTCGGATTAGTCGCGAACTTCCACAAGACAGAGATGTTTTTGCACGTGTGGCTCAGAATGTTGCAGACGCCATGCGTGTACGTCAATGGGTCGCCTTCTGAGGGCTCGAGGCCGCCGCACGCCGCGCGCATGATTCCGACAGTAATTGCGTAAGCTCAAAGCAAAATTACGAAATCTCGTTGCAGAGTCTTGTGGGAACCGTGCGGCGATCCTAGTGTCAGCTCACGCTCGCGTGAGAGGAACGAGTCTCGATGTCACATCGTTGGACCCGGCTCGCGGCCGCCGCGTTCGGTTCGATCGTCGTGCTCGCCGGCGCGACGCCGGCCAGCGCCAGCGTTGGCGCGGGTACCGCCTCGGCACCCGTCGTCACCAGAGCCGCGCTCGATCCGTCGCTCGTCGCGGGCCGTGGCGCCAGCGTCGACTTCGTCGAGCAGGAAGCCGAGAACGCCGCGACCGACGGCACGATCATCGGCCCGAGCCGGGCCGCGTACACCGTGCCGGCAGAGGCATCCGGCCGGATGGCGGTCAGCCTCGCGCCCGGCCAGCACGTCGAGTTCACCCTCCCGCGGGCGGCCAACGCGATCACCGTGCGCTACAGCATTCCGGACGCGCCGGGCGGTGGCGGCATCACCGCCCCGCTCGAAGTCACCGTGAACGGCAAGCACCGCAGAACCATGACCCTGACGTCCCAGTACGCCTGGCTGTACAACCAATACCCGTTCAGCAACGACCCCGACGCCGGCCTCCTGCACCCGGACTGGTGGGTCACCGAATGCCAATGCGTGCCGGCCGCCACGAACCCACCGCCCACCTTCGCCACGCCGTTCCGCCCGATGCACTTCTTCGACGAGCAGCGCCTGTTGCTCGGCCGGACGTACCGCGCCGGAGACCGGCTGCGGCTCACCGTGCCCGCCGGAAGCAACGCCGCCTGGACGGCCATCGATCTGCTCGACTCCCACCTGGTGGGTCCTCCGCGGGTGCGAGCCTTCGCGGCCAACGTGCTGGCGTTCGGCGCCGACCCGACCGGCCGGCGCGACTCCGCACCCGCGATCGAACGGGCGATCGCGTTCGCGAAGCGGTTCCACCTTCCGGTCTACCTACCGCCCGGCACGTACCAGGTGAATCGGCACATCGTCGTGGACGACGTGCCGATCGAGGGCGCCGGCAGTTGGTACACGATCGTCAAGGGTCACGAGGTAGCCCTCGACCCACCCGCGCCGGACGGGTCGGTGCACAGCGGCGTCGGCTTCTACGGCAAGGACGCATCGGTGGGCGGCAGTACCGACGTGCACCTGTCCGGCTTCACGATCGAGGGTGACGTCCGCGAGCGCATCGACACCGACCAGGTCAACGGCGTCGGTGGGGCGATGAGCGATTCGACCATCGACGGCCTCCACATCCACCACACCAAGGTGGGTATGTGGTTCGACGGGCCGATGACCAACCTTCGGATCACCAACAACGTCATCGTCGACCAGATCGCCGACGCCCTCAACTTCCACAATGGAGTGACGAACTCGATCGTGTCGCACAACGTCATCCGTAACACCGGCGACGACGGGCTGGCGATGTGGTCGGAGAGCATCGCGAACACCGGCAACACGTTCGAATACAACACCATCCAGACCCCGACGCTGGCCAACGGCATCGCCATCTACGGCGGTACCGACAACACCCTGTCGCACAACCTCGTCGCCGATCCACTGCGGGAAGGCAGCGGTATCCAGGTCGGGTCCCGGTTCGGCGCCGAGCCACTCGCCGGCTACCTTCGGATCACAGACAACACGGTGGTCCGCGCCGGCACGTACGAGCTGAACTGGAACATCGGTCTCGGTGCCATCTGGATCTACGCGCTGGAGCGGAGCATCGACGCGGATATCCGCGTGACCGGCGACCACTATCTCGACAGCACATACAACGCCATCATGTTGGTCAGCGAGTTCGCGGTGAAGGACCTGTACTCGATCACCAATGTCACATTCAAGGACATCAGGGTCGACGGTACCGGTACCGGCGTGGTCAGCGCCCGCGTGGCCGGCTCGGCGTCCTTCGAGAACGTCGACGTGCGAAACGTCGGCCACTGGGGCGTGAACAACTGCGGGTCGTTCCACTTCGGACCGACCGGCTCCGAGTTCTCGCTGATCGATCTCGGCGGCAACGACGGTGTGGACAACAACGAGTTCCATCCGGGTACGCCGTGGCTCGCGCCGTACGTGCCGAACACCATCACGTGCAACGACCGACCGCCGGTGAACCCGCCACCGCCACCCGCGCCGTGGTGAACCCATAGGATCGGCGGGTGACGGTACGGGAGGTACGGGTTTCGGGTCTGGAGTGCATCGCGCTGGTGACCGAGCTCTTGCACCGGATCCGGTTGGCCGATCCGTCGGCGGGTCTGTGGGAGGCGGCCGACCTGCAATGGTGGTGGCGTCGGCCACGCCGCTCCGACGAGGTCGAGCAGCTGTTCTGGGTCGACGACGCTGGGCCGGTCGCCGCGGTGATCCTGACCGACTGGGGTCGCGTCTGGGGGTGCGATCCGATAATGACCGGATCGGTACCGGGCGTATCACTGCATGACGTGGTGGCCCGCGGGTTGGAGCTGGTCGATGCGTTGGGGCTGGACGAGGTCGAGACACTGGTCGGCGACGACGACGAAGAGCTGCGGAGCCTGCTGACCGATCGCGGCTTCGAGGCCGGCGAAACGTCAGGCACCTGCTGGATGGAAGCCGGCGATCGCCCCGACGTCGCAGCCGTCGCAGACGGATTCACCCTCGTGGACCGTAGCCAGCGGGCGCGGTCGCCACATCCCATGTCCATGCGCAACGGTCCCGCTGTGGAGGAACGGCTGAACCAGTGCTCACTCTACGACCCTTCACTGGATCTGGCCGTGGAGGCTCCCGCCGGGCAGGTCGCCG
>Ga0075420_100006677_pt1 | contig 10175 bp, 11 predicted proteins | sample SoiMetdeltSBSDD4_FD_75296 | JGI IMG/M metagenome (GOLD analysis project Ga0075420, IMG submission 75296) | Bulk soil microbial communities from a Populus tree surrounding site in Tennessee, USA - Soil MetaG P. deltoides SBSDD4 | ecosystem: Environmental > Terrestrial > Soil > Tree plantation...
TTCGTGCCGACCGTCGCGACCTGCGCCGCGCGAAGATGGAGCACCTCCACGCGAGCGAGCAGGCGTTCGTCTATCGACGCGGCCGCACGGTGGTGGCGCTCAATAACGACACGACTTCGGTGACCGTGCGCTTGCCGATCGCGATGCTCGCCGATGACGCGCTCGGCATCTGTGCTCGTCCGCGGGCGGATTCCGGCGGCGTCGCGGTCACGATCCCGAGGCGGAGCGGCTGCATCTTCTAGTTGCAGATTGCCGCTCAGGCTAATCCGGCTCTGGCGGTCTGGCCCGAATTTCACGCCGTGCTCGTCGCGCCTGCGTATCGTTCGCGATCCGGCAAACTCCGCGAGGTGGAATACGGATCAGGCGGATCCGCCGGATGAATCGGAAAGTGCGAACCGCACTCTGGTTTGAAAGCGCGAGAACCGAAATGAAGGGGGAACGGCCACGGGATGCGTCATCCTCCCGTTAGGGTGTTCCCCATTTCCGTCCGCTCGTAGCGCGAGGCACTTTTCGCCCGCTGCCGATCGATCCGCTCCATCCGCCGGATCCGTCCAATCCGCATTCCTCCTCCCGCGACTTGGACGGATCGAGCGCTCGGTCTCAGGAGATGCTGGCCTCCCGAGAGCGTCTCCAATCGAACGGATGCGCTATCCGCCCGTCGCGATCGACTTGACGATGAGCCCAACGAACATCGCCAGCGCGGCAAGGATCAGGAGCCAGCCCCACCAGGGAGTCCCACCGTATTGCTCGGCCATGATCAGTCTTCTGAATCAGAAAAAGGGAAAGGGAGCCGTCCCTAACGACTAACAGATTTCCGCCTAACACCCGAGCTGGCAACCCCGCATTACAACTGACTCGTACAATGCGCGCATCGGGACGCTGCCGCGTCGATCGCCATCTTGCAGAAAGGGCAGTTCTTCGTCGCCGGCGCTGTCGCTGCCGGCGCAGGACGAATGAACGCCTTGCTGATCCGCCACGCGACGAACCCGACGATGAGGAAGTTCAGGAGCGCGCCACCAAGATGGCCGATCTTGAACGGCACCGGCCCGGGCGTGACCGCCGACTGCCACGTAGTCGGGTCGGGTGTCGTCGCCGCAATGACCGGCATGATCAGGTCTTCCACGACCGCAGTAACCAGCGCATTCAATGCGCCCCCGACGACGACGGCGATCGCGAGCGCGAGCACGTTCTCCTTGATCAGGAACGCCTTGAACTCTTTCCACATGGCCATCGTCGCCTCGTGCGTAGAAGTCACCGTCGTCGGCGGAGGCGGAGAGTCCGACCTCGGCTCCGACGGGGCGGAAAATGCGCCCGCAGGGCGAACGCGCCAGCCCTTGACGTCACGCTGACGTCGAACTCGGCCGGGAGCCGGGCACGGCTGTTGCCTTCCTCGCTTCTGAATCCGTCTCCTCGCGACAACTCCGCCCAACATGCCCGCCGGTCAACCCGACGATCGCTCGATTCTCGCACCCCAGGTGGACGAGCACGCCGACGCGACGCCGGTCGAGCCGGGCGCCCCGAAACCTGACCTTCGGCGAACCGCATCCGCACTGGCGACGGTCCGCGCGCGATCCCTCAGCCTCACCGTGCTGTCGATCCTCGCGCTGCTCTACACGCTGTTCTTCGCGCGGGACTTTCTCCTGCCCATCGTCATTGCACTGCTGCTGGACCTTCTCTTCAGTCCTGTCGTTCGCGCGCTGACCCGGCTGGGACTCGGCGCGCCACTCGGCGCCGCGGTCGTCGTGCTCGGGCTTCTCGCTATCGTCGGACTCGGCGTTTACGAGCTCTCGACACCGGTGCAGCGCTGGGCGAACACCGCCCCCGCGACGCTCGCGACGGCGGAAGCGAAGCTGAAGAAGCTTCTCAAGCCGCTGGAGCGCGTGCGACAGACCGCCGAACAGGTCGAGACGGTGACGTCAGGGGCGGCTCCGGCGCAGGCGACGGAAGTCGTCGTGCGCGGTCCGGGGATCGTCGCACGCGTGTTCGGAACCACACAGCGCTTCTTCGCCGGCGCGCTGCAGGTGATCATCCTGCTCTACTTCCTGCTCGCGGCCGGCGACCTGTTCCTGCAGAAGCTGGTGAAGGTGCTGCCGCAACTGCACGACAAACGCGCCGCGGTGCAAATCGCGCGAAAGGCGGAGTCGTCGATCTCCATGTACCTGATCACGGCGCTCGCCATGAACGTCGCCGAGGGGATCGTCGTCGGGGTCGTGCTCCACCTCCTCGGCATGCCGAACGCGGTGCTCTGGGGCGCACTCGTGGTATTTCTGGAGTTCATCCCGTACCTGGGGGCGACGGTGATGACGCTGATTCTCGCCATCGCGGCGCTCACCACGTTCGACTCGGTCGGACGTGCACTCGTCATCCCGGGCGCGTTCCTCGCGATCAATCTCGTGCAGGCGCAGCTCGTGAGCCCGCTGCTGTTCAGCATGCGCCTAACGCTGAACCCCGTCGCACTGTTCGTCGGCCTCGCGTTCTGGTGGTGGATCTGGGGGATCCCCGGCGCGTTCATCGCCGTGCCGCTCATGGCCACGTTGAAGATCGTCTGCGATCACATCGACGCGCTCGCGCCGATCGGCGAGTTCCTGGGCCAGCGCGACTCCGACGAGCGTCGCGAGACGGTGCGAGTCGCGCAGGCCTAGAGGCTCGAGCCGGTCGGTCAGAACGGGAAGCTCAGGCCGGCCGATACCTGAGCGTGGTGCAGCGTGCGCTCCTCGAAGGTCACGAGGTCGCGGACGTCGGCACGCAAGCCGAGCTGCCGCCAGAGCCCAACGCGCGCGCCGAGGGCGGGCGTCAGCGCGAAGGACTTGATGCTCCGGTTTGCGAGGGAGAACTCGTGCGCGTCGATGGCGGGGCCGACGCGATCCGTCCAGAACCCGCCGGCGCCCAGCGAAACGACGGGCGACAGACGACCGAACAGCGGCGTGCTCGAGATGTTCAGGTCGCCTTGCACGCCGACGTGCCCCGCCGCGAACCCCTTGTCCTGGTCGGGAACGTACTCACCGAAGACACCGACGGCGAAACGCGAGGCGAAGCTCGGCGCCGACTCATCGCCTGCGACTGGCCGCCACATCAGGCGAGCGCCAAGGCCGTTCATGCTCAGGCGATCGCCGGGGACATCGAACCGGTAGTGCGAGTAGTAGCCTTCGACCGTGCGATGAGCCTGTGGCTCTGCCGTCGCGATCGACGTCTGCGCATGAGCCGAGGCGCCGGACAGCCCGACGGATGCGAGCACGAAGGAAGCGAGCATAACGCGAGCACTGAGCGTCATACGAGTATCCTCCATGAGAATCGTTCAGTTGTGACTGATTGCCCCGGGAGCGTCACGGCCCGCCGCCGTCCGGGGCGCTGCCGGCGTCGAGCGGGCCGTAGAGACGGCATCCGCCGTTCCAGACCGAGTTAGTCAAATCTGCAGACCAGTCGCGTCAGTGCTCGATCATCCCGGCAGACATGTCTGCCACCACGACGAGCCGGCACCTCGTGCTCATCAGTGAACCACGCATGCCCGTGTTGCCGACGGGCACCCCCGGGCGCAGATTCCACGCGCCATGACAGACCCCCACGCGCCGCTCCGCGATCGAGTGCTCTCGAGCGTCCTCGACGGGGTCGCCGAGACCGATCGCTCCCTCCGTCACGCCGCGGCCAGCTGTGTCGGCGTTCCGGCGGACCTCGAGCCGCTCGTGGCGAAGATCCACGCGAACGCGTATCGCGTGACCGACGACGACGTTGCTGGTCCGCAGGCGAAGCACGGCGACGACGCAGTGTTCGAGATCATCGTCAGTGCGGCGCTTGGGGCGTCACGACGGCGACTGCTCGCCGGACTCGCCGCTCTCGACCAGGCATGAGGCTTCGCAAGGTTCACGCGGGACACGCACTCCCCGACAAGGCAATGCTTGGCGTCATCAGGCTCGTGATGGGTCACGCGCCCGGCGTCGTGCGGACGTTGCGGTATCGCAAGGAGTACTTCGGCCGCCCGTTCTCCGAGCTGACCCAGCAGGTCATGCGCGGCCCGTCGGCCTGGTCGGTCGGTGAGCGCGAGATCTTCGCGGCTTTCGTGTCGCGGCTCAACCAGTGCGTCTTCTGAACCAACGCCCACTCCGCGGTCGCGGAGGCGGCGTTAGGCGACGGGGTCACGGCGCGCATCCTCGCGGATTACCGGGCGGCACCGATCGACGAGAAGCTCCGCGCCATGCTCGGGCTCCTCGAGACGTTCACGCTCCACCCGGACGACCTCAGCCCCGAGCGCGTCCGCGCGGTGATCGCGACTGGCGTGTCGCGTGAGGCGGTCCGTGACGCGTTCTATGTCGCGTTCCTGTTCAATACCTACGACCGTCTCGCCGACACGCTCGGTTGGGAGCTGCCCGACGAGCGCTACTACCCCAAGGCCGGCGCCTTCCTGCTGAAAAAGGGGTACCTCTAGCACCGACCGACCCTTCGGCGGCCGCTCGTGCGGGGGCACCGGTCAGGGCGTTTCGTCGACGACGTACGGCTCCCAGAACCCCGGAGCGGGATCGGTCTGCTCGACCACATCGACCCACGTGCCGGCCGGATCGGTGAGGGCGAATCGTTGCTGACCCCACCGTTCCGCACGGAGCCGGTACGCGAACGTCGCCCCTCCCGCTCGAGCTTCGCGAATTCGGCCGCGGCATCGCCGACCTGAAACGTCAGGAACATGCCTTTTCCCGCTGAACAGTCCGGCCCCGGCGGAGTCGACGGATGGTCAGGCGTCATGAACGCTAGGTTGCGGGCGGGTTCGCCCGGGAGCGCGAGCAGCACGAACCACGACGCTTCGAAGATCGTCGTCGCTCGACACCACCGAATGTAGCAACAAGCACCGTTCCATCGTCGTTACACGCCATTCCCGGCCACGTACACCCACGCCTCTTGTCCCGACGCCAACTCTGCGAGAACACGCACGTAGCCAGCTGGCTCATACGCGTCGGCGCTCTGCAGTTCGCTCTCCGTAACCTCGAACACCATGCCGGGCACTCGGCTCTCACGATGGCCGGTGAATCGCGCGATCGCGTGATGCGACTTGCCGCTCGTCGCGACGAAGTGCGGATCCTCGACTTCGAACAACGATTGCTCGAAGCCGACCAGTTCATCCGCGCTGCCTTCCAGCAATCGGCCGAACGTCGATTGTTGAACCGCTGCCAGTTGGAGCGTTCCGTACGAAAAGAGCAGTGGCATTCCCTGTGGACGTTGAAGTTCGTGCGAATAGCCGTTACCCGACCTCCGGCCCGGCGCTCGCGCAGATCGATGGCGGCGTCCCCGGCGTCCGATGCGGGCCGAGTCGCATCCGAAGGAGCGTGCGACGCCGCGTGAGGCCTCGGTCGTCCAGCGCCGACGTTGGAAGATGGCTTCCGGCGTGATGATCGAGACAGACGGCCGCGCCCCCGAGACGCCCGAGCAACGCATCGAGGAGATCGGTCGCGGCAGTCCGGACAGTGACGACGATCGGTCCGATGTAGATCGCCTCGCGCCCCGGACGCGCGAGGGCGTAGCCCACCGGCTGGCCTTCCGACCGCGCCACGAGCAGGCCACCGATAGCGTCGTGCGCCAGCGCACGGAGCAACCCGGACCGATCAGCGCCGTACGCGGCCGCGTCGAGCAAAGCGATCGCGGCCGCGTCCCCGGCCGCGAGATTCGGAGTGGAGCCATTGAGTCGACGCGCGACTCCGTGCCACCGCTCGAGCGCAGCCTCGGCCGCGAATCCAAGCGACTCGTACAGCGGTCGTCCCGCAGGCGTCGCGTCCAGCTTTACGACCGCAACTCCACGGTCGCGCGCATAGCGGAGCGCCCGATCCATGAGTGCAGCGCCGATCCCCTGTCGACGATAGTCGGCGTGAACGACCATCATCCCGATCCACGCCAGTGCGGTGCCGTGTGTCGTCACCGTTACGGTCGCCACGAGTCGGCCGCGGTGCCGCGCCGCGAAGCAACCGCCCGGGTCGAGTCGCGTTAGGCGCGACCAGTCGGCGGCGGTTTGATTCCACCCTTCCCGAGCGCTCAGGGCGAGCGCGTCACCAACGTCGCCATCGCGCAGCGCCCCAACAGTCAACACGTGCGGGAATGTCGTCGAGGAAAGTCGCGTAATTGGGTTTGACCGTTTGACCGGCCTGACCCAATGAGTGGTGCGGGATGCTCGATCGTGTCTTGCGCGCGCGTTGCATTCTTGCGCGCGCGGCACTGGCGCGTCAGCGCGCGCGGAACGTGCGGCGGTAGTGTCCCGGCGTCACGCCGAACTGGCGGCGAAACGCGGTCGAGAAGTGGCTCTGGTCCGAATACCCCACCGCGTGGGCGACCTCCACCAGGTCGAGTCGCGAGGTTCGGAGAAGCCTCGCAGCTTCGGCGAGGTTCCGCGCGCGGACGTATTCGCCGACACTGCAGCCGAGCTCCCGGCGGAACGCGCGCGCCAGCTGCGCGGCATGAACGTCGACCCGCGCCGCCAGCGCGCCGAGGCCTGCGAAGCCGGTGCCCGGGTGCTCACCGTCCAGCATCTCGATCGCGCGCGCGAGCCAGTCGGGGCGATGCCGGAGGGCTTCGCGCCGCGAGGCGCTCGCGCGGTGGGCGTCCGCGACCAGCTCATACACCAGCGACTCCACAACGAGCGGCGAGACGACATCCGGCTGGCGAAGCTCGCGATCCAATCGCTGCACCGTCGTGGTCACGAACGCCGAGTCGCGGGTCGACGCGCGGTCGAGCACGTCGGTCATCGCGCGGAACCGAGCGACCGCGCCCGGTTGCATCTCCACGACGATGTACCGCGCGTCCGACGCGAATCGGTTCTCGTGGACCTCGCCCGCCGGCCGGACGACGAGCGTCGCGGGCGTCATCGTCACGGGTCTGCGGCCCACGGTCTCGAGAAACGAGCCGCGCACGCACACCCCGATGTTCGTGGTCTCGTGGGCGTGCGGGGGAATCACCGTCCCGGCGGACTGTCGTATCGTTCGTACGACGACGTCCGGCAGGCGCATCGTCAGATCGCCCGGGGGCATCGACTCGTTAGGCGTGAGATCCCGGGCGCGAACCGGTCACGAGCGCGCCGGTTCCAGTGACGCCGGCGGCGCGGTCCACGTCTCACGCGCAGCAATCGACCGGCCGATCACGGCAAAGGCCACCAACACGGCGCCGGCGAACCACGCGCCCGCACTGAGTGAATCCGTCAGGTACATGCCGCTCGACAGTCCGCCGCCGATCAGCACGACGGCGAGGACCGCGAACATGCGCATACCGTATAGAAAGACGAACGGCAGGTAGTGCGCGCCGACGAGGATCATGAGCGCCGGGAAGAACAGCGTGAGTCGATATCGCGCCACCGGCGCGAGCAACGGCATCGAGAGAGGCAGCACGAACGCCACCTGCATTCCGAGCTGACGAAGCGCGTTGTTCGCGCTCAGCTTGACTCGCTCGCCCTCGAGGCGGAGAAGCATCTCCGTGAGCGGGAAGATGAAGCATCCACCGATGACGATCGTCGTGATCGCCGCGCGCGGTGTGCTCCACGTCGCGAGCGCCGCCGAGACGATCCAGAGCGCTCCCGACACGAGCTGTCCGTAGAACCCACCAACGTACCGCGTGCGCATCTCCCGCTGCGCGTCGGCAATCTGCATTGAAGTGCGAGCCATGGATGTACCGTTAGAACCTGGCCTCGAAGTACACGTCGAGCAGCGTCCGCTTCCGCGGATGGATGCCGCGGGAGATGTCAGCGCGGATCAGGCCGTCGAGCACGGAGAAGCCGACTCCGGCTCCACTCACCGGACGCCCCGGATGACTCCACGAGGAGCGATCCCCCGCCCAGCCGAGGTCGCCGAACACCGTCGGGCGAACGGCGGGGAGCTGCATCCCGAGCTCCGCGCGACCGAGCCAGTACGAGTTCCCGGCCTGCCCGGGTAGCGTCAGGCTCGGCCGCTGGCCTCGCACCGTGTGCGCGCCGCCGATGAACCACGCGCGCTGCGGCGGGAGGGCGCCGCCCGACGTCCCGGCGCTCGCGGTGAGCGCTGCCGCGAGGGGACCCAGGCCGCGCGACACCGTCGCGTCGAACGCGCCGCGCGTGTAGTCGAACGTGCCGGCCGCCGCTTCGGCGCGGACGTCGGTCAGGAGCCGCCATCCCGCAGGGTCGAGCCCGAACGTGCGCGTATACCTCGCGGAGGCGCCGCCGATCGTGCCGCGCGCCGCCTCGATGTTCGGGATGAACTGCACGTCGTTCATCGCGTGCGCGAGCGAGAACTGTGTCTCGACCTTCGCGTTCCGATGCTGCTCCGCGAACACGCGCCAGGTGAACCCGCCACCGCCGACGTTCGAGCCGGTGAGCTCGCCGCCTAACGTGCGGTAGTAGAATCCTTCGTCGATCCCGAAGAGCACCGCATTGAGCGAGCTTCCGAACCCGAGCGGATCACCCCAGTCGTTCGACGCCGACAAGCGTCGATAGCCGCCGAGCTGCAACTGGCGCCGGCCGTTACCGCGAGCGGCGAACAGCTCCGCGTTGAACTGCGCGTCGGCGAGACTGAACCTCGGGACGAACCCCGCCCGGTACCCCTGCCCAAACTCCTGACGGATCCCGAGCCCCAGCGAGAGGCCTTCGACCCGGTTGTATCGCGTCAGGTTCAGGCCATAGCTGAACTGCGGCTTCTGCGGCGCCCAGCCCGGCTGGAGCGAAAAGTCGAGCGCCTTCAATAGCTCGTCGCGTTCGGCTTCGCCGAACAGCTCCTCTCCGGGCTCGTAAATCGACGCCGGCAAGTCCGGCGACCTGGCGAGCGCCATCGAGTCGCACGGAACGCGAATCGCCACACGGACGGCGCCGTTGTACCGGGTGTCGTACCGCGTATAGCTGCCTGCCGTGTCGCACTGCGCCTTCCGCGACCCGCGCTCCTGCTCCCGGCGCACCGAGTCGGCCGCGGCGATCATCTTCGCGCGGTCGCGCCGCTCCTCGCGCGGGAGGTCGCGCCATCGGACGCTGTCGCCGAACAGCGAATCCCGAAGGGAACGCGGTGTTGGCGGGACTTTCGGCACCGAGTCCGCGCCGTTCACGCTCGCGTACTTGAAGCTCTCCTCGATCTTGAAGGGCACGTGCATGAACGACACCTGCGCCTTGCCCTCGGCCGACTGCACGCGGGGGAGCCAGAATCGCCCTGCATACAAGCCGTAGTCGATGGTGACCGCCTCGAGGTTCGCGCGCATGGGCGACAGCATCGCTTTCGCGATCTTCGGAACCTCGTCGTCTTCTTCTTCCTCCTCCGCGACCTGCCAGATGTCCATCTCGACCGACATCCGGTAGGCGGCGCGCACGAGCTGCCCCGTGCTCACGTCGAACCAGAACGAGCCGACCGACAGCCGCCAGTTGGGCCGCCGCGGCTCGATGCGCAGCTCGCGAAGCTCGATGGTCTGGCCATCGGAAAGCTTGAAGGTGATCGAATCGCCAGTCGCGAACCGGTAGTACGCCTCGGAGCCGATCGCGAGCGGGTGAATCATCTCGTCCGGCTCGACCTCCGCTTTCGCGACGCCCGAGCCGATCCAGAGCGCGTCCCGGCCAGGGTAGTACGGGATCGGAGACATGTCATCGATGTCCACTTCGCCGTGGTCCTTGACCATCGGGATCACGGTTCGGGCGCCCTTCAGGTCCACCCACGCGCCGTTCTCGCGCGACCACCGAACGCGCGACGCGTTCTCGGTTCTGAGGAGGAGCCGGTCGCGTCCGATCGCGCGAAATCCGAGACCGACCGAGAGCCGCTGGTACGCGGTGGCGTCGTAGGCGAGGAGCGCCGAGTCCTGCCGCATGCGCGCGTCGCGCGCCTTGAGGAGGAGCCGTTTCGAGTTCGCGTCGCGGAACGCAGACGCCTCGAGCTCCGGCGTGACCGGAATCCGCTCGCGCCGGCGCCTGCGATCGTTGTCCAGCGTGTCCGCGAGCACTCGCGCCTTGTCAGCGCTGTCGGGCTTGCTGCCGACACGTACCGTCACCTGTTGATCGAAGGCGACTGCGAAAGCGAGGACGACGGCAAACATCAGGAGCTCCGTTGTGGAGTATCGGCCCCTCTTTGTACGTCCTTGCCCTGACTTGGTTTCGTACTGCCGGGAAGCGGCGATCGGAGGGCCTAGCGCGGCGGCGTCACTGGCCGGGGCCTGGTCGAATCCGCTCTCGGATTCCGATTTCGCGTTCCCGGTTCGCTGCTCCCTGTCCC
>Ga0075420_100006678_pt1 | contig 10175 bp, 10 predicted proteins | sample SoiMetdeltSBSDD4_FD_75296 | JGI IMG/M metagenome (GOLD analysis project Ga0075420, IMG submission 75296) | Bulk soil microbial communities from a Populus tree surrounding site in Tennessee, USA - Soil MetaG P. deltoides SBSDD4 | ecosystem: Environmental > Terrestrial > Soil > Tree plantation...
GTATGGCAGTAGGTTGTTTCATGAAGGGTACCGGCGCGGAAACGGCTCGAAACGAATTCGGCTATGTTTCCTGACCTTTTAGTTTTCCGCGGTGAGCCGCCAAGTCATGAACCGCAGGATCGCGAGGGGTTCCAGCGGCAGGGAGTTCATCCTCCGCCCACCTGTCCGTGCCCATATCGCACATCCCGTGAAAATGACCTCCCTCTTCAATACACACCGCAGGGCTATGGATATCTCCGACCAGAATACCGGGCTTCTGTATTTCCACCTTCTGCAACGCGGTGACCGTCCCCTTCACTCTGCCACTGATCACAACAGATCCGGCGGAAATAATACCTTTGATGATGGCGCTCTCACCGACGATCACCGCACCACCAGTATGCACTTCGCCTTCCACCCGACCGTCGATCCGAACCGTCCCGTCGAAACTGACAATGCCTTTAAAACTTGTTCCCTTGCCCAGAAAGGTAAATTTGTCATCTTCCGCGACCACCTGCGTTTTCTTTTCACCCCACATAGTCGTCTCCCTTCGCAGACCCCACGACTGTCATCGGTCAGGGCGCGTTGACATGTTGCTGTATTCTTCGCCTTCCGACTCTGCTGGACAGGTATGTGCCGTTCTATGCCAATGAAGCACATAGGGCGTACCGATAGACCTCGAACTAGCCGGAGACGAGTTTCACTCCCGGCCCTCGAGCACTGTCGCGTGGGGCATCCCGGGTCGACGGCTGACTCATTTCGAGATGACCGTTGAACACCACCCCTTCTTCCATCGAGAGCAATGGGGCCTTCACTCCTGCGTTGACGACGGCTGGCGCCCGCAATTTCACTTTTTCTCGCGCACTGATGTCTCCGGTGATTTTTCCCTTGCAGACCACCGTACCGGCGGTGATTTTGGCGCTGAGCACTGCCTCTTCACCGACCAGCAACACGCCCTCGGTGTGTATTTCACCTTCCAGGTTGCCGTCGATGCGAACCGTCCCGTTATAGGTAATGACACCTTTGAACGCCACGCCTTTCCCCACGAAAGCATTGATCTCTTCGTTACCTTCACGTTGTGCTGCAGGCTCCTGGCCTTCCATCTCAGTGCCCTCCGTTTGGGATGATTGACGCTTACCCTCCTGCTTATCCTTGTTCCACATTGACATACCTCCTACTTGTATCAGTTCATAGACGTACGGACAGCCTGTGACAGCCCCACTTGCGAGCAATCAACTGCGGTGGTTCCTGAACATCTGTGCAAAAAGGCATTCTACCGGGATCACGCGCAAAAAGCTTTATCAAAAAGCTCTCTCCTCGTTCAAAATCTTTTCAGTGACTCCATCAAGCTCTTCGGGTGAGAAGTAATGGATGATGATCTTGCCGCCGCGCCGACCTTTTTCGACCGTCACTCTGGTGCCCAGTCTTTTTTGGAGACGCTCCTCGAGATCGGACCGAACCGGCTGACGTACACTGCGCTTCCCGCCTCGCCGTGCCTGCGGTTGGTGCTGCACAAGCCTCTCAGCTTCGCGCACCGACAACTGTTCTTTGATGAGTCGGCGCGCCAGCTGAATCTGAGCGTCAGGCGTCACCAAGCCTAGAATGACTTTGGCATGCCCCATGGAGAGCTGGTCCAGCTCGACGAATTCCTGTATTTCGATCGGTAACGTCATGAGCCTGAGCATATTGGCGATCGATGACCGATCTCCCCCTACCTGTTGCGCGATTGCCTCCTGTGTCAATCCGAACTCGTTGACCATGCGATGGTACGCGCGGGCCGTGTCCATCGGATTGAGATCGTCCCGCTGCAAATTCTCAACGAGTGCCAGGACCATGGATTCTTGATCCGTGCAGTTTCGGATCAATGCCGGAATTTTTTCGAACCCCGCCAACCTGGCTGCCCGCAGTCGGCGCTCCCCCGCGACCAATTCGAAAATGCCGTCTCCTTTACGCCTGACGAGAATCGGCTGAAGTAGGCCATTCTGCTTGAGCGATTGTGCGAGTTCGACGAGTTCGGCCTCGGAGAACTGTTGCCGTGGCTGATACCGGTTCGGGACCACCGCATCCAATCGTAGCTCTTGTACATCACCCCGATCGGGTTCCGCGACCGGCCTGGTTACTGCAGGAAGCAATGCGTCGAGACCTCTACCGAGCGCTTTTTTCTCCATGGATTGCAAACTCCTTCGCTAGAGACAGATACGCCTGTGCACCCGATGATGCCACGTTGTAAAGAAGAACCGGCCGGCCGTAACTCGGCGCTTCGGCCAATGTCACGTTCCGGGGAATGACAGTATCATAGACTTTGCCGGCAAAATGTGACCTGATTTGGTCGGTGACTTGTCGTGCAAGTGAATTACGGGCATCGTACATCGTCAGCAAGATCCCCTCGATTTCCAGATTGGGATTCACTGACTCACGAATCCGCTCAATACTCTCCATGAGTCGACCTAGCCCTTCCATTGCATAATATTCGCATTGCACCGGTACCAAGACTGAATGCGCCGCCGCCAAGGCGTTAATGGTGAGGAAGCCAAGAGCTGGTGGACAATCCAGCAGGATCGTGTCGTACTTTTGGTCCATACCGTTCAAGACCGCCCGTAGCCTCCGTGCTCTATCTTCAACCGCGACCAGTTCCACCTCGGCTCCTGCAAGATGACTATTCGAGGGTACGAGGGACAGGCCTTGCACTCCGGTCTCGACCACAACTGAGTTTATATTATCGTTATTTATCAATGCATTGTAAATTGTTCGCGTGAGTGATTTCGGATCCACGCCGAGCCCGCTCGTGGCATTCGCTTGTGGATCGATATCCACGAGCAGAACGGACTGCCCTTCGATTGCAAGGGCCGCTGCTAAATTGATGGAGGTGGTGGTTTTCCCAACCCCCCCTTTCTGATTGGCAACCGCAATCGTTCGTGACATCGCCCCCTAGTACCGTTCCACGTGGAACATTCTATCGAGACCAAGAGATAAGAGTGAGAACCCGCGATCCATATCCAAATGGAAGTTGGTATCTAAATTCATCTCTAATTTGTGCTCCCTCTGGAATGTCACCGATAGCCATTGGAGTAGTGCGATAGACAATCCCAATACCCGTATCTTTCAACAACGTTGAAACTTGCTTGCTCCAAGGGCTGATCTTTAATGCCCTCACAACGGCACAGTCAAACTTTTGAGCACATGTCGCAGCAAACCGGGCCAACGTGGTAGAGAAAGTCGCTACATTGTGGAGGGCCAATGTTCCCGTTATATATCGAATAAAAGACACTTTCTTTGCATTTGATTCAAGCAGGCTCGGCCGTAGATCGCTCCTCACGATCTTTAGTGGAATGGAAGGGAATCCGGCTCCGGCCCCTATATCCAATACGGAACCATATGGCTCAATGTCGATGAATTGAAGGATGGCGATCGAATCGATGAAATGCTTAACAATGATCTCTTGATCTTCAGCAAGACTAGTAAGATTGGTGGTAGCGTTCCAGCGTTTTAACTCACTGAGGTATGTCGAAAATTTGTCAATCTGTTCCGTTGACAAGGAAACCGAGATTAACTGTGCTGCCCTTGTAAGATATTCCGGAAAATCCCTCTTGTGTTCCACGTGGAACAATTACGTGAAACCACACGGAACGTCAAGATAGTTTTCTGGCGCAAAAAGATAAGGAAAGCCTACTGTCGTGAATCTCGAACGATTCGCTGTGTCTTCTCGAGACCGACAAGCAGGAGGGAGATGGCGGCAGGAGTGACGCCTGAGATACGGGATGCCTGACCAACTGATGCAGGCCTGATCTTTTTGAGCTTCTCCAAGACCTCTCGGGAAAAACCTGGAAGCTGGTCGTAATTGAAAGAGAATGGAATTCTGCGCTCCTCCAACCGTTTCGCCTTTTGAATCTGCTGAATCTGTCGTTTAATGTACCCTTCATATTTGATTTCTAACTCGATCGCCTCAATGACTTCTCTCTCTTCTGTCACTACAGGATCGCCATATATCTGTTGCACCGTCTCATACGTCATGCCCTGCCTTCGCAACAGATGCGCTAAGGTCTGGTTAGGAGTCGCCTCGCCGATCCCGGCTTCCGACATTCTTTCTCTCACGTCCGAAGTTGCTGAAAACCTTGTCTCGTTTAGTCTTTTCACTTCCCCTTCAACCTGGATCTTCTTTCTTTCAAACCGACGATAGCCTGCATCTGAGACTAAGCCCACCCGATATCCGATATCAGTCAATCGAAGGTCCGCATTATCATGCCGCAGCATCAATCGATATTCCGCCCGTGAGGTAAACATTCTATATGGCTCGTAAGTATCCTTTGTGATCAGGTCGTCAATGAGGACACCTATGTATGCCTGAGAGCGGTCGAGTATGAGCGGCTCCTCGCTATGAATCCGAAGGACGGCATTTATTCCTGCCATGATCCCTTGCGCTGCCGCCTCTTCGTACCCTGACGTTCCATTGATCTGACCCGCGTGATAGAGCCCTTGTACGAGCTTCGTCTCCAATGTCGGATGAAGTTGGCGTGGCGGAAAGAAGTCGTACTCAACCGCATAGCCAGGCTTTAACATCCGAGCATGTTCCAAGCCTGGTATCGTGCGTAACATCGCAGCTTGAACGTCAACAGGAAGGCTGGTAGAAATTCCATTTGGATAAAACTCTCGAGTGTCGTACCCCTCCGGTTCTATGAAGATTTGGTGGCGCTCTTTCTCCGCGAATTTAATAACCTTATCTTCAATCGACGGGCAATAACGAGGGCCAGTAGAATCGATGACCCCGCTATAGAGCGGCGACCTATCAATGTTTTCTCTAATTATTTCATGCGTTTGCTTGTTCGTATAGGTAAGGTGGCAAGGCAAGAGGTCCTGAGAAAGGTGCTCCGTGCGATATGAAAATGGAATGGGCGGATTATCACCAGGTTGAACGGCCATCGAAGCGAAATCAATCGTATCTCGATCCAATCTGGGCGGCGTTCCTGTTTTGAGACGACCGAGTTCAAATCCCAAATCATACATGCAATCGGATAAATGCTCGGCAGACGCTTCTCCTGCCCTTCCTGCCGGAAATCGATTGAGCCCTATGTGGATTAGCCCCTTGAGGAAAGTGCCCGAGGTCAGGATGACCGCTTGAGCCACGATTCGATCACCCGTGTCGGCCACGACGCCACGGATCTCACCGTGCTCCGTCAGCAGGCGATCGACTGTCCCATTTTTGATGGTCAGTCTCTCTTGTACCGCCATGGTGCGTTGCATAGCGTGGCGATACAGTTTTTTATCGCATTGCGCACGCAAAGCCCGGACCGCCGGACCTTTGCTCGTGTTGATCATCCGGAACTGAATGCCGGCCCGATCGGTATTGAAACCCATCTCGCCTCCGAGCGCATCGATTTCTTTCACGAGATGGCCCTTGGCAATTCCCCCCACCGCCGGATTGCACGACATGTGCGCGATCTTTTCGAGATCCATCGTGAGCAACAATGTGGCTGCTCCCATTCTCGCCGCGGCGAGAGCCGCTTCACACCCTGCGTGACCACCCCCGACTACGATGATGTCGTATCGTTCACCCATTGCCGTGCTCCTCACTTCCCGATGCAGAACTCCGAAAAGATCCGGTTCAAAATATCGTCGGTGCTGATCGCGCCCGTAATTTCTCCGAGCGCATCGGCGGCCATTCGAAGATCAGCTGCCACAAATTCACCGCTGAGTTGATCATCGAGGGCTGCGAGCGCGTGAGTCAATCCCTCCTGGGCGCTTCGCAGTGATGTGATATGACGAAGATTGGCGACGTAGAGGCCGTCATTGGGTTCAAACCCTTGGCGAAGGATGCTCGACCGGATGTGGTCTCGCAATTGCGGAAGTCCGGTACCGGTCCGTGCTGATAGCCGTACCACCGGTCTTTGCTCGCCCCCCGAGGCCTGCAACTCCGTCAGATCCAGCCGCGATGACAGATCCGACTTGTTCACGACGATGACAGACCTCTTGGATTGAAGCGTGTTCAGTACAGACCGATCGCTCTCTTCCAGCGGCAGAGACCCATCAAATACCGCCAGGACAGCATCTGCATCCTCCACGGCTCGGTGACTTCTCTCGATGCCCTCTTGCTCAACGGGATCGTGGGTTTCACGAATTCCAGCCGTGTCCAAGAGGCGGACGGGAATACCTTGGATATTGAGCCATTCGTCGAGCACATCGCGCGTCGTGCCGGGAATTGCCGTCACAATCGCCCGATCCGTGCTGGTCAATGCATTCAGCAGACTCGATTTTCCCACATTGGGACGGCCGACGATCGCCACGGTCGCGCCCTCCCGCAAGATCCTGCCATCACGCGCAGTCTCCAACAGCCGGGTCAGTCGTCCACTCATGGCTACCAACAAAGCGACCAACTCTGCACGCCCAACGAATGTAATGTCTTCTTCCGAGAAGTCGAGTGCGGCTTCGACATGAGCCAGGGCTGTGACCAAATCGCCACGGATCCCTTCTATCTCCCCTGAGAGCACTCCCCGTCGCTGGGCTTGCGCCACGCGCAAGCTGCCGGTCGTCTTAGCGCGAATGGTATCGAGAACGGCCTCCGCCTGGGCGAGGTCCAACCGACCGTTGAGGAATGCGCGTTTGGTAAATTCACCCGGTTCAGCGAGCCGTCCACCTGCAGCAATGATCGCTTCGCATACGGTGTTAAGAATGAGGGCTCCACCGTGACAGTGGAATTCGACGACATCCTCGCCGGTAAACGATCGGGGGCCTCGCATCACCACAATCAGTGCTTCATCCCCCACAACCTCCTGATTCGAACCGGCTGGGCCGTCGGATCCGTGGACCGGAAGGGTGACGTCTGCCAGGTACAGGGTATGATTTCGCGTCGAGGCTAGCGATAAACCGCTACGTAATTTGGCGAGGGTAGCGGCTATCTCAACCGCGTGACTGCCGCTCAGGCGTACGATCCCCACTCCGCCTTCACCTGGTGGTGTCGCTATCCCGCAGATGGTATCATCCAGCGCGCCGGCCATGACGCACCTTGCTAGGTATCCAAGGCTCCGATTTGTTCAATGGGCCTGATCCTTGCGCCGTTTAGTTGTGACCTTCTGTTCCGTCGCTTCAATCTTCCCCTCTGCGTCGCTATCCAATCCTGGAACATGCCACTTCCCGGAGAAGAACCGATCCGTCAGCACCTGCTGCGTGATCGTGAGGATATTGTTCGTTAACCAATACAACACAAGACCAGCCGGGAAATTGATAAAGAGAAACGTCATGAATGCCGGCAGAACCAGCATGATCTTCGCCTGGGTCGGATCCATGGTCGTGGGCATCATCTTCTGCTGCGCGACCATACTCACGCCCATAATGATGGGCAGAATATAGTATGGATCCTGAACGGATAGATCTTTGATCCACAGAATAAACGGAGCTCCTCGCAAATCGATGGTCATGAAGAGGATATTAAAGAGCGCCACGAATACCGGCATCTGGAGAACCATCGGCAGGCAGCCCCCGACCGGATTCACCTTGTGATCCCGATAGAGTTTGATCAGTTCCTTGTTCAACCGGTCTCGGTCATCCTTAAACTTGGCCTGTACCGCGGCCACTTTCGGTTGAATCACCTGCATCTGCTTCATGGACTTGTAGCTCTTGTATTGCAGGGGAGCGAACATCAACTTGATTCCAACGGTCAGAAGGATGATCGATAAACCATAGTTATGCGTAAATTCATAGAGATAGCGGAGGACGTAAAAGATCGGTTTGGCGACGACTTTGACGAAACTCCAACTTCCGAAAATAAACCAGCCAAAATCGATCGTGTCCTCCAAACCGATATTGAACGACTTCAGGGTGTCGTACTCTTTGGGGCCAGCAAAGAGTTGGAGGGAAAGATCAGACTCCGGAGGTGGGGGACCAAATCGGACTGCTGATGATGCCAATTTGTCTCCCTCTTTTTTTGCGATCGCTGCTGACGCGCCGGACGGAATCAACACGCTCAGAAAATATTTGTCTTGCAGCGCGACCCATTTCACCTCGCCTTTTCGCTCAATTTCCGCATCGGGAGTATCTTTCACCACCTTGTCATCGACGAGGAAAGCCGCACCCATCAGTCCAATGAACCCTTCACCCCACTCGACAATGCCAAAGTTGGTACCCAAATTCACGTCAATCGATGCGGGGAGACCTTCAGACGCCACTCGAATGTCCACCAGATAGCTGTCATGGTGAAACGTCAACTGCTTCCGAACCATCAGGTGGTTGACCGGGTCCTCGTACTGAAAGATCACTTGAGCCGTAGGATTCGACGCATCAAGGTGCGTACGATCCTGGGAGACCCGATAGAGTCCCTGCTGTATCGCATCGGTCTTGCCTTGATCAGGAACGGTCAGGCTCAGGGGAGCTTTAAACTTTCCTCCTTCATAGACCAACTGAATCGGTTGGGAGCCTGTTGGACCCGAAGTCGTGTATCGCTTCAACTCCCAGGCCTTGATCACTGCGCCGCGATTACTCAGACGCGCACGATACAGATTCGTCTCTATTTCTACAGTCTGTTCGTCCGGAGAACTTGCGACTAGGTGGGTATTTTCCGCTCCCTGCATCTTCCCGCCTAACTTTGCAGATGGAGATGGGGCCGGCTGGTTCGAAGGAGAAGGCCTCGTACTTTGAGGAGATGACGGAGAAGCTTCCGGGCGAGGAGAACCCTCTTTCCCCTTTTCCAATGGACCTGACTCCGACTGCTGCTCGTTCGACTGAGGAGAGAGTCCGAACTCCTTCAACAGATAGTCATACCCAACGATCACCGCTAAGGAAATGAGTAGAAATACAATGACTCGTTTTTCCATTGACTCCGTGTCTCAGTCTTCAGTCACAGGTTATTTCACGGGATCCAAGCCGCCCGGATGAAAGGGATGGCATTTGGACAGACGGATACCTGCCATCCAGATCCCCCGGACCACTCCAAACCTGGTTATGGCATCTCGAGCATAGGCTGAACAGCTTGGGTGAAACCGACAGGTAGGTCCGAGGTACGGAGAGACGCATACCCGGTAGGCAGCAATAAGCCACAGACACATTATTTTCACGGGAGATCTCCGTTGAAGATTCCCAATCGACATCGCTGCAACGTCTCCTTCCACGCGTCACGCAATACGGGAAATGGCTGAATCAAACATTCGCGTTTCGGAAAGACCAAAAACTGTCGTCCCGGCAGCAGCTTTCCGCAAACCTCCCGAGCAAGTACCCGGAAGAGTCGCTTGGCTCTATTCCTGCTCACTGCTGTCCCAAAACGCCGTCCTATCACGATTCCCAGCCTACTCTCCATGTCGTCTTCGCATATACGAATGAGCAGATTGAACATCGTCGTCGATACCCTTCGCCCGACTCGCTTCACCCGTTCAATCTCACTCGAACGCCGCAGGAATAAGGAAGACTTTCTTCGCGCGGTCGTCACCTCATGCCTCAGAGAGACCCAATCGAGCACATGCTGTTACATCGGATAGAGTCTGACACGGAAGCGCCTGGGCGGGCATCTCCTTGAATGACACCGGCTTGACGCTCACCTGCATGTCATTCGTCTCATCGTCAAGGCAGTGTTTCGCTATGGTCTTCGACTTAAGACCCGATGTACCGGGTAAACCTCGTGGACGGCTCGTGACAGGGAAAAGACTTATACGGTCAGGCGGGCACGACCCTTGGCCCGTCGGCGGGCTAAGACTTTTCGACCATTTTTGGTGCTCATGCGCTTCCGAAATCCATGCTCCCGTTTGCGCTTGAGATTAGAGGGTTGTCTAAAGGTGAACGACATCACACTCTCCTTTATTTACGAGATCGATCAAGTGAAGAATTGTCATTATATGGATGGGGGGTAAGGGTGTCAATGTAATCACTCTCGTTCCTCCCGGCTCTCGAACCAATCCACTCGGGATTCCGGTGAAGACATCGCCACGGATACTGCTTGAGGCGCTTTTGCCCCTTTGTAACATTCATGCCACAGATTTCTGCGAGCCAATTCCTTTCGCACTTATCGTAACCATAGAGCAAATCAACACAACTTGCGCTTGCGCCCACCGCCGACTGTCTGGCATTGAGGTTGCGTAGTTGGTAAGGGCTCTTCTCGTTCGATTGCGGAAGGGCTGGGAGTAGTGGGGACGACTCATCGTACCCAGGCTGTAAAGTGAACAATGCTCGCGGTTTTGAAGCACCCCACATACTATAGTGCACATGAGTAGATTATCCAT
>Ga0075420_100006679_pt1 | contig 10175 bp, 12 predicted proteins | sample SoiMetdeltSBSDD4_FD_75296 | JGI IMG/M metagenome (GOLD analysis project Ga0075420, IMG submission 75296) | Bulk soil microbial communities from a Populus tree surrounding site in Tennessee, USA - Soil MetaG P. deltoides SBSDD4 | ecosystem: Environmental > Terrestrial > Soil > Tree plantation...
CCATGCAGTCCTCCATCCGCTCCCGCACGAAGGGGTCCGCCAACAAACGGGCCGCCCCGGGCTTCGAAGGACTGGAGAAACCGCTCAGCCGCATCGACTTCACGACCGGCGTGCCGTAGGAGACGTACGCGGCGAAGGCCCGCTTGCGGATCATGTCCTCCGCCTCGAGGTCCGTTACGTTGGCCAGGTGGTTCTCTGCCATTATCCATCCTACGCCCCGGCCGAAGGGATGTAAATGCGACAAATTGTCACAGGGGGCTAGGATTGGGGCGCTGGTAGCTAGGACCTGGTTGCATGGGAGGTATGCGCCTACTAGATGGGCCCTTTTTGACCATTCTCTCCACCGCGTAGGCATTGCTCGCGGCTGACCATCTCCGATGGTCAGCCGGGGGGCCTAGAACAAAACGAGAACGTATCATTACAAAAGATTAACGAAAAAAATAGAACAAAATAAGAACATTACAATTTTTTAATTTTACTTTTTTATTTTTCTAATATATAATATTCTTATTAAATGAGTGAGACAAACATTCATTTAATAAAACAAATACTAACAATCATGTTAGTATTAACTAAAGGTAACTAAAATGAAACATCTCTTTGCACTTAATGTTGAAGATGCAACTAAGTTCAACATTGGAAAATACAATCCAACTTGTAAAGCTATAATAAAAGCTTTGTACAAGATGAAGAAAGAAGGAATAGAATCTGCAACAGGTGATCAAATACTAGAATATGCTGTAGAGAATAACTTATGGTCAACTCTGCAACATAGATCTAAATATCATACAACTTGGAGTTACTACTGGCATAAAGTATTCAAGTATGAGACTTGTATACAGAAAGTAGGTGAGATTGAAAGTAGAGATGAAGTAGAATATCTAGAGTAAATCTAGAGACTAAATGAAGTAGTAGATAGAAATATCTACTACTTCTTTAGATTCTAGAAATAGAATCAAGCTGAGATGAGAATGAGGGGCAGCCTCCAAGCTGGATCCTAAGCGAATGCGGGCTATGGTTAATATTCTAGGTTCCTTTTTCTAGATCTAAGGACCCCTAACTAGGCCAGCTTATAGGCTAGGTTCCAGGTTCATTTTTAGATGCCGCAATTTCGTAATATTAGATAAGCTTTGGGCTATCAATTTATTCCTGAGAGTAAATACCACAGCATACCACGGTTTGTAACGAGTGGTATACGTAGAGTTAGAATGATTGAGCGTTGTCAAGGGCTTGTAATTTAATACCACCAATACCATCTATATAAGGGTATATTAGTAGTAATAAATACACAATATATTAAATATGCTATATACCTATATACTTGTTTTGAGCAGGGTATGGTATCGACAGGGCGGTATTTCTAATATACTTCTAAATACATTCTACATAATACATTCTACATAATACATTCTACATTATCCAGGCCCCAGCGCATTCCGCGAAGATCAGTGGGTAAATCAACAAATACGAGCCGAGCCATGCCTTCTGAGCATAGCAGGGTTGAGCAATTGGCAGTATACAAGAGAATAAAAGTGTGATATAATATAATTAGAATGTCAGAGAGCATTCTAGAACATCACATGCTTCATTAAAAGAGAGCTGGGAGAATGACAATACCCAATCCTTATGATAAGAATACAGATTGTGAACTTTGGTCACAAGATGTAGTTAAGATCTTAATAGAGCCCTTCTTCTTTGAGAATGCTAATGATCCAGAGGCGGGCTTAGTTACTGATCAACAGATAAAAGAAGCAAGAGAGTCCCTTCGACAGGCTCTAGTTTGGTTCTATCAGACACATCTGTAGGAGAGTGGAGCTATGACCTATGATTGGAAGTTTAACAAGAATAAAGTGCGGTGGGAAGTGTTTCAATTGAATAAGAGAGGAAAGCCCGTAATAGCATTCGTGGCCAAGTCTGCTCACTGGGCCAAAAGGATAGTTGAACTGTTGAATAAGGAGGAATAGAGCGATGACCAAGAGCCTAGCTCAGATGCAGCAGGAGTGGCTGGATTCCTACTTCACAAATGTGACTAGAGTGTGGGAAGCCTGGAAAGAGAATAGAGACAAGCCAACGTGGGGAGGAATGACCACTAAGGAGAGGGACGAGACCTTAATGTGGTACAGGAGGAAGCTTTGGGAGTTAAGGCAAGCTAATAACAAGGACCTCACCCTTCCAACAAGGGGGCCGAGGAGGGAGGATGAGTGGCTTGAGAACTTGGATGTGTAGGAGGTGGTAAGTACGCTAGTGATTACGGCCAGTGCTTATGCGCTTGGCTACTATTCGAGCAAGTGGGGGAGGTGGAGGTTCGGCCTCGTGTGCCTCTCCTTTCAACTGTTGATGGTATTGGTAGAAGGAGTCTTGAGATGATGGTGTTGGTGCTAATGTATGGACTGCTCCCTCTTCCGGACAGAGAGTCTGTCTTGGATTTGGGGGAGATATTCATAGAGGAGCCAAGGGCCTCCGACGCAGAGTTGGAGCCGATGCCCGAGGACAAATCGTTGGAGGAGACTGGCTATGACGAGTAGGAAGTCGAGCAACACTTATCTGGGCTGGCTGAGCTCGGCCGAGTTCTGCGAGGACCTTGGGAAGAGGACGGGCGACGAGACGGTCGTCGGAGTGAAGGGCGTCGTCTTCGACGACGGGGCCTTCATAGAGTTCAGGGAGGAGGGCTTCGGGTGCAGAACCGGGAGGGAGGAGATAGAGTCGGAGTCCCTCTTCGAGGTGGTGGACTTCCTGTGGCACACGCATTCTGTTGAAAACTGAAGGAGGACAGCATGCCTAGAAAACTGTTTAAGATCTGGCCGCTAGTGAAGAAGGCCTACAGCGTATACCTTTGGTTAGCTAAAGAAAGGGTGTAAGAATGGAAAGCGACGAACGTTATGCCGAGTACAGGTTCGTAGAGTCTGATGTAAAGTGGGGGAGCTGCCCTTTCGATAATAGCGAGATGGCTATGGAGAAGGCCGAAAGGCTGTTGCAGAGCAGGCCGGGTATCAAAGGGGTAGAGGTATGGTCCTTATTGGCCGTGATCACAGCCAAACCGATAGAGACCAAGGTCGAACTCGTGTGGCGCGATAGGCCAAAAAAAGAAGAAGAAGATTAAAAAAGGGGCGGGGACCCTTGCGGGTACCCCGCCTTAGTTTTAGCCGGGATTGGGTGTCAAGACCCGGCTAGGGTTCAGATGGGCGAGTCCTTCACGTCCCTCCTGATGGGTATGATGTTGGTTATGTCTGGATCTACTTTTATTTCAAGGTCATTCCAGGGATAATTTCTGCTGAGCTCCCTTTCTATGTTAGCCCTAAATTCTTGAAGCGGGGGTATGCAGAAGCACAGGTCCGAGAGCCTGGACTCGCCTCCGCGCTTATCGAAGATAGAGATCTTCCTTTTGAATTCGGGGCCAGGCATGACCCTCTTTAGAATAGCCACGTCTGAATTGCTGTAGGCTGCGTTACCATACACCTTGGTTATATATTCGCGCATGATGCCTCGTGGCACCATGACATAGTCTTCCCCGAAGTTATTAGTGACCGGGCCAAGGATCTCCTGCATCCACAGTGGCATGCCATTGCCGTCGGCCCATTGTATGCATTCGACCAGGACCTTATTCTCAGGTTCCCAGAGCTCATCCTTCTGCTTAGTGTTGTAGCTGGTGGTTAGGTCGCTGACTATCTTCTTATTCGCGAAGAAGTCGAGGAACCCTCCAAGTGCCGTCTCATCTTTAAGGGTCTCGAATATTCTGTTAAAGTGTTCTTTGTTATTGAGCCAACGCTTACCACAGTGTACGATTGTGAATCGTCTGTCGTCGGGAGGTAGTCGTATGGGCTTAGCGTCGTTAGAAGTGAATGAGAATCTGCAAAAGGAGTCAGATTCCCAAGCTGGCAAGTATTTCTCTTCAATCTTGAGACGAGGGCTAGTGATGGCGTTCTTGAGCGACTCATAGTACAATTTCTCCTTGTAATGATTGATCGACCACTCGTCGTGAATCACAAGCAACGATCTAGATAGGGCGATGTTGTTTCGGAGTATATCCTTGTTTATTATCCTAGTTAACTTGGTACCCAACAGCGTGGCTACGCAATGTATGAGCACCGACTTACCCACGCCCTGACCGCCGAGCAATACCAGAGCAGTGCCGGGTTTACGGGCTGGGTTCTGAAATATGTCTGCGTAATAATCCTTGATCCACTCCTTAGCATCTGTCTCGTTGACCATGCCATCCAGGTGTTCAAGCCACACTTTAACCAGGCCATTGTGCCTACCCTCAGAACTATAGGCCTTAAAGCCTGGGAACGTGTTGAGACACTTGAGCCCATCCCCGTCTATCAACTCCTTCTCTTTTACGGTCGGATTGAACACGGTACCATACAGCATCATCGGACCAGAGCCTCTGGTCTCGCACCACTCCCTGGCTACACTGATGGATTTGGTCTTTTCGCCTATTTCTATAACGACTTTTTCAGTGTCGTGTCCAGCCAAGGAACCAGAGTCTCTAAACCACACTACTCCAAAGGGCGATTGCTCCGAGTCATGCCTTAGATCTATTACGTACTGAGTCCCGCCTATGTGCAACTTTCTATAATAAACATCTCGTTTAGCTAACGCTTCAGCAAGACTTTCGCTCGTCACTTTCTCATTGACGTAGTACGGCTTCAGGCTACCCCACAGCTCGCTAAAAGGGATGTCGCATGTCATGTTAGCGCAGCCGTCGGCCAGATCCCAGCCCTTGTCTATCCTGCCCTCGAGGAACTCAGAGTAATCTATGAGGTTGAGTCTCTGGTCGTCCGGCCCGGAGCTGACGAACTTGGCCACTACCTTCATGGCCTTGACGCCTTCGTCGTCGTGGTCTGGCCACAGGTATATGGGCGTATTCCTGTCCCTCAGCACGGTCCAATCCGAGGCTTTGACCCTGCCGGAGCCGCCGGACCAGGTGGTGACCACGTACCCCTCCAGCTCCTTGTACAGCATGGCCGCCTCGGCAGTCTTCTCGCCCTCGACTACGAGCACGGGCTTGTCGGGGCTCTCCGTGAGCTGGTAGAGGTTGTACAGCGGTCTGTCCTTGTTCGGCGGGTCCTTGGAAGACCAGTGCTTCTCAACGCGTTCGCCGTCTGACACGTACTCCACCGAGAACCAGGCCGGGGTCTGCTTGTGCTTGCCGTCCATGTACCGCTGGACGAAGAACGCGGGCTCCCCCGTCGACGTGACGTACTCGTAGATGACGTCCTCGTCCTTGCGGAGGTGCAGCGGGAAGGTGGGCTCGTGGGCAGGGTACAGGACCCTCGCACTCTGGATCCGCTCGTCCTGCTTCGCTGTCCTGCGGACGGGCACGTCTATGTTGAACTTGGCCTTAATCGCCTTGACTATGTCAACGTGCTTGCAATGCCTGGACAGGCAGTTGAACCCCGGATAGTTCTCCGTGTTTATGTATATGTCCAGCGACGGCGTGTGGTCGTCGTGGGCAGGGCACAGGCCCCGCCACCGATTGTCCCCGTACTGTTCTGCCCTTAGTGCCTTGAGTATCTGTTCAACGAGAATTTCGTTATGATGCTCTGAGGACACCATCTTCCACCCTACCCGTTGTTTGCTTATTATACTTGAGAAATATGGTTATATTATATACTGTTTTGACTTCCCTGTAAAATGCTATTTTCGCATGCCCGGCATGACCTTTTCGCATAGCTAAACAAGGAGAGCCAGGGCCCAACCGCGGACCCTAGGTATGCGTTTGACGCATATCAGGCATGCGAAATTAGCAGTTTACTTATTCAAAAATAAGACGTATAATGTTTTAATGATGTTGGGAAATACAACATCAGGTAAACCCAAGACTAACAGGAGAAATACCTATGTATTACTACAAGTTCACTGACAAGATCAATGCCGAGAACCTGGAGAAGCTCATCTCCCAGGCCCCCTCGCAGGCGGGAGCGATCCTCCGCGCGGTGTGGGAGCTGGGCAGTAACCAGAGCAAGGTCTCGGAGGATCAGGTCATCGACCTCATCGGTTCCGAGCTGGCGAGGTTCTCCCCAAAGGCCAAGGGCCCGGAGGTGGTGCCTGGCTTCGTGGCGTACTACAGGCAGATGCTGGGCAAGCTCCCCGCCCACATCGTGGAACAGACCAAGGATAACCTGGGCGGCAAGCCTCGTGGCGGCCGTGCGGGAGGTCAGGAGTTCCTGCTCGACCCGATCACCGGCGAGCAGATCGAGAACGTCTTCAAGCGTTCGCCGGTTAAGAACCCGGGTTCGAGGAAGACGAAGAAGATCGTCACCGAGGAATACCTCGAGGAGGACGACGACATGCCTGAGCTCGAGGAGGGTGACGAGGTCAAGGCGGCGGAGTGATCGGTCAGCGCTACTCTGGGCGTGGTCGTTAGTGATGTTTCAGCCGAACCAGATGACAGCCGGGAAAGACCGGCACCCTCGCCCATGGCGGGGGCAGGTAGGAATCAAGGGTCTAGCGTGGCTCCAACGGCTGGCAAAGACCCCCAAAGCCCAAGGCCACGGCGCCTGCCTGTCCCTCCCATGAGTGAGTAGGAGTGAGCGATGAACGTCATGACAGAGATGATACAGGAGTTTCATGAGAAGTTCGGGTTGACGTACCTCGGCCCGCCAAGGAAGCTGGATGATGAGGAAAGGCTATTCAGGGGGACGTTCCTCTTAGAGGAAATCGGGGAGTACGAGAAGGCCCCGAGGTTGGTGGACGAGCTGGATGCGCTGGTCGACCTGGTGTACGTGGCGATGGGCACAGCCTACAGGCAGGGCTTCGACTTCGATGAAGCCTTCCGTAGGGTGCACGCGGCCAACATGAGGAAGGTTCGGGCGAAGGGGTCCGATGAAAGTAAGAGGGGCAACCCGCTGGACGTGGTCAGGCCGGAGGGTTGGGAGCCGCCGTTCCTGGAGGATTTGGCGAGGAATCCGAATGACCATTGATCGCGAGAGAGCAGGAGTCTTGTTGCACGAGACGGCCGCCCTCATCGATGGCATAAAGTCAGAAGAGTACGGGAACCCGGATACATCGTTTAGGATGATCGCGTCCATGTGGTCCACTTACAAGGGCGTAGAGTTCACGTCCGTAGACGTAGGCATGATGATGGTGCTGCTTAAGGTGGTGAGGAATAGTCGTGGCAGGCATAAAAAGGACAATTTCGTTGACATATGCGGATACGCGGCTCTCGTCGGATCCGCGGAAGAAGAGGACCGCTGACGAGGCCTGGCTCCAGACGGTCAGGGAAGTAAAGTGGCACGGTCTGCCGGTCGGGCCGCAGAGGTCCACCGGTGCCAAGGGCAGGCTGTCCTTCGAGGTGATCGGCCATCAGCTCTGCTTCGACATGCGGTACCCGGTGGTTACGTGCAAGCCAAATACCTCGTGGGTGTACATGGCGGCAGAGCCGATATGGGTCATGTCCGGGTCCAACAAGCTCAACTTCTCGCCGGAGATAGCTAGGATACAGACGCCGTACTCAGACAACGGCGTGAGCCTGCACGGGGCCTACGGCCCATGGTATAGAATGCAAAAGGGTCACGTGATAGACAGGCTGGACGGCGACAGGAACACGCGTCAGGCGGTCATGCACTTCTGGCGCAAGAACCCTCCGTACATGAAGGACATAGCCTGTACGGTGTCCGCCCAGTGGCTCATAAGGGATGACGAGATACATTCAATATTCACGATGCGAAGCTCCGACGTCGGCATGGGCCTGCCTTACGACATGCTCACCTTTGCGTGCATGACAGCTGACATAGCCTCGTCGCTGAAGGAACCCGTGGAGCTAGGCGAATGCCTGGTCAATGCGGGCTCGCGACACGTATACGAGGACCAGTGGGACACGCTGGACGTGGACGAGATGATGCCGCGGCAGTATTCCTACGAGCCTTGGCTCGTGTGGAAGTGGCCAGCCATAGAGATAGTCCTAAGGAAAATTGCCAAGATAGATGTGACACAGTTCAACAGACACGACGTGCAAGCAGAAGCATTTAGAGGCATAATGGAGGCTAGTGGTGGCAAGACCGACGCTCGACAGGACAATGATGGCAATAGCGCTGAACCTGGCCCAAAGGGGGACGTGCGCTAAGAAGCAGGTGGGCTGTGTGCTCGTGGATACCTACGGGAACATATTGGCCACGGGCTACAACGGCCAGCCCAGGGGCAAGCCTCACTGCGACATGGTTAACCCGTGCGAAGCGTACCTCGACGGGACTCTCAGCTGTCAGGCCATACATGCCGAGATGAACGCGTTACTGAGGTGCGCCGACGTCGAGAGGATATACACCGCGTACATCACCGAGGTGCCGTGCGTCAAGTGCATGCTCCTGCTGCAGAATACGGCTTGCAGGCAGGTGGTGTGGGACGACGACGGTGATACGAGGATAATAGGGCTATGATCATTACTGGCGTAGAGGTGGGGAGGCGCGGCTTCGTCATGTCCTTTCACAGGACGTGGCCGTGGGTGCGTCTGCTCACATATAGATTGAAACAGTAATGGAGCTGCCCAACCCGGCCAACGTGCACGAATTCGCACTGGACACGGAGACCTTCGACCCGGGGCTGACGTCGCTGGGGCCTGGCTTCGTGTACGAGAAGGCCAAGGCCGTGGGCATATCCGTATACACGGACACGGGTTTCTGCGCGTACTTCCCGCTCCGGCACAAGGGTCAGAACGTGGAGGGCTGGCCCTTGCTAAAGGGGTGGCTGTGGGCCTTGCTCGACGATCCGCGCAAGACCGTGATCTTCGCCAACGCGAAGTACGACATGGAGGTGCTGTGGTCGCTGGGCATACCGGTGAAGGCCTGGACGGTGGACATCCAGGTGGTGGAGTCCCTCCTAGACGAGGACAAGAGGTCCTATTCGCTAGCGTCGCTGTCCAAGGATTACGGCCTGAAGGCCAAGACCAAGGAGGTCGTGGAGTCGAAGCTAGTAAGCAAGGGCTGGGTGCTGCGCAACGGCAAAGCCGACTGGAGCAAGCTGTGGAGGCTCGACCCCTCCGAGGTGGCCGAGTACGCCATGGACGACGCGAAGCTGACCTACGACATATTCCAGCTCCAGAAGCCTAGGATCGAGCAGGAGGAGCTGCGGGAGGTGTTCGAGCTCGAATGCGAGCTCACCCCCGTGCTGTTCGACATGCGGGTGACTGGGATAAGAGTCGACCTGGCCAAGGCGGAGGCCGAGAACGCAAGGCTGTTCGACGAGGGTCAACGGATGCTGACTGAGATAAGGAAGTTCAGCCCAAAGCTAAACCCCTTCAGCCCGCTGCAGCTGGGAGAGCTGATGCGAGAGATGGGCCTGGACCCCCCGCAAACAGAGAAGGGCAACGACTCAGTCACCAACGAGTTCCTACTGAACAGTGGGTTCGCGCCGGCGGTGATGATAGGCGAGTACAGGCAGGCAGAGAAGATAAGGAGGGACTTTGTTGAAAGCGTGGTTCTCGAGGGCTCTTACAAGGGTAAGGTCCACCCCCAATGGTACCAAACGAGGGGTTCTTCTTTTATGTCTGGCGATGATGTCGCTGGTACTCGTTCTGGCAGGATTGCTTGCAGCAACCCCAACCTCGCCCAAATCCCTAGAGGAAATCTCACAAGGTCCTTATTCTTACCCTTCGATGGAGCGGATTGGTTTAAGGGAGACCTTAGTCAGCAAGAACCGAGAATAAGTGTTCATTACGCGTATTTGCTTAGGCTTGCTGGTGCTGCAGAAGCCAGGCAAATGTATATAGACAACCCCGCGCTAGACTACCACACACTAGTAATGAATATGGTTAACAAGGTCAGAAGCTCTCCAATAGATAGGGACCAAGCCAAGACCATTAACCTAGGCAGAGCGTATGGCATGGGCAGGAAAAAGCTAGCAGCCGGTCTTAAGCTAAGTATGAGTCAGGCGGACAGTATCCTGCGATCATATGACGAAGGCTTTCCCTTTATGAAGGAGCTGCTCAACTACTGCTCGGAGGTTGCTAACCAGCGTGGCTATGTCAAAACTGTGCTTGGTAGAAGGCGCAGGTTCGATTCTTGGGAACCCCCGACCTTTCAACGTGGCAAGTTTCCGATTAAGGGTAAAGAGGCTGCTATGAAGGCGTATGGATCAGTGCGCCGAGCTCATATGCACAAGGCTATGAATTCGGTGGTACAGGGCTCCGCTGCCGAGCAGATGAAGAAGGCCCTGGTCCTGCTGTGGAAGGAGAAGATAAC
>Ga0075420_100006682_pt1 | contig 10171 bp, 6 predicted proteins | sample SoiMetdeltSBSDD4_FD_75296 | JGI IMG/M metagenome (GOLD analysis project Ga0075420, IMG submission 75296) | Bulk soil microbial communities from a Populus tree surrounding site in Tennessee, USA - Soil MetaG P. deltoides SBSDD4 | ecosystem: Environmental > Terrestrial > Soil > Tree plantation...
TCGCCCTGACGTCCGACGACCCAGCGGGCCTTCAGCGGAGCGTTGACTGCGGCCAGCACCTGCGCCGGCATCATGGAATCCAGCCCAACCCAGAGGTCTCCGCCGCGATCCGTCTGCCGCAGCAACGAATCGCACCAGCTCGGGAGAAACCGTTCGCAGCCGGGATACATCGTCGTGTAAATCGCCAGGCGATCACTGGGCATGGCTCACACCGATGAGGCGCTGCTGCATGAGCGCCTCGGCGAGCTGCCAGTCATCTTCGGTATCGATGTCGATGCCATGCGCCGGGTCAATTTCCCAACCCGTCCGCTCCGCGACGTGATACGTGCGTGCTTCGCGAAGGACGTCTGCCCTCGCCCACCAGATCGCGCCGGTGGGACAAAAGAGCACCGGCAAGTCCTGACTACGTTTCACCACGTCGTCGGGGAAGAGCGGAAGCAGGCGGAAATCTACGGTTCGTCGCATCGCCCACCACGCTGGCTGCCAGCCATATCGCGCCACCGAGAGCTGCGCCTGCGCTTGCGTCGTGACGAACTGCCGAAAGCTGGCCTCGACGTCGGCCGCGTCCCGTAACGGCGTGTTCGGCATCAATTGCGCGACCGCGGTGAACTTGTCGCCGGCAGGATCCACTTGCTCCAGCGCATCCACGGTGACAGCCGACACCGGCGTGTCGTCGTCGGCAAGCGCTGCGCCACGGAGGAACGGGACGTCCGCGCCATATCGGCGTGCAATTTCGGCGATGCTCTCACTGTCGGTGCTGACGATAATCTGTGCAAACAGGTGACTCTCACGCGCCGCCTCGATGCTGTAAGCGATGGCCGGCTTTCCACACAGCGGGCGGACGTTCTTACCTGGCAACCGCTTGGACCCCGCGCGTGCCGGTATCACCGCGAGCGCACGACCCCGCGCTGATTCGACGCGGGCATCCTTACCAGTGTCGGTGACGCGCTTGGTCATCGGGAGACGACCTGCACGTCCGTCGTCGATGTGACTCGATGCTGGACCCCGGCCGATACCTGAGGACGCCAGCGTGGCGCGATGGTGACGCTGTAGCGCGCGTGCGCGCGCCAGCCATCTGCTGTTCCATTCGCCGCACTCACGACTACCCCATCGACAGCCGCGGCCGGAGCCGTAGAAGTCCCGCATTGCTGCGCTCTGTCGACGATCGCCTGGACTCGGGTGACATCGAAATGCTTTCGGCTCCTCGTCCAATCGATGGCCGGCACCTCGCGCAACTGAGTAAACGACCACTCCGGCGGGAGCTGCAGCCCGTGCCGCAGGTATCGGGCAGCTCTCGCCAGCGGATGGCCGTTTGCCGAGTCGAGTCCATACAACGCGCGGCGACACCGGTCTGAATCAACACGCCGGGAGGAGCCCAGGGCGCCGAACACGACCGCGGTCACGCGACGGTGAGACAATCCATCTGCCGCGAAGCAGCAGTCATGGACGACGTCGGCAATAGCCTGACGAGTCGCCTCCGACGTCCGGTACGACCCGCCGAGAATTGCGGAAAGGTGCGCGGTGAGCTCCGAGAACGACGAACACGGCACACTGACGGCCTCGGCGGCCGGCATCAGCATCGGTGCGGGAATCCACTGCGGAGAGAATGTCGCGACACCGGCGAGGCCGGCCTCGAGCGCGGTGGTACAGCTCCGCTGAATGACGGCGCAGGCGCTGAAGATCGCTGCCTGGATGGATTCGCCATCATTCACGCGAACGTTTGGTCGAGCCGCGGCCACTGCCTCATACGGCGCGGGATTCTCGAATGGATGCGGCCGAATCACCACGTCAACGGTCGAGTATTTCTCAGCCAGCTTTTCCGCCAGCCGCACTGTCTCGCGAATCGCGATGTCTTCAGCTTCGACCATACGACTCACGTCGTCTTCGGAGTATCCGAGAACAGTCCGATGCATCGCGACGCATTTGTCCCGCGTCGTGAAGCGCGGATTGCTGATTGAGAAGTTCGTGTTGATCAGAATGGTCCGCGTGTGTCGGCGCAGCGCCTCAGCGGCGTCCTCATTCAGGTCGCGCCACGGTCGGGCGTACAAATCGAAGCGAGGGCACCCCGTGATCGCGACCTGCTCGCGCGTAAAGATGCCGCGGGTCACCAAATGCTCAGCGAGCAGCGGCCCCCACATGCAGACGCAGCGAACCTCCCGCAGGAGCGCGGTGTCTTTCCACAGCAGCGACACGTATTCATCCGGATCAGGCCAAATCGCGCCTTCGGTGTCCAGGACGCCAAGAGCAATGCCAGCTTCGTGCAGCTCCCTGCCAAATCGTTCATTGGAACGGCGCAAAAAGTTGAACAGCACGAAGTCCGGCTCGAAAGCCCAAATCTCCCGCTCCTGCAAGTTGAACGGAACGAGACGGCAGACGACCCCGCGTCGAGCCAGCTCAATCGCCGTCAGCACAATCCCCGGGAGATCACGCTGCGGGTGATCGACGACTATCGCAACGTGTGGAGAAGATGCGTCTCCGAGATCAGGCAAGGAGTCCTGCTCCTGTCGGGCGTCCCATCCCAAGGGTCGACTCGAGCGCCTTCATGCCTTGGGCGCCCCACAGCCGGCGGTACGTGTCACAGCGGTCGGCCAGCTCTTCGTGCGTGCCGAAGTCAACGAGGCACCCTCGGTCGAGCACGAGGATCCGATGCGCCCGAGAGAGAGTGGAGAACCGATGCGCGATGACAAACGTGGTCCGGCCTGTCATCACTCGTTCGATGGCCGTCTGCACCAGAGTCTGCGCAGTCGCGTCGAGGCTGCTCGTCGCTTCATCGAGAAAGAGCAGCGGTGGATTCTTCAACAATGCTGCTGCAATCGCTATCCGCTGTTTCTGCCCTACGGAAATCCCGCGCGCAGACGATCCACGGCCCAACACCGTCTCGTAACCGTCCTCCATCTGGAGGATTTCGTCTCGCAGTTGTGCAGCCTCCGCGGCGCGTTCAACGTCCGCCATCGTGGCGTCAGGACGTCCCGCTCGGATGTTGTCAGCGATGGACGCTCCGAACAGGAACGGCTCTTGTAGGACAATTGCGCTGAGGTCCATCAGATCGGCGCGCACCATGCGCCGCAGGTCGCACCCGTCGTACAACACGGCGCCGGTCGTCGGCTCGTAGAACCCGAGCAGTAGCGCCATCAGGGTCGATTTGCCAGCGCCCGATGGTCCAACGATCCCGATCGTTTCCCCGCGGTAGACGGTCGCGGAAATGCCCTGGAGCACGGCGGGACCGTCATATCCAAATGAGACGTCGCGGAGCTCGATGGTGGACGGCGGCGTCAGCATCCGCACCGATCGATCCGCCGCCGAGGCGTCCTGTCTGGCGGACATGATCTGCTCTACGCGATCCAGGTTCGGCAACACGGCGCGGAGCGTGCCGTAGGTCTGCAGCACGTTCAGCACCGGCTGGTATACGGCGATGACGGCGACCAGCAGGCCCATCAGCGTCGGCCATTGCATCCGGCCTGCGGCGACGTCCTGCGCACCGAGCGTCAGGATAAGGATCAAACCAAAGCCGGAGACCGACTCGAGCAGGAAGCGCGCGAGCCCCCGCTGCTCCGTCATGCGCACCATCTGCGTGCGCAGCTCCTGCCCGGTCTGGCGCGCGCGATCGACCAGCCGTTGCTCGAGGCGGTTCACACGAATGGCGCGAATGCCGGCGGAAACCTGCAGGAAGCTGTCGTGCAGCGTGGTGATTGCGTGCCGCTCGCGCTCGGCGGCCCGCGTGATTCGCCGCCCGAATCCGTACGCAGGCACCGCGCCAAGCGGCACGGTGAGCATTCCGATCAGCGCCAGGCCAGGGCTCATGATCACTGCCGCGACGGCCAGACCGGCGACTTGCGACAGATAGAGAACGATCCGTCCGACCTCGACGGTGCAGGCGCGCAGCCCCTTGAGATCGTGGTACGACGCCATGATGAGATCGCCTTGCGTGTGGCGATCAAAGAACGCGATCGGCAGTCCCAACAGGCGTTGCAGGACCTCGAACATTGCGCCGTGCTCGACGAGTGACGCCAGGCGAATCGAAAGAGAGTCCGCGGCAAAAACCGTCACTGCCCTGAACAACCAGATCACAAAGATCAGCACGGCTCCCGCGATCGTGGTTTCGCGCGCCGAGTGGCCGCTGCTCAGCGACACCAGCACATTCTTGATCGTCCAGATCAAGAGGCCCTGCAGGAATCCCTGTGCGAACACGGCGATAAGGAATCCGAGCGCCAGGGCCGGGTGCTGACGCATCGAGCGGACGCCTATGCCTGCTGCGTGGAAGAATCCCCGGCGTTTGGCGGAAATGGTCACCGTGTGCCTCCACCTTGTGCGGCGCCGACCACATCGACGCCATCCGCGATGGTCACCGTGACCTCTTCCGCCCCGGCGCCCCGACGGGCGCGGCGTGATTCGCGTGCCAATTGAATCAAGGTCTGTGCGACGCGCTGCGCGGCGCGCCCGTCGACAGGACCGCACTCCACCGCCACCATGCGCGCGCGGCGTTCCCGATCGCGCGAAGGGTCGAGAATGGCGGTCTCCATCAGATCGAGCAATTCCGACCAGTTGCGCGCGAGCCGCAAGCCGCCGCTCGCGACGAGCGGCGCGTAGTGCTCCGTGCCGTATTCGGCGAAGAGCAGATCGCGGGGACAGTCTGGCTCGGTCGTGAAATCCACACAGATGACGGGCCGATCGACGATGGCGGCATCGAGACTGATCGTGGACGCGATGTTGACACAGCCGTCGGCGTGTATCAGAGAACTCGTGAGCCGCGCGTAATCATCGGCTGACGGCAGCGCCCATCCATCGACGGCGCTGGTGTTGTCAAAGGGTGCGGATAGCCGCACGCCCGGGTGATCACGAACGAGCGCGGCCCAGCGCCCCGGATCATCCAGCGGATGAAGACGAACGACGAGTACGTGCCTATGGAGGACCGGGTGGCGCGCCATCTGAGTGGCGAGTTGCGAGACGAGCAACGGCTCCTCCGGCGTCAGCATCGCGTGACTGGCCCCGTATAGGAAATACCGGCTGCGCGGCGGCAGGGCCAAGGCCACAAGTGTTCGCTCGCGCGGCCAGAGGCACGCAGGCCGACGGTGGAAGTCAAACTGCGGCGTCCCGGTCACAAACATCCGTTGCTCGTCGATCTCTGGATAGAACCGCGCCAAATGCGCCTTCATGCGCGATCCCCAGACCATGTAGTAATCGTCTCGTGGCAGCGGTCCGCGGCTCGTCAGATTGTCGAAGCTGAGGATAGACGTGGCGATCGGAATACCGAGATCGCGAGCCGCGAACCGGTATGGCTGCTCGAGGCTGGAGATGTTCACGGTTGACCATATCAGATCAGGATTGATGGTTCTCAGCTGGCGTCGTACCGGCTCGAGATCGCGCGCGTGTCGTGCGAGCCGATCCGTCGTCTGCTCGAGCCAGGCGACCGCTCGCCGCGAAGCGCCCAGCCATCGGGTGAGTTGAACGAAGGCAGCTCGCGCCTGCAGCCAGGGCCCATCGTGACGCGAGAACCAACGACGATAGATAGGCTGGCTACGATTGCCATACCTGTGGTGAAAAGCGCTCGACAGCACCGCATCGAGCAGCGCCTTCCCGCGCGGCGCACGTCTCGCCACATCGAGCAGCGGATGACATCCAGCCGCGTCATCGAACAACCGCGCCGCAGCACGCCCAGCCACGCCCTCCCCACCAGGCATGATCAGGTGAGCTTCGACCCCCGACTCAGCGAGCGTGCGCAACACGCCGGAGTGGACAACGTTGCGCACACTCCACACCATCGGCAACAAGATCGCGATTCGCATCGCCCTGGTCAGGCCGTAACTCGACGCAGTTTCTGGCGGGCCGGCGCCTCGCACGGGGACAGCCGCTTCACACCGTCGCCCATGGACCGCTCGATTATGCGGATGTCCCGCACGAGTCGCATCAGGCCACCCGATTCGACCGAGGCAGCCTGGTCGGTACCCCACATCGCTCGATCGAGCGTGATGTGACGCTCGATGAACGACGCGCCAAGCGTCACCGCCGCGCACGTCGTCTGCAGTCCGGTCTCATGACCGGAGTAACCGACCGGGCAATCGAATTCGGCACGCAGCGTCTGGATCACCCGCAGGTTCAACTGATCGGGTGGACACGGATAGCTGCTCGTGCTCTGAGCGATCAGCAGACGGCCGGAATCGAGCCGTGACACCGCGTGTCGGATCTCATCCATCGTCGACATGCCGGTCGACAAGATCACCGGTCGTGCGGTGCGCCGGACATGTCGCAGTAGATCGTCGTCAGTGAGGCAGGCCGAAGGGATCTTGTAGCAGATGGGCGAAAACTGCTCGATGAAATCCACCGATGGCTCGTCCCAACAGGAGGCGAACCAGGCGATGCCCTGCGAGCGGCACCACGCGTCGATCTCCGCATACTCATCGGCCCCGAACTCGATGCGGTGGCGGTACTCCAGATAACTCATGACGCCCCAGGGCGTTTCGCGCATCAGACCGCGTTGTTCGGGGGGAACGCACAGATCCGGCGTCCGCTTCTGAAACTTGACCGCGTCGCAGCCGGCGACGACTGCAGCGCTGATGAGCTTCTTGGCGATGTCAAGATCGCCGTTATGGTTGATTCCGATCTCGGCGACGATGAAGCACGGTTCGCCGTCGCCTACTGCCCGGTGTCCAAGAGTGACGGTTGCCATGATTTCCAACCTACTGCGCTGACTTGGGCCGACACAGCGCGATTACCGCCCACGTGCCGCGTGCGTACCCGCAGCGGTGTGGCGCCAGGGACGTCTGCATTGTCGACAGTTGCTACGCGTGGGCGGAAGCCTCTGGCAGACACTTGCGCTTTGCAATCGTTCTGCCCATGACGCGTAGTGGCTCTGCTACGCCTCTAGAACTGGAAGGACCGGTGAATGTGCGCGCGCAGCACGAATCCAGTCGCAGATCTCGCGCACAGCGCCCCGGCCGCCTGGCCGCGTTGAAACGAGGCGGCAGATGTCGCGAACTTCGGGAATGGCGTCAGCAACTGCGACCGGCACACCCACCCACTTGAGACAGGCCAGATCATTGACGTCATTACCGACATAGGCGATCCGCGACGACGGAAGATGTCGAGAACGGGCAAGGTCTTGCAGCGTGCCCAGCTTGTCAGCGCACCCTTGAATCGCTTCGACTCGCAGCTTGCGACAACGGGCGGCGACCACGGGATTGGTCTCGGTCGAGAGCACGACCACGGACACACTGGCCTCCGCGAGCCGTGCCAGGCCCCAGCCGTCCCCACGATCACACCAGACCGCTTCGACCCCGTTTTGATCGACGAGGACGCGGTTGTCCGTCAGCACTCCATCGAAGTCGAGAACGAGGAGATCGATAGCCGCGAGTTCCGGGTGCGTCTGACTGGTGAGGGCGCGGCTTCGCAGCAGACGCTCGATGAGCGCGAGGTCGGCCGGCTCATCGACCTGGAACGAGTTCAACGGGTCCATCAGATACATCGCGATACGGCCGCCGAGCCGGTTCCGGGTCTGACGCAAGAGTTCGTGACGCGTGACATAGATCGACCCGTTTTCGATGAAATCCTCGGGCGACGCCTGTCGTGGCTGGCGAGCGCGATAGTCGTAGCTCAATGAAGAGAATCCCTGTGCATCCTTGCGCCACACGAACCCGTGGACCGCGCACGCGGAGAAGAGCGAGTCTGCATGTTCGGTGAGCAACATCTCAATCGCCAGCTGCACGTCGTCCACCTCTCGGAGCGGAGAGGTGGCCTGGAGCATCACCACGAGCTCCGGCCGATACCCGTCGCGACCGGCAATCTCGTCGAGCGCATGAATCAGCGCAGCCTCGGAGGGTGCCGAGTCTCCACTGATTTCTGCCGGACGCCATACGACTTCCGCGCCGTACTGCTCGGCGACGGTAGCGATCTCCCGATCATCTGTGGAGACGATGACCCGATCGACAGCCGAAGCCGCTTTCGCGTGCTCGACGGTGTAGGCCAGCAGAGGTTTGCCGGCGATCGGGTACAGATTCTTGCGGGGAATTCCTCGCGACCCGCCTCGCGCGGGAATGATCGCGACGCATCTCACGTCGAGAGCTCGCTTTCGGCCGCCTCGGCGGGCGCACCGTGCGCCGCCGGGGCCTTGATCCGCCCGTTATCGCGGTAGGTATAGTAATGAGCGCGCTGGTAGTACGGCGACCCGTTCCGCGCGAAGTCGACGCGGTTCAGGACAACGCCGACGAACGTCGCGCCCACCGATTCGAGACGTTCGATAGCCGCCTGCGCGGCTCTCCGACCCGTTCGGTCGGCGCTAACGACGAAGATGGTACTGGCTTTTTGATGCGCGAGCAGCGTCGCGTCGGTCGCACTCATGACCGGCGGCGAATCGATGACCACGACGTCAAAGGCTGCCGAGAAACCTGTCATCATCCGCTCGAACGTGTCCGAACTGAGCAGGTCGCCCGGATGCGTCTGCGAACGGCCAGCGGTGAGAATCCAGAGATTGGGCTGGCTGGTGGAGCGACACGAATCATGGGGGTGCGCTGTACCCGACAGCACCTCCGACAGCCCAGGCGCGACGGAGACGCCGAACGCTTCGTGCACGGACGGCCGTCGGAGATCCACGTCGATGAGAAGTACCCGGCGCCCGATCTGTGCCAGACCCATTGCCAGATTGGTCGCCACCAATGTCTTGCCCTCATCCTCGTCGGCACTGGCGACGAGCAGCGCTCGCGTCGCGTGCCTACCGTTGCTGCACATGATCTGAGTTCGGAGATCTCGCATGGCCTCGCGGAAGACGTATGTGTTGGGCCCTGCGCCATTGAGCTTCGGCACCAAGCCCAGGTACGGCAGCCCGAGATGCACCTTGACATCTTCTGACGAGCGCAGCCGCTCGTCCGTCACGTGCACGGCCAGGGCGAGGAGCATCGTGAGTACGATCGATGCGCCGGCCGCGAGGGCCAGGTTTCGCAGCTTGGTCGATGGCAAGGGTATGCGGGGCACTTCCGCGGCGTCGATGACACGGATGTTGCTCAACTGGTAGTCATCGGCAATATTCACCTCCCGTGCGCGGTCACGCAGTTTCTCGAACAGCGCGCGATCGGTGGCCACTTCCCGCTTGAGCGTCTCGAAGTCGGCCGCCCGGCGCCCCAGCAAAGACGCGGCTGAGGTCTCTGCCTCGAGTGCCGCGACCATCTTGGCTTCTTCCTCGCGAGCCACAGTCAGATCGCTCGCGACAGTCTCGACGGCACGCGCGATCTCCGCATCCAAGCGGCCGGTGGTGAATGCAACGGCGTCCTTGATTTTCACGCGATCGGGAAACCGTTCGCCGTATTCCGCTGACAGCTCGAGGTCGCGCCGCTCGAGACCCGCAAGTTCCAGCGCGAGCTGCTGAACGGCCGGCGTACTGATGAGAGGAATGGCATTGCGCGGATTGCCCGTCGAGGCGGCATCCTTCAGCTGCTGATATGAGGCCTCCTTCGCTATCCGCTGGGCTCGGGCACGCAGTACCGCGCCATTCAGTTCTGACAGCCGCTGGGACACGACCGTCTGCCGTTCTTCTACGGCCCCGTACTGTTGCTGATACTTGTGGACCGCCGACTCGCCTTTTTCGACTCGCGCGCGCTGATCCTCCATTTGGCGCGTCAGCCAGTCGGACGTCTGCCGCGACGTGCGTAACGTGGACTCCACGGTCTGCCGGACGTATGTCTGCGTGTGCACCGTAACTGCCCGCGCAGCGTACTGCGGATCCTCTGAACGGAAGCGAAGCTCGATCAAGCGACTCTCAGGAATGTGGTACGCATCGAGCGCTGCAAGGAACTTGCTAATCGAATTCGTCGAAGTATCGGCGCCGTCAACTGGTGCACCTTGATTGTTCGCTGGATTCTGGTTCGGCTCCGACTTCCTCGGTCCGTCGGCACCCGACGTCGCGGCGGGCTGCGCGGTCGTGTTCGAGGCCGATCGTCCGGCGACGGACGTCAGGTCCGCGAGGGTTTGACGAGCAAGCGTCCGACTGCGCAGGATGCGGTACTGGGTCTCGTAGTAGCTACCCTCTGGGTCAGTCGCCTTCGTCGTCGGCGAATAGTCCGTCATCTTTGTCTGTTCCGGTTCGACTTGCACCAGAACCCGAGCCTCGAAAACCGGCACCTCCGGGACGAGCAGCGCGTATGCAGCGAGCGGGAGGCTCAGGAGCAGCAACACAGAGAGCACGAGG
>Ga0075420_100006683_pt1 | contig 10171 bp, 10 predicted proteins | sample SoiMetdeltSBSDD4_FD_75296 | JGI IMG/M metagenome (GOLD analysis project Ga0075420, IMG submission 75296) | Bulk soil microbial communities from a Populus tree surrounding site in Tennessee, USA - Soil MetaG P. deltoides SBSDD4 | ecosystem: Environmental > Terrestrial > Soil > Tree plantation...
GCGCCGAGGTGGTTCTGACTACTGAAAAAGATGCCGGCAAGGTCGCGACGTTTCTGAATTCCGATGATCCGTGCTGGGCGGTACGCCTGGAGACGGATATCCTCTCGGGACGTGAGCGGTTGGAGCGGCTGATGGTGTCTCCGACCGTGGGTTCCGCAATGGAGGCCTGTGCGTAAGGACACAATACGACGGATCGTGATCCGCGCTCCCAACTGGATCGGGGACGCAGTGATGAGTGAGCCGACCATGAGCATGGTGCGGATGCTCCTTCCTACGGCGGAGGTCACCCTGCTCGCCAAGCCGATCATCGCGGAATTGTTCGCACAACACCCGAGCATCCATCGCATCCTGGTGTACGACGATCGCGGGCGCCATGCCGGACTGTCGGGGAAATGGACGCTTGCGCGCGTCCTGCGCCGTCACCGGTTCGACCTAGCCATTCTGTTGCAGAATGCCTTCGAGGCGGCCTTCCTTGCATTCCTGGCCGGCATCCCACGCCGCTATGGATATTGGACGGACGGACGGGGCGTGCTGCTCACGGACCCGCTCGCGGTACCACCGCGCGGATCGATCACGCATCAAGTCGACTACTACTGGAATCTTGTCAAACCATTCGGAGCGCAGGGCACTCCGCCGGCTCCCCGGCTGTTTGTGGCCAGAAAAGAGGAGATCTCGATTGAGGCCCGACTGGCCGACGCCGGCATTTCGGCTTCGGATCTGCTCATCGGCGTCAATCCCGGTTCCACCTATGGGTCTGCCAAACGCTGGTTGCCTGAGCGATATGCCGACACAGTCAATCGACTCGTGGAGGAGCATCGATCGAAAGAAATCCGGATCGGGGTGGTGATTCTGGGCGGAAAAGGCGAGGAACGGCTCGGTCAATCGATTGCCGAGCGGATCAATACCCGTACGGTCGTCTGTTCGGGGCAAACGACCGTGCGCGAATTGATGGCGCTGACCAAACGCTGTCAGTTGTTTCTGACGAACGACACCGGCCCGATGCATATCGCGACCGCATTCAACGTGCCGACCGTCGCCGTCTTCGGACCGACTGATTGGCAAACCACGGCGCCGTTCGGGCCCGGCGCCAGGCTGGTGAGGCAGGCCGTTCCATGCGCACCCTGTCTACTCAGGGAATGTCCGATCGATCATCGATGCATGACCGGCGTCACCGTAGAAGATGTGACACAGGCGGCGCAGGAACACCTTGCGCGATATGGTCACGGGGTGCAGATGCCAGCCCAGCCGGCCCACTCATTACCGCAGACGCCTGAAAGACCTTCTCCCTTAAAAGATGTCACCATCTTTCTCGATCGAGACGGGACGTTGAATGAAGATGCGGGGTTTGTGAAATCCCCGGAGGAGTTGCACATTCTTCCCGGCGTTCCTGCCGCTCTGGCACGATTGAAACAAGGCGGTGCCAGGCTGATTGTGGTTACGAATCAATCCGGTGTCGGGCGCGGCCTCATTTCCTTGCAGGATCTGGAATCGATCCATGCCAAATTGCGGGACCGACTGGCTGAGGAGGGGGTCGTTCTGGACGCCATCTATTTCTGTCCTCATCATCCAAACGACGACTGCGTCTGCCGGAAACCGAAGCGCGGCATGGTGGATCGGGCGACAGCGGAACTTCACGTGGACCTGTCCCGATCGTATCTTGTCGGAGACCAAGCCCGCGACATGGAACTCGCGCATCGTGCCGGTATGAAGAGTATATTGGTGACGACAGGGCCGTCGGGCCTGCAGCCTCTGGAGGAATTGCATGCGGAGGGGTTGGCGCCGACCATGGTATTGCCTTCTCTTTCGGCCGGGGTCGATTGGATTTACGAAGATGTCGCGGGCGGGCAGCGAGTCTCTCCTCAGCTACATATGACGCCCTGACAGCCGGGACATGATCCGGTTATGGGAATGAACCCACCTGTCCACCGACTCCTCCTGATCAAGCCGAGTTCACTGGGAGACATCGTCCATACACTTCCTACCTTGAATGCGCTGAAGACGCGATTTCCCCACGCGGCTGTCACCTGGCTCGTTAAGCGACAATGGGCGGAGCTCGTCGAACGTGTGGAGGGCGTGGATCAGATCTGTTCTGTAGACGGGGGGCTGAGTGGTTGGCTCGCGCAGGTTCCCCAGCTTCGAGCGGGGCATTTCGATCTCGTCATCGACTTGCAAGGCCTCTTCCGCAGCGGTGTCATGGCCTGGCTCAGCGGCTGCGCCTGGCGGGTCGGACTGGCAAATGCCCGTGAGGGTAGTCCTTTCTTTTATACGCATCGCGTAGCCGTTCCCCCCGTCGCGATGCACGCGGTCGATCGCTACCTTCTGGTTGCGGCGGCTCTGGGCGCCGATACGTCCGACCCGCCTCAGTTCCGGTTTCAGCAACGAGAGGAGGATAGGCAGGAAGTTGTGGCGCTTTTGAAGAAACACGGCCTTAACCCGCATAAGGCGTGGATTGCCATGAACGTCTCGGCTCGATGGGTGACCAAACGTTGGCCGGCTGAACATTTCGCCCACACCGCCGACCGTTTGTCACAGGACGGATTGGGGCCCGTTGTCTTCATTGGTGGGGTGTTGGAGCGTGAGGATGCAGGACACGTGATGAGCCAGATGCACAGCAAGGCGGTTGATTTAACAGGACAGACTACGGTAGGACTTCTTCCAAGCTTGCTGCAAAAGGCCGTAGCGTTGGTCACGAATGACTCCGGACCCATGCATATTGCGGCTGCTGTCGGTACGCCTGTTGTCGCGCTGTTCGGTCCGACCGATCCGGTGCGCACCGGCCCGTATGGTCACGGTCATACAGTGTTGACCCACGATGTACCCTGCCGGCCATGTTTGAGTCGGCACTGCCATTACACCATTCCGCTGGCCTGTCTCTCCGGTGTGAATGCGGATCGTGTGGTTCGGGCCGTTCGTGAGAGCATGCAGAAGAAACCGGTTGTCTCCACCACGTGAACATCCTGATCGCAGAATCGAGTACGACCGTCGGCGGGCAGGAGCTCGCGGTGTTGATCCACGCTGAAGGGCTCATCAAACGCGGGCATCGGTTACGTTTGATTCTCGAACCCCACAGCCCCATTCACCAGATGGCCCTCCTGCGCAACTTGCCCGTCGAGCCGGTCGGGATGCAGCACCGGCAGTATCCCTCGGCCATTCTCGGCTTCAGATCGGTTTTACAACACGAGAGACCGGCGATCCTTCATGTCAACAGCTCCCGGGACAGCTGGATTGGCAGCCTGGCGGCGAGGCTGGTTCGCCCTCGACCAAAAGTGATCCGCACCAGGCACATCTCCGCGCCGCTCAATAGCAATGGCGCAACCCGGCTGCTCTATCGACGTCTTTTGGACCTGGTCATCGTGACAGGCGGTGAACGGACGAAACGGGATTTGATCGAACGGGACGGCCTCTCTGCCGACCGTGTCGAAGCGTTTCCGATCGGGTTGGATGTGTCCCATTTCTCCCCCGCTACCCCGGACCAGGACATTCGCAAGGAATTGGGATTGTCTGGTGAACAGAGACTCGTGGGATTGATTTCTTATCTGCGGGACTACAAAGGACACCACTATTTTGTGGAGGCGGCAGCCCACGTGTTGAAGCAACACCGGGGCGTCACTTTTCTGATCGTCGGTGAAGGACCGGAAGAGCCGCTCATCAGATCCCACATCGAGCGACTCGGTCTGGGACGCGACGTGCTTCTCCTCGGGTTCCGCGAAGATCTGCTGAATGTGTTTCGATCGCTGGATATCTTTGCCATGCCGACGATTGAGGGGGATACCATCCCGCAAGTACTGATGCAGGCCCTGGCTGTCGGGTTGCCGGTGGTGTCGACTACGACGGGTTCCATCCCCGATGTGATTCGTGACGGCCACTCCGGCTTCATCGTTCCACCTCGAAACGCCCAAGCGCTGGCCGCGCGTATCGGAGAACTCCTTCGGGATCCCGCTCTCAGAACCACCATGGGACAACGCGGCCGCCTCACGGTCGAACAATCCTATTCGATCGACCGGATGCTGGATCAGTTGGAACGGGTGTATGCACGGGTGGTGAGCACATGATGCGACCGACAGCCAGTTCGTCTTTCTCCATCCGGCAGCGGGTGCTGTTCTGGTGGATGCTCTTTGCGGCGCTTCAACCGGGCGAGCGGATTCTCCTCTTGCGGGATGCCGTGGCTCGGGAGCCGGTCGCGCTCTACGAAACGTCACACGTCGTTCTCGATCAGAATCGAATCTGGTCATGGAAGGAATTCGCTCATCGTCTATAGCTTGCGATGAGGTCCAGATCATGAAGATTGCGTTCATTGTCGAACATCTTGACCCCAACCGTGGCGGCATGGAGCGGTCCGTCGTGGATTTCCTGACCGAGTTGACCGCGTCTGGTGCGGAAGTGCATGTGGTGACGCAGACCAGTGCCTGGAGCTTTCCCGGTATCCACGTCCACTTGCTCGGCGCGGCGGGCTGGACCGACGAGAGCCAGTACAAGAATTTTGTGCTCCGTGCTCAGGCGCTTGTGACGAGTCAACAGTGGGACGTGGTCCATGCGATCAGGCCCTGCATGTCATGTGACATCTACCAGCCTCGCGGTGGATTGGTGAAGACGGGGCAAGACCGCACGATTGCGACGCGGCGGAGCGGACTATTCAAGATATTCCGGAGAATAGGGCTCTTGTTCGATGGGAAAGAGCGTCTCCTGGTTTCGCTCGAACACCGTCTCCTGAAGAACACGATTCCACCTCTTGTCATTGTTCCAAGCGAGTACGTCAGGAGACAACTCGAAGAACGATACTCGCTCCCGGACGAACATGTCAGGCGCGTGTTCAATGGCGTTCGTGTGGAGGTGCCTGAACAGGTCGCCCGAGGACAGGCGCGTCAACGTTTGCGCGAGACATTCAGTCTGCCGGAACCGAAATTGGTGGCGATCTTTGTGGGACACAATTTTCGAAGAAAAGGCTTGGCTCGCATGATCGAATCCTTGGCCAGACCGGCTGCGCAAGCCTGGCATTTGCTTGTCGTGGGACGGGGAGCCGTCGCGCAGTACGAACGCTATGCGGAACAGCTTGGGGTCTCTGACCGGATCCGGTTCGTGGGTAGCAGGCCCGATGTGTGGGGACTCTATTGCGCAGCCGACGTCTGCGTCCTTCCCACCTATAACGATCCCTGTTCCCGTACGATACTCGAGGCGCTCTCTCTAGGTCTGCCGTGTATCACGACGGCCTATGACGGATCGTCCGAGTGCATCCGCGACGGAGAACACGGCTTCGTCATTGACTCGCCCGAATCGATCGATGCCCTCGCCAACGCGCTGGAAAAACTCAGTGACGCTTCCACCCGCCGGTATATGTCGGAGCAGGCTACGGCGCTGGGATCATTCCTATCTATGCGCCGGCACGCCACAGAAGTGTTCGAACTCTATCGGGACATCGCGGCTCGTCGGTCTCTTCACAATCGGGCCGGCTCCGCATAGGGTTCTCTCTCGTGGGGGTTGTGGAAGATTGCCCAAAGATTCGTACTGTCGTGCAACCGGTCGAGGCGATGTGGATACCATTCGGAGGACTCGATGCGAGGATCTTCGACGACCCGGCAAATGGTATGCGATGCTCGGAGATTTTGACTTTGATGAAGAATGATCTCCGGTACTGAGCGCAGGTGCTGGTTCTCGGTTGGATGCGCACTCGGGTGAGCGGCCATGCGTGTTCGTGTCGATGACCGTGGCTGAGAAGTCTCTATGCACAGGCAACGGTTCGGTGACATGGTCTGGACGCTCCGTGCCGATGCCATGTCGCCGGGCCTCAAGGCTATTCTGGAAAATCCGGAACATGCTCTTCTGCACCGAGGCGAAATCCTCAAATCCACCGCTGCCGTCACGGTATGGCGGGATGGGCCATTCGTCCTCAAGAGGTGGGCGCCCAGAACCGTTCGCGCCGTCGTGAAAGATATTTTCCGCAAGTCTTATGCTCATCGGGCGTTCAGGAAAGCGTGCCGGTTGCAGTCGTCCGGCATCTCGACGGCGGTTCCACTTGCGGCCGGAGACCGTCGAACGTACGGTATTCTTCAGTCAAGCTACTATCTTATGGAGGGGATCAGAGCGGCCTCTCATCTGGCCGAGCAGCGAGAGCGTGGTAACAAGGCGATCTATGAGGTCGCTCGTTTGCTGGGACGGCTGCATGACACCGGGTTCACCCATCGAGATCTGAAACCCACAAATCTGTTGTTTGATTCGGAGGGGCGAGCCTACCTGATCGATCTGGAAGGGCTTCGAACGACGCAGGAAGTGACCGATGCTCAAGCCGTTGGCGACTTGTCCAAACTTGCCAGACGCATGATCGAGTTGGCCACCCTTTCTCCATCCGATGCGGCAACGTTCCTTGAGTCCTATTGTTCGTTCAGGGGCCGTCATGACCGAAGGTGGTGGTGGCGGGAGATTCGGGCGCGGATGATTCCCTACATGGAGGAGGAGTTGAGCCGGTGAACCCACGCGATGCGGACAACTCTCATGGTCGGTCTCTGTCTCCTCCTGTCGAAGATGACATCGATGCGGCTCTGCCGCTCGGATCCATGACGTCACTATTGGTGACGGCTCATATTCAATTGAAGACACATCGCATCTGGTCGTGTAAACAATTCGAGAAGGTCCTGTAACGATGAGCCGTGTTCCGATCTCCGCCGTCATCATTGCCTATAATGATGAGCCGAACATGCAGGCCTGTCTTGAATCGGTCACATGGGCGGATGAGATCATCGTGGTCGATTCCTTCAGTACCGATGCGACCGAGCGCATCAGTCGCCGGTTCACAGACAAGGTATACCAACATGCCTTTCACGGGTTCGGCAGATTGCGTAATGAGGCCATTGCCCACGCGACCCATGACTGGATCTTCAGTCTGGACACGGATGAACGTGCGACGGCGGAGTTGCGCGCTGAGATTCACCGGACCTTGGAAACGGGACCGGAGGCGGATGCCTATTTTGTGCCCCGTAAGAACTATTTTCTCGGGCGATGGATCAAACATTGCGGCTGGTATCCGGACTATCGACAACCCCAGCTCTTCCGCAAAGATCGCCTTCGTTATCGGGAGGAACTGGTCCATGAGAGCTTTGACGTCGAGGGAGAGATCGGCTACTTGAAGAGCCCAGCCTTGCAGTATCCGTTCAGAGACATCGATCACTATCTCATGAAGCAGGAGCGGTACTCGGACTTGATGGCCAGACGGATGGTGGAACAGGACCGTCGGTTTGCGCCAATCCAGCTCGTCACCCATCCGTGCTTCACTTTTTTGAAGATGTATATCGGCAGGAAAGGTTGCCTGGAGGGTATCCCGGGTTTGATCCTTTCCGGCCTCTATGCTTACTATACCTTCATCAAGTATGCGCGGTTGTGGGAACTCCGATGTGAGAGAGGAGCCGGGGCCTCCCTCACTTCTCCTATGCGTGCCGGTCGATGAAACCGCTCCACATCTTGCACACGGAGCCGTCCAGTGATCTCGGGGGAGAGGAGTTGCGGATATTGTCGGAAGCGTCCGGCATGGTTCGGCGCGGACATGCCGTCACCCTTGCCGTCCCGCTGGACAGCCGACTGAAAGGCTATGCAGAACAGCGGGGACTTCGAGTCGTTCCCCTGTCGATGAACAAGAGCCGTTATCTGCCGCTGGTTTTTGAATTTCTCCACCTGTTCCGACGCTATCAGACGGATGTGGTGAACACCCATGGTTCTGTCGATAGCTGGTCGGCATCCATCGGCGCTCGGTTATCCCGTCGAAAACCCGTCATCGTGCGAACCCGACATATCTCTATCCCTGTACGTAGAGGACTTCGCCACCGGCTGCTCTACCGTAGGTTGCCCCATGCGGTCATCACGACAGGGGAGGCGTTGCGAGGAGAACTGATGCGGACCCTTGGAATCGCAGCCTCGCGTATCGTATCGATTCCCTCGGGGGTCGATCTAGGGGTTTTTCAGCCCTCGAGTGGTTTCGGCCCACTCAGGTCGGAGTTGGGGTTGGCTCCTGATCAGATCGTGGTCGGAACCGTCGCATTCATGCGCCGATACAAGGCCTTGGACAACTTCCTGCTGGTAGCCCAAATGGTCTTGGAGCAATGTCCTGACGTTCGATTCTTGGTTGTCGGTGATGGCCCGCAACGCCCAAAAATCACGCAAATGGTCCACGATCTCAAATTATCGGACCGTGTTTTGCTCACCGGCTTTCGAGAGGATGTGCCGCAACTCCTCGCTCTAATGGATATCTTCGTCCTCTCGTCCGTCCGGGGAGAGGGGTTGCCGCAGGCGCTTACCCAAGCGATGGCGATGGAACGGCCGGTGGTCGCAACAATGGTCGGAAGCGTGCCGGAAGTGGTGCGGCATGACGTAACGGGATTCTTGACGGTTCCTGGGGACCATCACAGTCTTGCCGGATACGTCCTGAAACTGATACATGAACCTGCCACTCGGGTTCGACTCGCGCGAGCAGGGCGTGATCTCATCGAGAAAGAGTACGACCTCGAACACATGCTCGATCTCACGGAAGCCCTCTATGCGGATCTATTGCGGCGCGAGTCGAGATGACAAGTGACGGGAAGAAGGATGTCAATCGCGGCGGTTATCATTACCAAGGATGAGGAGCAGAACATCGCTGCCTGCCTGCAGTCGGTCGAATGGGCCGATGAAATCATCGTGGTGGATGCTGAGAGTCGAGATCGTACCGTCGAGCTGGCCAAACCCCACACCGAGAGAGTGTTCGTGCGGCCATGGCCCGGGTATGGCCCGCAAAAGAACTTCGGTATCGATCAGGCGAGGGCGGAATGGATTCTCATTGTGGATGCGGATGAGCGCGTGCCGGAGAGGTTGCGCGACGAGATCGCCGGCGTGCTACGCGACGAGCCCGGTCATGAAGTGGGTGGATATGAAATTCCTCGGCGCAACTATTTTTACGGCAGATGGATACAGGGCGGCGGTATGTATCCCGACCATCAATTGCGTCTTTTCAGACGGACGGCAGGTCGCTATGATGACGTCCTGCTGCATGAGAACTTCAGGCTCACGGGAGCGACGCGGCGGCTACAGGAACCGCTCGATCATCACAGCATGCCCACCATCGGTCATCATCTGCGCAAGATGATGCGGTATTCGACCCTTGGCGCGCAGGAGAAACTCAAGCATGTGTCTTCCGTCACTGCCTGGACTATCGGCACGCATCACGTGGGCACGATTCTGAAAACCTTCTTTGTCCGACATGGCTACCGCGACGGAGTCCACGGCCTGATCGTGGCGATATTCGCCGGCTTGCACACCTTCGTCAAGTATGCCAAGGCCTGGGAAGCGTTGAACGTGAAGCGTGACCCGGGAAAAGGCAGCGTCCCGGGCGGTCGGTCGTGAAGCGACCGGGGAATGGGTGGGTGAGAAAGATGCTGCCGGGGAGGGCGGGTGAGCTGGGAAAAGGCAGCGTCTCGGCGCTGCCGGGGAGGCGGGTGAGATGGAAGGCGTGAACCGTGAGGCGTGAGGCGTGAGGAAGATGAGAGGGGTTTCCCCTCATGCCTGACGGTGATTATGCGGATCGGCATTGATGCGTCCTCTATGAGTGGGGACCGGGGTGGTGTCGGGTGGCACACCTTTCATTTACTCCATGAGTTGCTTCTCCAAGAACATGGGGGAGTCGATTTTGTCGGGTATGTGCGGCCCGGAACATTGCACCAGGGACAGCCGGATGGGTTTACAGAGGGGACAGACATCCGATGGAAAGAGGCTGCACGCTGGCTGATGCGATGGCGAGGTCGTAGGGATAGGCTCGACCTCTACCATGGGCCGAACTTCAAAATGCATACGACGGGTCGGTATGGCGGCGTTGTGACCGTCCATGATTTGTGGCTCGAACGGTATCCGGAATACTCCAAGAAAGTGTTCGGCCAGAAGGCTTCGTCCCGACGCGCCAAGGCGACGGTCCATCGCGCGCGCACGGTGGTCACCGTGTCTGATTTTTCGGCCCGCGAGATTGCCGACATCTATGGTGTGCCTGCAGACCGGATCGCGGTGATTCATAACGGCGTCTCGGCGGACTTTCAGCCGATCATCGATGAGGCTGCCATCGGCTCGTTGGCCCGGGAACTCTCGTTGCCGGTGTCAGGCTTTATCCTGTTCGTCGGTGGCGCCGATCCACGGAAGAATCACCGGACGTTTTTGAAGAGCGTGC
>Ga0075420_100006684_pt1 | contig 10170 bp, 7 predicted proteins | sample SoiMetdeltSBSDD4_FD_75296 | JGI IMG/M metagenome (GOLD analysis project Ga0075420, IMG submission 75296) | Bulk soil microbial communities from a Populus tree surrounding site in Tennessee, USA - Soil MetaG P. deltoides SBSDD4 | ecosystem: Environmental > Terrestrial > Soil > Tree plantation...
CTCGAGCTCGACCGCGTCGCGTCGCGCGCGTACAAGGACGCCGAGAAGAAGGGCACCTGCTTCGTAAAGGTCTGGCCCGACTTCAAGCTGAAGAAGGTCCGCGTCGAGCGCATCCTCCCCGATGACATCATCGTGGACGAAGCGGAGTGCCGCGGCGGCGCCGAGCCCCGGCAGATCCATCACCGGATGTTCGTCTCGCGCGTGAAACTACAGCGCGAGTTCCCGAAGTACGCGGACCAGATCGGCAACGTGCAGAAGGGCGCGAACGGATTCGGCCCGCGTTACTGGGCGCAGTACCGACCGATGGAGCGCGACGATGTCGTGGCGATCGAAAGCTGGTACCTGCCCCACGGCGACAAGGATGGTGATTACTACGTGCCGGGGCGACACACAATTTGTGTCGATGGTGCGGACCTCCTCGACGAGGAGTATCACGATCATCACTTCCCGATCGCGAAGGCTGTCTGGGTCGAGCGCGATGGCTTTTTTGGGATCTCTCTCATTGAGCGCATCGCCGGCCACCAACGCCATCTCAACAAGAGCAACTGGCAAATCGATCGCTACATCGACCAATACGCGGTGCCGACGCAGTTCGTTCCGATGGCCGATGCACGCCTGGCAGTCGCGACAATTAACCGGGTGGGTACCGTTGTCCCGTACAAGATTGCGCCGCCGAAGACGGTGATTCCGCAGGCGGTCTCGCCGGACATCCTCAACCGACGCGCGGACGTGAAGACGAGCGCGTTCGAGGAGACCGGCGTCTCGCAGACCGCGGCCATGGCCAGGAAGCCGGCCGGCATCGAATCCGGCGTCGGCCTCCGCGAATATCGCGACCAGACCACGATTCGCCACGCTCCACAGGAGCAGGAGTTCGAGCGCTTCTCCCTGCGCGTGAAATGGCTCGCGCTGCACGCGTGCAAGCAACTCGGCGACGAGAGGGCGCCGAAGGTGCTGCACAAGACGTACCGCGGCAAGCGCAAGCTCGGCTGGAAGGACGTGGATATGGACCTCCTGAAGGTCCAGATCGAGGCGGCCTCCAACCTGTCGCGCACGCCGGCGGGCCGACTGCAGCAGGCGCTCGAGTGGGCGCAGGCAGGCGTCATCAGCATCGACGAGTGGCGCATGATTTCTCGCCACCCGGACCTCGAGGCCGTGATGTCCCGGTACACCTCGCAGCAAGAGGACATCGAGCGCTGCATCGAGGAAATTTTCGACGGCGCGGTGGACATCGTGCCGGAGCCCTACCAGAACCTGAAGATGGGCATCGACATGTTCGAGAAGGCGTACAACTTCGCGAAGAACGAAGACGCCGACGAGGAAACGTGTGAAACGCTGCGGCAGTGGATCGACATTGCCGCGTACATGCTGGACCGCGCGACGCAGCCGGTGCAGCCGGCGCTGCCGACCTCGCAGCCGGCGATGTCCGCGTTCGCGCCTGAGTCCATCGGCGTATCCCCTGCGTGAGAGAAGGAAAAATGCAGACCGAGAACGTGCAACCCGAGAACAGCGGTAACCAGATCAACGGCGTCGACCGCGCATCGCTGATCGCGGAGATGGAGTCTCTGAGCCCAGACACTCAGTTCGATTTCACCGACATGGACAACTCCGAAGGCGGCGCCAAGGCTGCCGAGGAGAAGCCCAAAGAGCCGGCGGCGCCGAGCGAAGATGAGACGCCGACCGAAGAGTCCCCGCCGCCTAAGACCGAGGACGAGGACGAGGAAGCGCCCGAGAAGGACGAGGACGAGGAGTCCGACGAGGACGAAGGCGACGACGAGGCGGAGGAGCCCGAGCAGACGGCGGCCGACGACGACGACGTGGACGCCGAGGCGCTGTCGTCGATCCAGCGTCACCGGCGGCGCGCCCTGGAGGAGCTCGACACAAAGCGGCGCGAGGCGCTCGCCGAGGTAGAGGCGCGAGAGCGCGCGGTCCGCGAACGCGAGAAGGGCCTGGCCCCCGTCGAGGATTTCGAGAAGGAGATTCGCCGGCTGGCGCAGCTCGACCCGATCGCGCTGCTCCAGAAGTACGGCGGCCACAACGAGGACACCTTCGAGGACATCTCGAAGATGAGCTGGTTCGCCTCGAAGCGCGGCAAGGCGGACCCGGCATCGCGGGAAGCGGCGGCAAAGTCGCTCCGCGAGCGGGCGCTCCAGCAGCAAGTCGAGGAGCAAGGGAAGCTCCTGCGCGAGTTCATGGAGCGCGACCAGAATCGCGAGCAGGAGCGCACTCAGCAGCAGCAGGCGAAGGAGTATCTCGACCGCATCGTGAGAGCGGTGCCGAGCGATGCGACTCGCCTGGCCGGCCTTTTGAAAGAGGACCGCGAGGAAGCCGTGGAGCTCCTGCGCACGACGGCGCTCGATCTCATGGAGGAGCTCGACGAGAAGCCGACCCCGTCGCGGGTAGCGAAGCGCGCCGAGAAGAACCTCAGAAAAATTCACCGAGCCCAACTTAAAAAGATGGGCCTCGACCCGGACACCGTTCTCGGGTCGAACACGAAGAGCACAAACCCTGTAGCCGGTAAGAGCGTAGCGGCCAAGACACTGAGCACCGATCTCGGAACAACAACCACGCCGCGATCCACGCCGAAGTCGCGTGAGGAGGAAATCGCAGAGGTGGCACGGGCTCTCGAGTCCGGAAATCTCGGCGACGGATTCTGACCAAACTCTTCGTTGGGGGTAGCGGCCAGGAGAAAAACTCATGGCCACTGCGTCAAACTTTACGAGTGCAGCTTTCGCTTTCAAGAAGCTGTACTCGGACAGCCAGGTGGGGGACGTCTCTATGCGTTTCCACCCGCTGTTCAAGATGGTCCGCAAAGTCGGCGGATGGGTGGGGACCACGTTCGATTACCCCATCCGCTACGGGAACCCGCAAGGGATCTCCGGAACGTGGGCCGATGCCAAAGCCGGGGCATCGAGCTCGAAGGGTAAGCAGCTCTCTGCTTCCCGGAAGCCGAAGTACGGCTACATCACCCTGGACGGGGAGGCGATCAACGCTGCCGAAAACAAAGGCGCGTTTATCAACCTGCTCACCATGGAAACCGATGGTGTGCTCGAGGAGATGGGCGACGCTTGTGCGTTCGACCTCTACCGAGCCGGCAACGGTAACCGCGGCAGGCGGGCATCGATTTCGACCAACGTCGTCACTTTGAGTGACGCCGATACGGCTCGAAATTTCAAAGAGGGAATGACTGTCATCGCGTCACCGAACGCGGACGGTTCTTCTCCTCGGGCCGGCTCGACCACCGTCGCGGCGGTGGACGAAGACAACGGGAAGGTCCAGCTCACCAGCGCTGCGGCCATCACGTCCTTTGCGGACAACGATTATCTGTTCCGCAAGGGCGACCCGGCGACGTGCTGCGAGGGCCTCGAGAAGCATCTGCCTCTCACGGCTCCCGCGCTCGGCTCGGACTCGTTCCGCGGCATCGACCGCGGCTCGGATCCGCGTCGTCTGGCCGGCGTGCGTGTCAACACGCCGCTGGCTCCGCACGAGGAGAACATCGGCCTGGTCGGCGTCAAGATCGGGCAGGTGGGCCAGGAGGGCCGGGTCGCTACCATCAACCCGCTGCACTTCTGGAAAGTCGTGCGGCGGCGCGATGCCATGGTGACCTACGATGGCGGCGGCGTCGAGGCGACCGTCGGCTTCGAAGGCATCAACGTTGCCACGCCGGCCGGTACGGTCCGACTCATCTCGGATCCGGACTGCCCGCCGGAGTTCGGCTACGTGCTGAACCTGTCCACGATGTACATCAAGCACCTGCGGTCGCTGCCGCACATCATCATGGACGACGGGCTCCGCTCGCTTCGTCTCATGGACGACGACGGCATCGAGGCGCGCGTGCGCTGCTGGTGGAACCTGTTCTTCGACAAGCCGGGCTCGAACGGCGTGTTCGCGGCGCAGTAAACCGAACGAACTGCAACGGGGCCCCTTTAACGAGGGGCCCCATCGAGAAAGGCTGAAACGATGCGGGAATTTGCATCTTTGTCGAACATCCCCAAGAGTCGGAAGTACAGCATCCGCGGGCTCGGAGCGAACGACACCGCGCTATCCCTCCAAGAGGGCGGGCGTGGCATCACTTCGACCTGGATCAGCGAAGGCAAGTACAAGCTCAAGTGGGACGAGAATCCCGGGTTCTTCATCAAGGCGAACGCGAACCTCGCGGGAACGGACCCTGCGCTCTTGAAAAACTGGTCGATCGGCTTTTTGCCGTACAACACGACCACCCGAGAGCTCGAGATCTGGATCCACAACGGGGCGGGCACGCTCGCTGACATCGTCGCGAACCAGTACCTCTACATCGAGGTCGAGTTCGCGGAGACCGAAGTCCGGTAACTGAAACCCGACCGCGGCGGTTAAACGCCTGCCGCGGTCGTTTTTCGAGGGCGCGATGGCACGAACCTTTACACTGCTCACGCTGGTCAATCGAGCGCGGAAGCGCGTGGATATGGAGAACGACGACTCCATCTCCCTCAGCGAATGGAAGGAGATGGTCTCGGAGATGTATGCCGAGCTCCATGCCGTCATCGTAGAGACCGGCGCACGCGTCTTCGAAGCAACTCAGAATCTGACGGCGGGGAGCACGGCGCTGCCGGCGGACCATCTTTCGACCATCGGCGTCGATTACGTTTACGACACTACGGCGGACAAGAGGCGCGCGCTGGACGAGCTCATGGTCCAGGAGCGCAACGAGCTCCGCGGGCTCACTGGCGAGTCGCAGTTCTACGCTCACGAGGGCGCGAACATCGTTCTTTACCCGACGCCGATCGCCGGCCAGACCTACAAGCACCTGTACGTCCCCATCCCGACGGACTACTCCGCGTCGGCCGATGGCACCGCGATCGACGTGGTCACGCCTCACGGCGACCAGTTCATCATCTGGGGCGTGACGATGCTTGCCTGTCACAAGGTCGAGCGCGATCCGCGCGACGCCGAGCGGCACTTCGAGAAGTATCGCGAGAAGGTCACCGAATGGGGCGTGCTCCGGTTCCTGCACGCTACCAGGCGCCAGGTGGTGCGCGATCCGCGCTACATCGACCCGGCGAGCTATAGGCGATGAACCTCACCCCGGTTCTGGATACGAAGCTCGCGGACGAAAACCTCGAGCGCGTGCGGCGCAACCAGGCGGACGTCCTGAAAAGCCACGAGCGCGGCCTGCTCGAGCTCGAGGCGAGGATCAGGCGTCGCTGGGCGATTTTCCATCGCACTACCGATCAGACCCTCCTTGGCACGAACGGCCTCGTCGAGTTCACTCATATCCTCCGTAAGCGCGGCGACTTTGCTGTCGATCCGCTCAAGGGGATGCGTATCCCGCCCGGCTGCTGGAAGCTCACTTGCGGCATGGTGGCGACCCACACTCTCACGTTTTCCTCCAACGTGATTTGGTATCTCGACCCCATCGGCAAGAACGCCGAGATGAGCTGGACGTATCTCGGTCCCAAGGTCAACACGGCCGGGATGCGTGGTTTCGCGCTGAACACCAGCACGACGAACGTAAACGCTGGCGGCCTCGGGACCGAGGCCATCGGCTACATGAAGAACACGAATCCGACCTACGTCGGCGTTCGCATCATTGTGAGCGGCGGTACTTCGACGGTCCACGCGAACTGGACCAAAGCGATGGCTGAAGAGATCGATCCTTGGGATGAGTAGATGACCATCGACTGGCAACTCGTGCAGGTCCCCTTCGGCGGCGGCGTCGATCAGCAACGCGACCCGCGACTGGTCAACCCACCGAATGCGGCGATCCTGAACAACGCGGTTTTCGACGACATGGGCGGCTACCAGACCCGCCTCCCCTTCGTCGCGCGCTCAGCGACCGACACGTCGGGCGTGGCCATCACCGACATTCGCAAACTCGTGCCCTACGGCGACGAGCTCCTGCTTTTCTCCAAAGAGAAGATCTACAGCTGGAGCGAGCTCGGCGAGGCGTGGAAGCCAATCTGCACATACCTCGCGCCGAAGCTGACGGAGGAGGCGCTCTTCATTCGTACGGCCGATCAGGACCAGTGCGACATGGTGCGAACGCCGAATGTCACGCTGTACGCGTGGCTCGACTCCGCGACCGCATTGGGCGTCTACGTGGCGGCGATGGACCCGGTCACGGGGGCGGTGCTCCTGGCGCCGACCCTCGTGCAGGCGACGACCGGCGAACGTCCGCGGCTGGTGTGGCGCTCCGGGTGGACCCGTGCGCTCCTTTTCTGCGAGACCGCGACGAACACTCTCTCGGTCAAAGCCATCGACCCGACGAGCGTGACGACGCTGGCCTCGACTGTCGCCGGCGGCTGGACCACCGTCTCGACTGCCTACGATGGTTTCTACGACGCCATCTCGATCTCCTCGACGCTGGCCTTCGTCTGCTACGGGCACACGACCGCCACAACCTACGGGTACGCGAGCGTGTCGAACGCAGCGACGCCGGTGGTCTCGGCGAACACGAAAGCGCGCGACGCGTTCAGCTTAATCGCTTGCGCGGTCTCACCCGACAACACTCGCATCGCTGTCATCCGCAACCAGGACGCGACCGGGAACAACGTCCGCGCCGACCTCCTGAACGCGTCCACGTTCGCGGACGTTTCGACGACGCTGACCATCGGGACGATTCCGAACAACACCACGCGTCAGGTCGCTTGCGAATTCCGCTCGGTGACGGATGGAGGCTTCTATCGCTGCTATGTCTATTTCGGCACCCAGACGAACAACGAATCCGACGACAGCACGCAGCTCAACTGGGTAGACACGAACGGCGCCGTCGGAACCGCCGCAGTCTTTGTCCGGCGTGCCATCCCTGCTTCGCGGGCCTTCGACCACGGTGGGAAAACCTTCTGCTGGTTCGTGTTCGCACACGACTCAACCCAGACCGGCATGACGGTCTCGGTCAAGACATCGCTGCAGAACACGTACTTCCTCATGCGAGACGACGGCGAGCTCGTCGCAAAAGCGGCGATGAACTACGCCGGCGGCTATCAGCCGGTAACGAGCTACCTGCCGCAGGTGCAGCTCGACCCGAACGCCGCGAACACGTACGCGTTCCTCGGCCAAGAGCGGAGGCGCATCAGCAACGCGACCTCCGGCCTGTATGCGGATCGAGGACCGCGAGAGATTGCGGTGACGTTCGACTCCGACGAGGCGCGGCGCTGCGTTCAGCTCGGAAAAACGCTTTACGTATCGGGCGGCCAGATTCTCCAGTTCGACGGCGAGGGGATTGCGGAGGTGGGCTTCCACATCCACCCCTGGTACATCGACGTGCTCTCTATCGGCGGCGGCTCTCTTGAAGCCGGAACCCATCAATGGTCTGGCTCATTGAACTGGCAGAACATGAAGGGGGAGTACGAGCGCTCGACGACCGCGGCCTACGAAGAGCTCACGGTCACCGCGGGCCAAAAGGCGGCGATGTCCATCATCCCGCTGTACATGACGCGGAAGCAGTCGCAGGCCCCCTACCTCCGAACCCCTCCGGCGTATGAGATCTGGCGGACGCTGAAGAACCCGCCGGACGGCGCGCCGCGGTACCTCACGAATAGCAAAATCCCGTCGTCCCTTAGCGGCGCAAACTGCTACATTGCAAACGACCCGACCACCGCGTTCCTGCCGACCTACGAGGACTCCTGGGATGACGACACGCTCGACGGCAAGGAGCAGCACCCGGAGAACGGCGCGGTGCTCGAGAACCTGGCGCCGCCGGCGGCTACCATCATCCTTGCCTCGCACGAGCGGCTCATCCTGGCCGGCATCTCGCACGACCCGAACGAGCTCTGGTACTCGAAGCAGCGCGGTAACGGAGAGATCGCGGCCTTCCATGACTCGCTCGTCGTCCAGCTCCCCGCATACGGCGGCAAGATCACGGCGCTCGCATACAACGGGCAGACGCTTACCGTGTTCAAGGAGCGGGCGATCTACGCCCTGCCGGGGGACGGTTTCGACAACTCCCAGGAGGGCTCTAACCTCGGCCCGCCGCAGCTCATCAGTTCCGACATCGGCTGCGCGTCGCACGACCTCGTCGCGACGACGACGAGCGGCATCTTCTTCAAGAGTCAGCAGGGCTGGTACAGCCTGGATCGCGGATGGAACCTGCAGTACGTCGGCGGGCCAATCGAAGACTATGACGGCGACACCTGGAAAGCGGTCGTGGTCATCGAGTCCAAACACCAGATCCGCTGCGTCTCGACGTCGCGGATCATGATGTTCGACTGGACGGCCGACGAAGGGCGTGGAGCCTGGAGCGAGTGGGAAGAGGCCGGTGCGGTAACCAGCTGCTTCTGGGGCGTGAGCGACACTGGCACCTACGGCCCGCACTGGTACGCGACGAACACGGCGGTCAAGCGCGAGAAGCTCGCGCACGGGACCGACGTCACCTACAGCCTGTCGTGGAAGTCTGCGCCGTTCTTCCTCGGCGACGTTCTCCTCGGCGCGAACCACATCAAGGAAATCGGCATCCTTGGCGAGTACAAGAGCGCGCACGATCTGGAGGTCAAGCTCTTCAAGAACTACGAGAGCACGGCGTTCCAGACCAAACAGTGGACGGTTACGCCGGCGGCGACGGGTCCGGAGATCGCTCGCCATCGGCCATCGCAGCGCCGCATGGCAGCGATTCAGATCCAGCTTACGCCGAAGGCGGTCGGAGGTGGCGGAGCGCCCACCGGCGAGGCGCTTAAGCTCGTAGGCGTAACGCTCAAGCTCGGCATCGAGCGCGGGCTCCACAAGGTGCAGGCGGCTCAGAAGCAATAGGAGGATACGATGGGACTCTGGGGCGGAATCAAGAAGGTTGGTCGCGGCATCGGGCGCGGGGCGAAGAAGGTTGTCCGGGGCGTGAAAAAGCTCGGCAACTCGATGGACCCGACGAATAACGAGTACACCGCGGTAGACCCGAGCGGCGGCCTTTCTGGCACCGCTGGCGCGGCCGGCCAGTTTGCCGGCGTCGGCCAGGAGGGCTTCGGGCGGTACAACCAAGGGCTCGACGCCCTGAACGCACAGCTCCGCGGCCAGACGATGGGGCAGAACCTCGTCTCGACCGAGCAGCTCCGCCAGGGCCTGCAGCAGAACGTCGCGGCGCAGCAGTCGATGGCAGCCAGCGCGGCGCCACAGAACCAGGCCATGGCTCAGCGCACCGCCATGATCCAGGGCGCGCGGGCGGCCTCTGGGATGAGCGGCCAGGCGGCGCTGGCGGCGCTCCAGGAGCGTGACCTGGCGCAGCGGCTCCTGGCGCAGAACCAGCAGCAGCAGATGGACGCCAACCTCCGCGCGGCGCTCGAGTCGCGGCGGACGGAAGGACAGGCGTACGGGAACATCGAGGACGCCAGGACCCGACGCTTCGAGGCCATGTCGAAGCAACCGACTGACCTCCAGCGAGGCATGAAGGCCGTATCTGGTGGCGTCAAGGCGATCGGCAAGGTTGCCTCCTTCTTCTCCGACCGGAACCTCAAGAAGGACATCCATGGCGCCGACGAGGACGTGCAGGAGTTCATGGACGGCCTGAAGGCTTACCGCTACGAGTACAAGAACAAGCGCCACGGCAAGGGCAAGAAGCTCGGCGTCATGGCGCAGGACCTCGAGCGCTCGAAGGTGGGGAAGAAGACCGTCCGCAAGCTGCCGGAAGGCAAAGCGGTGGACGTCGCCGATCTCACCTCCGCGCTCGCGGCCGGCACCGCCAACCTGAACAAACGCCTTTCCCGTCTGGAGGCGAAGAGAGCTCGCTAAATGTTCACCCCGCCCGAAGACTGGAATCTGAACCCGGACCTCCTCGGCTCGCTGGGCGATTCGCTGGATCCAGCAGCAGCCCCCGTCGAGGACGCGCCGGCCTATCCGCCGCCCGACTGGTTCGGCGGAGCACCGCCGATCGAGGAGCAGCCGGCCGCTCCCTTGCCCGAGCTCACCCCGGCAGAGGCGGCTCCGTTCGAGGCGCCGCTCGAAGAGGCGGCCCCTGTCGAGGCGGTGGAGCCCGCAGCTCCCTACCTGATGGGGATGCCGGGCGCGCCGACTCAGGAGGACGTCGAGCTCGAGCAGAACCCGGTCGAGGTCGCGAGCGTCGAGGACGGCGGCCTGGTCGCGCCAGCCGAGCCCGAAGCGCCTGTGCAACTGGACGCCATCTCCGGCGGAGCTCTGCCCGAGGCGCCGCAGCCCGAGCTCGAGTCGGCGGTACCGGGCGACGCCCAGGCGCCGATGAGCCCAGAGGACGAGGCC
>Ga0075420_100006689_pt1 | contig 10166 bp, 8 predicted proteins | sample SoiMetdeltSBSDD4_FD_75296 | JGI IMG/M metagenome (GOLD analysis project Ga0075420, IMG submission 75296) | Bulk soil microbial communities from a Populus tree surrounding site in Tennessee, USA - Soil MetaG P. deltoides SBSDD4 | ecosystem: Environmental > Terrestrial > Soil > Tree plantation...
ACACCTTCAAATTCACCGTACTCGACAGGATGATCTTCGACGTGCATCGCCAACCGCTTGATCGTCGGATCGAGAGAGGGGCCTTTCGGGACTGCCCATGAGAGGAGCACGCCGTTGTGCTCGAGACGCACGTCGTAGTGGAGGTGGCTGGCCAGGTGCTTTTGTACGCAGAAGAATCGCGGCTCCCTGCCAGACTTCTCACGCGCCCGTTTCGCGGCGAGGGACGTGTCACCGGCGGGCTCGGGCGTGGTTGAGAAATTGCGCTTCTGTTTGTATTTTTCAAGCGCCAACGGGATTCCTTTCGATGCGGCCGACAGGCCTCGCGAGCAAGAGGAAGACCACTCCCACCGCAATGCCGAACGCCGCGACGGCGCCAAAGAGCGTCGAGATCGGCATGGCCTCGTAGAAAGCCGCCATGCGTCCGCCAATGTAGTTGCCGCCTGAGGACGCCAGGAACCACACACCCATCACGAGCCCTGCGATGCGGGCTGGTGCCAGCTTCGACATCGCGCTGAGGCCGACAGGGCTCAAGGCGAGCTCTCCCCAGGTGTGGAGGAGATACGCGACGGTGAGCCACAAGGGGCTGACTCGTGCACCCCCATCGGCGATCAGCGCGGGAACCACGAGGATTGCGAAACCGGCTCCGACGAGCACGAGTCCTATCCCGAACTTCGCGGTGCTCGAGGGTTCGATGCCTCGACGGGCCAGCCGCACCCACAGCCACGCGTACACCGGCGCGAACGAGATGATGAAGAGCGCGTTCGTCGATTGGTACCAGCTACTCGGGAACTCCCAGCCCGCGATGGCGTTGTCGGTGTTCCGATCGGCGAAGAGGTTCAGCGTGGAGCCCGCCTGCTCGAATTCCGACCAGAAGAGCATCGCACCAAGAAAGAGCAGGCCTATGACGTAGAGGCGCTTTCGTTCACCTGGGGTCCACCCGGTCGAGAAGACGTACAGCCACGCGAAAAAACCGAGCGTGAGGGCGAGCAGAAGGTAGCCAGCGATATCAGCGACCAGGGTGGCAGTCAGCGGCAGCAGGCCGCTCACGTGGGCGAGCCCTACCATCACAACGATGGCGACAGTCGCGGCCAGCGTCGTCGTGACGATCCGCCGATCGCGTGCCGTCTCCGACGGCGTGGTGACGGCCGGTCGCAGGCCGGCGTCGCCGAGATGTCGTTGCCCACGGACGTACTGCACGAGACCCAGAGTCATCCCGAATCCGGCTGCTGCAAATCCCGCATGCCAATCGACGCGCTGGCCCAGATATCCGCAGACGAGGGGTGCCAGGAACGACCCGACATTAATCCCCATGTAGAAGATCGAGTAGGCAGCATCGCGTCGCGGGTCTGCGGTTCCGTAGAGACGCCCGACGATGACGCTGACGTTGCCTTTCAGCAACCCCGTGCCAATGACAATCAGAAACAGGCCGGTATAGAACGTCGCCAGCTTGGGCACGGCCATGCTGAAGTGTCCGGCGGCTATGAGGACGCCGCCATAAAGTACGGCGCGTTGTGCTCCTATTAGGTGGTCGGCTACCCACCCGCCTGGCAGCGTCGTCACATAGACCATCGACGTGTACAGGCCGTAAATGGCTGCGGCCCGGACCGTATCGAAACCAAGCCCACCGTCTTCGACGGGCGCCACCATGAAGAGGATGAGGAGCGCCCGCATACCGTAATAGCTGAACCGTTCCCACATCTCCGTGAAGAAGAGTGTGGACAATCCGCGGGGGTGCCCGAAGAAGGCTACGTCGGCGGCGCCGGTCGCCATTGATTGTCGGGATGCTACGTCGGTTGTTCGGGGACGTAACCGGGCGGCAGCGACGTATTCGGGCCGAAGAGGAACTCTTCCATGTGCTTGCTGATGATGTCCTGCGCCTCTTTTTGCCAGGGAAGGAGGCGATATTCATTGAGGATCATTTTCATGCGCTCCTCCCACTGCTTCCAGGCCTGCGCCGAAATCTGTTCGTAGACGCGCTGGCCAAGTTCGCCGGGCCAGGGGGGGCTCTCAAGTCCGGGAAGTTCCTGATGGAGCTTTGCGCACATCACCATGCGGGGGCCCGTCGAGGCTGGAGGTGCATCATTCGGACTCTGTTGACTTCTCATGAAGCGATGGTAACCTGCTTTTACGGACACCTCGACTGTAGCGTTACGTGTCAGTCGAGTCGTGGCTACACGGTAGAAAGGAAATACCCCCGGGCCCACTCAAAGGAGAGCACGGATTCTTGGCGGTTATCGAAGTGGCACACCACTTGTAGCTCATCGGGCATTACCCCCCGGTCATCAGACGCGGATCCCGCGCCCCCAGTCCGTAAGTCTGACGAACGAGGTAGGAGAGGTGAGCCATGGAAGTGTTCAAAACGGTACGGCGCGGGTTTGCATCAATGTCGTCTGATAAGCAGCGTGAGATCGCCCGAAGGGCGGACGCGCGGCGCACGAAAAAGGCACAGCGCACGAATGGACGCCCGATGAGGCGCGCGCTGCGGGTCGTAAGGGCGGTCAAATCAGCCGAGGCGGGCGTGGACGCCTGTCCGGAGAGTCCGACGGTGATGATTCGTCGGCCATGGGCTCGGTTTCCAGATTCGAGCCGCATGCGGTTAGTTAGTTGAAATGCCGGCCCGGACGGAGACGTCCGGGTATCCCGGCTAAACAAAAGGGGTGACCGAGGTGCGCGTGCGAATTCCTGCAGGGATACTGCTTTCGTACCTACTGAGTGCAACCGCTGCGGTCGCCCAAACTCAAGCACCATCGACGGCGGCCGCACCGAGTTCCACCGCGGAGACCCGTCCTGGTCTTCCGACGAATCTCGGCGACACAGGACTCTGGTTCGTGCCGACGGCAGAGGTGCTCCGACCGCGCGGTTGGTCCGCAAGCTTCTTCCGCGCGAATTTCGATCGGGAACAAGGCATAACGGACGTCGGCCAATTCGGTCTCACCGCGGGATACGGGGTGACCGACCGCCTCGAGCTATTCGGCTCGTGGCGCGTCGTCCGCACGGATCGGAACGTTCGTAATCCTTATTTTTCGAGCACCGAGCCCGTCGCAGGGCTGGTGTACGACTATCCCTTCGTTCCACGCGGATGGGTGGGGACCAACGGCGGTCCAATTACGGTCGGTGCGAAGTACGCGATCATTTCCGAGGCGCATAACCAGCCATTCGGGTTAGCGCCTCGGTTCGTCCTCGAGTATCCCTCAGGGTCTCCCTGGGCCAGCACTCACGCGCTCCAGACGCATCTCGATCTGGTTGCCAGCAAGGAAGCGTCACGGCTCGTGGAGGTGACGGGCTTCGGTGGAGTTATCCTCCGGAAGGACCCGGACGACCCGCAGACCATCAACACATCGCACGGGTTTGAGTGGGGCCTGGGTGCGTCATTCCCGACGCGTCGATCGCTCCGTGCGCTTATCGAGGTTCAGGGCGAGCACCTCTTCGATGACAGCGTGACGGTGGTCGGTGCGCCTTTCATTGGTCAGGACGGCAGCATCGCGCCGACGGTGAGCCGTATCAAAGATCCTGTCGCCGTGAAACTGGGTGGCGTCTGGCAGCACTCGAGCGGCGTGTTCCTGCACGCTGGCGCCAACTACAGCGTCGGCACTGGAAGTCGCACGATCTACGGCAACCGGGAGCTTGACCGTACAGGCTGGGGCCTCGACTTCCGCCTCGGCTGGCACCAGGGCATCAAGAACTACGTTCCGCCGCCACCGCCGCCCGCGCCCGTCGTACAAGCTCCTCCCGCGCCAGCCCCGGCTCCTGCGCCGGCGCCCGCACCACCGCCAAATCGAAATCCAGTGTTTGCGGTAAACGCTGCATGCGATCCCTGCATCGTGGAAGTGGGCCAGACCTCGCGTCTCTCTGCGACCGCGACGGATCCTGACGGCGACCCGGTCACCTTCCAATGGACGGTACCGCAGGGCACGCTCAGCACGGCAACGGCCCCGAACACCGTATGGACAGCGCCGAACATGCCTGGCAACGTCACCGCTACCGTCACCGCTCGTGACAATCGCGGCGGCTCAGCGGTCAGCACGGTTGGCCTGCAGGTCGTGCGTCGCGAACAGCTCGTGTTCGAGGACGTGCACTTCGACTTCGACAAGTATTCCTTGAGACCAGACGCGCTCAAGATCCTCGACGATGCGCTCGCCAAGCTGATGATGAATCCGGGCGTGCGCGTCACCATCGAGGGCCATTGCGACAGCATCGGGACCGTCGAATACAATCTGGCGCTCGGCGAGCGTCGTGCAACTGCGGTGCGTGATTACCTGACGAATCGGGGCATCATGAACACGCGCCTGCGCACGGTGAGCTACGGCGAGGAACGCCCGGCCACTGACAACACGTCGGCCGAGGGGCGCGCCATGAACCGCCGCGCGCACCTGGTGGTCATCATCGAGACGCCGTAAATTGATGCCGGGTGTAAAACTAACGCCGGGTCTAAAGACCCGGCCTACGTACTGAGGAAGCGCGCCCCGTTGCAAGGGCGCGCTTCGTTTGTACATGACGGTGACAGTACGTAGTACTTGACAGTGACAGTACGTAGTACATGACGGTGACAGTACGTAGGGCGGGTCTTTAGACCCGCCTTTCTTTTTTTCTAGGCGTCGGGGACCAGGGCGACCTGCACACGCGCGTCGTTGAAGCAGGCGCCGCCGCCCAGGTCCGTCAGTGTGTCCGGGACAAGTGCCGTGCCCGTGTAGCCGTTCGCGGTGTGCTTGCGCCAAAGGCCCTTGGGGAGTGAGACCGTGCCCGGTCGCATCCACGCTCCAACCCTTGCGTGACAACGAACTTCACCCAGCGCGTTGAATACGCGAACGGAGTTGCCGTCCTCAATGCCTCGCGGCGTTGCATCGTCGGGATGCAGAATGATCCGGACGTCTGGACGCGGTAGCTCCGCGAGGGTTGAACTGATCGATCGTTCGCTCGCCGGTGAGATGAGCGCGAGGGGGAATTCCGCCGTTGCCGGATCCGCCTGGTAGCCGTAGAGCCCCGATGGTGTCTCGGCGTCCAACGCCTCAGGGAAGAGATTCACCTTGCCGTCGGGCGTCAGCGGCCAGACGGTTCCAAACTGAATAGGTCGTCCCTCGAATGGAGGCGTGGCGGCGCCCCGGTCCCGGATCTCTGAACCGACAGGCTCCGGCAGCTTTGAGAGGATGTTCAGCATTTCCTCGAGTTCGCCAGCCGGATCCGTGTCTTCGGCAACGCCTACCCGCCGAAGCAGCTCGCTGAAGACTTCAGCATTCGAACGCGATTCTCCGACAGGCTCAATCGCCGGCGCGCCAAGGCGCAGCGTCAGCGGTCCGTACGATCTCGCAAGCTCGTAGTGCTCGAGGAATGTGGTGTTCGGGAGGATCACGTCGGCGTAGCGGGCGGTGTCGGTCATCACCTGGTCGAAGACGACCGTGAACAGATCCTCCCGCTCGAGTCCAGTGATGATCCGCCGCTGGTCTGGCGTCGTGGACACAGGGTTTGAGTTGTAGACGAAGAGAGCCTTCACCGGATGAGTCGTCTCGAGCAGCGTTCGCCCAAGGTGATTCATGTTGATGATGCGTGTCTGGGGTTCGCTAGCGCCGATCCAGGTGCGATCGATGCCCCACGATGCCGAGTTGCTCATTGCATACCCTCCGCCGCGCACGCCGAACTTGCCAGCCACGGTCGGCAGCGCGAGGATGGCCATCGAGGAACTGCCGCCATTGCGGTTCCGCTCCTGCCCCCACCCACAGCGAATGAGGGCCGGGGACGCACCGACGTAGAGATCAGCGAACGCCCTCAGGTCCGATGCAGTGATTCCGGCGACGTCAGCCGCGTTGTCGAAGGTCCAGGCCAAAGCCTTCTCGCGGAGGCGCTCGGCGCCTCGCGCGTGGTCGTTCATAAAGTGCTGGTCGGCAAGGCCGCTCTCAAACATGTGACGATGCAGTGCGAGTGCGACAGGGAGATCAGTCCCGGGACGCACCGCCAGATGCAGATCCGCCTGTTTGGCCAGCGGCGTTACGCGAGGATCCACGACTACAAGCTTGGCGCCGCGTTGCTGGGCCTCGCGAATGTACGGAATCATGTGAATCCCTGACGCCGAGGGATTCACGCCCCACAACACGATGAGTCTGGCCTCGGGATAGTCCTCGTACGTGACCGACGGCATCTTGCCGTAGAGCGCCATGTTCGCGGCACCCGTTGGCGCGGCACATACCGTGCGAGCCAGCCGTGACGATCCGAGACGTCGAAACAGCGTCGCATCGCTCGTGTCCTGTGTCAGCAGGCCGTTGGAGCCCCCGTACGAATAGGGAAGGATCGACTCGCCGCCCCATGTGTCGCGGGCGTTCATGAGCTTTTCTGCGATCAAGGTAAGGGCGTCGTCCCAGGAGACGCGCTCGAATTTGGCGGACCCTTTGGGCCCACTGCGCACGGCAGGGTACTTGAGACGATCTGGTCCGTAGAGGCGATCCGGAAACCGGCGCACCTTGGCGCAGATGAAGCCGCCTGTTACGGGGTGGACTGACGAGCCGTCGATGCTCGTGACGCGGTTCTCCTGAACGGTGACGTCAAGGCTGCAGGAATCCGGGCAGTCGAGCGGGCAGACGGTGGCCACGTTGTGGGCGGTTGAAAACGGGCTTGGTGGTTTCATTGCTTCGGTGAGGTGATGCTCCAATAGTACAGTGAGCGACGACGTGACAGCGACTGCACCCCACGTGGTCATCATCGGCGGGGGCTTTGGCGGCCTCTCCGCGGCGCGTGTGCTGGCGGGGCGCGAGGTTCGTGTCACGCTTCTCGATCGACGAAATCATCACGTTTTTCAGCCTCTTCTATATCAGGTAGCGACCGCGACGTTGTCACCGGGCGATATCGCATCGCCAATCCGGTGGATTTTGCGCCGTGCCAGAAACACTTCAGTTCTGCTTGGGGAGGTGAAGGCTGTGGACGTTGCCCATCGGCGCATCGAGCTGACTGACGGGAGCTCGCTCGACTACGACTACCTCATCGTTGCGACGGGCGCGAGCCACGCCTACTTTGGACATGACGAGTGGGCACCCTGGGCGCCAGGACTCAAGACGCTCGACGATGCTCTGGAGATCAGGCGCCGGATTCTCGTCGCGTTCGAGCGGGCGGAGCGCGAGACCGACCCCGACCGACAGCGAGAACTGCTGACGTTCGCGCTCGTCGGGGGCGGGCCGACGGGTGTGGAGCTTGCCGGCACGCTCGCCGAGATTGCCCGGCGAACGCTGCGCGACGAGTTTCGCGCGATCGACACGGCCTCGACTCGCATCGTCCTGATCGAGGCGGGCGACACGATTCTGGCTACGTTCCCGGAAGAACTTCGCGATGCGGCGCGTCGATCGCTGGCTCGGCTGAACGTCGAGGTCCGCGAGCGCACGCGCGTCACGGGGATCGATGCCCATGGAGTGTGGCTGGGTGAGGAACGAATCGTCGCCGGCACTGTTGTATGGGCGGCTGGAGTCACCGCGTGTCCGGTGGTGCGAACGCTCGGCGCGCCGATGGATCGCGCGGGCCGTGTGCTCGTGCGACCTGACCTGACGTTGCCAGATCACCCGGAGGTATTCGTCGTGGGCGACGCAGCGGTGCTCGCCGGGCCATCCGGAACGCCACTGCCTGGCGTAGCGCAGGTAGCGATACAGGGCGCGGCGTATGCCGCTCGCACGATCCTGGCGCGAGTGCGTGGTGCCGCGCCGCCCCCGCCTTTCTCCTATCGAAACAAGGGCAACATGGCGATCGTCGGACGTGGCTCCGCAGTCTGTGATCTGGGTCGGGTGCGCTTCTCTGGGCCGCTCGCATGGCTGGCGTGGCTCGGCCTCCACATCGCGTTCTTGATTGGTTTCCGCAGCCGCGCCGCGGTGATGCTCCAGTGGGCGATCGCCTATTTCACCTTTCAGCGCAGCGCACGACTGATCACCGGCACGTCGTCAACCGATCCAACGACACCAATGGGTACGTAGACACCAACGGGTACGTAGGCCGGGTCTTTAGACCCGGCATCACAGCAACGGCGAGACTCGCCATAGCGAGCACCGAACGGGCGCTCGCCCGCGCCGGGTCTGAAGACCCGGCCTACGTACTCCGCCTACGTACTACGCCGGGTCTGAAGACCCGGCCTACGTGCGTCGTGCTTCGATGTGATTCCGTGAGGCCGGAGTTCGTCGACACCAATGGGTACGTAGGCCGGGTTTTTAAACCCGGCCCGCGCACTTTAAACCAGCATCACGTTACGGTCGGCGCGCGTACTTGGTCGCGATGTAGTTGTCGACGAGTTCCCGAAATCCGGATGAGAGCTCTTCGTACGTCCCGCGCAGTGTCGTGGCGTGCTCGCCGTCGATGTAGACGGGACAGTGCGGGGCCTCTCCCGTGCCGGGCAGACTGATGCCGATATTGGCCGCCTTGCTTTCCCCAGGGCCGTTGACGACGCACCCCATGACCGCGAGGGTGAGCGTCTCAACGCCCTCGTACTCGCGCTTCCAGTCTGGCATGCGCTCGCGAATGTAGTCCTGCGTGCGTTCCGCGATTTCCTGAAACGTGGAGCTGGTTGTGCGCCCGCAGCCAGGACAGGCGGTCACGCTCGGGGAGAAACTGCGAAGGCTGAGGGCCTGAAGCAGCTCGCACGCGGCGTACACTTCCTCCCGGCGATCGCCGCCAGGCTTCGGCGTCAGTGACACGCGAATCGTGTCACCGATGCCTTCGTTGAGGAGGATGCCCATGGCCGATGCGGACCACATGAGCCCTTTCATGCCCATGCCGGCTTCCGTCAGACCGAGATGCAGGGGCTGTTCGGTTGCTTGCGCCAGCGCGCGGTAAATGCTGATCAGATCACGAGGTCGAGAGACCTTGCACGAGATGATGATCTGGTCCTTCCGCAACCCGCTTTCGATGGCCAGTGCCGTCGACTCGACGGCCGAGATCACCATGCACTCGTTGAGGATCTCTTCTGATGTCCTGCCGAGGGCGCGGTCGGTATTGTCCTGCATCTTCGACACGACCAGTTCCTGATTGAGCGAACCGCCGTTGACCCCGATGCGCACGGGCTTGTCGTTGTCGCGTGCAACCTTGCAGATCGTCGAGAACTGTTCGTCTCGTCGTTTTCCGGTACCGACGTTGCCCGGGTTGATGCGGTATTTGTCGAGGGCAGTCGCGCATGCCGGATAGCGGGTGAGGAGTTGGTGCCCGTTGTAGTGAAAGTCGCCGATGAGCGGCGCCGTGCACCCGGCGTCGAGCATGCGCTGCTTGATCTCGGGAATCGCGGCCGCAGCTTCGGGGAGATTCACCGTGACGCGGACCATCTCCGACCCGGCCTCCGCCAGCTCAATGCATTGCTGAGCGGTCGCGACGGCATCGGCGGTGTCGGTCATCGTCATCGACTGGACGACGATTGGCGCACCGCCGCCAACCTGAACGGACCCGACTCGGACGCCAACTGTTCGGTGCATCTTCGCGAATGTGGTCATGAAAATCAGGCCTGCGCCCAGCCGTCCTGCTTGAGCACGCCGAGGATATAGTCTGCCCGGGCGAGGGCGACGTCCATCGAGTCGTAATTTTCTACACGGTCCATGACCCCGTCGATGAACCAGGTCAGGGTGGTAACCCCGTCACCCGGCAGAAGGGTCGCATGGGCGGTTGAGGAGCCTCGAGACAGTCTCCACAATACAGTCGGGTCGGTGGCATTCATGAGCGTACGTTCCGATTCTACGTCACAGAATGCGGCACGTCGCGGCGGCGACAAGCGAATCGGACTCCGTTCGTTCAAGGAGGGTCCGGCCGTGAAATCCCGGCGGTGGCGACGCACTGGGAAGGTGCGGCGTGGCGAGATGTCGCCACGCCCTGAAGGTCACTGCGCGAAGGTAGCGGTAGCAGTCAGGAGACTCGTGCCGGGCGGCAACGTGACGCTCGCGGTCGCCGTTGATGATCCTACGCCCCCGGACAGCGGCGTGCTGACGAACGAGCTGCGTGTCGCAATGCCCTCGGTGATTACGCCAATGTTGAGCACGGTGCCGAGTGGCACGTTGATACCCTGCAGCACGACCGACACAGGGTTCGGCGCGGCGGGATTCACGTTCACATCAGGTGGGTTGAAGTAGCTGGCCTGTGCCGCTGCGGGAACGCTGACGCCACCAATCGATAGGATGCGCACCGAGGGCGTTCCAGGGCCTGGAACCACGGGTCCAGGCAGGCCG
>Ga0075420_100006690_pt1 | contig 10164 bp, 11 predicted proteins | sample SoiMetdeltSBSDD4_FD_75296 | JGI IMG/M metagenome (GOLD analysis project Ga0075420, IMG submission 75296) | Bulk soil microbial communities from a Populus tree surrounding site in Tennessee, USA - Soil MetaG P. deltoides SBSDD4 | ecosystem: Environmental > Terrestrial > Soil > Tree plantation...
GGCGCGCGAGCGGGTCCAGGTCTGGTCGCGCTTCAGGAAGTCGTGCAGGGTCTTGCCGGGCTCGTGGCGGAAGCGCTCGCCCGGCACGTTGAACCCGGCGATGCGGTCGAGGCGGAAGGTGCGGAAGTCGTCGCGCAGCTCGCACCAGGCCGAGAGCATCCACACGGGGCCGTAGTAGGCGAGGCAGAGCGGCCTGACCATGCGCTCCGATTGCTCGGCCTGGGCGTCGCGATAGGAGAAGCGCACCTTGAGCTGGTTGCGCAGCGCGCGCCGCAGCTCCGCCACGTCGAAGCTGACCGGCTCCATGTAGTGGTGCGGCGGGGCCAGCAGCGCGGTGTTGGCCATATAGTCGCGCAGGCGGTCCGGGATCACAGCCTGCACCTTGGCGATCACGTCGCTCGCCGCCTTGGCCAGCTCCGCGTCGGCCCAGGACTCCACGATGCGCGCCCCCAGCACCAGGGCCTCGATCTCCTGCTCCTTGAACATGAGCGGCGGCAGGTCGAACCCGGCCTTGAGCACGTAGCCCACGCCCGCCTCGCCCTCGATCGGCACGCCGCTGGCTACCAGGTCCTGGATGTCGCGGTAGATGGTGCGTTCCGACACCTCCAAGGCGGCGGAGAGGTCGCGGGCGCGCACCAGGCTGTGGCGGCGCATGGACTGGATGATCTCGAACAGTCGGTCGGCGCGGCGCACGCTGCTGCCCTCTCCCCCAACGTTGACGGGGTCAGACCCCCTCGCCCCCAACCTTCGAGGGAAGAACATTGCAGTTGCGGGGGGTCTGACCCCGCAATCCGGCGAGACCCTATCTTACCCCTCCTGACACCACCCTGTCAGGAGCGTGTCAGGGCGCGTCAGCATTGCTGACGGGAGGCTGTCAGGGGGCCTCGGGCATAGTGGCGGCAACGCAAACAGGAGGCCCCGATGATCTGCATGAGCTGCACGCGGCCAGCCGAGGAGGCTGGCCGCCCGGACCGCTCGTTAACCTTCGCCGCACGGGCCGGCGCCCTGATTAGCAGCGCGTGGCGCGCCTATTGGATTTGGCGCGCCCGCAAGGTCACCATTCTGCTGCTCAGCTCCCTCGACCGGCGCACGCTGCACGACATCGGCATCGCGCCGGGCGAGATCGAGTCGCTGGTCCGCGGCGATAACGACCGTTGCCGGTGCTACGATGCGACCTGGCTCTGGCAGTCCAGAGGTACATAGGCTGGCGACGGGTCGTCAGGCCTGGTGACGATTCCCTGGTTGGCGAGCCGCTCGAGGCGGTCGGCCAGGCTGTTGGAGGCGACGCTCCCTTCGGACTTGGCCAGCAGCTCGCCGGAATGCCGGCGGTTGCCGTAGATCATGTCGCCCGGTCGCCTCGACGGGCGACAGCCGGTCCAACCTGTTTCGTCCCGTACATGCGATCGCCGGCATCGCCGAGGCCGGGCACGATATAGCCGTGATCGTTGAGGCGCGCATCGACCGCGGCCGTGAAGATGCGCACATCCATATGGGCGCGCGCCAGCTCGGCGATGCCCTCCGGCGCCGCCAGCAGGCAGGCGAGGCGGACGTTGCTGGCACCGTGCTCCTTGAGGCGGCTGATGGCTGCTACAGCGGAATGGCCCGTGGCCAGCATGGGGTCAACCACCACGGCCAGCCGCTCGGCGATGTCGTCTGGCAGCTTGCAGTAATACTCCACCGCCTCCAGCGTCTCAGGATTGCGGTACAGCCCGATGTGGCCGACGCGCGCAGACGGCACGAGCTCGAGCAGGCCGTCGAGCAGGCCGCTGCCCGCCCGCAGGATCGGCACGAACGTGAGCTTCTTGCCCTTGAGAAAGGGCACGCGCGCTGGCCCCACGGGAGTCTCGATGTCGCGCAGCTCGGTCGGCAGGTCGCGCAGCAGCTCGTAGCCCAGCAGCAGCGAGATCTCGCGCAGCAGGTGGCGGAACTGCATCGACGGCGTGGCCTTGTCGCGCATCAGGGACAGCTTGTGCGCGATGAGCGGATGCTCGACGACGGTGAGGTTGCTCGGGATGCTCAAGCGGCTGGTCTCCTCACGTCAGGGGTCGGCAGTCGGGCGTCGGCAGTCGGGAAATTTCGGATCTCGACGAATCTTTCGCACAAAAAAGGGCGCGAAGCATTTCCAGCGATATGCTCTCTTCTTGCGACTGCCGACTGCCGACTGCCGACTGCCGACTGCCGACTGCCGACTGCCGACTGCCGACTGCCGGTCTACCTCACGCCTCCTCCGCAATATCCTCAGCCCACAGCGCGGGCTTCTCCCGGATGAAGCGCGCCATCAGCGCGATGCAGTCGGGGTCGTCGGCGATGATCACCTCGACGCCGTGCCGGCGCAGAAGCTCGGGATTGCCGGGGAAGTTGCGCGCCTCGCCGACGACCACGCGCGGGATGGCGAACTGGATGATGGTCCCCGTGCACATCATGCACGGCGAGAGCGAGGTATAGAGCGTCATTCTCCGGTAGGAGCGCTGGCGCCCGGCCTTGCGCAGGCAGTCCATCTCGCCGTGGGCGATCGGATCGCCCATCTGGACGCGCTGGTTGCGGCCGCGCGCGATCAGGCGCTCCCCCTCCGCCAGCACACTGCCGATCGGGCAGCCCCCCTCGTCGTAGCCGGCCTTGGCCTCGTCATAGGCGATCCGCAGGAGCTTCGCGTCGATGGGGCTGAGGAGGGTCATGTGGATCGCTGCCTCGCTGACGCAACCTTCCTAGCAAGAAGCAGGAAGCAAGAAAAGAAAGCCCGATCCAGCGACGCGCCCGGCCGCTCCTCAATTTGCCGCCGCTCGTCGCAGGTGCGCAACCAGGTGCTGCGCCGCGAGCGGCAGCGTGGCGAGACTCTTGACGCAGATGGCCAGGTGGCGCTCGGCCCAGGGATCGGTCAGCTTCACGGCGGCGATCCTCATGCTGCGGCGGCAGCGCTTGGCCGCAGCTTCCGGGATGATGCCGACGCCGGCCCCGGTCTCCACCATTCTGCACACCGAATCGAAGCTCGCTACGCGCGCCCTGATGCGCAGGTTGACGCCCAGCCGCGCGGCATGTCCGCTGACATGCCGTTGCAGGGCGCTCTCGCGCGGCAGAGCGATGAACGGGCGATCGACGAGGTCGGCCAGGGCCAACGATCGCTTGCCCGCGGCGCGATCCCGCCGCGGCACGATAGCGAAGAGATTGTCGTCGCGAAATGGAAACCGCTCGATGCCGTCGGGCAGCGCAGCGATCGAGGCGATGCCCACGTCGGCCGCGCCGGATGCAAGCACGGTTGCGATGTCGGCGCTCTCGCGCTCCTCCAGGTCGAGACTGATCGTGGGATTGGCTGCGAGAAATGCCGCCAGCACCCTGGGCAGATGCTCCTCGAGCGCGGCCGTATTGGAGAGCAGCTTGACGCTCCCCGCGAAGCCCCGGGCGAACGTGCCGAGCTCGCCGCGCATGCGGTCGACGTGCCGAATGATCAGTCGAGCGTGATCGACGAGGCACTGACCCGCGGGCGATAGCGTCACGCCCCGACGGCCCCGAGCCAGCAGCGGAGCGCCAAGCGCCTCCTCCATCGCTCGAATCCGCCCGCTCGCCGAGGACAGTGTCAGGTTGGACTTTTCGGCGCCATGCGTGATGCTGCAGGCATCGGCGACATGCAGGAAGAGCCTGAGGTCGGTGAGATCGAACCGCATGTGCGGGCTCCTGGCTTCGGAAATACCGAAGTCTAGCTACGTAAGCTCCGCATTGCGAGAGCGGGACTGAGGCGACAGGGTGCAGGCCATGTCCGATCCAACGCTCATCGTCGTCGCGGCCGTGTTCGTGCTTGCAGGCCTCGTCAAGGGCGTCATCGGCCTCGGCCTTCCGACCATCTCCATGGGGCTGTTGGCAGTCGTCATGCCGCCGGTTCAGGCGGCCGCGCTCCTGCTGCTGCCGTCAATCGTGACCAACGTCTGGCAGATGATCGCGGGGCCTGCCTTTGGCAAGGTGGCGCGCCGGCTGTGGCCCATGATGCTTGCGGTCTGCATCGGCACCTGGGCCGGTATCGGACTGATGACCGGGACGAGCGCGCCCTATGGGACGGCTCTCCTCGGCGCCGCGCTGGCCCTCTACGCGATCACCGGCCTCACCTCGCCGCGCCTGTTGGCGCCGCCGCGATGGGAGCGGGTGCTGGCTCCGCTGGTCGGAGGCGTCACCGGCCTCATTGCGGCTGCAACGGGCGTTTTCGTTGTCCCAGCCGTTCCGTATTTGCAGGCGATCGGGCTGGACAAGGCAGAGCTTGTGCAGGCGCTCGGCCTTTCCTTTACCGTCTCCACGGTTGCCCTCGCACTCAATGTCGGCCTCGAAGGCGGCCTGCACGTGGCTATGGCCGGTGACAGCGTGATGGCCCTTGTCTTCGCTTGCGGCGGGATGTGGATCGGCCAGTCGATCCGGGAGCGCCTGTCGCCAACCGCGTTTCGCATGTGCTTCTTTGCAGGGCTGCTGATGCTGGGCGTGTATCTGGTTGCGCGCTCTGCTTTCTGAGGGCCGAACTGTCGAAGGAACCCGTCGGCGATCAATTTTTGAGACGGTGCGCCGTACATGATGAAGCTATTGTGATTGCAATAGAGATGAAGGATTGGAGATGAACGGCCCAGGAACAGTCTTGGTGACGGGCGGGTCCGGTTTCATCGGCGGCTGGTGTGTGATCGGACTGCTTCGGCAAGGCTACACCGTGCGCACCACGGTCCGCAGCCTCGCCCGCGAGAGCTCGGTTCGCGCCGCACTCGGCAAGGAGGTCGATGTGCGAGACCGGCTCAGCTTCCACGCTGCCGAACTCACGGCGGACGCCGGGTGGGACGCAGCCACAAGCGGCTGCGATTTCGTGCTGCACGTGGCGTCACCGGTTACGCTGTCGCAGCCGAGGAACCCCGACGAGCTTATTGCTCCAGCTCGCGATGGCACCCGGCGCGTTGTTGACGCCGCCATCAAGTCGGGCGTGCAGCGCGTCGTCCTCACGTCGTCGGTGGCAGCGGCAAGCAGAAATGCCAAGCTGGCGGAGAGCGTCAGCGACGAAACCGTTTGGACCGACCTCAACGATCCCACCGTCAGCGCTTACGCGCGGTCCAAGACACTGGCCGAGCGTATGGCGTGGGACCTGATCGCGTCGTCGGATGGCGCGACCACGCTGGTCACGGTCAATCCATCCGTGGTCCTTGGACCCGTCCTCAGCGGCGACTATTCGGCGTCTGTCCAGGTGGTGGACCGCCTGCTGACCGGCAAGGTGCCTGGTATTCCGAGGCTTGGGTTCAACATTGTCGATGTACGTGACGTCGCCGACCTGCATATCCGGGCGATGACCGCCCCGGAGGCTGCCGGACAGAGATTCATCGCGGCCGGTACCTTCGGCTGGATGGCGGACCTCGCAGGCCTCCTGCGCGCCCGCCTCGGCGAGGCGGCCAACAAAGTTCCGACGCGTCGGGTGCCGGATGTTCTTGTTCGGCTGGCGGCCCTCTTCAACAACGACCTGCGGGCGGCGGTGCCGCGCCTTGGCCAGAAGCGCGATTTCACGTCGGCGAAGGCGCAGGCCACGCTCAGCTGGCGCCCGCGTCCGCTGGAGGAAACCGTGCTCGACTGCGCCAGAAGCCTGATCGCTACTGCGTCGCTGCAATGATCGCCGATGACTGCCGGCGCTTCCAGACAAGAAGACCAAACCCGAGGAGACCTCCGAGCAGCACCGACCAATCTTCGAGAATGCCGAGCCGAAGCACCGCGGCGCCTCCCGCTGCGAGCGACCAGAGGAGCGGGATCACCGCAAGATGGAGCGGCGCGCGACCCTCCAGCATCAAGAGCATGCCGAGCGTGAAGATGACGGTCGGAGCCGGCGCCACCCCGAACACCGCCGCCCGGGGCCAGCCATGGCCCGCGAGCCAGCCGAGGAGCGGATAGGCCACCAGCGCGAACAGACAGAAGAACAGGCCGCTCCAGCCAAAGGCATCCGGCCGGAAGCGGAAGCTGCGGCGGCCGCCGATGGCCATCGCGGCGAACAGCGCACCCTGGAGCGCGAACAGCGCGGCGAACCCGAGGGCGGCAAAATTGACCTGCAGGAAGTGCATCAGGTGGTAGGCAATGCCGTTCCACAGCCAAAACGCGGACAGAACGGCGAAGGCGATGCAGCCGCCTGCCGCCAGCGGCCGCAGCGCCAGAAGCACCGCGAGGATGCCGAGGCCATAGGCCACCACCTGCGCCGGCCAGATCGTGCTGTTGTAGGCCGCGAAGAGGGAAAGGTAGGTTTCTGCCGTAAAGGGAAACGACCGCATGCGGGCTACACGTTGGCGGCGTAGCGCGCCATGCGCCCGCGCATTTTCGCATCGGGCATCCTGCCCCGCAGCGCCCCCATGTTCTCCTCCATGTGATCCACTCGCCTGGTGGCGGGGATCACACAGGTGACGGCGGGGTGCGAGACAATGAACTTCAGCAGGAACTGGGCCCAGTTCGCGCAGTCGATCTCGCCGGCCCACGGCGGTAGCGGATGGTGCTTCATGCGGTCGATCAGCACGCCTTCCTGAAACGGTCGGTTGACGATGACTGCGATCCCGCGCTCGGCTGCGAGAGGCAGAAGGCGCTCCTCCACCTCGCGGTCGATGATATTGTAGCTGAACGCCACGAAGTCGATGGGCTGGATGCGCATGATCTCCTCGAGGCCGCCATGGCGCCAGCCCTGGGAGGTGGTGATGCCGATGTAGCGCACGCGTCCCTGCGCCTTCATCTCCTTCAGCGTCTGGATGTGCGTGCTCCAGTCGAGCAGGTTGTGAACCTGCATGAGATCGAACCGCTCGATGCCCCAGTATTTGCGGGAGGCCTCCATCTGGTTGACGCCGAGCGTCTTGAGCAAGGTCCACACCTTGCCGGCGGAGAACAGAGCGGGCCTGTTCTTGATGCGCGCGAGGCCGTAGCCGATCACCGCCTCGGAAGAGCCGTACATGGGCGAGGAGTCGATCAGGCTCCCCCCGCGGTCGAAGAAGGTCTGCATCACCTGCGCGCGGGCGGCGCGCAGCTTTTCATCGTTGCCCACATTGAAGGTGATCCAGGTGCCCAGGCCGATGACGGGAATCTGCTCACCCGTGGAAGGAATCGCCTTCTTCAGTATGGGCTCTGCGGTGGGGCTCTGACCGAACGCCGGCAGTGTCGCCGCGGCTCCGAGGCCCGCCACCGATCCGACGAATGTACGGCGCGTCAGGTGGTTCATGGCTTCCAATCGCATGTCTGCCGGTCGCTGCCAATGGGCCTTATGGTTTGGATGCAGCTGATCCGGATGCGCCTGTTCGCGCCATCGCCAGGCACTATGTCGGCGGCTTGTGGCTGCATCTGGGCGGGCAATCCCAGGATGGCGCCAGTGGTCATCAGCCATTTTTCTGGGGTACCGTCAGCATGCAGTTCCTTCTTGCGATCGTCAGCGTCAACGGCCAGCACGAGGATCGCGCGACATTGCTGCCACAATACAATGTTTAAGGAGGATGAGGTCCACCTAGTGGGAGGGCAACTCACATTCCGACGTGGATCACCGCCGTCCTAATGCTGCTTTTGCAGGCAGTGGTCGTGCACGCCGGTCCGCTCGAGGACTGCGAGCAGGCGCAGGACATCAACCGCCGCATCGCCGGATGCACCGAGCGCATCCGCCAATACCCCAGAGACGCTACGGCCTTCTTCAATCGCGGTTTCGCCTACCTGAGCCAGGGCGATCTCGACCGTGCCATCGCCGACTACACGACCGTCATCGAGATCGATCCGGCGTATTCTCCCGCCTACCACCACCGCGGTATCGCCAACGAGAGCAGGGGACAGCACGATCGGGCCATAGCCGATCTCAGCAAGGCAGTCGAGATCAATCCCAGGCATGGCAAGGCCCTCGATGCCCGCGCGCGCATCTACCTTAAGACCGGCCAGCACACGCTTGCCTTGCGCGACGCCGAGCGCGCCGTGTCCCTCGACCCATTCGACCGGGAGTTCTTGGACACGCGCGCCCACGTCTATGAGGCCCTGGGCCGTGCCCAGGAGGCCATCGCAGATTATCGGCGGGTGCTGTCCAGCAACCCGTCAATGCAATCGGCGATCGACGGGCTGGGGCGCCTCGGCGGATCGTCGTCGGTGCCGAATGCGCCTCGAGACGCTGCCCCCGAAGGCGTGCGCGGCGCGAAACCGCACTACTATGCAGCCCAGCCGCCCTATGAGATCGAGTGCGAGCGGGCGCAGCATGCGGATCCGGCGGGGCAATATGCGGGCTATCCATGCTGGGCGCGCGCGGCGTTGGGCAATCGCGGGAGAGGACGCTGACGGGCTGAAGGCGCCGTCCAGCCGGCGTCTCATCCCTTCGAGCGCCAGGCCCGGCGGTCGGCATGGGCCCAGACGCGGGCAACACAGAGTGCCACTACGCCCATCAGCGCCAGCAGTGCCATCATTGCCCAGGCCTCGTTGACAGCCTCGACCGTCGCCTGCCGCTCCACCGCCTTGCGCACGTAGGCGACCACTGAAGGATCGAGCGGAGTGCCGGGAACGTGGGCGAGGAACCGATCGAGCGGCAATCCCACCGTCTTCGCTGCCTCGACATCGCCGCCCTCCAGCGCCTTGCCGAGCCTCTCGCCAATGACGGGAGCGCGGCCGTAGATGACCGTGTCGATCAGGGCGAGCCCGATCGCGCCTCCGAGATTGCGCATCAGATTGAACAGGCCGCTCGCATCGGGCACGGCCGCGGCCGGCAGATGAGCGAGCGCGATTCGTATCGGCGGCAGCAGGCACAGCATGATGGCGAGCCCCCGAATGACCTGAGGCAGGAGCATCTCCTCGAAATCCGTCGCCCGCGTCTGAAAAGCGCTGGCCGCAAGGCCCACGGCGAACAGCCCGAAGCCGGCGGCGGTGAGCCAGCGGGCGCTCACGCGCCGCTCGAGCGCCACGGCCACGGGCGCCATGACGAGCTGTGCCGCGCCGGTGACCATCATGATCTGGCCGATCTCCATTGCCTCATGATGGCGCACGAACGCCAGGAACACGGGCATCAGATAGACGGCGCCGTAAAGACCGATGCCGAGGATGAAGCTGAGCACGCAGCCAAGGGCAAAGCCGGGGTCGCGTAGCGCGCGCAGCTCGACCAGGGGGTGCTCCGCCCTGACCGACCGCGCCACAAACCAGCTCCCGGCTGCCAGGCAGGCCGCGAGTAACGCGGCCGTGTCGAACGATATCCAGCCGGCCTGCGGCGCCGTCTTCAATCCGATCTCCAGGCATGCGAGCGCGACAGCCATCAGGAGAAGCGCGATCGGATCGAGCTTGCCGAGCAGGGCGAGCCGGGGCTTTTCCCCGGGAAGCAGGCTTGTGCTTATCGCGATGGCAGCGACGCCAGGGGCGACGTTGACGAGAAACAGCCAGGGCCAGTCGTAGGTATCGGTGATCCAGCCGCCGATGAATGGACCGACGGTGGGCGCAAGCACGGCGAGCATGCCGGCGATGGTGGTAGCCAGCGCCTGGCCGCGGTCCGGAAACAGCACGAAGCCGGCCGCGAACACTTGAGGAATGAGCAGCCCGCCGGCCAGCCCTTGCACTACGCGCCAGGCGAGCAGGCTCGCGAGCGAGCCGCTCCACGCGCAGCCGATGGATGCCGCCGTGAAGACGACGAGGGTCGCGACCGCGAGCCAGCGCATCGTCAGGGCGCGGGTCAGCAGGCCGGTGAGGGGAATGGCGACGACCTCTGCAATCAGGTAGCTGGTCTGCACCCAGCTCATTTGCTCAGGCTGGATCGCCAGCGCCGTCTGGATCGTCGGCAGGGACGCGGCGACGATCTGCACATCGAGAATGGCCATGAACATGCCGATGCACAGGGCGGCGAAAGCCGCCCAGGTGCACACGGAAGGCGTGGCGCCCGCTTGCGATGCTGCCGATGCTCCCTGAGCGGTCATCCTGAAGCCATGGCCTGATGTCGTGCGCCGCGCAGCGCCTCGCCTTCCGCCCGGATGCGCACCCAGAGCACCAGCGCATTGAGGCCCGAGAAGACGGCGGCGAACAGGGGCAGGCCGAAAGCGAGGGGCAGGACAAGGATCTCGCCGGCCACGATCAGATAGTTCGGGTGGCTGAGGAGCCGGTAAGGCCCCGACCGCACCAGCGGCGCGCCCGGCACGATGATGATGCGCGTTGTCCACCGCGAGCCCAGTGCGGCGAGCACCCAGCCGCGTC
>Ga0075420_100006692_pt1 | contig 10163 bp, 5 predicted proteins | sample SoiMetdeltSBSDD4_FD_75296 | JGI IMG/M metagenome (GOLD analysis project Ga0075420, IMG submission 75296) | Bulk soil microbial communities from a Populus tree surrounding site in Tennessee, USA - Soil MetaG P. deltoides SBSDD4 | ecosystem: Environmental > Terrestrial > Soil > Tree plantation...
CTCCTGTTCGCCGTCGGGCTCCACCTCTCCCTGCGTGACCTGCTCCGGACCGGCAAGGTCGCCATCGTCGGCGGGCTCGTCCAGGTCGTCGTGATCCTCGGCGCCGGCTACGCGGCCGGCCTAGTGTTCGGCTGGCAGTGGCTGGAGTCGCTGTTTTTCGGCGCCGTCGTCGCCATCTCGTCGACCACCGTGCTGAGCAAGGTGCTCGAAGAGCGCGGCCAGGCCGGCGTCGAGTTCGGCCAACTGGCGTTCGCCTGGGCGACGGTCCAGGATCTCGCGGCCATCGCCCTGGTCGTGTTGCTGGCGACCCTGGCCCACGGCGGCGAGACCGTCGGCGCCGAGCTGGCCTGGGAGCTGGGCCGGGCCGCGCTTTTCCTGGTGATCTTGATCCCGTTCGGCCTCTACGTGCTGCCGGTGCTGTTCGAGCGGATCGCCCTGCTCCGCAACCGCGAGGTGTTCATCCTCTCGATCGGGGCCGTCGCCCTGGGTGCGGCGTTCGTCTCGTCGCTGTTCGGGATCTCGATCGCCCTCGGCGCCTTCATCGCGGGCGTGGTCGTCGGCGAGTCGGATCTCTCGCACCAGATCCTCGGCGAGATCGAGCCGCTCCGCGACATCCTGGCCGGGCTCTTCTTCGTCTCGGTCGGGATGCTGGTGGACCCGTTCTTCATCGTCCAGAACGTCCCGCTGGTCCTCGCCACCCTCCTGCTGATCGTCCTGGTGAAGGGCGCGGTGATCGCCGTCCTGATCCGGCTCTTCGGCTACGCCGGGCGCACCGCCCTGCTGACCGGCGTCGTGCTGGCCCAGGCCGCCGAGCTGTCGTTCCTGCTGGCGTCGATTGGCGCCGATCTCCAGGTGGTGAGCCGTACCGCCTTTAACGCGATGCTGGCCGGCTCGGCGCTCAGCATCATCCTGGCGCCGCCGCTCCTGGCGGCGGCGGGACCGCTCGCGGAGCGCCTCGATCGCCCCGGCAAGGTCGACCTCGGGGCCGAGCCGCCCACCGAGGATCTGGGGCGTCGCCGCTTCGCGATCGTCTGCGGCTTCGGCAGGATCGGCCAGGTCATCGCCGAGGCGCTCGATCGGCGGGGCGTGCGCTACGTCGTGATCGAGCAAGACCCGCGCATCGTGCGGCAGCTCCGTGAGCGCGGCGTGCCGGCCTACGTCGGCAGCGCCGAGAACGTCATCCTCTTGCAGCGCGCCGGCGTCGAGCGCGCCCACACCCTGATCGTGGCGATGCCGGACGCGCTGGCCGCTCGGAGGATCGTAGAGCAGGCCCGTCGTCTCCGGCCGAATCTGGACATCGTCGTGCGGACCCACAGCCTGGCCGAGCTGGCGACGCTCCGCAAGCGCGGCGCCAATCAGGCCGTCCTCGGCGAGCTGGAGCTGGCCCTGGAGATGACGCGCCACACGCTCCACCGCTTCGGGGTCAGCGGCATGGAGACGGTGGCGACGGTGAACGGCCTGCGCGAACGGGCCTCGCGCGCCGCTGAGGAGTCCGGCGACGACGCCGAGTTCTGGTCGTAGCTCGCGTTCGGAGTACGCCAGAGTCAGGAGGCCGGCGAGAGCCGCCCGAGATTCGGATAGTCGAGACCGAGCTGCTCGATCACCGGGCGTGCAACCACGAGACGCCTGGCCAGACTGACGAGACGGTCGTGCTGGTTGGGAGCGAGTCGACCGGCATCGCCTTCCTCGGCGACCCCGGTCAGCCGATCCATCATCTCTTCCCACTCGAGGAAGAAATCGAGCCGCTCCGCTTCGGATCGGATGGTCCAGTCGCGGCCCGTGCGAGCAGATCGTCCAACATCACGTCAGACGCCCAGAGCGTCATCTCGTTGCGGTCGCTCATCTCGGGAGGCGAAGCCATCACGTCTGTATCTCCAGGATCAGGCCACGGGCGGCGAGGGCCGGGCGGTGGGCAGCGAGATCCGGCCCGGCGAGCGCGGCCGGACCAGCCGACGGATCGCATCCGGCGCCCCGAAGCCGCCCGCCTTCGTGATGACCGGCCGCCCGTCCCAGCGGCCGCCAATCGCTACGCCGGCCGCGATGCCCGGCAACGGCTCCGACTCCGGCCGCAGCCCGGAGACGCCGAGCCGTAAGAGCGAGGCCCGCGCCGTCGCGCCGCCCGTCAGGAAGAGGCCCGCTGGCGGTGCCTCCAACACCGCCGTGAAGCAGGCCCGCGCCAGCGCCCGCGACGCCCGATCTTCGAGTCTGGGGCCGCGACCAGGCGTGCCGTCAGCTAGCGGCGGCACGACCAGCCGCAGGACCGGCGTGACGCCCTGCCCGAGCAACAACGCTGCCCGCCGGCCCGCGTGCTCGGCCACCGATCGGTGAGCCAGCAGCTCGTCCACGTCAAGCTGGATGACCTCCGCGCCGGCGCGGGCAAGCTCCACGATCTGGTGATGGGTGACCTCGGTCTGACTGCCGGCCACGACCAGCCAGGGCGATCCGTCCGCGGTCGCTGTGGTGGCGGACGCTCCACCCGTCCAGGCCGCGACACCGCCGCCGGCCCGATCGCGGACCGTCCACGCCGCGAGCGCGGAGGCGAGCCCGCCGGCCCCGGCCAGCAGCACCGGCTCCGAGAGCCGGGTCGCCGCTTCCACCAGCGTGGTCAGGTGGCCGGGCGTGTCGGCGTCGGCGATCACCACGCGTGCACCCGTCCGGGCGAGTCGACCGAGCGCCGCTTCCACGGCGTCTGTCCCGGCCCGGAGCGTCGCCAGGTCGACGTGGCCGGTGCGGCGATCCTTCGGCAGCCCGGCCAGCCGCGCCACCTGCCCGAGCGAGCCCCGACCGTCCACGAAGATCTCACCGCCCTGGACCCAGCGCCCGGTCGCCGGGAAGGCCGGGCAGAGCAGCGCGAGTGGTAGGTCCCAGGCCCGCAGGCAAGCCAGGATCTCCGGCCCGACGTGCCCCCGAAGCGTCGAATCGACCTTCTTGAACAGGCGCGTCGCCTCCGGTGTGCGGAGCGCCCGCGCGGCGATCTCCGTCCTGCTGACCGCCAGCCGTCGCGTCACCTCGCGCGAGTCGGCGTCCACGGCGACCACGTCCACGCGCTCGCAGGCCCCCACGGCCACCGGGCGCGGCGCCAGCAGCACCCGCGTGGCGAGCCCGCGCCGGGCGAACGCCACTGCCGAGTCGCAGGCGCCGGTCAGGTCGTCGGCCAGGATCGCGAGCGTCATGGCGGCGGGGTGGCGTGGCCGCGCTCGGCGCTCAGGCTCCACCACCAGGCGAACGCGGCGTAGCTCCGGTGTGGCGCCCACCGCTCAGCCAGCGCCCGGACCTCGGCCTCCGTCGCCTTCCGGCCCAGCCCGTACGCCCGCCCGATCGCCGACTGCAACCCCACGTCGGCGGCCGGGATCACGTCCTCGTGGCCCAGGCCCCGCATCAGCACGTACTCCGCCGTCCACCGGCCGACGCCGCGCAGCGCGGTCAGCGCCTTGATCGCTGCCTCGGAGGGCATCGCGGCAAGCTCGGCCCAGTCGATCCGGTCCTCCGCCACCAGGGACGCCAGGCTGCGCACGTACTCGCTTTTCTGGCGGCTGAACTGGATCTCGCGAAGATCGGCTGGATCGGCCTCGGCGAGGCGCGCCGGCTCCGGAAAGAGCCAGGAGGTCCACCCCTGGTGGGCGATGGAGTCGCCGTACCGCTCCACCAGGGCACGCTTCATCTTGAACGCGAACGCCACCGTGATCTGCTGTCCGAGGATCGCCCAGACCAGGCACTCAAACGGCGAGGGCATCAGTGGCGGGCGCGCACCGCGCAATCGCGCTAGCAGCCCGCCCAGCACCGGGTCCCTCGCGGCGATCTCGTCGAGCGCGGCCGGGTCTTGATCGAGCCGCCACCAGCGCGCCACGGCGTCGGCGGCCAGCGCGAGAACGTCCCCCTCCCGTGCCCCGGGCGCCGAGGAGAAATCCCCTACCCCTAGCCCCTCCCCCGCGCGCGGGGGAGGGGAACCTTCGGCCAGCAGCCGGACCGTCACGCGCGGCGCCTCGACGGAGCCGACGGCCGCGACCTCGAACAGCACCTTCCGCCCGCCCAACCGTACCGCTCGCCGCCAGGCCCCGTCCACGACGATGTCCAGCGGCTCCAGCGGCGAGCGCCCGTAGTAGGCGATGATCGGTTGGGCGTCGAACGGGGCGCGCGGGGTCAGGGTGACGGTGGGCAGGCTGGCAACCATGCCGTGATGGTACACGCCGCCCGCTACGGCAGCGTGACCGTCCCGACCTTCACCAGCTCACTGCCCCCTGACATCACCGGCCGCCCCTGCCGATCGCGCCAGCCGAGCCGCAGCCGGTACGCCCCGGGTGGCGTCCCCGGTGGCGGGCGCAGGTCGAGCGCCTCGACGACGACCTGCCCCCGGTCCCAGCGGTTCGGCGGCAGGTACGGATCGAGCGGCACCGTCTCGATCCGGTCCGCCACCCGACCATCCGCGCCGGCCAGCTCGGCGATCCGCGTCCAGCCCTCCGGTCGCCCGCTGGACTCCCAGAACGCCGTCAGCCGTACCCGGCCGGGCCGCTGCTCGACGTCGGCGCCGAACAGCCGCAGCGCCCCGAACGCCGCGTCGGCCGACTGCGACGGGGTCGGGCGGTCGCGGGTGAGCAGGAGGACCGCGTCGCCCCAGACCCGCACCACGAACCTCGGATTGCGCGTCAGCACGGTGTCCTGGTCCGTCGCGTCGAGCGCTCGGCGGGTCTGGGAGTCGGTCAGGTCGAACATGAACAGGTCGACGGCGCGCAGGTCCGGCCGCATCGGCGCGGCGTAGAGCGTCGAGGGGAACTGGAACACCTCCGGCCGGTGGGCGATGTGCGGCACGGCCCGGCGCGTCGCGTCGACCTCGACGTCGGGCGGTACCAGCGCCACGGCCTGCGCCAGGTTCTCCTCGTGTTCGGTCCAGGCGAGCCAGTCCGTGTCGTACTCGCCTCCCCCCGGGAAGTAGCTGTAGCGCCAGAAGCAGAACGCCAGGACGACGGCGAGCGCCGCGACGAACGCCCGCCCCAGCAGGCGGGGGCGATGCACACGGTCTTCAACACGCCGTACCAGCACCCCGAACCCGGCCGCCGCGGCGAACCAGTAGACTGGCAGGACCGCGCCGGCCCAGTGGCCCGCCACGTTCCCCTCGCGGTCGGCCAGGAACAGCAGCGCGAACGACGGCACTGCCAGCCAGAGGACGTGCGGCGCCAGCAGCGGCAGCCCGAGCGTCGGGAGGAGCAGCCAGGTGGCGGCGTGGGCACCGCGCGGCCCGGCCAGCCACTCCAGCGCGATGCCGGGTCGCTCCTGAACCTGCTCGTAATGGTCGAGCGAGCGGTTGCCGTCGACGCCGGCCAGCGTCCGCCGATCGTGAAACGCGGGCATTGCCACCAGCGTCAGGACCAGCAGCCAGGCCGCCGCCAGCGCTCCCAGCCCGAAGCCGCTCCAGCGGCGGTGGCGCAGCCAGAGGTACGCCCCGGCCGCCCCGACGATCGGGGCCGTCTCCTCCTCGAAGAGCAGCGCCAGCACCAACCAGACGACGGCAGTCCGCGCCCGGCCCTCCAGTGTGGCCTTCACGCCGAGCGCGACAGGCAGCGCGGCCATCACGATCGGGTGGAACTCGGAGAAGGCGATGCGCGAGGTCGTCGGCATCAGCTCGTAACCGACCAGCAGCCCGAGCGCGGGCAGATCTCCGACGTGTCGACGCGCCCAGAAGAAGATCGGCAACCCGGCCGCCGCCAGGCTCGCCTGCTGGAGCAGCAGGAGCAGCCGCGGGTCCGGGAACAGTGCGTAGAGCGGCGCGATCAGCGCCATCGCCGGCGCGACGTGCTCGGCGACGTGGAGGCGGTTCTCCTCCAGCAGCGTCGAAGCGAACGGCCGGCCGTGGCCGGTGTTCCAGATGATCTGGGCGTAGATGCCCATGTCGCGGGCGCGGGTGTGGAACGTGTCGTGCTGGCGAAGCGCCACGAAGGCGAAGAGCAGGAACGCCAGCGCCGCGATTGTCCAGGCGGTCCGGACGGCAAGCCCGGCCGCGTCGACGGCGACGATCCGTCGTGCCACGCTCCCGGTCTCCCCGGGCGGCCGGGCGGCAACCGGCGCGGCGCTCGGCGAGGCGGTCGGGGGGCTGGGGACGGCGGGGAACGGCACGGCTCCGGATTATCGGCCACCCCCCGCGAGTCGGGCCAGGATCACGGTGCTGGCACAATTTGACCCCCTGGGAGTGGGTATGGGTCACCTGGGCGGGAATACCGTTCCCACTTGTACGGTTCCAGTCGATGTCGTATCCTTTACCCATACCCCCTGGGAGGGGGTTTTGGACGAGCACCATGCAAGCAGAAAAATCCGACGTCCTCAAGCGGCTGGCGTACATCGAAGGTCACCTGAAGGGCATCCGCAGGATGGTCGAGGAAGACCAGTACTGCGTCGACGTCCTCAAGCAGACGTACGCGGTCAAGCGCGCGATCGACAAGCTCGAAGGCCTTCTGCTGAGCGGCCACCTGAACGGCTGCGTCCGCGAAGGCTTCCACGAAGGACGGGACGAGCAGATCATCGAGGAGCTTTCTGAGCTCTTCGACCTCTCCCGGCGGTAACCCCCATGGCAACAGAGATCCGACCCCCCAATCCCTCCTACCATGGGGCCCCTGATCCCCATGGCCCCCAGCCCCCTCTCCCGCTTGCGGGAGAGGGGGAGTCTACTGAGGTGACGTTCCCCGTCACCGGGATGACCTGCGCCTCGTGCGTGCGCCGCATCGAGCGGCGGCTCAGCAAGGTCGAGGGCGTGCACGACGTCAACGTCAACCTCGCGACCGAGAAGGCGCGCGTCGTCTTCGACCCGAGCCTCGTCGGGCTGCCGGACCTGGTATCGGCCGTCGAGAAGGCGGGCTACGGCGTCGGCGAGCTACCGGAAAAGGCCCCGGCTGACCTCACCCCCCCAACCCCCCTCTCCGGCGCGGAGAGGGGGAGACGGACAGCCTGCTCCCCCCTCTCCGCGCCGGAGAAGGGGCCGGGGGGTGAGGGCTTTGACCTCAAGCGCAAGGCGCTGGTCAGTCTGGCGGTCGGCGCCGCGATGATGGCGCTGATGTACCTGCCGCTCAACCTCGACCTGTTGCTGGTCGCGCCGGCCCTGCTGATCGCCGCGACCGTCGTGCAGGTCTGGGCGGGCGGCACTTTCTACCGAGCGACCTGGGCGGCGGCGAAGCACGGCAGCACGAACATGAACACGCTGGTGACCGTCGGCACCAGCGTGGCGTTCGCCTACAGCGCGTTCGTGACGCTCTGGCCGAGCTTAGCTTCCCGCTGGGGCTTCCCGTACCACCTCTACTACGAGACGGCGGTCATCATCGTCGCGCTGATCCTGCTTGGGCGCTGGCTCGAAGCGCGGGCCAAGAAGCAGACCGGGCTGGCGATCGCGTCGCTGATGGGCCTCCAGGCGCGAACCGCCCGCCTGCTCAGAGATGGCCAGGAGATCGACGTTCCCGTCGAGCGGGTCCAGGTGGGCGACCTCGTGCGGGTGCGGCCCGGCGAGAAGACCCCGGTCGACGGCGTCGTCCGCGAGGGGCGATCGGCCGTCGACGAGAGCATGCTGACCGGCGAGAGCCTGCCGGTCGACAAGGGACCGGGCGACGCCGTCATCGGCGCGACGCTGAACGCGACCGGCGGCTTCGTCATGGAGGCGACCAAGGTCGGCCGCGACACGACGCTGGCCCAGATCGTCCGGCTGGTGGAGGAGGCGCAGGGCTCGAAGGCGCCGATCCAGCGCCTCGCCGACACGATCGCCGGTTACTTCGTGCCGGCCGTGCTGGGATTGAGCCTGCTCAACTTTGTCGGCTGGCTGCTGGTGACCGGCAACCTGACGCTCGCGTTGACCACCACCATCGCCGTACTGATCATCGCCTGCCCCTGCGCGCTCGGCCTCGCCACGCCGATCGCGATCATGGTCGGCACGGGCAAGGCCGCCGAGTACGGCATCCTGATCAGAGGCGGCGAGGCGCTGGAGCAGGCCCGCAAAATCAACACGATCGTCCTGGACAAGACCGGCACCCTCACCCGCGGCAAGCCCTCGGTAGTTGCGAGTTACGAGTGGCGAGTGGCGAGTGATGGGGAGAGCCCTCCTGACTCGCAACTCACAACTCACAACTCGCTACTCCGCCTCGCGGCTGCCGTCGAGGTCGGCTCGGAGCACCCGCTCGGCGCCGCGATCGTCCAGCTCGCGCGAGAGCTGGGCCTGGAGATCCCACCCGCCGAACAGTTCGAGTCGATCACCGGCAAGGGCGTGCGAGCGCGCGTCGAGGGCCGCGAGATCGTCGTCGGCAACCGGGCGCTGCTGGCCGAGCTTGGGATCGACGCGAGCGTGCTGGACGCCCAGGTGACCGAGCTTGCCGCGCGAGGCGCCACCCCCCTCTATGTTGCGAGTAGCGAGTCGCGAGTAGCGAGTGACGAAATCTCCGATCCCAACTCGCAACTCACCACTCGCTACTCGCAACTCGGCCTGATCGGCGTCGCCGACACCATCAAGCCGGAGTCGCGCGAGGCCGTCGAGCAGCTCGCGGCGCTCGGGCTGGATGTCTGGATGGTCACCGGCGACAACCGCGCTACCGCTGAGGCGGTCGCGGCCCAGGCCGGTATTCCCACCAGCAACGTCCTGGCCGAGGTGCTGCCCCAGGAGAAGGCCGCGAAGGTTCGGGCGTTCCAGGAGCAGGGGAAGGTCGTGGCGATGGTCGGCGACGGCATCAACGACGCCCCGGCCCTGGCCCAGGCCGACCTCGGCATCGCGATCGGGACCGGCACGGACGTGGCGATGGCCGCCTCGGACATCACCCTGATCGGCGGCGATCCCCGAGGCATCGTGACGGCCATCGCGCTCTCCCGCAAGACGGTCGGCGCGATCAAGCAGGGGTTGTTCTGGGCCTTTGCGTACAACGTCGTGCTGATCCCCGTCGCGATGGGCGCCCTCTATCCGATCTTCGGCGTCCTGCTCAGCCCGGTCCTGGCCGCCGGCGCGATGGCGATGAGCAGCGTCAGCGTGGTAACGAACGCCTTGCGACTGCGCGGCTTCGCGCGGCCGGCCAGCGCGGAGGAGATCATGCACCCGCCCCTTGGCGAGCGCATCCGCGAGTACGCCTACCTCGTCGCCATCGCCGTCGTCGCGCTGGGCGTCGGGGCGGCCTCGCTCGCCTTCGCCCAGCCGGAGCACGCCGGCATGAGCGGCACGCCCAACCCGGATCAGCCTTCCATGAACACCCAGACCACCAACCCCGCTACGAGTAACGCGCATGCGCCCGGGGGCCACCCGGCCGCCGGCGCAACCCTCGCAGAGAACACTCGCGTCGATCTGGTCGCGCCGGATGCGATCCAGCCCGGTCAGCCGGCTGTGCTGACCTACCGCTTGACGGACACGCTGGCCGGCATTCCGGTCACGGACGTCGTGGAGAGCCACGAGCGCCCGATGCACCTGATCGCCGTCAGCCGCGACCTCCAGTCATTCCAGCACGTCCACCCGGAGCCGACCGGCGCGCCCGGCGAGTACCGCGTGGAGGTGACGTTCCCCGCGCCCGGCACATATCTCCTGTACGACGAATTCACGCGGGCGAGCGGCGCCACCGTCGTCGAGCAGGATGAGCTGGCGATCGGTGGGGCGGATTCCGGCCCGGCGCGGCTCGGCGTGGACCTCGCGCCGAAGACGGTCGGGGCGGCTCGGGTCTCACTCTCTGGCGCCGACGCGGTCCGGGTCGGCCAGGAGGCGACGTTGACCTTCCGCCTGGAAGGCGCCTCAACCGGCCAGCCGATCCAGAACCTCCAGCCGTACCTCGGCGCGCCGGCCCACGGCGTGATCCTCTCGGAGGACGCGGCGCGGTTCGCCCATATCCACGGCGAGGCGGTCGGCGCCGCCGCGACCAGCCCGGCCGCGCACGCGGGCGGGCAGGGCTCGGCCGACCATCAGTCGGGCGACCACCAGCACGGAGCGCCCGCCGCCGGCGCATCGCAGCCCGCCGGCTTCGGCCCGGAGATCGCCATCCATCACGCGTTCGATGCCCCCGGACTGTACAAGCTCTGGGGACAGTTCCAGACCGTCGACGGCCAGGTCATCACCGCCGACTTCGTGGTGCGGGTCGCCGAGTAAGGCATCCGCACCGTACTACCGATCCGATTCCGAGGAGGCTTCCCGTGGCAACCAGCGTCCTGACCGTTCCGACCATCTCCTG
>Ga0075420_100006693_pt1 | contig 10162 bp, 8 predicted proteins | sample SoiMetdeltSBSDD4_FD_75296 | JGI IMG/M metagenome (GOLD analysis project Ga0075420, IMG submission 75296) | Bulk soil microbial communities from a Populus tree surrounding site in Tennessee, USA - Soil MetaG P. deltoides SBSDD4 | ecosystem: Environmental > Terrestrial > Soil > Tree plantation...
GAGGCGCGCAGCGTGCTGCTGGCACGACTGCCTGCGCTCGATCCGCGCGATCGACTGGGCGGCCACACCGGCGGCAACCTGCTGCTTTCGATGATGGAGCGCTACAGCGGAGACTTCCTCTCGGCTGTGGACAGCCTTCGCGCGCTGCTCGGCTGCAAAGGGCGGGTCTGGCCCGTCAGCGTGGAGCTGGCGTCGCTCTGCGCCGAGTACGCCGACGGCACGCGCACGCGAGGCGAAGTCGAGGTCGATGCCGGCCAGTCGCGCGGGCACGAGGTGCGTCGGCTGTGGCTCGAGCCTCAAGTGTCGATCCACCCTGAGGTCGCCCACGCAATCCGCTCGTTCGAGGCAGTGATTATCGGACCCGGCAGCTTCTTCACCAGTCTGCTGCCGCCGTTATTGGTTGTCGGCGTGAAGGAAGCGCTCGCCGAGGTGCGTGGGCCGATCATCCTCATTACGAACCTGCTCACCGAAGGACGCGGCATGGAAGGGTTCACCGCCGCCGAAGCGGTTCGCTGGGTCGAGCGCGCGATCGGCCGCAGTGTGGATGTGGTGATTGCCAACAACAGCCGTCCGTCGGTCGAGGTGTTGAAGAATTATGCGGCCGAGCACAAAGCGCCGCTCGAACTGGGCGAGCTCGATCACGGCGTCGACGCTGTGCTCGGGCCGTTCTGGAAGAGCAACATCGCCCGCCACGATCGCCGCCGCCTCGCGTTTGCCGTGTGGTCGGTGCTCAGTCAGCGGCTGCTGACTAAGTCGCCTTCAACAGTGATGCTGGGTTGACGCGCAGCGCGCGGCGCGCCGGAATCCACGTGGCCAGCATCGCGGCGATCACGACGATCGCGACCGGGATCACAAATGCCGGCCAGGGAGGGTCGAACAGCGACCCGGCCCCGCCTGCGGCCCGCACCAGCCTCGACAACCCGAAGGTCAGTGCGATTCCCAGGGTCGAACCTATCAGCACCAGACGCAGGCTATGCGTCATGACCAGTGCTATCTGGTTGCCGCGAGCCGCGCCGATGGCAACTCGGATGGCGAGCTCACGCGACCGTCGAGCGATGGCGAATGCGAGCACGCCGTAGATCCCGCTCGACGTCAACATCATCCCGATGACGACCAGCGTAAACAGCGGAGCGGTCCCAGCGAGATATTCCTGCCCCTGCACGATGATGATTCGTCGGAGCGTGAAGGCGTTCCTGACCGTGATCCCTGGCGGTCCATTGCGAAGCGCGCGGCGCACCGGATCGACCAAGAGGCCAGGGTCGCCGGTAGCGCGAATCAGGAACCGTACTTCAGTGATGCTCTTCGGGTCGGTTGGCAGCGGCAGGAAGATCTTTGGTGACATCAGCCGGCTCTCGACCGGGTTGCTCATGTAGTCGGCCACCACGCCGACGATGTCGTAGGGGACGCTGTCCATCCACACCTGGCGACCAACGGGGGATGCAACTCCGAAGAGCTGGCGTCCAAGTCCTTCGCTGATGATGACCGTGCGAGTGTTCAGCGTGTCTTGATTGGTGAATGTCCGGCCGGCACGCAGTGGAACCCGGAGCGTCGAGAGGAACTCTGGACCGATTGAAATTCGTTCGGCTCTCAGGTCGATCGCGCTGCCCCCTGCGCTCACGACCTGACTGCGGCCGACCCCGGTCAGTGGCACGGCGGTCGCCGGCGCCACCGCGTTGACGCCCGGCACCTGCGATACGAGCTCCTTCAACTGCGTCGTCGGCACGCCGGCGGGGCTGGAGACCACCGCGACCATCAGCGGATCGATCCCGAAACCGACTTCGTCGCTTCGCGATCGCTGGTATCCGGTGATCATCGACGAGGTCACGACCAGGAGCGCCAGCGTGAGCGTGATCTCGGCGACGACCAGTGCATGACTCCAGCGCTGACGCACACGGTCTGAAGTCGCAATGCCGCGCAGCGGATCGATTTGCAGCCTGCGGGTTTCGAGCAGCGCCGGCCCGAGGCCAGCCAGGATGCCGGTCAGCAGCGTGACCGCCGCTGTCTTGATCAGCACGCCGGGATACACCGAGAAATCGAAGAAGACAGGGACCACTGCCGAGCCGCGTAGCATGATCGCCCGGAGCGCAAACGTGCCGGCGATCCCGAGCAGGCCTGCGCAGGTGGCCAGGAGCAGTGATTCGGCCAGCAGGGCGCGGATCAAACGCGTACGAGACGCGCCGAGTGCTGAGCGGACCGCCGTTTCGGCTTCGCGTCTCGTCCATTGCGCGATCATCAAGATGGCGACGTTGGCGCAGGCAATGAGCAGTGTCAGCAACACCGCCGTGCCGAAAATGTACGGGAGGATCAGCGCCATCTGGTCGGCAAAGGGTGTGCCTTTGATGGCCGAGACCCGCATCTGCAACGGGCCGTCGGCGGCTGGGAGCTGACGTGAGTATTCGTCGAGCGGTGCTCGCAAACGTCCGGCGAGTGCCGCCTCACTGACCCCTGTCCCACGCCGCACGACGACCTGGACACGAGTCGTGGCAGGCAGTCGATCGGGTTCGAGCTGCGTCCATACAGGGTTGCTCAGCTCGGAGAACCAGAACCGCTGCGGCATGACGCCGATGACGGTATGTGCCTGGTTGTCGATCCAGAGCGTCGCGCCGAGTACGTCTCGTCGACCCTCGAACCAATCCTGCCAGAGCCGATAACTGAGAATCGCCTCGCGCGCTGACGAAGACCCTCGTCCGGACACGAAGAGTCGTCCGATGTCCGGACCCACGCCGAGGACGTCAAAGAAATTCGCCGTGACCGCCCGCACCCGTGTCGGTTCGAGACGGTCAGCGGTACGGACATCGCTTAATCCTTCTGTCGCATCGGCCGCCGCCATCGCGGGTCCCGCCACCTGCTGCCAACGTGCGAACAGATCGACAGGGACGAAGCCCCCAGATGGCCTGAATGGTCGATCCACACGAGTGACTTGAATCTTCGAGAGTTGCTGCGGCTCGGCGTAAAGCGGCGGCGGGTTCTGGAAGAGCATGTCGCGGATCGTGAGGCCGGCCGCTGTCGCGCCGATGCCGGCGCCGAGCGACACCACCGCGACGATGGCGACAACGGGGTAGCGGACCAGGTTGCGCCACGCCGCATGGAAGTCCTGGCGCAACTCGTCGAGCCACGCGTGCCGGCGCGATTCGTAGAACCGCTCGGTTGCGGTGGTCACATTGCCGAAGCGTTGACGGGCGGCGCGGGCCGCATCGCCGGGGCTCATCCCTTCGGCGATCAGGCGATCGGTTTCGAGCGCGATATGCGCGCGGATTTCTTCAGAAAAATCTTCAATCGTGCGCCGTCGCCATCCCATGGCTCGCCTCTCAGGTTGACATTCGACCAGAGCATACGCATACTCGGGTCGAATGTCTATCCGAAAGCGCAGCGACCGCGAATACGCGGCGCATCTGCAGGGAACGCTCGACCTGCTCATCCTGCGCACGCTCGTCTTCGGCCCGCAGCACGGCCAGGCCATCGCGCGCGCCATTCAAAGTCAGTCCGACAACGTACTCATCGTCGACCACGGTTCGCTGTACCCGGCGTTGCAGCGGCTCGAGGAGCGCGGATTCATCGACGCAGACTGGGGCACCTCGGACAACAACCGGAAAGCGCGGTTCTATACGCTGACCAAGGCTGGAAAGAAAGAGCTCGTGCGCGAGGAGAGCGAATGGCGCCGCATCGCTGCGGCCATCATGCGCGTGCTCGACCCATCGGTTGGTGGGTAGTCGTCAGCGCTTCTTTCCGCGTGCCGGACTGGACTTGGACTTCGCGGTCTTGGCAGCGCGAGGCGTTGCGGCAGCCTTCGCGGCTCGTGACTTTGCCGGCTTGGACGGTTTGGCCGCAGCCGCTGCCGTGGAAGGTGTTGCGCGAAGTTCCAGCGCACGCTTGACGATGCGTTCGAACATCGCACCGGTCTCGCCACCTTTGGCCGGCCGGTTCGATCGCCAGACGTCCGGATCGTCCTGCGACAGGATGTCGGCGAAGTCGCCCTCGCTCTTCACGCTCAGCGGCGCGAATTCAGCGATGTCAATCGGGCCAGACCAGTCATCGCGATGCTTGATGAGCAGCCAGGGCTCGCCGCTTTCCCCTCCGCCGGCGTACCGGCCCTTGGTGCGAACCAGTACCCACGAGCCTTTCAGTTTGTATCCGTCGAGCGTGAACTTCAGGTCGCCCTTCTTCAGCGCCGCATCCACATCGTCGGTTTCAGGCGTCCACGTGCCACGATCCCACAGCATGACAATGCCTGCGCCGTACCCGGACGGGATGACGCCCTCAAACTCGCCGTAGTCGAACGGGTGATCCTCGACGTGCATCGCCAGGCGTTTGACTGACGGATCGAGCGAAGGCCCTTTCGGGACGGCCCATGAGAGCAGCACTCCGTTGTGCTCGATGCGGAAGTCGTAGTGCAGGTGGCTGGCGAGGTGCTTCTGCACGCAGAAGAACCGCGGCTGCCGGCCTGCCGGCGATTTGGCGATCTTCGTGCCGGCCGGTTCAGGGGTTGTGGTGAAGTCACGCTTGGCTTTGTATTTCTCGAGAGCCATGTGGGAACCCGTAACAGCGACGCGCTACCTGACGTCGCCCATCAGACGGCGAAGCGGTTTGACCAGCGCGAACATCACGACAGCCGTGACGAGCAACACGCCGGTGACGATGCTGAAAAGTGTCTCGAGCGGCATCGAGCTGAAGAATCCTGCCGACCACCCGGCGAGTTTGTTGCCGAACGCATTTGATAGGAACCACACGCCCATCATGAGGCCGACGATGCGCACGGGTGAGACCTTCGTGACGGCGCTGAGTCCAACCGGATACAAACACACTTCGCCGAACTCGGCCAGCATATACACCGCGATGAGCCACCACGGACTGATGCGCGTGCCGCCATCTGCCTGGGCCATCGCTCCTGCCGGGACGAGTACCAAGAACCCCAGGCCCATGAACAGAACGCCGAGGGCAATCTTGGCAGGCACCGAAGGTTCGCGAGGTCCGAGTCGAACCCACATCCACGCGAAGATGGGCGCGAAGATGACGACGAAAATCGGAGGTACGGATTGGAACCAGGACGAGGGGAACGAAAATCCGAAGATTTCGAGACGGGTGTAGCGATCTGCGAACAGGTTCAATGTCGACCCCTGCTGTTCGTATGCGCCCCAGAACAGCGTGGCGACAAGAAAGAATACGACGATCGCGCCGATGCGTTTCCACTCGTCCCCTGTAAAGCCGAGAACCCCCCCAACCACCGGTGTCGTCGCGGACTGAACTGGCGATTGCCGCTTCGGCTGGGCCGCCAGCCGATCGAGGCCTGGCTGGAGCCGCTTCTTGCCGAGCACGTACTGCAGCAGTCCAAGGGCCATCCCGACGGCGGCGCAGCCAAATCCGATGTGCCAGTCCACGCGCTGCGCGAGATAGCCGGCGATCAGCGGACCCGCGATGGCGCCGATGTTGATGCCCATGTAGAAGAGCGAGAAGCCAGCATCGCGGCGAGCGTCGGCCTGTTCGTAGAGAGACCCCACCAGCGTGCTGACGTTCGGCTTCAGCAGGCCGGTGCCGCTCGCCACGAGTGCGAGGCCGGCATAGAAGAACGGCACGGGCGGAAACGCCAGCGTGACGTGCCCGAGCGCGATGATGATGCCGCCTATCAGCACGCTGCGGTACTGACCCAGGAACCTGTCGGCGACGATGCCGCCGAAGATTGCCAGGCCCCATGCGCTGGCGGTGTAGGTGCCGTAGATCGATGCGGCGTCGGCATCGGAGAAGCCCAGTCCGCCCGCTGTCACTGGCGCGACCATGTAGAAGATGAGGAAGGCGCGCATGCCGTAGTAGCTGAAGCGTTCCCACATTTCCGTGAAAAAGAGGGTAGAGAGACCGCGCGGGTGTCCGAAGAATCCGGTATCCGGGGCTGACGCCAAAGTGGTCTGCTGCATCGTCGGCAAGAATAACGTGGAACAATGAAGCCGTGCGGGCCCTATTGATTTCGACGTATGACCTGGGCCGCCAGCCGCTCGGTCTGGCCGCCCCAGCCGCATCGCTCCGGCAGGCAGGCGTCGAGGTGGACTGTGTGGATACGTCGCGCGAGCCGCTCAACGATGAGCACATTCGCGCCGCGTCACTCGTCGCGTTCTATCTTCCGATGCACACCGCCACCCGACTGGCGGCGCCGCTGCTACAGCGGGTCCGTTCCGTCAACCCGGTCGCGCAAGTGGCCGCTTACGGACTGTACGCGCCGCTCAATCGCGTGTGGCTCGAGGAACGTGGTGCGCGGGTGCTCGGACCGGACGCGGAACAGGACTTGGTGAGACTCGTCCACTCCCAATTGCCAGCGTCTCCGTCTTCCAGCGGCGCATTCGTTCAGCCGGATCGCACGACACTACTTCCGCTGACACGGTATGCGGCGCTGCAGATGCCCGATGGCACGCGGCGGGTCGTCGGCAGCACCGATGCGACTCGCGGATGCAAGCATCTGTGCCGGCATTGTCCGATCGTGCCCGTCTATCAGGGTCGATTCAAAGCGGTTCCGATCGATGTGGTGGTGCAGGACATCCGCGCGCACGTCGCCGCGCGCGCCGAGCACATCACCTTCGGCGATCCCGACTTCTTCAACGGTCCGACGCACGCGCGTCGTCTCGTCGAGCAGCTTGCCGCGGAATTTCCGCAGCTCACCTACGATGTGACGATCAAGATCGAGCATCTGCTCGCGCACGCGGAGATGCTGCCACTGCTGAAAGCGACCGGGTGTCTCTTCATCACCAGCGCCGTGGAGTCGATTGACGACGAGGTCCTGTCGAAGCTGCGGAAAGGTCACACGCGTGCCGACTTCGAGCGCGCCGTCGAACTGTGCCGCGACGCCGGCGTCGCGCTGGCGCCCACCTTCGTGCCGTTCACGCCGTGGACGACGATCGAGGGGTATCTCGAGCTGCTGGAGGAGATCGAGCGTCTCGATCTCGTCGAAGCGGTCGCGCCCATCCAACTGGCCATTCGTCTGCTGGTGACCGCCGAGACGAAGCTGCTCGAACTGCCGGACATCCGTGACCTCGTCGAGCCGTTCGATCCAGCGTCGCTGGCCTGGCCATGGCGACATCCCGATCCGCGTGTCGACGCACTTCAGGCGGCCGTTATGCGCATTGCCGGTTCGCGGATTTCGCGTACCGAGGCATTTTCTGCGATCGCAGAGCGCGTTTACGCCATTCGGGGTCTGACCCGGGGTCAGACCCCGGGTCAGACCCCGGGTCAGACCCCACCCTACATGACCGAGGCGTGGTATTGCTGCGCGGAGCCCGGGTCCGAGCAGACCGAACTCGTATGAAGCGCGTCCTGCTCCTGGCCACCACCACGGGGTACCAGATTCGATCGTTCGGCGAGGTGGCCGACAAGCTGGGCGTGCAGGTCGTTTTCGCGACCAACCGCTGCCATCAACTCGACGATCCCTGGTCGGACCATGCGGTCCCAGTGCGGTTCTGGGACGAAGAACACTCCGTCCGATCCATTGTCTCCTCGTGTGCTGCCGCTCCGGTGCACGGGATTGTTGTCGTCGGCGATCAGCCGACCATACTCGGCGCACGAGTCGCCGAGGCGCTCGGTCTTCCTGGCAACCCTCCCAACGCCGTGCGCGCCAGCCGCAACAAGCTAGCGAGCCGTCGTGCATTCAGGCATGCTGGTCTGCTCACGCCCACGTTCGCGGATGTTCCGGTGACTTCCGATCCAGCCGCGCTGGCGGTGCAGTGTACGTATCCTGCCGTCATCAAGCCGCTCGCGCTCTCCGGGAGCCGCGGCGTGATGCGCGTGGACCGGCCAAGCGATTTCGTCTGGGCGTTCGAACGCCTGTCGCGGCTGCTGCAATCGCCCGATGTGCTCAACGATCACGACGACCTCCATGCGCGAGTGCTCATCGAGAGCTACATCCCGGGCAACGAATTCGCCCTCGAAGGTGTGATGACCGATGGCATGTTTCGCCCATTCGTCATCTTCGACAAGCCAGACCCCTTAGTCGGGCCGTTCTTCGAGGAAACGATCTACGTGACGCCCTCGCGCGCATCGCAGGTCGTGCAGGAAGCCATCGTGGACCAGGTCGCCGCGGCGACGCGAGCGATCGGGCTTCGCCACGGTCCTCTTCACGCCGAGTGCCGCGTGAATACGCAGGGCGTATACGTGCTCGAGGTCGCGGCTCGTCCGATCGGCGGCCTCTGTGCACGCGCCATAAGGTTCCATGACGCAGCAGGCTCGATCGTTCCCCTTGAGGAGGTGCTGCTTCGCCACTCCTTAGGTGAAGACATCTCACGCTGGACGCCGTCGACGCGCGCCACGGGCGTGATGATGATTCCGATTCCCCGGCGCGGTGTGTATCGAGGGGTAAAAGGTGTGGACGCGGCCGCCGCATTTCCGGGTGTCGACGACATCCGCATCACCGCGAAGACCGATGAACTCCTGCTTCCACTGCCGGAAGGACACAGCTATCTTGGGTTCATCTTCGCGAGCGGCGACGACCCGGCGACGGTAGAGCAGTCCCTCCGCGACGCATACGCGTCGCTCACATTCGAGATCGAACGGGAGATCGAGCTGGCGCGCCGCTAGTCACTGGGCCACCTGACAGTAAGCCCCTACTCCCTGTAGGAGCCCCGGCTCCCTCTGAAAGTGAGCCCCGCTTACTTCGCTTGCTGGGGGACGTAGCCGGGTGGGAGCGCAGCGCCGGCACCGAAGAAGAAGTCCTCCATGTGCCGTGCGATCAGTTCCTGGGCTTCCTTCTGCCATGGCATCAGGCGGTACTCGTTCAGAATCATTTTCTGACGCTCTTCCCACATCTTCCACGCCTGGGCAGACACGTTCTCATAAATGCGTAGTCCGAGTTCCCCTGGCCACGGTGGTGTATCGAGTGCCGGGAGGTCCTTCTGAAACTTCACACAGTGCACCGTGCGGCCACTGGTATTTCCGACCGGACGATCGGGAATGGGGGCAGCGCATTCGTCCATGTCCGGCATGTTACCCCACACTCGTGAGAGGAGAAATTGCGCTATCAAGAACCGATTTACACACCAATAACCTCGTCTGTCACATTCGGAGTCACGACGGATTGAGACATACAAGTTACGCGGCTCTGTTTCACCGCGGTTTTCTGTCGGGTTTTGTGGATGAGCTGGTGATCACAATCCTGGCATACAGCTTGAAGTTCAGCCAAACAGCCCAGAAATGTGCGACTTCAGAGCGTCGCGCATGGGGGATCGAATCATCAGGAGGGTACTGTGGACGGAGCGCGCAAAGAACGTCGCGGATTTGCTTCAATGAGTCGCGAGAAGCAGCGCGAGATCGCCAGCAAGGGCGGTCGCGCCGCCCACGAGAAAGGCACCGCCCACGAGTGGACGCCGGACGAAGCCCGTGCGGCAGGCCGCAAGGGTGGTCAGAGCAGCCGGGGCGGACGTGGTCGACTCGTTCCCATTCCTGCGCAGCAGGATATGCAGCAGCCCCCGGGCGCTATGCGTCGCGTGGACTGACATTTGACCCGCTCGGCTAGTACTTTGGCCGTTCGCGGGACGACATTCCCGGGTCGCTGGCTCGTCGTACGTCGACGCGGGCGTCATTGAAACACGCCCCGCCGCCCAGATCGGTCAGCGAGTCGGGGGCCAGCGCATTCGCAGTGAAGCCATTGGCTGTGTGTTTTCGCCACAGCCCCTTTGGCAACACTACGGTGCCTGGCCGAACCCATGTGCCAACCTGCAGGCCGCATCGCACCTCCCCCAGTGCATTGAAGATGCGGACTTCGTCGCCGTCGGCTAGTCCGCGCGCTGCTGCGTCGTCAAGATGCATCAGCAGCCGGACGTCTGGCCGCGGCAACTCACTGAGCGTCGAACTGATCGTGCGCTCGCTGGCGGGTGAAATCAGCGCAAGGGGAAAATCTGTCGTCGCCGGATCGGGCTGATAGCCATACAAGCCCGCGGCGGCCTGGGCGTCCAGGTACTCGGGGAACAGATCGACTTTGCAGTCGGTGGTCCTCGGGTACACGTCAACGAACTGAATCGGGCGGCCGCCGGCAAGCGGGATCGCCGCGCCGCGCTCACTGAGCTCGTGTCCAGAGGAGCCCGGCAAGCGCGCGATCACGTGCAGCATCTCTTCGAGCTCACCCTGAGGGTCAGTGGGCTCGGCGAGATCGAGCCGGTGCAGCAGTTCGCCGAAGACATCCGCGTTGGGCCGC
>Ga0075420_100006697_pt1 | contig 10161 bp, 7 predicted proteins | sample SoiMetdeltSBSDD4_FD_75296 | JGI IMG/M metagenome (GOLD analysis project Ga0075420, IMG submission 75296) | Bulk soil microbial communities from a Populus tree surrounding site in Tennessee, USA - Soil MetaG P. deltoides SBSDD4 | ecosystem: Environmental > Terrestrial > Soil > Tree plantation...
GAGGCCCGCTGGGGCCCCGGGCGCTGCGAGCCCGCTCCTGGGACGTGCTGGCGCGCGACCTGCTAGCCGCCCACGAGAGCTGGAACGTGCATAGCGTCTTCCGTCAGGCGCTCAACCTCGTGGCGCCGGACGGCAGTTTGCTCGGCGTCGTCCGCATCGATGACGCCGAGCGCTGGGGCAACGGCCCGGCCGTCCTGGTGCTCGAAGACGGTCCGCACCGCGTCCCGTTCGACGTCGAAGTCGAGCCGGGCACCGCCGCCCGCATCCAGTGCGGCGTGCTGACGATCGCGGACCGACTCGCCGTCGACCTCGCGCCGGCCGCCCTCTGGAGCCCCCCCGCGATCCACCTCACGCTCCCGCTCGATGAGATCGCGGCCCGAATCGTCGCGGCGCGCGGGCGGGCCGGCGCGCTGGCCCCGAACGAGGGCTTCGCACCGCTCCTCAGCGACGCCGCCTCCGGCCCGCCGGACCTCACGCTGCTGCGGGCGAGCGCCCTGATTGACAACCTCTCGACGGCGATCCGCGCCCGCCGCTGGGCCGCCGTAGCAGCCCCGGCCCGCGCCTTGAGCGGCCTCGGGCCGGGACTGACGCCGTCGGGCGACGACGTCCTGGCCGGGCTGGCCCTCGGCATTCGGGCCGGCCTCGGGTCGCTGCCAGAGCCGCTGGCCGCCGCCCTCCACGCCGCCGTCGAGGGGCGGACCACCGACCTGGCCGTCGCCCGGGTGCGCCACGCCGTCGCCGGTCGCCCCGACGAGGCCGTCCACCGCCTTCTCACCGCGCTGGTGGACGGCCCGCCAGACCACCTTGCGGGCGCGGTCCGCGCCGTGATCGAATACGGGCACTCGTCTGGTGCGGACACCCTCGTCGGCATCGACCGGGGGCTACGCCTGGGCGTCGCGCTGCTCCACGAGGGCGGCGCTGCTACGTGAAGAGGACCCGGTCGTCCCCGACCCGCCGCGTCAACCGCTTTTCGTCAAGGTAGGCGAGGATCGGCAGCGAGTACCGCCGGCTCGTCCCGGTCAGGTCGCGGACGCCGGCCACCGAGATCGAGCCGCGCTCGCGGATCGCCCCGACGATCTCCCCCACAATTCCATCGAGGACGTCGCGCGGGTAGACCAGGTCGGGCGCCACCTCCACCAGGTCGCCGCGCTCGATCAGCACCTGGGTCGCCTCGCTCGAGAGGCCGTGGCGAGCTTCGAGATCGCCGCGCCCGGCCGGCGAGGCGCCCCCGGCCCGCAGCTCGGCCACCAGCCGATCCATCCGGGCCTGCATCTCCGGCGTGAGGCTGACCGCGTGCTCCTGGAGCGCCAGCAGCGGCCCGGCCTCGCGGACGACGCCACCAGCCAGCAGCCGCCCGACCACCCGCGAGAACGTCCGGGCGTCCTGCCCGAGCCGCGTCCGCAGCTCCTCTTTCGGCATCCCCTGCCGCAACGGGTGCGCGCGGTGGTACTCGCCGATCTGGCCCTGCACGCCGGCCGTGATGCGCTCCCATCCCGCCCGGCTGGTGAGCAGCGTGTTCGACACGATCCGTGTCACTTCGGCGTCGAGCGGCACGACGGCACCCGACGCCACGGCGCCCGCGATCACCGCGCGCGTCTCCTCGTTCGAGAGCCCCGCCCGGCCGACCAGCGACTGGAAATCGGTCGGCTCGCGCAGCCGTAGCTGCTCCAGGACGATCTCCTCCGGCGTCCCGCGCTCCAGGACGGCCAGGCGCTCCAGCACCGGCGCCTGGTGCCGTCGGTGGCGACGTGGGTGCGGCTCGATCACGGTGCCGCCGCCCAGCGTCGCGCTCGGCGAGGGCGCCCGCACGATGAACAGGTCGCCCTTCGCAAGCGCCACGTCGTCGGCCAGCCGCAGCTGGGCCCAGGCAACCTCGCCCGGCTCGATCTGCTGCCGATCCAGCAGCGAGGCCTTCGCCATCGTCTCGGCCGCGCCGGTGTGGAACGTCAGCGGCATGTTGTGGACCAGCGGGCGCGGGGCATCCTCCAGGACTCTAAGCTTGACGTCCACCAGCCGGGTCGCCCGCAGCGAGCCGGGCGCCGTGACGACCTCGCCGCGCGCCAGGTTATCGGTCGCGACGCCGGCCAGGTTGACGGCGACGCGGGTGCCGCTCGGGGCGCGGTCGACCTTCCGGCGGTGCGACTGGAGTCCGCGCACCCTGGCCCGCCGCCCGCCCGGCTGGATCTCGACCTCCTGGCCCACCTGGAGCTCGCCGTCGAGCAGCGTCCCCGTCACCACTGTGCCGAACCCGGAGATCGTGAAGACCCGGTCGATCGGCAGACGCGAGCGGCCGGTGGTCGGGCGGGTCCGCTCCTGCTGGAGCAGCCGATCCAGCAGAGCGATCAGCTCGTCTAGGCCGGCCCGCGTCGTCGAGGAGACCGGTACGATCGGCGCGCCGGCCATGACCGTGCCCTTGACGGCCTCCTCGATCTCGGCGGTCACCAGCTCCAGCCACTCCTCGTCGACGAGGTCGGTCTTGGTGACCACGATCGCGCCGCTCGGGATCGCCAGAAGGTCGAGGATGTCGAGGTGCTCGCGGGTCTGGGGCATCACCCCCTCGTCGGCCGCCACCACCAGCAGCGCGATGTCGATCCCGCCGACGCCGGCCAGCATGTTGTGGATGAACCGCTCGTGGCCGGGCACGTCGACGATACTGACCTCCTGGCCGCTCGGCAGCTTGAGCCAGGCGAAGCCGAGGTCGATCGTCATGCCCCGCTCTTTCTCCTCGGCGAGGCGGTCAGGATCGATGCCGGTCAGCGCCCGGATCAGCGTCGACTTGCCGTGATCGACGTGGCCGGCCGTCCCTACGACCCGCATTTGCCGTCCCCGTCTCCACTTGACGGACATTCCCCTCCCCCGCGCACGGGGCCGTGGGGAGAATGGGGCCCCATGGTAGGATGGCTGGGGTTAGGGGTAGGGGCCTCTTCGGTGCATAGCCCGTCGACGGCCTGCCGCAGGACCGACGCCAGCGTCTCGTCCTCCTCGGGGAGCACCGTCCGGAGGTCAAGCACCACCCGGTCGCGCTCCATCCGCGTGACGATTGCGGGCCTGAAGCTTCGCAGTCTCGCCCCCAGTTTGACGGCATCCAGGCCAGGGGGCGACATGAGCAAGCGTGTCGGCAACGTCTCGCCCGGCAGCGAGCCGCCCCCAACCGCCGACTGCCCGTCCCCGATGGTCCAGGCCCGTCCCGCCTCGCCCAGCCCCCGGATGACAGCACCGGCCCGCTCCTCGATCTCGGCCGGCCGCGCTGCGATCATCCGCCAGACCGGCACCTCGCGCTCGGCCTCCCCGAGGCCGAAGTGAACCAGCGTCGCGCCGAGCGCCGCCAGCGTCGCCTTGTCCGGCCGGATCGCGCGAGTCAACGGGTGGCGCTTCAGCGTGGAGATCAGGTCTTTTCGCCCCACCAGGATGCCGGCCTGCGGCCCGCCGAGTAGCTTGTCACCGCTAAAGCACACGATGTCCGCGCCGGCCGCCACGACCTCCTGGACCAGCGGCTCGCGCGCCAGTCCGTAGCGCGAGGTGTCCAGCAGCGACCCGCTGCCGAGGTCGGCGATCAGCAGCACGCCTCGGGCATGCGCGGTCTCCGCCAGCTCGGAAAGCGCCGGCGCGTGCACGAAGCCGATCACCCGGTAGTTGCTGCTGTGGACCCAGAGCAGCGCCGCCGTCCGCTCGGTGATGGCGTCCGCGTAGTCCCGGGCGTAGGTCCGGTTTGTCGTCCCGACCTCGACCAGCGCGGCGCCGCTCTGCCGGAACACGTCCGGGATCCGGAACCCGCCGCCGATCTCGACCAGCTCGCCGCGGCTGATGATGACCTCGCGCCCCTGGGCCAGCCCGGTCAACGCCAGCAGCATCGCAGCCGCGTTGTTGTTGACGACCAGGGCGTCCTCGGCGCCGGTCAGCCGCCGGAGCAGTCCACTCACGTGCTCGTGCCGCGAGCCGCGCGAGCCGGCCTCCAGGTCGAACTCGAGGTTCGAGTAGCCGGCGCCGACCTCGGCCATCGCGGCGAGCGCGGCGCGGCTCAGCGGCGCCCGGCCCAGGTTGGTGTGCACGATCACGCCCGTCGCGTTGATCGCCCGACGCAATGGCAGTCCGATCGCCTCGCCGAGACGGCGCTCGGTCGCTGCCACCAGGTCGCCGGCCTCGCCGCCTGCCCCGATCGTCCGTCTTGCGTCGGCCAGGGCGTCGCGCGCCGCCTCGACCACCCGCGCACGCGGCCGGGTCGCGAGCAGGCCGGAGAGGCGCTCGTCCTGGAGCAGCCGGTCGACGCTCGGGAGCAGCCGATACGGATTGGACACGAGACCTCGATCGGGCGGGGTGGTCGCTGGCCGGATTGTAGGTCGGCCACAAGCGACCGGACAAAACGAAGGGGCCGACCCGTGCGGTCGGCCCCTTCTGGAGGTGCGCTGCTGAGGCTGGTCTACAGTGGCGAGGCGTCGGGGAAGGTCCGCCAGCGGCCGTCGTCGGAGAGGACGTAGAGCAGGCCGTGCGGCGTCCAGACGACCAGCCCGTGCTCGAACATCTGGATCGAGCCACCCGATCCGCGTGGCTCGTACACAGCCCAGCCGAGCCGGCTCTTGATCTCCGGCGTGCTGCGCCAGACCGATCCGAACCCACCGGCCGGGACCAGCGCGCCGGGTGGCGGCGGGCCGTCGACCGTGATGCGGTCGCCGGGCCGCCAGGTATCGGAGTGGACCGACCAGGTGTTGCCGTCGCGCCGCAGGACGTAGATCTGGCGGGTGTCGCTGCGCCAGATCGCCAGGCCGCCCTGGAATGACTGCTCCAGCAGTGTCACCGTCTTGCTGCCCGGCGACGCCTCGCCCAGCAGCTCCCGGACCTGTCGATTGGTGCTGTACAGCCGCGCGATCGGCTCCGGCACGACGGCCGGGTTCGCGATCTTGATCGGCAGATCGCCGGCGCCGCCGTTCGAGACTGCCTGGAACGACGGCTTTGAGGGTGACGCAGCCACCGGGTTGCCCGCGCTGCGCGGCTGCGCCGATGCCGCCGACCCGGAGTCCGAGGACGGCACCTGGGCCGCCTGCGCGCTCGGCGGATCGGCCGGCGCGGGCGCCGTGACTGCAATGGGCGCAGGCGCGGGCCTACTCGCAAGGTCCAGCGCGCCGGGTCGGAACACCACGATCGCCGAGACGGCGATTGACGCCGCCACCGCGGCCGGCGCCAGCGCCCGACCGATGCCCCCCAGGTAGACCGGCTGGCGACGCTCCTGCTCGCGCTCGGCGACCAGGCGCATGACGTCTTGACGCATGCTCGGCGAAACCGGCTCCATCGGCAGCGAGCGCACCACCTGGGCCAGGCGCATCAGCCCGCGCAGGTGGGCACTGCACTCGTCACAGTCCCGCAGGTGGGCCTCCAGCTCGTATCGCTCGTCGAGCGAGAGCGCCCCGTCCCGGTAGTACGAGATCAGGCGAGGATCGCAGGTCATAGCGCATCGGCCCCCATCAGGGGATCGCTGCCTCCCATCCGCTGGTAGACCTGCCTGAACTCTTCGCGTGCCCGGAACAGCAGCGACTTGACTGCCGACCGCGAGCTTCCGATCACGTCGCCGATCTCCTCACACGACATACCATGATACTCACGCAGCACCAGGCAAATCCTGTACCGGGGCGGCAGCTCCTGGAGCACTCGGTGCACCAGCTCGCGCGACTCCTGCCGCAACGCATCCCGCTCCGGGTTGTCTCGCGCGACCTGCTTCGGGTGAAACAGCGCGACGAACGACTCCCACGGCTCCCAGCGGATCAGCTTGCGTCGGCGGAGCTGGTCCATGCAGAGGTTGGTGGCGATGCGGTAGAGCCACGGCCCGACCTTCAGCTCGCCGTCGATCTTCGGCAGCCCGGCGTACGCCCGCAGGAACGTCTCCTGCGTCAGGTCGTGCGCTTCCTCAGGGTTGCCCACGAGCCGGTATATGCAGTTGTAGATGCGCTCGTGATAGCTCTCGAAAATCTCGTCGAACGAGAGATCTTCGCGAGTCTCGACCCGTTGGGCGACCATTAGCTCCCCAGCGGTCATCCAGCACCTCCGTGGGCTCGCGACGTAAGAACGAGCGAGTCCCCGGGCGGTTGCGGATCCGCCGTATTCGGGTTCACCCCCCGGGGGGTGGCCGCCACATTCTACGGCAGCCCCCCGTCGAAGTGGTCCGTTTCCGGGCACACGGGCGTGTAACGAAATAGCTTCGCCAGCATCACACAACCTGACAAAACGCGACGACGTCGTCGGCCCACTCGAAGGCGAGGCCCCATGCATCGGCCGGATCGTGCGCACGCCCGGCCCCCGGGGCCGGCGATCGGCCGGCTGTGCTACGGTCAGGTGAACCGCCGCTCTCCACGAGGTTCCGTCTCGCGTGAGGTCCCGCATGCTGAACAGTCAGGACATCGAGCGCATCATCCCGCACCGCTACCCGTTCCTCCTCGTCGACCGCGTCGTCGAGCTGGAGCCGGGCAAGCGAATCGTCGCCATCAAGAACGTGACGCAGAACGAGTGGTTCTTCCAGGGCCACTTCCCCGGCTTCCCGATCATGCCCGGCGTGCTGATCGTCGAGGCGCTGGCCCAGACCGGCGCGGTCCTGCTGCTCTCGGACGAGAGCGCCAGCGGGCAGATCCCCCTCTTCGCCGGAATCGAGAAGTGCCGCTTCCGCCAGCAAGTGGTGCCGGGCGACACGCTCACCCTCGAGCTGGAAGTCATCGCCCGGCGCGGTCCAGTCGGCAAGGGCCGCGCGACCGCCCGCGTGAACGACAGGGTCGCCGCCGAGTGCGAGCTGACCTTCGCGCTCACGAGCATGCCCGCGCCGGCCGCCCCCGGGACGCCCTGACGCCCGCGACGGAGCGCACGGGGATGACTGACCGGCGGCAGGCGGTTCGGCTGGCCGGCCTCCGCCTGGCCAGCTCACCGCTGACGGCGCTCGGCCGCGCGAGTCGGCGCCTGGCGCGGCCCGGCGCGTCGGACCGGGAGGGCGCGGCCCCACGCATCGTCCTGATCCGCCCCGATCACCTGGGTGATACCCTGCTGGCCACGCCGACGGCAGCCGTCCTCCAGGATGCCCTGCCAAACGCCCAGGTCGACTGGCTGGTCGGGCCGTGGTCGGCCGAGGTGGTCAGGATCGCCGGCGGGCGCGGCGCCGTCCACACGCTCGACTTCCCCGGCTTCGCCCGCGTCCCCAAGAGGTCGACCGCCGACCCGTACGTCGTCCTGGTGCGCGAGGCCGCCCGGCTGCGTGCCCGAGGGTACGACGCGGCCCTGGTGTTGCGGCCCGACCACTGGTGGGGCGCGATGCTCGCCGCGCTGGCCGGCATCCCGCGCCGGTTCGGCTTCTCGATCCCGGAGTGCCGGCCGTTCCTGACGGGCACCCTGCCGGCCCCGAGCGGGCACGTCGTGCAGAGCAACCAGGCGCTCGCCCGGCTGGCCGCCCACCGCCTGGGCGGCGCGGTGCCGGTCGCTGCGCCGATCCTGTCGCCTCGCTTCCCGGTCGCTCCCGAGGATGCCGCCTGGGCTGCGCGCTGGGAGCACGCACAGGCTGACGCAGCGGGTCCGCTGGTCGCGCTTCACCCGGGCAGCGGAGCGCCGGTCAAGAACTGGCTGCCGGAGCGTTGGTCGGCGGTGGCACGCGGGATATTCGAGGCCCACGACGCCAGGATCGTGCTGACCGGCGGGCCAGGCGAGCGGGCGCTGGTCGAGCAGGTCGCATCTTCGCTCGCCCCTCGCCCTCGGACGCTGGTCGGCGAGACGACGCTCGGCCAGCTCGCCGCGCTCTTCGCCCGCTGCGCCCTCGTGGTGGGCGGCGACAGCGGACCGCTCCACCTGGCGGCCGCCGTCGGCACCCCGACCGTGCGCTTCTACGGCCCGACCGACGTCCGGGAGTTCGGGCCGTGGCCGCCGGACGGCCCACACGTCGCCCTCGCGGCCGGCCTCGCGTGCCAGCCGTGCCGCCAGTTCACCGACCTGGAGTGCGGGGCGCGCGCAACGCCGCCCTGCCTGCGTGCCCTGGACCCGGAGACCGTCCTGACGGCCGTGGCCGGCCTGCTGCAGGCGCCTCGACCCGCACGCCCGTCATCGCCTGGCGTGCCCTCGCGGGCCGAGCAGCGGTGACGGGCACGTGCTGATCGGGATCGACGCCAGCCGCGCGGTGCTGGCGCGTCGGACGGGCACCGAGCGGTACGCGCTGGAGATAACCCGCGCCCTGATCGAAGCCGCCCCGGACGACCGCTTCATGCTCTACTTCAACCAGCCGCCGCCGCCCGGCCTGCTCCCGCGTTCAGATCGGGTCCGCTGGCGGGTCATCCCGTCGCCGCGCCTCTGGACGATCGGGCGGCTCTCATTAGAGATGGCGACTCGGCCGCCCGATATCCTGTTCGTCCCGGCCCACAGCCTGCCGCCGATCCAGCCGCCCGCCACCGTCGCGACGATCCACGACCTCGGCTACCTCCACTTCCCCGGCGAGCACCCGGCGCCGACGCGCTGGCTGCGTCGCCTCTCGAATCGCTGGAGCGCCCGCCGGGCAACCCGAGTCGTGGCGATCTCCGGCGCCACCCGCGCCGACCTCGTGCGGTACGAGGGTGTGCCCGCGCACAGGATCACCGTCGTCCATCACGGCCACGCGCCCTGGTTCGCACCCGTCCACGACGCCCCCCGCATGGAGGCCATGCGTGCCCGCCTCCGGCTCGACGCACCCTACTTCCTCTTCATCGGGACGCTCCAGCCACGCAAAAACCTCGAACGGCTGCTCGCCGCCTTCGACCGCGTCGCCGACGACCGCCCGCGTCTCCTCCTGGCGCTGGTCGGCGCGGCCGGCTGGCAGCCGGACCGGCTCCGGGCAGCGCTCGCCCGGGTCCGTGCGCGCGAGCGGGTGCGCCTGCTCGGCTACGTCGACGACCCGGACCTGCCGCCGCTCCTGTCGGGCTCGCTCGGGCTGGCGTTCCTGTCGCTCTACGAGGGATTCGGCCTGCCCGCCCTCGAAGCGATGGCCTGCGCGACGCCGGTCCTGACCTCGAACACGTCGTCGCTGCCAGAGGTGGTCGGGGATGCCGCGCTGTTGGTCGACCCGCTCGACGTCGGCGCCATCGCCGACGGACTACGGCTCCTCGCGGACGACGCCGACCTTCGCCGCGTGCTTGGCGAACGCGGGCTGGCGCGCGCCGCCGGCTTCACCTGGCAGCGCGCCGCCGCCGAGACGCTCGCGGTGCTCCGTGCCGCCCACGCCGCGACGCATCGGTAAGTACGGGCCAGTGGCGAGCCTGGGAGCGATGAAGCTCGCGTGAAACTGACCCGGCCGCCGGGAGGCGCCGTGGTAGAATCGGAGCCGTGGATCGCATCCTGGTCGTCAAGCTGGCGGACCTCGGCGACGCCCTCACGGCCACCCCGGCGATTCGGGCGCTCCGGCTGGCCCACCCGTCGGCGCACCTCGGCGCGCTGATCACGCCGAAGAGCTCCTCGATCCTGGCAGGCACGGATCTCGTCGACGAGATCATCCCATTCGAGAAGCAGGCGTTCGATCGGCCGCTCGGCGCCGGGTCGTCGTTGCCGCTGGCCCTCGGGCTCGCGAAGCGGCTCCGCGCCGACCGCTGGGACGCCCTCGCCCTCTTCCACCACCTGACCACGCCGTTCGGCGTCGCGAAGTACGCCGCCCTTTGCCTCGCCAGCGGAGCCGGGCGGATCGTCGGCCTCGACAACGGGCGCGGCTGGTTCCTGAGCGAGCGGGTCGTGGACGAGGGGTTCGGGGGGCGCCACGAGGCCGACTACTGGCTGGCCGTCGCCGGGCTGCTCGGCGGGCACAACCCGGCCCCGCGCTTCGAGCTTCCCGTCACGCCTGCCGACCGCGCCTGGGCCGCCGAGCAGGTCCGGCTGCTCGGCGCGGACGGCGCGCCGCTGCTCGCGATCCACCCGGGCTCAGGCGCGTTCAGCCTGGCTCGGCGCTGGCCCGCCGAGCGGTTCGCGGCCGTCGTGCGGGCGCTGGTCCGGCGGCACGGGCTTCGACCGTTCGTCGTCAACGGCCCGGGGCCGGACGAGGATTTGCTCGCCCGGACAGTCGCGATGGGCGCCGGCGGCGCCGCGATTGTCGGGCCAGCGCCGAGCATCGGGGCGCTCGTCGCGCTCCTGGAGCACGCGCGCCTTTTCGTCGGCAACGAGAGCGGCGTGATGCACCTGGCCGTGGCG
>Ga0075420_100006699_pt1 | contig 10159 bp, 8 predicted proteins | sample SoiMetdeltSBSDD4_FD_75296 | JGI IMG/M metagenome (GOLD analysis project Ga0075420, IMG submission 75296) | Bulk soil microbial communities from a Populus tree surrounding site in Tennessee, USA - Soil MetaG P. deltoides SBSDD4 | ecosystem: Environmental > Terrestrial > Soil > Tree plantation...
GCGAGATAGTCGCGCAGCATCGAGAAGCGACCGATGTGCCAATCGTTCGCGGTCGGCTCGATCGTCGTTTGCAGCAACACTTCGATCGGCTTCGCCATTGCGCGCTCCCGCCCGCTCACCTTCACAGACACGATCAGCTGCGGATGAACGCGAGCAGTTCGGGGTTCACGATCTCCGCGTGGGTCGTGCACATGCCATGCGGGAATCCGGGATACACCTTCAAGGTCCCCTTCTTGAGCTGCTTCACCGACAGCAGCGCCGAATCGGCGACCGGCACCACCTGATCGTCTTCGCCGTGCATGACCAGCACGGGGACGTCGATCGACTGCAGATCTTCGGTGAAGTCGGTCTCGGAGAACGCCTTGATGCACTCATAGTGTGCATTGGCGGCGCCCGCCATGGCCTGCCGCCACCAGTTATCGATTATCCCCTGCGACACCTTTGCTCCGGGACGATTGAATCCGTAGAACGGGCCGGAGGCAAAGTCCCGATACAGCTGCGCCCGGTTCGCTGCGAGCGCGGCGCGGAAGCTATCGAACACTTCCAGCGGCGTCCCGCCCGGATTGCGCGCGGACTTCACCATCACCGGCGGCACCGCGCCGATCAGCACAGCCTTCGCCACGCGACCCTTCCCGTGCCGCGCCACATACCGCGTGAGCTCGCCGCCGCCAGTCGAATGCCCGATGTGAATCGCATCGCGCAAGTCGAGTTTCGCAACGAGCTCCGCGACGTCGGCTGCATAGGTGTTCATCTCGTGACCCGTCGAGGTCTGCGATGAACGACCGTGGCCGCGACGGTCGTGAGCGATGACACGATAGCCCTGTGCCAGGAAGAACAGCATCTGCGTGTCCCAGTCGTCGGCCGACAAGGGCCAACCATGATGGAACACGATCGGTTGTCCGCTGCCCCAGTCCTTGTAGAAGATCTCTGTGCCGTCTTTCGTGGTGATGCTGCTCATAGGATTTCTCCTGCGTGCTGAGGGGCGGGGGCGAGCATGCTACGCCGCGCCAGTGATGGGTATCAATGCACCGGTGATCGCACTGGCGCGATCGGACAACAGGAAGACGATCAGGTCCGCGACCTGCTCGGGCTGCACCCAGTGTGAAAAATTTGCATTGGGCATGTCCGCACGGTTCGCAGCTGTATCGATGACGCTGGGCAGGATGGCGTTGACGGTGATGCCGCGATCCTTGACCTCCTCTGCCAGCGCCTCAGTCAACTTCGCAACGCCTGCCTTCGACGCTGCGTAGGGGCCCATGCCAGCCCCCGCCTTCGCTGCGCCGGCAGCGCCGATGCAGATGATGCGGCCATTCGTTCCCAGCAATGGCAGCGCGGCGCGACTGGCATTCACTGCGGTGATCAGGTTGGTCTTGTGCATCAGCTCCCAGATGTCCGGGCCGCTGGTTGCAACTTTTCCCCAACGGAACGCGCCCGCGATGTTCACCAGCCCGTCGAGTCCGCCGAGCTTCTGCGCAACTGCGCGCAGCGTCGCTTCGGCTACCTTCGCGTCGCTGATGTCGGCGCCACCGAACAAGGCGAGGCCTTCGAGTTGCGCTGGCGCCTCGCTAGCAGGTGAGCGATTGATGCCGGCCACGCTCGCACCAGCGGTTGCGAGCGCCCTCATCACGACTACACCCAATGCGCCGAAGGCGCCGGTCACAGCAATGCGTTTGCCTTGAAGCATGGTTGGAGTATGTTGCGCTGAGCGCGTGAAGCCGACAAGAACCTACCAGTACGTGCTGCAGAAACTTGCGAGAGGCAGTCAGCCATGAGCGACAACTTGCCGGACATGGAGCTGGGCGTAGCGGCGGCAGACTTCGACGCACGCCCGATGCTCGTCGGTCGTGTCGGCAAAGAGCAGGTGCTGATCGTCAAGCGCGGCGAGGAATATTTTGCCGTTGCTGCGTTGTGCACTCACTACCACGGGCACCTCGTCGACGGCTTGCTGGTCGACGACAGCATTCGCTGTCCTTGGCATCACGCCTGCTTCGATATCAAAACAGGCATGGTGCTGAGAGGTCCGGCACTCGACCCGCTCGATCGCTGGCAGGTCGATCGGCAGGACGGCCGCATCTTCGTGCGGCGGAAGCTCAAGCCTGCTACCAAGTCGCCTCGCCCTGCAGATACGCAGCCGGAATCCGTCGTCATCGTCGGTGGAGGTGCAGCAGGCCTGGCCGCAGCGTTGAAACTTCGTCGCACTGGCTATGAGCGCCCGCTGACGCTGGTGAGTGCCGATACGGACGCTCCCTACGATCGCCCGAATCTTTCCAAGGATTATCTGGCAGGCACTGCCCCCGAGGAGTGGCTGCCGCTACGTTCCGACGAGTTCTATCGGGACCATGGAATCGAGCTCGTGCTCGGCGCCGCGGCGCGCACGCTCGACACGAGTCGACGCAAGTTGACGTTGCAGAGCGGTCGCGAGCTGTCTTTCGATCGCTTGCTGCTTGCCACGGGTGCAGCCCCGGTTCGCCTGCAGATTGCCGGCGCCGAACCGGACCGCGTGCTCTATCTGCGATCGGTGACGGATTGTCGCGCGATCATCGCCCGCGCCACTTCTGCGCAGCGCGTGGTGGTGCTGGGCTCCAGCTTCATTGCGATGGAAGTTGCCGCATCCCTGCGTACGCGCGGGCTCGACGTGCACATCGTCGGCCGTGACTCCGTCCCGATGCGGCGCGTGCTCGGTGAGCAAGTGGGTGAATTCCTGCGCCGGGTGCACGAATCGCGCGGCATCCACTTCCATCTCGGCAAGACGATCGAGCGCATCGCGGGGTCAACGATCACCCTCAGCGACGGGACGACCTTGGACGCGGATTTTGTCGTCGTCGGCGCCGGTGTTCGCCCTGTCGATGACCTCGCGCGCGCCGCAGGCATCGCTGTGGATAACGGCGTCACCGTGGACGAGTACTTGATGACGTCAGCGAAAGACATCTACGCGGCCGGCGACATTGCCGCGTGGCCCGACCGGCGTTCCGGCGAGCGCTGGCGTGTCGAGCATTGGGTCGTGGCTCAGCGCCAGGGCGAAACCGCTGCGCGCAACATCCTGGGTGCGCGCGAGAGATACACGGCTGTGCCTTTCTTCTGGACTCAACAGTTCGATGTCACGATCAACTACGTGGGCCACGCTTCTGCATGGGATCGCGTCCGCGTCGAGGGCGATCTCGAGCAGCGCGACTGCACGATCCGCTACGAGCGAGGCGGTCGGTTGCTCGCAATCGCAACCATGTCGCGAGACCTCGAGAGCCTGAAAGCGGAGCTGGAGTTGGAGCGCGTCGCCTAGGCGCGAGCCCGTCCGCGTCGTGCTGCTTCGATCGTGGCGATGTCGATCTTTTTCATCTTCATCATCGCGTCGAACGCGCGCTTCGCCGCTGCACGATCGGGATCGGTCGTCGCTTCGATCAATACGCGTGGAGTGATCTGCCAGGACAAGCCCCACTTGTCCTTGCACCAGCCGCACTGACTTTCGGCGCCGCCATTGCCGACGATCGCATTCCAATAGCGATCGGTCTCGGCCTGGTCTTCGGTGACGATCTGAAACGAAAAGGCCTCGCTCTGCTTGAAAGCCGGGCCCCCATTCAGGCCGACGCAGGGCACACCGAGCACGGTAAATTCGACCGTCAGCACCTGCCCCTCTTTGCCGCTCGGAAAATCGCCGGGGGCCTGATGGACCGCTGTCACGGCGCTATTCGGGAAAGTGCGCGCGTAGAACTTGGCAGCTTCTTCCGCTGCGTTGTCATACCAAAGACAAATAACGTTCTTGGCCATCGTCCGTCTCCCGCGCTGGTTCCAATCCCCTTCCAATAACCGACACCCGGCAAAGTTCCCGCTGCCGAGGTTTCAGTTGTAGCCCTGGGCCGACACTGCGAAATCCAGCGGAAACCTGCGCCGCTCACAGTGCAGTCGTCCGAAGGAGATGCAGATGACGCGACCAGTTCTCGCCGTACTCGCTCTAGCCGCACTCGCAGCTTGCACAACCGAGCCGCAGCAGCAGACCACGATCAGCCACGTCGTATCACAACCAGACACGAACGTGTACTTCTACCCTGCTCAGGGACGTTCGATCCCGGCCGAGCAGCAGGATCGAGACAAGTATGAGTGCAACGAGTGGGCGGTGCAGAAGACCGCGTTCGATCCAAGTCTGCCGAACACACCCCCGCATCAGCGCGTGCGCGTAGTGGCGGGCGGACCGCCACCTGGTGCCAGCACTGCGATCGGCGCAGTCAGCGGTGCGGTTGTCGGCTCGGCCGTGTCCAGCCCCTGGCATACAGGAGAAGGAGCACTGATCGGAGCGATCGCGGGCGCAGCGATCGGCGGAATTGCCGACGCAGAGCGGACAGCCGATGCCAATCGCATGCAAACGCAGGTCGATGCCAATGCGAGCGGCGCGCGAACTGCAGCGCTCGAGCGCAAGGCGATGGATTTTCGGCGTGCGATGGCAGCCTGCCTCGAAGGCCGCGGTTACGACGTTCGATAAACACTCAGGTGACTCATGACGACGCGAATGATGAATCGATATATGGCGATTGCAGTGTTGGCACTGCTGACGGCCTGTGGCACTGCGCTCGCGGAAGAGCACGTTTATCGTGTCCCCGAGCATCAGCATCTGGACAGCCGCTTCTCGCACAACCAGCTCTACTTCGACCGGGGTTACGCCGTGCGCGAGGCGCCTCGTGCGGGCCTGGCGATCGAGCGGGGTCCCGATCATTTCTGGTACGACCGCGGTGTGTGGTATCGCGGTGACGGTGTGCGCTGGGTCGTTGTGGGCGCGCCCTTCGGTGCGTTCGTGCCGGTACTGCCACCGTTCTATACGACGATCTGGTTTCGTGGCTTGCCGTACTACTACGCCAACGAGACCTACTACACCTGGGACGATGGACGTGGTGAGTACGAGGTCGTAGAGCCGCCGCCCGGCATCGATGCGCAGGCCAGCACGCAGGCGCCCGCCAGCGATTCGATCTTTGTGTATCCGAAGAATGGCCAATCGGCCGAGCAGATGGATCGCGATCGCTACGAATGTCATCGCTCGGCAGTCGAGCAAACCGGCTATGACCCCACGCAGGCCGGCGGCGGCGTGCCGCCTGACACTGCAGTAACCAAGCGTGCGGACTACTTTCGAGCGCAGGCAGCGTGCCTCGATGCGCGCGGCTACAGCGTCAAATGACTCGTGAGTACGTCGCTTGCCGTTCGGAGCATCCTTCTCGCCGGCGCGGTCGCGACCGCGCTCTGTGCATGCGGCACGACTCCGCACTATGAGCGACCATCCACGGCAGAGCCGGACAAGTGGCACAACGCGGATCAGCTCGCCTCCGCTGAGTGGCCGGCAGCAGATTGGTGGCGCGCATTCGGAGCAGCGCAACTCGATACGTTGATGTTGCAGGCTCAGCAGCACAACTTCGACCTCGCCGCCGCGGCTGCCCGAGTCCGCCAGACCGATGCAGCCATTCAGATCGCACATGCGCCGCTCTTGCCCTCCATTGGCTTCGACGCTCAATGGGCGCATGGGCAAGTGCCGTCGCGAGAGTCGGAGGCAGTGTTCAATGCAAGCTATGAGCTCGACTTCTGGGGAAAGAACCGCGCTGGTCTCGAAGCAGCGCGCGCCACGGCGCTCGCGAGCCGTTACGATCGTGCGACGCTCGGTCTTTCGATCGACAGCAGCGTTGCTCTCACCTACTTCCAGGTTCTAGCTCTGCACGACCAGATAGGTATCGCCACCAACGATCTGGAGAGCGCTGAGCGGCTGCTCAAGATCCTGCAGGCACGTGTCGCCGCTGGTGTCAGCTCAGCACTCGACGTCGCGCAGCAGGAAGCAGCGGTTGCTACTGCGAACGCGCGCATCCCGCCGCTCGAGGCGCAGCTACAGCAGAGCACCGACGCACTTGCACTGCTCACCGGTGGACTTCCGGAGACGCTCGACGTTCCTGACGGAAGTCTCGCCGATCTCTCTGCTCCGCCGATCTCCGCCGGAATTCCGTCAGAGCTGCTCGCAAGGCGCCCCGATGTAGCGGAAGCCGAAGCTCAACTCATCGCGGCGAATGCGAATGTAGCAGCTGCTCACGCTGCATTTCTGCCGAGCGTGCAGCTGACAGCAGAAGGCGGCGTCGTGAGCACTGCGCTGACTCACCTGCTCAGCCCGCAGAGCACGCTGTTCGCGCTGGCCGCTGGCATCACGCAGTCGATATTCGACGGCGGCCAGTTGCGAGGTCAGTACCAACAGTCGCAGGCGCGCTATGACGAGCTCGTGCAGCTGTACAGGAAGGCCGCAGTCTCGGCCTTCGTCGATGTCGAGGACGCACTTGCAGGTGCACGCCATTTTGCAGAGGAAGAGAGCCGGCAGCAGCGAGCTACAGCGGCGGCACAGCGGGCGTATCACATATCGGTCGCGCAACTACGCGCCGGCACGATCGATCTCGTAACCGTCCTCACCGCGCAGAACGCATTGTTTTCTGCCGAGGATGCATTGGTTCAGGCCAGGCTTGCGCAGCTGCAAGCTGAGGTCAGCTTGTACAAGGCGCTCGGAGGGGGCTGGCAATGATCAACAGACGTGTCGCGGCCGCTGTCGCCTTGGCGACTCTCGGCATCCTGGTCGCAATATTCGATCGACTCATGGGAACGGCGGAAGCCGACGCCGTGCCGCGCAAGCCACCGCCCATCCCTGTAGAGGCTGCGCTCGCCTCGCGTGTGGACCTGCCCTTGTATCTCGATGCGATCGGGACCGCACAAGCCGCACGAACCGCAACGGTGACGACTCGCGTCGATGGGCAACTGGAGAAGGTCGCGTTCGTCGAAGGCAGTCAGGTCAAAGCCGGCGATCTTCTGGCGCAGATCGATCCGGCCCCTTATCGCGCGCAACTCGAACAGGCGCAAGCGAAGCTGGCTCAGGACGAAGCGCAGCTGGAAAACGCGCGCCACGACGTGCAGCGCTATACGACGTTGTCGCCGGACGACTATACGAGCAAGCAAACACTCGACACGGCTCGCTCGCAGGTCGCTCAGTTCACCGCTGAAACCAAGGCGGATCGGGCCGCGATCGAAGCAGCAAGGATACAGCTCGCGTACACGTCGATCGTCGCACCGTTCAGCGGCCGCACCGGTCTTCGCCTCGTGGATGAGGGCAACATCGTGCGCGCGAGCGACACAGGCGGCATCGTCGTGCTCACTGAGCTGCAGCCGATCGCGGTGATGTTCACGGTGCCGCAGGCGCAATTGCCCGATGTGAGCGCGGCGCTCGCGACGGGACCTCTCGAGGCGATCGCGTTGGCGGACGGCGGCAAGACGCAGCTCGATCGCGGTACGGTTGCATTGATCGACAATCGAGTCGATCCCGCGACGGGTACGGTGCGCCTCAAGGCCATCTTCCCGAACCAGCACCAGGCTCTCTGGCCCGGCCAGTTCGTCACCATTCGAGTGGTCACGCAGATTCTGCACAACGTGCTGACCGCGCCGTCGTCGGCCATTTCGCAGGGGCCCAAAGGCGCGTTCGCCTATGTCGTGGCGCGCGACGGCACAGTCGACTTACGGCAGGTGACCGTCGAGCGAGAAGTCGGCGGGATTACGCAAATCGCGGCCGGGCTGAAAGAAGGCGAGCGCGTCGTAACGAACGGACAGTATCGACTGCAACCAGGTGATCATGCCCGAGTGGTCGCGGGATGAACGTCTCGCGGCCATTCATCGAGCGTCCCGTTGCCACGACGCTGCTGATGGCGGCACTGCTGCTCGCAGGAATCGTCGCCTATCGCCTGCTGCCAGTCGCGCCGCTGCCGCAGGTCGATTTCCCGACCATTCAAGTCTCGGCGTCGTTGCCGGGGGCGAGCCCGGAGACGATGGCATCGACAGTTGCCGCCCCGCTGGAGCGCCAGCTTGGACAGATCCCGGCTGTCTCGCAGATGACCTCGACCAGCTATCTCGGCAGCACCGCGATCACGCTGCAGTTCGATCTCGATCGCGACATCGATGCAGCTGCGCAGGACGTGCAGACGGCCATTTCGGCTGCGAGCGGCCAGCTGCCGCACAACCTGCCGAGCGCTCCGACCTATCGCAAGGTCAATCCCGCGGACGCGCCGATCCTGATCTATGCCGTGCAATCCGACACGCTGCCCCTGACCCAAGTCGACGATGACGCGGAGAACGTGCTCGTCCAGCAGCTCTCGCAAATCGAAGGCGTCGGGCAGGTGAGCCTCGGCGGGCAGCAGAAACCTGCAGTGCGCGTGCAGGTAGATCCAGCGAAGCTGATGCCTCTCGGCGTCAATCTGACCGACATCAGCACAGCCATTACGACCGCCAGCGTGAATGAGCCGAAAGGCTCGTTGAACGGCACGAGGCGCAACCTCGCGATCTACGACAACGATCAGCTCACCAGCGCAGCTCCGTGGAACGACGTGATCGTCAAGTTCAACAACGGCGCGCCGGTGCGCATTCGCGATGTGGGCAAGGCCGTCGATGGCGCCGAGAACAGCTATCTCGGCGCGTGGCAGAACGGCAAGCCCGGCATCCTGCTGATCGTCTTCAAGGAACCCGGCGCGAACGTGGTCGCGACGGTGGCGCGCGTGGATGCTGCGTTGGCGCAGATGAAAGCGTCGCTCCCGCAGTCCATTCAGATCAACAAGCTCGTCGATCGCACGCAGACCATCCGCGCATCGGTGACGGACGTGAAGCTCACGCTGTTGCTGTCGGTAGCGCTGGTCGTCATGGTGATGTTCCTGTTCCTGCGCAACGTATCGGCGACTTTGATTCCGAGCATCACAGTGCCACTCGCGCTCTTCGGCACGGCGGCGCTGATGTATGCCATGGACTACAGCCTCGACAATCTGTCGCTGATGGGTCTGACGATCGCGATCGGCTTCGTCGTCGACGATGCCATCGTCATGCTCGAGAACATCCATCGCCATGTCGAAGACGGCATGGAGCCGATGCAGGCAGCAATCCAGGGCGCGCGCGAAGTGGGCTTTACGATCGTCGCAATGAGCGTGTCCCTGATCGCGGTCTTCATCCCGCTGCTGCTCATGGGCGGCATTCTAGGCCGGCTGTTTCGCGAGATGGCGGTAACGGTTTCCATCGCCATCCTCATCTCGATGATCGTCTCGCTCACGCTCACGCCCGTGATGTCCTCCCGACTGCTGCGCAAGCAGAGCGATGCGCGACACGGCCGGCTGTATGTCGCCCTCGAGCGCGCATTCGACTTCATGCAGGACCGCTACGGTCGCGCTCTGGATTTCGCGCTGCGCCACCGGCAGCTGACGCTCGGTGTATTCGTTGGTTGCTTCGCGGTTACGATCCTGCTGGCACTGTTCATACCCAAAGGATTCTTTCCTCAACAGGACACCGGCATCATCACCGGCACCGCGGAAGGCGCACAGGATGTCTCCTTCGCCGAAATGGTGCGTCTGACGCGCGCGCTCACCGACGTCGTCGGCAGCGATCCGGACGTGGCTGGCTGGGGCGCAGCGATCGGCGGCGGACGCACGCAGAACAATGCACAGGTATTCATCACGCTCAAGCCGCGCAGCGAGCGTACGGCGTCCGCGGATCAGATCATCACGCGACTGCAGACTCGACTCGCGACAGTGCCGGGCGCGAAATTGTTCATGCAAGCTGCTCAGGATCTGAACCTCGGCGGCCGCGCCGCCCGCACTCAGTATCAGTACACGTTGCACGCGACCGATCTCAACGACCTGAATACCTGGGCGCAACGACTGCAACACGAGCTGCAGTCGCTGCCTGAGCTGACCGGCGTTGCCAGCGATCAGCAGACGAGCGGACGCACGCTGACTTTGACGATCGATCGCGATCAGGCTGCGCGCTTCGGCATTACCCCGGACCTCATCGACCAGACGCTCTACAGTGCATTCGGCCAGCGGCAGGTCGCGCAGTATTTCACCCAGCTCAACAGCTACACAGTGATCCTGGAAGTCGATCCGCGCCTGCAAGGCGACCCGGCCACGCTGCAGCAGATCTACATCACCTCTCCTTCGACGGGTCAGTCAGTGCCGCTCTCAGCATTCGTCCGGTATGACACGAATCCCCTCGCCTACTTGTCGGTCGCGCATCAAGGGCAGTTCCCTGCAGTCACGCTGTCCTTCAATCTGGCGCCGGGCGTGGCACTGGGTCAGGCGGTCAATGCGATCGAAGCAACAGTCGCGCGCATCCACATGCCCGACAGCATCAC
>Ga0075420_100006701_pt1 | contig 10158 bp, 7 predicted proteins | sample SoiMetdeltSBSDD4_FD_75296 | JGI IMG/M metagenome (GOLD analysis project Ga0075420, IMG submission 75296) | Bulk soil microbial communities from a Populus tree surrounding site in Tennessee, USA - Soil MetaG P. deltoides SBSDD4 | ecosystem: Environmental > Terrestrial > Soil > Tree plantation...
GCTGCCGCGACTCTGATCGGTGCCCTTCGTGCCGCCGCCGCTCGCCATGATCTTGAGGAAGTCGACACCCTCTGCCAGCAGCTTGCGGGCTTGTTCGCGGACGCCGTCGACGCCGTCGGCCTCGCCGTTGCACCACCAGAAGTGCCCTCTGGTCTGGGTGATCGGCGGGCCGCTGACCAGCAGGCGTGGGCTCGGGAAGAGGCCGTGCCGGGATGCCTCGCGCAGCGAGAGCGTCGTCCGGTTGCGGGCGCCGCAGTCGCGGATCGTGGTGACGCCGGCCTTCAGGTGGATCTGGCAGTTACGAACGGCCCGGACCAGCATCAGATCGTCCGAGTCCTCAGACATGACCTCTTCGTAGCTGCGCCCGGGCGTGCCAAACGTCAGGTGCGCGTGAATGTCGATCAGGCCGGGCATCAGGGTGCCCTCGGGGAAGCTCAGCTCGCGGACCTCGGCGCCGGGGGGCGCCGCGACCTGATCGGCCGGCCCGGCGCTCACGATCCGGTTCCCATCGGCGAGGACCGCGCCGCCCAGGATCGGCGCGCCGCCGCGCCCGTCCACCAGCCTCCCAGCCCGGATCCGCGTGTACTGACTCATCGAGCGCTCCTTGCTCCCCCTCTCCCTCGCAAGGGAGAGGGGGCCGGGGGGTGAGGGCTACTCACGCATGCGGGGGTCGAGGGCGTCTCTGAGGCCGTCGCCCACGAAGTTGATCGCCATCACCGTCACCAGGATCATCAAGCCCGGGAAGATCGCGACCCACGGCGCCTGGATCATCAGCCCCTGGGCGCGGAACAGCATGCTACCCCAGCTCGCGGTCGGCGGCTGGACCCCGAGCCCCAGAAAGCTGGCCGACGCCTCCAGGATGATCGCGTGGCCGACTCCGAGGGTGGCCGCGACGATCACCGGCGCGAACGTGTTGGGCAGGATGTGGCGGAAGATGATCGAAGCGTCCGAGACGCCGAGGGCGCGGGCCGCCAGCACGAAATCCTGCTCCTTCAAGGAGAGGAAGTTCGCGCGCACGATCCGGGTGACCCGCATCCAGTTCAACAGGCCGATCACGACAATGATCGTCGGCACCGTCGGGCCGAGGATCTTCGCCAGCACGATCAAGAGGAAGAGGGCCGGGATGCAGAGCATCGCGTCGGTCAGGCGCATGACCAGACTGTCGACCCAGCGTCCGTAGTAGCCGGCGATCGACCCGAGCACCACGCCGACGCTCATCGCCAGGGCGATCGAGACGATGCCGATCGTCAGCGAGATCCGCCCGCCGTAGATCGTGCGCCAGAGGATGTCCCGGCCGACGTCGTCGCTGCCGAACGGCCGGGTCAGCGAGGGCGGTGCCCGGAACATCGTCGGATCCACGCGGTTAGCCGCCGACTCCGGCACGACCAGGGGAGCTACGGCGCAGATCCCGCCGATCAGCAGCAGCGTCGCGATCCCGAGCATCGCCAGCCGGTGGCGCCGGAAACGCCGGCCGGCCAGCTCGTACAGCCCGCGCGTCGGCCGCGTCCGGTCGGCCGGCGCGACCGCCCCGCTCGCTTCGACCCGAATCGTCTCGGTCATCGGTACCGGATCCGCGGGTCGAGGTAGGCGTAGCCAACGTCGGCCAGCAGGTTGCAGAGCACCACCAGAATCGAGGTGAACAGCATCACCGCCATCAGGACCGGGATGTCGGTCTTCTCGGCGTGCTCCCAGAAGAGACGGCCCATGCCCGGCCAGGCGAAGATCGACTCGACGACGATCGCGCCGGAGAGGAAGCGCGGCAGGTCCAGCCCGATCAGGGTGACCAGTGGGATCGCGGCGTTCTTGAGGGCGTGGGTCCGGAGCGTCACCCGCTCCGAGAGCCCCTTCGCCCGGGCCGTCCGGATGTAGTCCTGGTTGATGACCTCCAGCATCGAAGCCCGCACGAAGCGGATGTAGCCGGCCGTGATGACCGTGGCCAGGGTGATCGAGGGCAGCACCAGGTGCCAGAGGACCTGGGGGATCGTCGGGCCAACCGTCAGGTCGTACATGCCGCCGGCCGGGAAGTACGGCAGCCCGAGGTTGCGCATCTCGACGGCGAAGAAGATCAACAGCAACAGCCCGAGCCAGAAGCTCGGCATCGCGATGCCGATGAACGCGAGGGTGGTCACGATCTGGTCGATCCAGGAGTACTGGCGGACGGCCGTGTACACCCCCAGGAGGATTGAGACGACCAGGATGATCGAGTACGAGCTGAGGACCAGGATGATCGTGTTCGGCAGCCGCTGGGCGATCAGTTCGGCGACCGGCCGGTTGCTGACGTACGACGTGCCCCAGCTCCCGACCAGCATGTTGCCGAGCCAGCGCAGGTACTGGATCGGCAGCGGCTGGTCGAGGCCGTAGAGGGCGCGCAGCCGGGCCATGTCCGCGCCGGTCAGAGTCGAGTCGACGGTGTACGCCGCCAGCGGGTCGCCGGTCATCTGGATGATGGCGAACAGCACCAGCGAGATCAGCAGCAGCAGCGGCACGGCCTCGATCAGCCGGCGCGCGATGTACGCAACCATGAGGTCAGGCCAGGTCCCAGGCCTCCGCGCGCCAGTGGAAGCCGCCGAACGGCGTCTTGACGGTCTGGTCGAAGTTCTTGACCTTCGTCTGCATCCCCCACGACGCCGTCGAGTTGTAGAGCCAGATGAACTGGTACTCCTCGCGCATCACTTCCTGGATCTTGAAGAAGATCGCCTTCCGCTTCTCCGGATCGAGCTCCGAGGCGGCCTGCCCGAACAGGGTGTCGATCTGGGGGTTCGAGTAGCGGTACTGCGAGGCCCCGGCCGGGTTGGCGTCTGACGGTATCTCCTTCGAGAGGTAGCGGGCCGAGATGTCCGGGTCCGGCAGGGCGATCCCCTGCGACCAGCCGCCCATCTGGTACTCCCCTCTAGCCCAGAGGCCGCCCGCCGCGTAGCTGCCGAACAGCTGGCTGCTGCGCTCGTTCTTGATCGTCATCTCGGCGCCGACGTCCTTGAAGTTCTGCTGGATCAGGAGCTGGACGTTCTCCCGAAGCTGCGATCCGGTCGTGGTGGTGTTGACGAACGAGAGCTTCTGGCCGTCCTTGACGCGGATGCCATCCGACCCGGGCTTCCAGCCGAGCCGGTCGAGGATCTTCTTCGACTCCTCGGGGTTGTACTCGACGAGCGGGAGGCTGGTGTTCTCCCACGGCGTGTTGTCCCAGTCGCCCCGGGCGATGGTGGTCAGGCCGTAGAGCAGCTTGTCGACGATCGTCTTGCGGTCGACGGCGAGCGAGAGCGCCTGCCGCAGCTCGCGGTCGGCGAAGAGCGGAACCTGCTTGTGGTCGCCGTTGAAGACGTACCGCTCGGCGCCGGTGCCCGGTTGCACGATCGTGGTGATGCCCTGGCCCTCGAGGGTCTTCAACTCTGGGATGCTCGGGATCGGGGTCGACCAGGTCAGGTCGACCTCCTTCGCCTTGAGCGCCTGGACCATCGCGTCGGCGCTGCCGAAGTACTTGATGAACATCCGGTCGATCTTCGGCCGGCCGCGATGGTAGCCGTCGAACGCCTCGTAGGTGATGTGGTCGCCCTTGATGTTCTCGGTGACCTTGAACGGGCCGAAGCCGATCGGCATCTGGTGGAACCTGGAGCCGTTGAAGTCGGGCTCTGCACCGACGACGTGCTTCGGCATCAGCACGTCGAACAGGATGCCCCAGGAGGCGAACGGCTCCTTGAAGCGGACGATGGCGGTCTGCTCGTCTGGGGTGTCGACGGCGTCGATCTTCTCGTAGCCGTAGCGCGTGCCGACCTTGTTGTCCGGCTTCATGACCGCTTCCCAGGTGAAGCGGACGTCTGCCGAGGTGACGGGCTTGCCGTCGTGCCAGGTCAGGCCTTTGCGCAGCTTGTAGGTGATCGCCTTGCCGTCCGGGGAGATGCCGCCGTTCTGGGTGGTGGGGACCTGCTCGGCGGCCTCGCCCTCGAACGATCCCTTCTCGTCGGTGAAGAGGAGGCCGCGCAGGACGAGCTTAGTGCCGCTGGTGACGTTGCCGCCCTCGGCGGTCATCAGGGTGTTGAGGATCGGGATCTCCTGCCACATGCCCATGACGAGAGTATTGCCGCCGGGCTTCGCAGCGGCAGCCGGGGCCGTTGTGGGCTTGGCGTCGGCGGCCGGCTTCGCGGCTTCCGCTGGCTTGGCCGGGACAGCAGCCGCTGGTGCCGTGGTCGCGGCTGGGGCGGCCGGCTTCGTCTCGGCCGGTTTCGCAGGGCTGCTGTCGGCTGGCTTTGCGGGGGCGGCCGGCGCCGGAGCCTGGCTGCACGCGACCGCGAGCGGCGCGACGGCGAGCGCAGCCGAGCCGAGCAGCATCAGTCGCACCATCCGGCGCCGGCTGATCGAGTTCTGGGAGATCGAGGTGTGCATCATCTGCCTCCGAGCGGCGCGGATCGATCGGACTGCGCCACGCGCTGAGGTGGGTGGCGGAACACGTGGATGGAGCCGAGATTGACGTCGGGCCGGGGCACGCCACCCCGGCCTGCGACATGTGTCATAGTCCGCCAGCCACGCCCGGTTGTCAAGGGCCGGCGAGCCGCGCTCCGGGCGATTCATTGGCTAGATCGGCGTCATCCCGGAGCAGCAGTTCCAAGGCTACGCCTGCGACCTGCTCGTCGAAGCGGCCGAGATACTGGTTGCCGAGGGTGCTGACCGAATCGTGGCCGGCACTGACGTGACCAACATGCCGATGGCGGCCAGGTTCGCCAGGGCCGGCTACCGGATCGAGCAGCACCGCGTCGATCTGGTCTAGTTCGAGCGGGACCTCGAGCGCCGATTCTTCTGGTCAGTCAGACATGATGGCGGGGCGCCGGCCCTGGTGTCGATGCGGCGTCGAGGCCATATCGATCGGGGAAGTGCCTCGTGCTTACGGGGGAAGTCTGGCGCAAGGGAAGCTCTCACTCCTCGTCCGGCTTGTCCGTCTCCTTGACGACCGTCTCGGGATGCTTCCTGGCATATGCTGCGCTCACATAGCCGCCGGTCTTGATACTTCGGTACCGCACCCCATCGTCGGTCGACTCCTCGGTGGGCTTCGCAGGCGGCTTCCGCCGATTGAGCGGCATGGATCCTCCGTCTCGGCCCCATCAGGTGGCCGGCACGATGATTCTACGATGCCCTTGAGGTAGGTCGGCGGGCTATGAGGACATGGCCAGTATGACGAAGCGGCGAACGATCCCACCGGGCCCGTTTCTGGGCGGTGTCGTAGTCACGGCGACGGCGGTATCCAGGCGAGGAAGCATGCCGATCTGCTGGCCGCCGTATCCGGAGGCGAAGAAGCTCCCTGAGCGACCGATCCACCAGAGGTAGCCGTACGGTCCGTTCACCGGCGGCCCGCCGGCAGACTGCTCCCTGGTCGAGTCATTTACGAACCAGCCGGGGACGACCTCGGCACCCGCCCAGCGACCGCCGTTCAGGTAGAGTTAACCGAGCTTCGCCATCTCGCACAGAGTCAGGTGGAGCCCGCCGCCGCCGAAGCTGTGGCCGTGCTGATCGACCGTCCAGAGCCGGCCGTCTTCGGGCCAGTGGCCGAAGAGGTTGAACGCGTCGCGCAGGCCACGATCGGCTTTCCAGGCGTATCTCGCCTGCTCCGAGCTCCAGATGCCAAGCGGCTGGAAAAGCTCCTGCTCGGCGAAGGCGGCGCCACTCGATCCGGTGAGACGCGTGAGCACGATCGAGAGGAGGTGACAACTCAGATCGTCGTAGAGAAACGCCTCGCCGGGCGTATTGGCGAGCGGCCGAGCAAACGCCGTCTCGACCAGGCTCGGGCTGTCGAGAGGAATCCTGCTGGACATGGGCGTGCCCGGGCCGGGCGCCTCGAAGCCGCTGGTCATCGTCAGCAGGTGGCGCAGCGTCAGTGTCTGCTTTCGGGGGTCGTCCCGGGCGCTGGCGAGCTCTGGAAAGAAGTCGAGCAGCGGCTGGTCCACGCTCGTCAGCAGGCCATTGCGGAAGGCGATGCCGATCAACGCTGATGTCACGCTCTTGGTGACCGAGTTGACGGTGTGGTACGTCTCCTCGGTGCAGCCGTCGTAGTACCGCTCAAAGACGACGCGGCCACCTCTGACGATCAGGATGCCTCGAATCGGGGGCATACTCTGACGCGCATAGGCGTCCAACTCAGACAGGCGATCGGCGTCGGCGGAGACCTCCTCGGGCTCCGCCGATTGCCAATCCGTGGTCGGCCAGTAGTCGCGCTCAGGCGCGCTTTCCATGCGGTCTCCTGTTCAGGTCACGAAGGTGCCCCTTCCCTCGCAGGTTCAGGGGCGGACAGTCTTGCCAGGTGCCTCAAGACTTGTAGCGTCTCGAAGGAGTTCACATCCCATTGTCATCCCGACACCCCTAATTGTCATCCCGACTTCCATTGTCATCCCGACTTCCATTGTCATCCCGACGAAGGAGGGATCTCTCGCTGACGTGCCCCGGAGCGAGAGATCCGTCCCTCCGCTCGCAAGCTCGCTCCGGTTCGGGATGACATAGGAAGAGGCAAGCTCGCTCCGGTTCGGGATGACAATGGTGGGTCATGGCCTGTGCCTCCGCACTCGTGTCGGGGCCGGAACTGAAACTGTCCGCCCCTGAACCCTCGCAGGGGAGGGGTTGGGGTAGGGTCTTCCCATCGTCAGACGAAGATGTCCAGCGGGAGGACGGCGCTGACGGTGACGTTTGGGAGATCGACGATGGCGCTCACCTTGAGGTCCACGGCGACGCTGCAGATCGAGTAGGCTTGTTCGCGGGTGTACTTCCGCTCGTCCATCAGGTAGTCGATCATCGCCAGCATCGCGTTGCGGCTGGCCAACGTCGCGTCCTCGGACTCCTGGGTGCCGTCATCGCGGATCGAGAGGCCGGTCGTGGCGTAGAAGCGGCGCGGCGCCTGGAAGCGGGGGTCGAGGACGTACTCCTCGCGGCTGTACTGGATGCTCTTGACGTTCCGCCGAGCAGCCTCACCCTTGCGCAGGTGGAGCTCGCCGACGAACGTCCCGGCCATCTCGACGGCCGTGCCGCAGATCTCGCCATCGCCCTGCGCGAAGTGGGCGTCGCCGACCGAGAAGAGGGCGCCCGGGGCGTAGACCGGGATGAAGAGGGTGGTGCCGCCCGTCAACTGCTTGACGTCCAGGTTGCCGCCGATCTCTCGCGGCGGGATCGTGCGGAGCGCGCTCGTGGCGATGCCGGGATCGGACGGGACGGCGCCGCTCGGGTCCGGCGGCAGCGCGATGCCGCCACGGCTGGCGACCTCAGCCTCGCGGGCAGTCGACGTCGCGCGAAGCTCGGCCGACGGCGCCGTCCCGATCACGCCCATGAACGGCGCCCCCGGGATGCGCACGCCCGGCAGGTCGTCAGAGGTGGCCCAGCCGTCCGCGATCTTCCAACGCACGATGTGCGGGTTGGCAAAGAGATCGCGGAGGAACCCGAAGCCGGGGACGATCGTGGTGAAGCCGAACGGCTCCGGGCGGATCTCTTCGATCCGGACCTCCAGCAGGTCGCCTGGCTCGGCGCCCTCCACGTAGACCGGCCCGGTCAGCGGATGGACCGGGTCGAAGCTCACTGTCGCCAGCGACTCGACGGTCGACGCTGGTGTCACCTGGCCGTCAAGGGCGTCGCGCGTCTCCAGGATGACCCGGTCGCCGGGCGCCACCGTCACGACGGGTGGGATCGCCTCGTGCCAGCGATTGTGGCCGGTGCCCGGCTCCTCGGCGAGCGTCTTCGCGCGGTCGATACGGACGTGGTGGGTCGCTCCGGCCATGATGCCCTCCTTGCCACGCGTCAGCTGCGTAGCGGTGACGTATCGTCGGTATTCAGACCTGGACACGTATCGAAGCATGACCGGTCTGTCACGTCAACCGGGTTTCAGCACAATTTACGGGGTGATCTACGGGTTTCTGCCTATTCCTTCAGGACCAGTTTCACGGTAGGCTGAGCACGACCCCTGTCGATCAGGTCACTGCCACCACTCCGGCGGGCATAGGGGGTGACGTGACCGCGATGGCTGGAGTCCAGGAGCGCCCGGACGCCGCCGAGATCCCTGGACAGGTTTCGGCGGCGCGGGCGGCGGTCCACCTGGGCGCTCCTGAGCCTTGCTGCGTAGCGCGGAGCAGCGAGGGGGACGGCTGTTGAAACGGCCATCCCCCTCGCTGCTCTTAAAAGAGAACGCTCGCGAAACGCTCCTGAAACGCACCTGGAACGATCCACCGGTATTCTTGCGCCAGAGAGCGCTGGGACGCGTGTGGACACGTGACCGGGGCGGCTGTCTGGGCAACAACGTCACCCGAGGCAGCCGAACGCCGCGTCGTGAGTATCCCGAAGGTCGAGCGACCGCCAGCGACGGCCGGGCGACAGGCAGGATGCTCCGGAGAAGGGGCGGGCGAAATGTTGCTACGGACATGTGGAGAGATCGGGCGCGGTGGCCGGCCGGCCGGGCTGGGCCGGCTCCGGCGGCATCGTCGGGTTTCCGCTCGCCTGATCGACAGGCCAGCTGAACAACGAGCGGTCCAGCCTCCGGAAGTCGGGCCGGACGAGCGCACCGTGGGGCTGGCGCTCGTCCGGACGATCGGCCTGGCCGGGCGCGGCCTGACCGACGCGCCGGTGGGGCTGGCGTGGCTCTGGCAGATCCTCGGCAGCTCGCCGGCAGCGCGCGAGCAGTGGACCGAGCTGCTGCGGCTGGCGGCCACCTCGGCGGAGCGGGCAGTCCGGGCGGAGACGCTCAACGTGGTCGGCCGGTTCGCCAGCGCGGCCGGCGACCTGGCGACGGCGTACACCTTCTTTCAGGAGGCACTCGTCGCCGGGCGGGCCAGCCAGGACGCTGAGAGCGTTGCGCGGTCGCTGAGCGGCCTCGCGCAGGTCGCGACCCAGCGTGGGGCGTTCGACCTGGCGCGCTCGCTCGAAGAGGAGGGGCTGGTGATTCGGCGGCGTCTGGGGGACACCGCCGAGGTCGCCAGGTCGCTGGCAGTGCTCGCCTGGCTCACGCTGGAGTCACGCGGGGTGGCGCAGGCCGAGGCGCTGCATGAGGAGAGCCTGACCCTGCGGGTCACGCTCGGCGAGCCGCTCGCGCTGGCGTACTCGCTGGTGCATCTCGGCTGGCTCGAACACCTGACCGGTCGGCGAGAGTCGGCCCGTCAGCACCTTGCCGAGGCGCTGGCGACGGTCCGAAGCTGCACGGATCGCTGGAAAGTCGTGGCGCTGCTGGCGCTGCTCGGCCGGCCCTCGCCGGTCGAGCCGCCGACGCGGCAGGCGGTGCTCCTGCTGTCCTCCGCCGAGGCGCTCGAAGGGTCGGCGGGCCAGGCGGACGACCGTGGCGTGTCGATGGACCACGTCGCCGAGGCTCGGCGGCAGTTGGACGTCCGAGCGCTCGCCCTGGCCTGGGGCGGCGGCCGCGACGTCGAGGCGAACGACCTGGTGGAGCAGGCGCTCCGCTCGGTTGGACCTTCGCCTGCGCGCAACGGTCAGGGTGCCTGCGGTCCGACGGAGCCGATGCCGCTGACCCCGCGTGAGCTGGAGGTGGCAACCCTGATCAGTCGCGGCCACACCAACCGCCGCATCGCCGAGACGCTGGTGATCGCCGAGCGGACGGCTGAGACGCACGCGCGAAACATCCGTGAGAAGCTCGGGCTGACGACGCGGGCCCAGATCGCAGCCTGGGCAGCCCTGTACGCCAGGCCGTTGTCGTCTGCCTAGCGAAGAACGCTTCCTGAGCGGAGGGCGTCTGGGGCGCGCCCTCCGCTCGTCCCTTCTTTGTGGCGTGCGCCGAGATCCGGGAGAATCGACGCTGGTTCGACGTTCATGAGGCCCGCGAGTTGCCGATGATCGACGCCAGCGTGACCGACGCTCCGTACCTTTCGTTGCGCCTGCGCCCTGACGGGCAGGTCCATGTGCGTGGGGCGGCAACCTGCCAGCTCGGTCAGTCGCTCGACTACGGGCACGAGAGCCCAGATGGCGTCTTTGCGTGGTGGCGCTGGGACGGCTCGGCGCTGCGCGCCGCGAACGACCGCTACGGCATGCAGCCGCTGTTCTACGCCCGGGACGGCGAGGGTATCGCGCTCTCGTCGTCGCTGCCGCGCCTGCTCCTGGAGGGTGCGCCGGCCGATCTCGACGAGGCGGCCCTGGCCGTCTTCCTGCGGACCGGCTACTTCGTCGGCGAGGACACCGCGTTCCGGGCGATCCGAG